>Ga0315282_10008106_pt1 | contig 17054 bp, 15 predicted proteins | sample YL17G07_20_MG_FD_203693 | JGI IMG/M metagenome (GOLD analysis project Ga0315282, IMG submission 203693) | Sediment microbial communities from Yellowstone Lake, YNP, Wyoming, USA - YL17G07_20 | ecosystem: Environmental > Aquatic > Freshwater > Lake > Sediment | place: USA: Wyoming | collected...
CCCGAGCTCAACTACGACGACTACGCCGGGGTTGACGTCAGGGGCAAGTTCGTGCTCTGCTTCCGCGGCACGCCCGACCGCGACGTGAAATACGAGAAGTATGACGAGCACCGGACCCGGATGAAGACGGCCCGCGACAAGGGCGCCCTCGGCATCGTCTACATCTACGGCGACATCGCCGCCAATCCCAACGGGGACTGGCTGGCCGGCTTCACGCCGGCCATGATCAGCGATAAGGTCATGGACGCCGTCCTCAAGGAGGTCAACTCCTCGGCGTCCGACCTCAGGAAATCCCTGACAACCTTCAAGCGGCCCGTGTCCTTCCCCCTGCGGGCGAAGATCCGGCTCGTCGTCGAGTCCCGGCATTTTCCCGCGGCCGTCGGCTACAACGTCGCGGGCTATATCGAGGGCTCCGATCCCGCCCTGCGCAACGAGTGCGTCGTCATCGGCGGGCACTTCGACCACTGCGGCCGCCACATGGGGCTCCTCTTCGCCGGCGCCGACGACAACGCCAGCGGCAGCGCCACGGTGATGGAGATCGCCCGGGCCTTCGCCGCCCTCGGCCGGAAGTCGAAGCGCTCCGTCGTCTTCGTCCTGTTCGGCGGCGAGGAGATGGGCCTGCAGGGCTCGACGTATTTCGTCAGTCACGTGCCGGCGCCCTTCACCAAGGTCGACGCCATGTTCAACTACGACATGACCGGCGAGGGCGACGGCCTCGGGGGCGGCGTGTCGGCCGAGCCCGCCGGGCTCAAGAAGGCTTTCGAGGACGCCGACAAGTCTGTCGGAATCCTCCGCGGCCTCGGCGTCATCCGGCATGTCGGCGTCCGCGGCTCGGACTTCGCCCCGTTCTTCGAAAAGGGGATTCCGTCGGCCAGCTTCGGATCGAACGGGCCGCATCTCGCCTATCACCAGACCGGAGACACGATCTTCCGGGTCAATCCCGAAATCATGGCCGCCGCGGCCAAGGTATCGTTCCTGGCCGCGTACGCGTGGGCCGACCGTTGAGAAGCGGAATGAGAATCGCCAAAGAAGGCCTGCTGTTCATCCTGCCGGCTCTCGCCGTGGGCCTCGTCCTTCTGGCCGTCGGCTGGTGGCCGCCGGCCGTTCTTTTCTTTCTCCTGGCCGCGGCCTTCATCTTCTTCTTCCGCGATCCCCGGCGGATCCCGCCCGAGGGCGAGAATCTCCTCGTCTCCCCCGCCGACGGCGTCGTCCTGGCCGTCGAGTCCCTGCCGTCGCACCCGGAGCTCGGCGGACCGGCCAAGCGGATCACGATTTTTCTCTCCCTTCTCAACGTCCATCTCGTCCGCTCGCCCCTGACCGCGAACATCGGCAAGGTGGAATACCATCCCGGAAAATTCCTGCCGGCCTACAGGCCGGAGGCCGGCGAGCTCAACGAGTCGAACACGCTCGTCCTCAAGGGCGCCCGGACGTCCCTCGTGCTGAAGGAAAGCGTCGGCGTCGCCGCCCGCCGGATCAAGTGTTTCGTGCGCGAGGGCCAGCACATCCTGCGCGGCGAAAAGATCGGGCTGATGTATTTCGGGTCGCGGGTCGAGATCACCCTGCCCGCGAACGTCGTTCTCAAGGTCGGCCTCAGCCAGAAGGTCAGGGCCGGCCTATCCGTCATCGCCGAGGTCGAGCCATGAAGACGAAAAAACTCCAGAAAGGCATTTTCTTCATCCCCAGCCTCTTCACCCTCACGAACCTGTTCTTCGGGTTCATGAGCATCCTCCTGACCTACCACGGCCGCTACAAGATGGCCGCCATATGGATCATCATCGCCGCCGTGATGGACGGCATGGACGGGCTCGTGGCGCGGGCCATGAAGGCGCCCTCGGATTTCGGCATTGAGTTGGACTCCCTGTCCGACGCCGTGTCGTTCGGGCTGGCGACGTCCGTCCTCCTCTACTTCTGGGGAATGAAGCTCGCCGGGCCGTCGGCCGTGTTCTTCAGCTTCCTCTTCCTGACGGCCGGCGTTCTCCGCCTGGCCCGCTACAACATCCGCACCAAGTCCCTCCCCGACCGGAGGTTCTACCAGGGGTTGACCGTGCCCTCGGCGGCCATCTTCATGGGCTCACTGGTCGTCTTCCACCCGGCGCCGCTCGAAACGCGCGAGCTGGCCGTCGGGCTGGCCGTGGTGACCGTCCTCATCGCCCTGTGCATGGTCAGCACCTTCCCCTACCGGAACTACACGAAGGTCCTCCAGTCGCACCGCATCGATATCCTGGCCGCGTTTCTCCTGGCCGTCACTCTCGTCGGGCTCATCTTTTACCCGCGCTTCGCCCTGCTCTTCTTCGCCGGGGCGAACGTCGTGACCGGCCCGGCGACGGCGCTGGCCCGGGTCGTCCGGGGCGGCGCGAAGAAGAAGACATCAACCAAAGAAATCCCGTCGTGATGCGACTGCCGCGGCTGTTCCAGAGGCGCTGGGAAAGGCTCCTCCTCGGCGTCTCCCTCCCGCTCATCGCGCTGATGCTCGTCTTTCTGGCCGTCCGCCATTTTTTCTTTTCGGGAGAGACGCCGGACGCCGGCGCGGTCAAGGCCGCCGAGCCCGCGGCGGCCCTGGCTCCCGCCCCGCCGCCGCAGCCGGAGCTCCGGCAGGAAACGATGATCATCCCCCGCGGCACCAGCCTGGCCGCCCTCCTCAAGAAGCAGGGCTTCGCCAACAAGGAAATCCACCGGCTGAAGGAGTCCGTCAAGCCGGTCTATGACCTGGGACGGATCGCGGCCGGCCACGAGATGCGCCTTTTCAAGACGGCCGACGGCGTCTGGAAGGCCCTCGAGTACGATATCGACGAATTGCGCTACCTCGCCGTCCGCGTTGGCGACGACGGGTTCAAGGCCGAGATCAAGTACTACCCGTTCGAAATCAAGCCCGTCCTGGTCTTCGGCGTCATCGAGACGAGCCCGGTGGCGGCCGTGGCCAAGGCCGGCGAGGACGACGTCCTCGCCTACGATCTCGCCGAGCGCTGCTTCGGCTGGGACATCGATTTCTACACCGACCTCAGGAAGGGCGACACGTTCCGCATCCTGGTCGAGAAAAAATACATCGATGGAAAATTCTCCGGCTATCGGAACATCCTGGCGGCGGAGTTCGTCAACGACCGCAAGGTCTTCCAGGCGTACCGCTTCACCTTCGCCGATACGGGGGCCGCCGACTACTTCGACGAGGAAGGCCTGTCCAAGCGCAAGGAGTTCCTGAAATCGCCGTTCAAGTACGGCGCGCACGTCACCTCGCGCTTCACGGCCAGCCGGCTCCACCCCATCTACAAGGTCTATCGCCCCCACTACGGCGTGGACTACGGCGCGCCCGAAGGGACGCCCGTCCAGGCCACGGCCGACGGCAAGGTGACGTTCGCCGGCTGGGATGGGCCCTCGGGCCGAAAGGTCAAGATCCAGCACAAGAATTCCTACGAGACGATGTATCTCCACCTGAGCGGTTTCGGCCCCGGGATCAGATCGGGCGCGCAGGTCAGAGGAGGAGACGTCATCGGATACGTGGGAGCGACGGGGGACGCGACCGGGCCATGCCTGGATTATCGGGTCAGCTTCCACGGCAGCCCCGTCAATCCTCTCGGGCAGAAGTTCAAGCCCGCCGACCCGGTGCGGAAGGAATTCCTGGAGGACTACAAGAAAGAGGCCGGGAAACTCCGGGCCCTGCTCGACGCGCCCCAGCTTCTCCAGGCCGCGCTATCGGCCGTCAGTTTTTAGGTTTTCCGCCGCCCCCGCCGGACGATTCCTTTTTCTCCCCCCCGCCCGTCGGTCTGGACGTCGGCGCGGAGGCGCTCCTCGGTCCGGACGAAGCCGCGCTCGCCGGGGCGCCCGACCCGACGGCGCTGCTGGGCACGAAGGAGACGCCGGAGGACGTCATCTGGGGAACAAAACCGGCCTGGCCCTGCAAACGGTCGGAGGATTTCAGGTTGAGCTCAGGGCAGCGAATCTCGTTCCGGCCGGCGGAATACTCGATTCGGACGCCCAGCCGGTGGGCGACCTTGACGTCGGGGTTCCAATCGAGGATCCGTTGGCGCTCCATCGTCCGCGTGGCCGCGATCGAACCGCCCTTGTTCGTTCCCGCCGGAGCCGTGGTTGGCGAATTCGTCTTGGCCTCCGCGGAGCGGACACCTGTCCGGATGGCACGAGCTTCATCCGCCTGGGCGGCCGAAGGACCGGCGGTCTGGTTGCCGCGGAAAACATTGAAGGCCGCCTTGCGGGTGTCCGTGGGTTGCTGGAGGATGATCACATCCGCCTTGGCCGGAAGGGTGATGCCGGCCTTGGGAATCTTGTCCCACGTCAGGGCTTTTTCCTGGACCTTCGAAGCGGTCAGGTCCCGCTCAGCGACGAAGACCGTATGGGCCGCGGCTTGCTTGACGGATTCGAGGACCCGCTGGTCGCCGCGCTTGTATGCCGCGAGTACGCTCGCCTTGATGCTCTTGATCTCTTTAGGGACGGTTGTAGTCAGGGCGTCGGTCTGCTGCAGCTTGTTCTTGGGGACGTTGTACAGGAACGGCCGGCCGGGCGGGCCGGGCAATGGAGCGCCCTCGTAAGGGCCCAGGGTGCCGTAAGACCAGCCGCCGTCCCAGTATCCGAAGCCGGTGCCGAAGCTGTCGAACCAGTCATAGAGTCCCCACGGCCGCCAGCCGCAGTAGCCGAAGAAGAATTCCCACGACACCCAGGCGGGGGCGAACAGGGAGCCGGGCATCCAGACCCAGCCGAGCTTCGCGTCCCACTGCCAGATGCCGAGGTGGTATGGGATCCATCCCCAGGGCTCCTCGGCGACCCAGTACATCTGTCCGCCGTAGCTCGACCACCGGCCGTAATAATAGGGCGCCCAGCCCCAAGGATACTGCATCTGGTTGCGGTACGGCCGCCAGACATAGCCGTAGAGATCGTCCCACAGCCATTCGCCGTACATGCTTCCATAATTCTGGGCGAAATAGAAAACGGCGCCCGGCAGGTTCTGGACCGGCTTGGGCAGGGCGCTTTGGCCCTTGTGGAGCTTGTCGAAATTGGCGTTGATCTCGTCGTTCCAGAGATCGAAGGCCGTATCCGGCACGTAGGCTGAGCGCTGGAACTGATAGTCCGCGAGAACGATCAGCCGCTCGGCCTTCTTGACCAGGCCCTGCTTAAGGGACCGGTCGTCACGGCCGAACATCGCGTTCGCCTTGCCGAATTTCACCTGGATGTCGGTCGAGCCGTCCCCTGCCGCCCGGATGACGGCCACCGTCTTGTGCCCCAGCTTGACGGCCGTGTTGGGCGTCAGGATCTGGAACATTTCGCGGCGGTCGTACTGCTTGTACATGGCGCAGATCCGGCCGCGCACGAGGACGAGGTTGGAGAGCCGGGCCGAGGAACTCAGGCTCTGGGCGTTGACTGTCTCGATCCGGAGCTCCGTGTCGACGTCGAGCCGGAGGATCGTCCCCGAATCGAACTGGATTTCGCAGCGCCTATCGGCCGGGGTCAGGATCGTGTCGCCCGGACCAACGGGCAGGTTGAGGACGGCCGCCTCCATCGCCGTTTCGCCTTCGCGCCGGATGACGGGGTCCTTGCCGTCGGACTTGGCCTCGGTGTAACTGATATGGCCGTAATAAAAGCCGTCCGGCCCGTTGACGACCCTGTAATTGCGGGAAGCCCGCAGGAAGGCCGGCGCCGCCAGAAGGAAGGCGCAAGCCAAGCACGCGATCAGCTTTTTCTTTTTCATGGTCATATCTCCTGTCCTCGCCTTTGTCCGCATCTTTAATAGTTGCATTTTTCGTGCCAGGGAGCAACCGGGGGCGGTCCGGAGGCCGACCCCGCCTATTGTCCTTCCCCGGGGACACCTGTCACGCGGGGAGGGGGGCGTCCTTGGTTGACAATACGGAAATCCTGCCCATATACTGGTGGAGAAAGGGCCGCCCGGAAGATTCCATGCCTGCCAAGAAACATCGCCAACCCGCGACGGCGGTCGACATCATCATCGAAACCGGCGCCGGTCCCGACCCGGCGATCGTCCTCATCAAGAGAAAGAATCCGCCTCACGGCTGGGCCCTGCCCGGCGGATTCGTCGAATACGGGGAGTCTCTCGAGGCCGCCGCCGTCCGCGAGGCCAGGGAGGAAACGTCCCTCGACGTCCGCCTCCTGGGACAGCTCCACAGCTATTCCGATCCCGCCCGCGACCCAAGGGGGCACACGATCTCGACGGTGTTCATCGCCCGGGCCGAGGGCCGGCCCAGGGCGGCGGACGACGCCGGGGAGGCCCGGGCCATCAGGCCCGGGAAGGTCCGCCTCCGCCTCGCCTTCGATCACCGGAAGATCCTGGACGATTACGTCGCCTTCAAGGAAGGACGCTTTCCATGGACGAAGAAAAGAAAAACGGCCTGACGTCCGGAGAGACCGAGGACGCCGCGAAGGATCTCAAGGAGCTCTGCCTGGTCTGGGGGCCTTTCGAGGCCGACGTCATCAAGAGTTTCCTCGAGAGCAACGGGATTTCCTGCCTTATCCGAGGCCGCATGGTGCCGTTCGTCTACCCTTTCACGATCGACGGCATGGCGGAGTTCAAGGTTTTCGTCCAGGAGAAAGACCTTGAAACGGCCAAGGAGCTGATGGCCGCCATGCCCACGCCGGACGCCGACAAGGACGGCCCGGAAGAGCCTCGTTGACCGCCGCCGGCGGCGCCGGAATGACCCTCCGATAGCGGCTCCCGCCGCGCCCACCAGTCCTTGTCATTCCGAGCCCTTTCGACCCCCCTATTTTGGGCCCCCTTTTTTTCTGGGTTTTTCAACATGATTTTGCTTGACAACAGGGATTTTCTACCCTATATTTGGGACGAAACGGGACAAAGCGGGACAAACAAAAATGGCAGACATTTTGATCGGCAGCTACACGGCCCGCTTTGACGCCAGCGGCCGCATCAAGATTCCGGAAAAATTCCGCGATGTCATCCAGGTCAATTACGGCCTGGATCTCTTCGTCACTTCCATGAAGGATGAGTCGGTCCAGATCTATCCCCTGCCCGTCTGGCTGGAGATGACCCGCATGACGTCCGAAGGGGCCGTCCAGCTGAGGCCCGACGTCCGGAAGTTCATGCTCCGGGTCAACCGCAACGGGTCCCGTCACGAGCTCGATTCCAAGGGCCGGGTTCTGATCAGCCAGGCCCTGAGGGAAAAAGCCAAGTTTCAGGAGGAGGTCGAGGTCATCGGCCTCTCCGATCACCTGGAGGTTTGGAACAAGGACGCCCTGGATGCCATTCTCGAGGAGAAGCCGCTCTCGGACGCCGATTTCGAGAACATCGCCCGACTCATCCCTCGAGGCAAGACGGAATGACGGAGAATGGACATTGCCCGGTCCTACTGACGGAAGCTCTCGAATTTCTCGACGTCGGCCGGGAGGGCGTTTATGTTGACTGCACCCTGGGCCTGGCCGGACACGCGGCCGCGATCCTGGAGAGGAATCCCCGAGCCTCCCTTGTAGGGCTGGATCGCGACGAGCTCTCGCTCCGGCAGGCCCGGGTGAAGCTTTCGCCCTTCGGGGGGAGAATCCGGCTTTTCCAGACGGATTTCAAGTACCTTCCCGAGCTGGGCGTCGATTTTCGGGAGGTCCGAGGAGTCCTCGTCGATCTCGGGATTTCATCGTTTCAGCTCGACTCCCCGGAGCGGGGCTTCAGCTTCAATCAGCCGGGCCCCTTGGATATGAGGATGGATCAGAGAAGCAAGATCACGGCCGGCAAGATTGTCCACGAGTACTCCGAGCAGAAGCTCGCCGATCTCTTCCAGACTTATGGGGAGCTTCCCCACAGCCGCCGGTTGGCCCGGGAGGTCGTCCGCCTGAGGAAGCTCGGCCGCGTCGAGACGACCTCCGACCTCAAGGCGATCATCGAGGAAGTCTATCGCTGGCGGCCGCAGAAGGGCAAGATCCACCCCGCGGCCAAGGCCTTCCAGGCCCTCAGGATCGAGGTCAACGGCGAGCTCGAGGGACTGCGCGAGTTCCTCGAGGAGACGGTTCGCATGTCCGTCGCCGGAACGCGTTTCGTCGCGATCTCCTTGCATACGTTCGCCGACCTCGCCTCGGACCGGGACCGGGAGCCGTTGCTTTCCGTCCTGACCCGCAAGCCCGTGACGGCGGGAGCGGCCGAGATCGCCGCCAATTCCCGGTCCCGCTCCGCCAAGCTGCGGGCGGCCGAGAGGATCTGAATGATCCGCCGGAAATGGAGCGCCGGAGAGATCATCCTGGGGGGCGCTTTCCTCTTGGCCGTCATCGCCCTCCTGACCTTTTACGTTTGGTACCAGACCGAGGCCGTCCGGCTGGGCGTCGAGATCGGCAAGCGGGAAGCTGAGATCAAGGCGCTCAAGAACGAAATCCTGCAGCTGGAGCTCCGCAAGGCCTCCCTGCTCGCGCCGGACAGGGTGGAAAAGATCGCCAGGGACACGCTCGGCCTCGTCGAGCCCAAGCCCGGCGAAATCATTTACGGGGACGCGGCGGCGGTCCGCTGAAATCGATCGGCCATGAGGACCTATCACGAAATCGACATCCGCAAGCGGACGCTGCTCGTCAGCTTCGCCCTCGCGGCCTGGTTCGTCGTCCTTTTCCTCCGGCTCGTCCAGCTGCAGGTCGTCGATCACGCCAGCTTCGAGTCGCGCGCTTCCCGGCAGAGCCGGGCCAAGGTCACGGTCCCGGCGCGGCGGGGCACGATTTATGACCGTCACGGCCGCGTCCTGGCCTCGAGTGTTCCCGCCTTCACCATCAAGCTCAGCCCGGTCGAGAAGGAAAAGCCGGCCCAGGAAGCCGAGAAGGTCAGGCGCCTGCAGGCCGTGCTCGGCCTCTCGGATAAGGAGGTCGCGGACATCCTCAAGAGCCTCCGGGAGGACGATCCGTTCATCTACGTCAGGAAAAAAGTCTCCTTGGAGATCGCGGCCCGCGTCCGGGATCTCAAGCTCCCCGGCGTGGGCTTCGACGAAGAGAGCCGGCGCGTCTACCCGAACGGCTCTCTGGCGGCTCACGTCATCGGCGGCGTCAACGTCGACGAGTCCCGGCGGGCCGGCGTCGAGTCCCGGTACAACGCGATCCTCAAGGGCGAGGACGGCCAGCAGATCGTCTACAAGGACAACAAGAAGCGGGGCTACCAGAGCCAGGTCACCAAGGCCCCTGTCGCCGGCGAAGACATCTACCTGACGATCGACGCGACCGTCCAGCACATCGCCGAGCGGGCCCTGGCCATGGCCATCGAGGACCATTCGGCGGCGAGCGGAACGATCATCATCTGCGACCCCGAGTCCGGCGAGATCCTGGCCCTGGCCAACGCCCCGACCTACGACGTCAACGCCTACACGGAGTCGAAGGACGCCTGGCTCGACCGGGCCATCGGATCGCCGTACGAGCCGGGCTCGACCTTCAAGATCGTCGCGGCCGCCGCGGCCCTGGAAAAGGGCGTCGTCGGTTACGCCGACAATTACGACTGCAGTTCCGGCTTCATCAAGGTCGGCCCCCTGACGATCCGAGACCATGAGCGCATGGGCGTCCTGACGTTCTCCGACGTCCTCATCCATTCCTCGAACGTCGGCACGGTCAAGTTCGCCTCCAGGCTCTCCTCCGGTGCCCTGTACGAGATGATCCAGAGGTTCGGCTTCGGCCGCCGGACCGGCATCGACCTGCCGGCCGAGGAGCCGGGCCTCGTCCGCCCCCTGGCGCGCTGGAACAAGCTCGTCTCCCAGCCCCATATCGCCATCGGATACGAGATCAACGTTACGCCTCTTCAGATCCTGCGGGCCATGAACGTCTTCGCCACGCGGGGCAGGCTCGTCCAGCCGCGGGTCGTCCGGGAATCCCCCGCCCTGCCGGCGGCGCGGCTCCAGGGCCCCATCCGCGACGACAGGATCCTCGCCGCGGACCTGGCCGACGGCCTGACGACCCGCGTCTTCGAGAGGGTCGTCGACGAAGGCACGGCCAAGCTCGGCCGGCTCGAAGAATTCTCGGCCGCCGGCAAGACGGGCACGGCCCAGAGGTACGACCAGGCGCTCAAGGCCTATACGACGAAGAGCCACACGGCGTCCTTCGTCGGCTTCGCCCCTGCCCGCAGGCCGGTCCTGTCCATGATCGTCGTCCTCGACGACCCCAAGGAAGGCTTCTATTACGGCGGCCAGGTGTGCGCGCCGATCTTCCGGGATGTCGCCCGGCAGGTTTTGCGCTGCCTCGGCGTGGCGCCCGACAGGCCGCTCGCGGAAGGCACGGTCACGGCCCAGCTCGGTCGGAAGGACAGGCCATGAAGCTCAAGGACCTCTTCCAGGGAATCCCGTCCCTCGCGACCGCCGCGGGCGGCGACGAGGAGATCCTGGGGATCGCCTACAACTCCAAGTCGGTCAAGCCGGGCTTTCTCTTCGCCGCCCTGAAGGGGGAAAGCCGCAACGGCATGGACTTCTTGGCCGAGGCGGAGAGAAACGGCGCGGCCGCCGTCCTCTCCTCGTGGCCGAAGCCGCCGGCCTTCCAGCCGGCCTGGATCCAGGCCGCGGACGCCCGGGAGGCGCTGGCCCTGGCCGCGGCGAACTTTTACGGCCACCCCTCCGACGGCCTGAAGGTCGTCGGCGTCACCGGCACCAAGGGCAAGACGACCATCACCTACATCCTGGAAGAGATCCTGAAGGCCGCGGGCGCCGCGCCCGGCGTCATCGGCACCATCGAATACCGCGGGCCGGGCCTGAAAAACCAGGCGGCCCGGACGACGCCGGAAGCGTCGGACCTCCAGGCCATGCTCCGGGCGCTCCTCGACGCCGGGGCCACGCACTGCCTGATGGAGGTCTCGTCCCATGCCCTGGAACAGAAGCGCGTCTGGGGCGTGAGCTTCGACGTGGCGGTCTTCACCAACCTGGCCGGAGAGCACCTCGACTATCACCGGAACATGGAAAACTATTTCGAGGCGAAGAGGAAGCTCTTCTACCTCAACCACAAGCGCAGCGCCGCCGTCGTCAACATGGACGATCCCTGGGGCCAGAGGCTCGTCGCCGAGCTGCCCATGAAGACCATCACCTTCGGGCTCGATCCCGCGGCCATCGTCCGGGCCGTCAAGTCCAGCCTGACCAACGACGGGATGGAAGTCCAGATCGCCCACCCCGGCAACATCCTGACCGTCCGATCGCGCCTGGTCGGCAAGCACAATGTCTCGAACATCCTGGCCGCGACCGCCGCCGCCCTGGCCCTGAACGTTTCGCCGCAGGACATCGCCAGGGGCATCGCCGCCCTCAAAGGCGTTCCGGGGCGGTTCGAGAAGATCGACAACAGCCTCGGCCTCCATGTCGTCGTCGACTACGCCCACACTGACGGCTCCCTGGAGCACCTGCTGGCGACGGCCCGGGAGTTCAAGCCGCGGCGCGTCATCCTCGTCTTCGGGGCGGGCGGGAACAGGGACAAGGACAAGCGGGAGCGCATGGGGCACGTCGCCGCCCGTCTGGCCGACTGGACCATCATCACCTCCGACAATCCGCGGAACGAGGATCCCCTCGAGATCATCGCCGCCATCGAAGCAGGCTTCGCCAAGGAAGCGGCCCGGACCTATGAAGTCATCCCGGACCGCCGCGAGGCCATCACCCGGGCCCTGCGCATGGCGGTCAAGGGCGACTACGTCCTCGTCGCCGGAAAAGGGCACGAGGACTACCAGATTTTCAAGGACCGGACCATCCCCTTCAGCGACATCGGGGTGATCAAGGAAATTCTCCAGGCCAAGGAGAGCGTTTGACCATGGCCAGGCTGAGACTCGACGAGATCGCCGGGAGGACGGGAGGGAGGATTCTGCAAGGCTCCCCCGCCCTGGTCTTCTCGTCCTACGGCATCGATTCCCGCCTCACGGCGCCGGGCGGGCTGTTCTTCGCCGTCCTCGGCCGGCGGAACGGGCACGACTTCGTGGCCGACGCCAAGTCGCGCGGCGCGGCCGGCGCGATCGTCTCGCGGCCGGTCGGCGTGTCCGATCCCTCCTTCGGGCTCGTCCTCGTCGAAGATACCGTGGCCGCCCTCAAGTCCCTGGCCCGATCTGTCCTGGTCGACCGTCCCGCCAAGATCATCGGCATCACGGGCAGCACGGGCAAGACGACGACCAAGGAATTCACCGCCGCGCTCCTCTCCTCGCGCCTCAAGGTCCTGAAGTCCGAGGGCAACTTCAACAACCAGCTCGGCCTGGCCCTGTCCCTGCTCCGTCTCGAGCCGGAACACGAGGCGGCCGTCCTCGAGATGGGGATGAGCGCCCCCGGCGAGATCCGGACGCTCGCCGCGATAGCCCCGCCGGACGTCGCGGTCATCACCAACATCCATCCCGTCCACCTCCAGTACTTCAAGAGCATGGAGGAGATCGCCCTGGCCAAGAAGGAAATCCTCGACGGGGCGAAGACGGGCGCCGTCGCGGTCCTCAACGGCGATTCGCCGCTCGTCATGAAGATCGCCGGCGGCTGGAAAGGCGCCCTGCTGACGTTCGGCCTGGACCCGGCCTGCGACGTCCGGGCGGAAGACGTCCGGCCCCGGGGCTACCAGGGGATGGAGTTCGACCTCATCTGCGGAAAAGAGAAGACCCGGGTGGAATTCCCGTTCGTCAACGAAGCCTTCATTCCGGACCTGCTGGCCGCCGCGGCCGTCTGCCACGCCATGGGCCTGACCCTCGGCGAGATCTGGTCCAAGATCGCCGGCCTCAAGCCGTTCGCCATGCGCGGCGTGCTCGAGGAGTGCGGCGGCGTCCGCCTCTACGACGACTCCTACAATTCCAACCCCCGGGCCCTCGAGGCCGTCCTGAAAAGCCTGGGCGGCCTGCCGGCGCCGAGAAAGGTCGCCGTGCTGGCCGACATGCTCGAGCTCGGCGAGGACGAACGCGAGTTTCACCGCCAGGCCGGGGCGGCGGTCGTCCGCTGGGGCTGGAACGTCCTGGTGGCCGTCGGCCCCCTGGCCGCCCACATCGCGGGCGAGGCGGAGACGGCCGGCATGGCCCGGCAGGCCATCGTGACCTTCCCCGACTCGCAGGCGGCGGCCGAGCGGATCAACGGCCTCGTCAGGGACGGGGATCTCGTTCTCGTCAAGGGCTCGCGGGGCATGAGGACGGACCTCATCGTGGCCAAGCTGAAAACGCGGGGAAAGGAGTAAGCGGTGCTGTATTGGCTCTTGGTTCCACTGCAAGGCAGCATTTCCTTCTTCCGGGTTTTCCGCTTCATCACGGTCCGGACGGCCCTGGCGGGCGCCACGGCGCTTATCCTGAGCCTCCTCCTCGGCCCGTGGCTCATCGGCATGCTCAAGAAGTACCAGATCGGGCAGGAGATCCGGAGCGACGGCCCCCAGTCGCATTTCGCGAAGAAGGGCACGCCCTCCATGGGCGGCATCCTCATCATCGGCGCGACGCTCATCAGCACCCTGCTCTGGGGCAACCTCGGGAACGTCTACGTCCTCATCGCCATGGCGGCCATGTTCTTTTTCGGCCTCATCGGCTTTCTCGACGATTGGCTCAAGGTCCGGAAAAAACAGTCCCTGGGCCTCCGGGTTTTCACCAAGCTCGGCCTGCAGATCGTCCTGGCCTGCGCCCTCGGCGGCGTTCTCGTCTATCTCGGCCTGCACAACTTCGGGCCCATCAAGCCGTTCGACCTGCGGCTCTTCCCGCCGTTCATCAAGACCTGGACGCCGTACCTCGGCCTGTTCTACCTGCCCTGGATCGCCTTCATCCTGGTCGGCTCGTCGAACGCCGTCAACCTGGCCGACGGGCTGGACGGCCTGGCCATCGGCCTGACGCTGATCACCGCGGCGGCCCTGACGGCTCTGACCTACGTTTCGGGCCACGCCCTGTGGTCCCAATACCTGGACCTGGCCCGCGTCCGGCTGGCGGCCGAGTTGACCGTATACTGCGGTTCCATGACCGGCGCCTGCCTCGGCTTCCTGTGGTGGAACGCCCATCCGGCCCAGATCTTCATGGGCGACGTCGGCGCCCTGTCCCTGGGCGGGACGCTCGGCACGATCGCCATCCTCATCAAACAGGAACTGCTTCTCTTCGCCCTGGCTGGCGTGTTCATCCTGGAGGCGCTGTCCGTCCTGCTTCAGGTTTCATACTTCAAGCTGTCCGGAGGCAAGCGCATGTTCAAGATGGCGCCCCTCCACCATCATTTCGAGCTCTCGGGCTGGCCGGAGGAGAAGGTCGTCATCCGTTTCTGGATCGCCGGCATCATCTTCGCCCTGCTCAGCCTGTCGACACTGAAATTGAGATAGCCATGGAATTCAGCGATAAGAAAGTCCTCATCGTCGGCTTCGAGCGCACGGGGGAAGCCCTGTGCCGCTTCCTGACGGCGCGTGGGGCCCGCGTCACGGTCACCGAGAAAAAGCCCGAGGCGGAGCTCGGATCCGGTGCCGCGGCCTGGAAGGAAAGGGGCATCGCGTTCGAGACCGGCGGCCACAAGCTCGAAACCTTCCTCGGCGCCGACCTCATCGTCCCCAGCCCGGGCGTGCCTCCCATCCCCGAGATCCTGGCGGCGCGCGGCAAGGGCATTCCCGTCCTGTCCGAGATCGAGCTCGCCGGCCGGTTCCTCAAGGGCCGCATCGCGGCCGTCACCGGCTCAAACGGGAAATCGACCACGGCGACCCTGGCCCACAAGATCCTCAAGGATGCCGGGCTCAAGGCCCGCCTGGCTGGCAACATCGGCACTCCCCTGATCTCGTTCGTGGACAAGAGCCGGAGCGATCACATCTATGTGACGGAAGTCTCGAGCTTCCAGCTCGAATACACCGAGCTCTTCAAGGCCGACGCGGCCGCCTTCCTCAACATCTCGCAGAATCACCTCGATTGGCACAAGGGCTTCGACGCCTACTTCGGCGCCAAGAAGAAGCTCTTCCTCCGGCCGGGATCCGAGGCCGCGGTCATCCTCAATCGCGACGACGCCCTGGTCTGGAGCCTGGCCGGCAAGACGGCCGCGGCCGTTTATGCGTTCAGCCGGAAGCGCAAGCCGGCCCGCGGCGCCGCGCTCGAGGACGGCTGGATCGTCCTCCGCGACGGGGGAAAGACGGAGAGGGTCATCCGGACGTCCCGCATTCCCCTGCCGGGCGTCCACAACCAGGAGAACGTGATGGCGGCCGCCATCATCGGACATTTCTTCGGCGTGCCGGCGGCCGGGATCGGGCGGTCCGTCCTCGCCTTCCGGGCCCTCGAGCACCGGCTGGAGGACGTGCTCGTCCACCGCGGAGTCCGATTCGTCAATGACTCGAAGGCGACGACCGTGGACGCCACGCTCAAGGCGCTGGCGAGCTTCGACCGCCCGGTCATCCTCATCCTGGGCGGCCGGGACAAGGGCGGCGACTTCACCCTTCTGCGGCGGGCCGTCCGCGGCAAGGTCCGGGCCGTCGTCCTCGTCGGCGAGGCGGCGGGGAAGATCGAGGCCGCCCTCGGCGGCGCGGTGCCCGTGGAGCGGGCCGCCACGTACCGGGAGGTCGTGCGCCTGGCCTTCGCCAAGGCCTCGCCCGGGGACGTCGTGCTTCTCGCCCCCGCCTGCACGAGCTGGGACATGTTCAAGAATTTCGAGGAACGGGGCCGGACCTTCAAGGGCGAGGTCCGGAAACTCGCCGGCGCGGCCGGAAGGCGGAGGAGCTAGGACGATGCGCGCCTACCGCCGGTTCGGCTTCGACATCCCGCTGGCCCTCATCACCCTGGCCCTGGTCGCCATCGGGATCATCATGGTCTTCTCGTCCTCCGGCTACGTGGCGGAGGAAACGCACCACCAGATGGCCTACTATCTGATCCAGCAGGTCATGGGGGCCGCGGCGGGCTTCATCCTGATCATCGTCCTCCTCTCGGTCCGGAAAACCTTCTACCTCATGCCGGCCTTCGTCATCGGCCTGGCGGCCGTCTCCGCCTTCCTGCTGATGGTCTGCCTGGCCATGCCGAGCGTCGCTCACACGAACCGCTGGATCATCCTCTTCGGCTTCCGCTTCCAGCCGTCCGAGCTGGCCAAGTTCAGCCTGATCCTGTTCATCGCCTGGTTCTGCGAGAGCCGGAGGGACAAGCTGAACGAGTGGAAAACGCTGGCAGTTCCCCTGGCCGTTTTGGGCATCATGGTCTTTCTCATCCTCATGGAGCCCGATTTCGGCACGGCCCTCCTGCTCGCGGTCATGGCCTGCCTGATGCTCTACATCGGCGGCGTCAAGATCAGGAACTTCCTCGTGCTGGGCGCGGCCTTCGCCGCCCTGTTCACGATGTTCCTCTTCTCCGCGTCCTACAGGATCAACCGGGTCCACGGCTTCTTCTCCCAGGACAAGGATCCCCTCGGCGCGTATTACCAGGTCGACCAGTCCAAAATCGCCGTGGGCAACGGGGGACTGCTGGGCGTTGGCCTCGGCCAGAGCACCCAGAAGCTGTACTTCCTGCCCTTCGCCCACACGGACTTCATCTACGCCATCCTGGGCGAGGAGACCGGGCTGGCCGGCGCCGTCGTCACCCTGGCCCTCTATCTCCTGTTTCTCTGGAGGGGGATCAAGATCTCCATGGCCGCGCCCGACCCGACCCGCAAAATGCTCGCCGCGGGCATCACCTTCGCCGTCGTCGCCCAGGCCCTCTTGAACATCACCATCGTCCTCGGGCTCGGGCCGACCAAGGGCATCCCCCTGCCCCTCATTTCCTACGGCCGGTCATCGCTGTTCTGCACGCTGGCGGCCGTGGGATTGCTCCTCCACATCAGCCAGAAAAAAACCGACACCGGCACACAGGTCAGGCCATGACACAGCGCAGGATCATCATCAGCGGCGGCGGCACCGGAGGCCATCTCTACCCCGCCCTCGTCGTCGGCAGAAAGCTCCGTGAGATGGACGTGGCGGTCGAGCTCACCTACGTCGGAACCCACCGGGACGTGGAAAAGAAGATCATGGACGAGCACGGCGTCCGCTTCATCCCGATGAAGATCGAAGGCCTGAAGGGCCGCGGCCTGCGGAGCCTGAAGGCGATGGCCCTCCTCCCCTTCGCCTTCGCCCAGTCGTTCGCCGTCCTGCGCCGGACCAAGCCGGGCCTGGTCATCGGCGTCGGCGGCTACAGCTCGGGCCCGATTGTTCTGCTCGCCTCGCGGCTCGGCATCCCGACGCTCATTATGGAGCAGAAC
>Ga0315282_10008107_pt1 | contig 17051 bp, 8 predicted proteins | sample YL17G07_20_MG_FD_203693 | JGI IMG/M metagenome (GOLD analysis project Ga0315282, IMG submission 203693) | Sediment microbial communities from Yellowstone Lake, YNP, Wyoming, USA - YL17G07_20 | ecosystem: Environmental > Aquatic > Freshwater > Lake > Sediment | place: USA: Wyoming | collected...
TAACATGCAGTTGCTAGAAAATCAACATCATCCTTTTTAACGTCTATTTGCATCGCGCCAGCGGATTGAATTGCATCAACGATTAGGTAGGCTCCGTGTTCGTGAGCTATTTCGCTTAAAGCCCGCATATCGTGGCGAAAACCATTAACATATTCAACGTGGCTTATAGCGACAGCAGCGGTTTTGTCGTCAACAGCCTTCTCCATATCCTCCAACAAGATTTTTCCATCGATATTCTTCACGTAATGAACCTTCACGCCTAGGCTTTTGCGTAGCCATGGATAAACCACTGAGGGATACTCCAAATCCGTGGTGACGATTTTTGAGTCGCGTGGATAATGAAGCACGTTTGCAGCTATGTTCAAGCCTACGGATGTGTTTTCGACGAAGGCTATTTCGTTGGGTTTTGCGCCTATGAGTTTTGCGAAGAAGGGTTTTCCACCATCGTTCCATTCAATCGAAGTTGTTCCGAAGTTCGAGAAATCGTCAGTAAATCTGCGAACAGCATCTGCAACAGGCTTTGGAAGAGGCGACTGAGCAGCGTGATTCAAAAACACTTTGTTCTTGGTTATTGGAAATTGTTCACGAATCTTTTCTATATTTTCCATGAATAGTCCATCCAAAGCTTTGTTAGTAACCTAAATTAATAGCGTCAACTATTAAAGTTTCGAGGCTTGCTTGATGAGTGAAGTAATAGTTGTTACAACGCCAAATTTGCCTGGATACGATATCGTTAAGGTTTTAGGTACAGTTCATGGATTGACCGTGCGGACTAGAGGGGTTGGCGGGAAAATATTCGCTGGTATCGAGGGGATTTTTGGAGGAGAAGTAACAGCCTACACTTCAGAGTGTGAAAAGGCTAGACGAGAATCCATGAGCAGGCTTATTGAAAATGCAAAAAAGATTGGTGCAAATGCTGTTTTAAGCGTGGATTTTGAAACAGCCGACATACTTCAGGGAACAGCCACGGTCTTCTCAGCTTATGGAACAGCAGTAATCGCAAAACCAAAAGAGAAAAAAGAATAGTCAAAACTTAAACGTCAAAAATTTACATTATGTCTATTTCAAGCCCCAAAAACCTTGCCTCAACAAGTATTTCCCTTACAACTCGTCCATCTGACGCGGTGGCGAAAATCGATTTTGCTTCATACGCAAAAGCTTAGGTTAGCCTTATCAGAATTAAGGTAAACGTTTTTAAATATGCTGCTTAACCATTTTGTTTTCTCTTAAAGGTGGTTGCGCATGAAGGAGAAAAAATATACGATTGATATTTTGTCGAAAATCCCTCAAATTTATCTGCCAACAGTAAGCCATTCAAAAGATAAAGTAGCCTTTTACTGGGATAAAACTGGCATACTGGAATTGTATGTGGCAAATTTGAAGACTAACGAAATAGGGCAAGTGAGCCACGGTGAATGCCCCAGAGCCATACGTGCAGGGTTTGTCTGGACAAGAGACGACGAAAACCTGATTTTTGCAAAAGACAAAGACGGCGACGAAAACCACAACCTTATAAAAATCAATGTCAAATCGGGAAAGACTGAACCGCTCACTGAAACTACTGGATGCCAAAACTATGCCGCTGACACAAGCTCAGATGGTAAACACCTAGCAATGATTTCAACAAGAAAAGGACAGCTTAACCTCTTCAGATTAGACATTAAAACCAAAGAAGTGAAGCAGCTAACTGATCATGCAAACCCAACTTGGGGTGGTTGTTCTTGGAATCCGAAATGTGATTGGATAGCCTACAACGTGAATGAGACTAAAGATTTGCGAAACATGGATATATGGCTCGTGAAACCAGACGGAAGCGAGAAGAGAAAGATAGTTTGCGTAAAAGAAGGTTCCGAAGACGTTGTGGTTGAATGGAGCAAAGACGGCAGGCTGCTTGCCTTCACAACTGATGCTAACGCAGTGAAACAGCCTGGAGTTTACAACTTTGAAACGGGAAAGATAAAACTCTTGGGCGGCGAGTGTGAAGAAACTGCTGCAGGTTTTTCCGAAGACGGGAAAAAACTTGTGTGTTTAAGAAATTATGAAGCAACTGTTCTTCCAGTCGTTTACGATGTTGAAAGTGGAAGGTGTGAGGAGACAAAGTTTCCGAAAGGCTTAGCCTCAAGCGTTCAATATGCATTGAACGATCAGCTTTTGATAGCGCCTTTGAACACTCCGATAATTCCAAGCGCTCTAGTTGCCTACAATCTTAAGAATAAAACTATAAGATACTTGGTTGAACCGCAATATGGGAACGCAGACCCAGAGTTCTTTGTGACGCCAGAATATGTTAAGTACAAGTCGTCTGACGGACTGGAGATTCCTGCCATACTCTACAAGCCTAAGAACGTTCCAAAAGGAAAGGCTCTTCCAACGCTTATAATGCCTCATGGAGGACCAACTGGTCAATATTTCTTCGATTTTGACATGATTGGGCAGATTCTGGCGAATGAAGGCTATGTTTTGCTGTTGCCCAACGTTAGAGGAAGCACTGGTTATGGAAGAAAGTTTCAAGACATGAACCTTATGGATTGGGGAGGAAAAGACCTTGAAGATGTTGCTGCTGGCGCTGGCTATCTCAAGTCTCTGCCATATGTAGACAAGGCAAGGATGGGAGTTTTCGGCGGAAGTTATGGTGGCTTCATGACTTTCATTGCGGTTACTAAGAAGCCTGAGTTGTGGGCTGCTGCATGTGCGTGGATAGGGATTTCACATCTTAAAACGTTCTATGAGCGTTCACAGCCGCATTTCAAGTATTTCATCAGAATGCATATGGGAGATCCTGAGAAAAATTCAAAACTGTGGGAAGATAGAAGTGCATTAAACTTTGCGCATAATATTAGGTGTCCAATTTTGATAGTTCATGGTGTGCATGATCCAAGGTGTCCTGTGGAAGAAAGTCGGCAGTTCAGGGATAAGCTGGTTGAGTTGGGTAAAAAGGAAGGGGAAGACTTTGAATATGTTGAATTTGGTGAAGAGGGGCATGGCGCTTACACGGATATGTCGATGCGTACTCGAACATTCAAAATACTTCTTGACTTCTTTAACCGCAGACTAAGATAAAAATCAAGAAACTCGGGCTTGACCCAGTTTTATCTGAAACATGCCCATTTTTTCTTTAATAAACTCTTTAATTCGTCAATTGTGTTTTCAACCTTTTTTCGGCAGAATAGTGGCTCTTCTGGTGGATTATACGGATCTTTAACGTTCATTTCTCCCAAACCAACCGCGCCCGCAACAAGGGCATACCAACAAAGCGGCAAAACTTTGGGGTTATATCCACTTCCAGGCATCAAAACAAGTTTGCCGCCGCAAACCTTGTCAGCAGTAGCCCTAATTAAACGGGATATGCTGAAAAAGCCTTTAACTGTCAAATTCAAATCGCCGAGCATGTCTGCAAAATGCGGGTCGCTTCCACCGTTTGCGATAATGATTTCAGGCTTAAACTCCTCGGCCAAAGGAACAAAAATCTCGTTTAAGGCGTGAAGATATGTGCTGTCGCTTGTTCCAGGCGGCAGAGGCACGTTAACGTTAAAGCCTTCTCCAGCGTCTTCTCCAGTTTGCCAAACAAACCCTGTCCCCGGATAAATTGTGCGTGGGTCTTGATGCAACGAAATATACAGCACATTGGGGTCTCGATAGTAAATGTCACTCGTGCCATTTCCAAAGTGAACATCATAATCCAATATTAAAAACCGTTTAACACCATAGTTAGTTCTTAAATGCTCAATTAAAATGGCTATGTCATTGAATAGGCAGAATCCGCCTCCATAATCTCTTCCAGCATGATGATAACCACCACCTATGGAAACTGCGCGCTTTGCTTCTCCCCTAAACACAGCCTCACCGCATCGAATTGCACCACCGACAATGAGCATCGCTGCCTCAAGGATTTCAGGAGAAACAGGTGTCTCAACATCATACGATCTTCTTTCCGTTTCCAAGCGAAAAATCAAATCAACATAACTTTCGCTGTGAACTCTTAGCAGGTCTTGCCTTGATGCTGGTTGGGGAGCGACAAGAGTAATTTGAGAAAGCTTGAATAAGCCTTGGCTTTCGAAGAATTTCATTGCATTTGCAAACCTGTCTCCTCTAAATGGATGGTTTTCGCCTAAATCGTACTGCCCATACTTTTCATGAAAGGTCATTATTGTTCTGCTTTCCATTGTTTTCATCTTGGCTCGGGCTTCCTAAACGGCGTTATTTCATCATGGTGGCATAAGTATTCGAGTCCTTCTGTTATAAGTTTTCCAGCTTCCACTGACTGTTAAGAGTCGTTCAGAGTGACATTCGTCGCTTTAGTAGTGGTAGCTTGTTTGCGACGGTTCTTTTATCATTCGACGTTGAAGAGCATGGCCTTTGGCACTTCTGTGGAGCATTCATTGACTACTACAAAATATATGTAAAAGACCCACTTTGCGACTTAAACGCGATGGCAAAATAGATGAGGATGATTTATGGGCCTTTGCGGAGGCTTTATAGACTACTGGAAAGCGCGATAAAAAACTGCAAACTTGTAGAGTGACTACATTCTAATCCTCCTTAATTCGTCAAAACGCCGTGCGCTATATGCGATATTTTAGATTATGAATCATTTGATACATTTGTATCACTTTGTATGCGAATCTAAAATGCTATAGAACAAAATATCGTAAAATATAAATAGGCTATTGAAGATAAAGTATTTGCGGACCTGTGATCAATCACTAGGCGTTTTGCAAAATTAAAGGGAAAAAAATGAAAAATAAGCTAGAAGCGATACCTTTAGCGCGTGCGCCGGAAGTAGAAAAGCGTAGTAGAATTCAAATTTACTTTGATATCCTTTGGATTTTATGTGAGGAATTAAAGAACGGCAAGCCGAGTCTTACAAGGGTTGCACATACGGCTAATTTGCCCTATGACAGATTTCAAAAATGTTTGAATAAGCTTATTCAACTTGACATCGTTCGTGAACAAAATGGGAAATTTTTTGTGAGTGAAAAAGGTTTTGAATGTATTAATGAATATGAGAGAATCAACGATTTTCTTAGGAGGATGGGACTCTTACCTTAAAGGTTTTGGTCGCTTTCTATTGACAAAGAATACAAGAAAATTATATCACTCTTCAAGTTCGTTGATTTTCCTTGTTGAGCTCTGACTCCAAGAATATGCCTAAAACGACATGGGAAGACCTGTGGTTGTATTGTGGACATGCAAGCACGTGTGTTGCTATGTTAGTTAGGTTTTGTTTGTCTAGGCTTTCATTGCTTGGGGAGAAAGGAGAAGGAAGAGTTTCCTTCAAAGTATGATTTTTGCTCCGCCTAGACGATTGCATTAGGTTGTCTCCATAGAAATATTTTACTCACTTGATGTTCATTCTACTTAATTTTTGTTCAAGTATATAGAAATATTTTACTCACGTTGGGTTCACTAAGTTTTAATAGATGTTTGGCAATTAAATATCAGTGCTGTTCAGTACGTAGTAAGGGGAAGGGAGAATGAAAAAACTATCGAGTACGTTAGTTATTGTTTTGATAATTTTTTCGATTATGTGTTTTGCACCTTTAGTGAGTGGGGAAGGGGCGAGGATTTGGACGGATAAGGAAGAGTATGTTTCACATGAAACTGTGACTATTTTTGGTAGCGGTTTCTTGCCGAATGTGGAGGTTACGATTACGATTGTGGCTCCGGATTCAAGTGTTGGCAGGGTCTATGCGTGGACAGATGAACTCGGCGCTTTTACGGCTCAGTATGTTTTGGATGGGCAGGAGGGAACATATACTGTGACTGCGACAGATGGAACTAACACGGCGACAACAACATTCTTAGAGCCTCCTACTGTGAATGCTACGTGGTCAGATAGCGACTGTGCTAACATAAAGGCGACAGCGTCTGGTTTGGCTACAAGTAAGAGTTATTATGTGACGTATGCTGATCCTGATGGTGTGGTGCGGAGGACAAGCCCAACATATACTGGAGTAAGTTCGTTTATAGACTATTTTGTCTTGGACATTGCGCTCCCGAAGGTTTTGGGCACATGGACTGTGAGGCTGTATGAAACGCCCGCTACGTTGAAGAAAACAGATACGGTTGCAGTCGGTATGATTGTTTGGACAACTGATTCGACATACACAGTCATGCAAACCTCTTTTGCCCAGGGCGACACTGTATATTTCAAGGCTATAGGGCTTTTGACAAGCAAATATTATAAATTCAGGCTTGACCCACCTGATGGGCACGGATCGAGCATCTATGTAGGCGCTTGGACAACAGGCGTAACTACGCTGACGGGAAGCTACGCTCTGCCTTCTGACGCTCCAACTGGCACGTGGAAACTTCACGTGAGACAAGCTGATAATGGTGCTGGCAGCCATGAAGGTCATTATGTGGACCGCTACTTCACAGTGACTCCATACACGCCTCCGTCAACAGCCAAGGTAACTTTCAGCCAGGTTGGTGTAGGCACAGATTTCACTGAGCCTGTGCTAAAAGTTGATGGTGTGAATTATACTGTTGTTGATCTTCCGAAGGACTTTACGTGGGTCATCGGTTCTGAGCATACATTCGCATATTACTCGCACTTTGTTGTAAACGGTAAACGATACGTTTGGACAAGTACGTCTGGCTTGTCAACGGAGCAGGGTGGGACGATAATTGTTCCTGCTGATGGTGGGGCGGTCACAGGTTATTATAAGACGCAGTTTTACTTAACTGTGGTTTCGCCATATGGCACGCCGGGCGGAGAAGGCTGGTATGATATGGACTCCACGGCTTATGCCACGGTGACCCCGCTTATCGTGCCGGGACCTGCGGGAGTTCGATATGTTTTCACCCAATGGGGTGGGGACGCTACAGGCGCTACTTCGCCGTCAGACCCGATAATTATGGATGCGCCTAAAACGGCGATGGCAAGTTGGAAGACTGAGTATCAACTAACTGTTAGAACAAGCGGACTTGGCACATATACCACTAAAGTCTATAATGGCACAACTATTCTGGGAACAGCGACTGATGCTGCGCCTTATACGGGCTGGTTTGAGGAAGGCGGTTTAATTCTGCTCAACGTCGACAGTCCAATAGTTGATGGTTCAAAAAGATTCGTGTTCACTCAATGGACAGGCGACGCATCAGGCTTGGAACCATCAAAGCCTGTAACAATGAATTCGCCTAAAGACATCACAGCTAACTACAAGACCCAATACTTAGTGTCTTTCACGCAGACAGGATCTGGCGTAGCGCCCAGTGTCACGTATACTGCTGACACTGACCCAACTGGGACTGTTCCTTTCACTGTCTGGGTTAAGGCTGGTTCTCAAATTACATACGAATACCAAGGCATTGTGCCTGGGGCTCCTGGCGTAAGATACGTTTTCACCGGTGTTACTCCACTTTCACCGCAGACGGTAACCGGTCCTCTCACGGTAAGTGGCGCCTACAAGACTCAATATCTTCTGACGGCGCTTACCGACCCTGCTGGCTTGAGTCCCCAACCAACAAGAAACCCAACAGGTGAATCAGGCCCCCCGAATGGCTGGTGGTATGATCCCGCAACAAGTGTAACTCTAACGGCTCAAACAGTTACAGGATATAATTTCAACTACTGGGATGTTGACGGAACACAAAAGTCAGGTAACCCAATCTCTGTGCCAATGGATGGTCCTCACACAGCCACAGCCCACTACACCCCAATAATAACATACACGCTTACAATCACAGCAAACACAGGTGGAACAACAAACCCGTCACCCGGAACCTCCACCCATACAGCTGGCACCCCAGTCCCAGTTACAGCAACTCCAAATTCTGGCTACATCTTTGACCATTGGGAGCTAGACGGCGTGAACGTAGGCTCGGTTAACCCTTACACGGTCACTATGAACAAAGATCACACATTAAAAGCTGTTTTTGCCCTACCGGCAAAACCAGTGGGAGGCTACTCAATCTCGCTAACCAAACAAACCTTTGTATCGCACATAACAGTCTATACGATGCTAATCGCCCTGTTTGGTGCAGTGTTAATTCTTATAAAGCGCAAAAGAAAATAAAGTTAGTTTGTTCTTTTTGATTGCTGATGCTTAGGTGATGCTGTTAGTGGATTGGTGATTGGTATTGGTGTTGGATTTTTGAGGCTTGTTAAGCGTGGGGGCTGTCAGGATTTTGGTTTAGCTGGATAGAAATCTTTTACTCACTTGAAGTCCATTAGGCTTTAATAGGCGTTTAACCCAAAATAGAACCGTTGCAATACATATAAGGAGAAAGGAAAAATGAAAAAATTATTTAGTACGCTAGTCATTGCTTTGCTGATACTTTCGATGGTGTTTGTTCCATTTCTAGCGAGTGCGGAAGGCGCGAGGATTTGGACGGATAAGCAACATTATACTTATAACGAAACAGTGACTATTTTTGGTAGCGGTTTCTTGCCGAATGTGGAGGTTACGATTACGATTGTGGCTCCGGATTCAAGTGTGGCCACAATTTATGCGTGGACGGATGAGTTTGGCGGTTTCACGGCTCAATATGTTTTAGACGGCATGTTCGGAACATACACTGTAACTGCTACAGATGGGACAGACATGGCGACAACAACATTCTATGAACCCCCCATAGCCATAAACACCTATAAAGATGCTGGCTGCACAGTCGCGGAAACGGTCTTCTATCGAGGAGATATGGTCTATGCGAAAGCAACAGTCTTGGACAGTCATAAATCCTATAAAATCCAGTGGTATTATGACGCAGTTCTAAAAACTGAGTCAAGTGTGACTACTGGTGTAACTTCTCTAACTGACTCGTACTCGTTGGCTGCGGACGCAGAGTTTGGAACATGGTACGCCAAGATACTAGAATGGGATGCTGGACACAGTAAATGGGTTGATAAAGATACTGCTACGTTCTATGTTTGGCATCAAATCGCTCCCAGTGCTGACTCTTGGGTTGAAAGCAATAATCCGAATAAAAATTATGGCAACGATGATACTCTGCATGTCAAGGTTGTGTGGGATGAGAAGAAGCATGAAGTTACTAATCTGAGGAGAACCTACCTCAAATTTGATCTCTCTGGCTTGCCATCTGATGCCATAATAGATTCGGCGACATTGCACATGTACAGGACAGCAGATCCTAATATTCCATCAGCCTACGAGACAACCGATGGTTGGACAGAAACAGAAATCAAGTGGAGCAATCAGCCTGGTTTCGGAACCTTTGTGTGTGATGGAGCCCTAGACAGCGGTGATTGGTTTAAATGGGACCTTACAAGCTATGCTACATCTGAATTTGGTAGGGACGAAATACTCAGCGTAGTGCTCAAGCACAAAGTTGAATCAGGTTCAGATCTGCACATGGACTTCACAAGCCGTGAAGGAACAGGGAACCAAAGACCATGGCTCGAAGTATCTTATCACGTACCACCACCAACTGTAGATATAACGATAGCTTCAAGCCCACTAACTGGCGCAGGCTTCGTCGAAGTTAACGATGTCCCAATTACAACAATCGAAACATTCACTTGGACAATAGGCTCCACCTACAAACTTAAGGCGCTTTCTCCAGTTCCTGATCCAACAGATCCACTGGGCACACAGTATGTTTGGACAGGCTGGAGCGACGGCGGAGCCAAAGAACACGATTACACTGTTCCAAGCACAGGTGAAACAGTCACAGCCAACTACAAGACACAATACTACTTAATAGTATCTTCAGACCACGGCACTCCAAGTGGAGAAGGCTGGTACGACGAATGCACATATGCATATGCAGGCTTAGACACAGGCATAGTTACAGATGATGGAACCCGATACTTATTTGTTAAATGGACTGTCGACGCAACAGGAACAAACTATGCCGCAAGCGATGCAATCCATATGGACGGACCGAAAACTGCCGTAGCCGAATGGAAGACCCAACACTATCTAACTGTGGTTTCACTATATGGTACTACTGGCGGAGAAGGCTGGTACGACGAATGCACATATGCACAAGCCACAGTAACGCCTCTTATAGTGTCTGGACCACCAGGCGTTCAATATGTCTTCACTGGCTGGAGCGGTGACGCTTCAGGCTCAACCTCACCTTCAGACCCAATCCACATGAATGGACCCAAGACCGCTGTAGCCAACTGGAAGGTTCAGTACTACTTAGATGTAGTGCCAACAGAGATACCAGGCGCCGATTGGTATGACGAATGCACTTGGGTTAAATTGACAGCGCCTACATATCTTCCAAGCGAGGCAGGCATAGGTGGCGTCCGCTACGTGTTCAGCTACTGGGACGTCGACGGAACAGCTCAAATAGGCAATCCAATAGATGTCCACATGGATGCGCCTCACTTAGCCACAGCCCACTACACAGTACAATATTACTTAACTGTAAAGACAGACCCAGAAGGCATCGCAACCATTCCGGGCGAAGGCTGGTACGACCCATGCACGTGGGTTACGCTAACAGCTCCACTAGAACCAGACGTCAAATACCTGTTCGCCTACTGGGATGTTGATAGCTTCTTTGATGTGTTCCTCGATAACGTCATCAAAGTACACATGGATGCACCTCACACAGCCACCGCCCACTACAAAGACTACCTCGGACACGCAAGAGAAGAAATCGAAGACCTCAGAGCATACCTAAACGCTCTCCGAGCCGCCGGCAAAATCGGCAAGAGAGAATACGACTACTTCATGCACGCACTCAACGCCATCGAAAAAGACATCACCAGAGGAATGAAACAACTAGACAGAGAAAGACACGGCTTCAACGACAGACAAAAAGGCTTCGAAGACCTACGCCACGCAGTAATGAAAATCAAACGCGTAATACACCAAGTAGAAAACTGGGTTAAGAAAGGCAAAATACCAGCAGACGACGCCACATGGATAATAAGCGAACTCGAAACCATCAGAATGAAACTAGTCAACAAATGCTGGGCAGAGGCCCTAGCAGAAAAAGTATTAGCCCTCAAAGCCATCGCAGCAGCAAAAGCGCTAGGAAAAGACACAACAAAAGCCGAAGCAGAACTCATAAAAATAAACCGAGAACTAGCCAAAGCCATACAATGTATCGCTGAAGGAAAATACTCACAAGCTATCCAACACTTCAAACACGCCTTCAACCACTCACAACACGCCGTAAAGAAAGCCTACGACCGATCATGGGACACCGACTACAAGGACTGGATCGACGAACTCGAAGAAGAAGACCCATAAAAAACCCACGTTTCCTTCGTGGGCAAACCCCCTTTTTGTTTTTTCAAAACATATCAAGGTAGGTTTAAAAGTGAAAAACCACACAATTAATTATAGATACAGAACTCACCGGAAAGGAGAGGACAAAACTGAAAAACAAAAAAATTGCTAGCATAATGTTTACACTCCTCCTCATAGGCATGTTAACCTTAATATTCCACATTAAAACCGCCTCAAGCACCGTCGGAAAAATATACATAAAACCAGACGGATCAATAGACCCCCCAACAGCCCCAATCACACGTGCCGGAAACACCTACACATTCACCGCAAACATCTACAACTACTCAATCATCGTACAAAAAAACAGCATAACAATAGACGGAAACAACTACAACCTGCAAGCAGACGGAACATCCATGGGATTCAACCTATCCAGCATAACCGGCGTAACCATCAAAAACCTAAAAATAAAAGGCTTCGCCTACGGCATCTACCTTTTCGACTCAACCACCAACACAATAACCAGCAACACCATAACAAACAACACCATAGGCGGCATCGCACTATACTATTCCCCAAGCAACACCATAAGCTACAACACCATAAGATACAACCGTGAAGGCATCTACCTACACGAATCACCAAGCTGCACACTCCAAAGCAACACCATAACAAACAACGACAACGGCCTAATGCTCATCCAATCAGGCAGCTGCACCCTAACGCAAAACACCCTCACAACAAACATATACAACTTCGGAGTCGACGGACTATCCCTCTCAGACTTCATCCAAAGCATAGACACATCAAACCTCGCCGAAGGAAAAATAATTCGCTATCTAATTAACAAAAAAGACATCACTATAAACCCCACCACATACCCCAACACAGGATACCTAGAACTCGTAAACTCAACAAAAATCACCATAAAAGACCTTGAAATAACCAAAAACCGCCAAGGCATACTCCTCGCAAGCACCACAAACTCAAACGTGACAAACCTCAAAACCTCAAACAACTATGCAGGCATCTACCTCTGGAATTCAAACAGCACCATCCTAAGAGCCAACATTGCAATATACAATTACGACGGCATCACAATGCAATACTCAAACAGCAACATCATAACAAACAACACGATAACAAACAACAAAGACGGAATCTCACCATACAACTCCAACAATAACCTCATCCATCACAACAACTTCATAGACAACGAAAACAACGTTTACACACAATACTCAACAAACACTTGGGATAACGGCTACCCTTCAGGCGGAAACTACTGGAGCGACTACACAGGCGTAGATAGCAACGCTGATGGCATAGGCGACACACCATACATCATCGACGAAAACAACCAAGACAGATACCCACTCATGAAACCAATAGAAGTCCACGACATAGCCATAACAGACATCATACCATCCAAAACCGTAATAGGCCAAAAATACTCAGCATCCATCGACATCATCATAAAAAACCAAGGAAGCTTCAGCGAAACTTTCAACTTATCCATCTACGCTAACACATCCCTAATCCAGACAAAAACAACCACCCTCCCGAGCCTAGGCTTCGCAACAGTAACCTTCAGCTGGAACACTTCAGGCTGGACTAAAGGTGTCTACACCCTAAGCGCCTACGCCCAACCAGTTGCTGGCGAAATCGATACAAGCGACAACTCACTCACAAACGGCATGGTCAAGGTTACTGTTCCAGGCGACGTTGACGGCGACCGAGACATAGACATCTACGACGTAGTCAGAATAGCCTCAGTCTACGGCACCAAAATCGGAGAGCCCCGATATATCCCAAACTGTGATATAAACGGCGACGGAGAAATAAACATATACGACGTAGTAATAGCCACATCACGCTACGGATACAAAGAATAAGCAAAGCCACTTCAATGCGGAGATAAAAAAAATTGACAGACCCCATTGAGCTAAAAATACAAAGAATAAGCAAAGCCACTTCAAAACATACAATAAAATTAGAGAAAAAAGTAGCAACTGTAGTAATGCTCACACTCCTTCTAATAGGCACATTGACATTGAACACTCAACAAGCTCTGTCAGATCCCGGAACAATAAGGGTTCCACAAAATTATCCCACTATTCAAGCAGCCATCAACGCAGCAAGCCCAGGTGACACTATACAAGTGTCGGCTGGAACATACAACGAAAACGTCGTTGTCAACAAAGCAGTTTCACTCATCGGAGGAAACCCTAGCACAACCATTATAGATGCGAAAGGAACTGGAACCGTTGTTAGTGTAACAACAAGCAACGTCGTCATCACCAACTTCACAATAAAGAACAGCGGTAGCGATTGGCCGAACAGCGGCATTCTCATAGACGGCTTTAGCCTATGCACCATCTCAAACAACATTATAGTAAACAACTGGTACGGCATTTGGCTAACAGACTCCTCCAATAACGTTTTGTCGGGCAACACCGTGACAAACAATCAGTATGGAGTTTGGATGGAAACCTCTTCTAACAACACATTGTCAAACAACAGCTTAACCCTTAATCAATATAATTTGGGCGTTTGGGGCTTGACACTATCACATTTCATCCAACACATAGATGTTACAAACTACGTCAATAGCAAACCCATCTACTACTGGATCAACAAGCACAAAGGTCAAGTTCCACCAGAAGGGGGCTATGTTGCACTCGTAAACTCTACGGAGATAACTGTCAAAAACCTAACAACAGCAAATAACGGTCAAGGCATACTACTTGCCTACACGCAAAAATCATCAATAGAAAACAACAACATAAAGAACAACTGGGTAGGCATCGAACTGTATAACTCTTCCAATAATGCATTATCAAGCAACATTATAGCAAACAATCAGTATGGCACCTGGCTATTCTACTCCACTAATAACACCATCAGAGACAACAACATCACAGATAATCAGCAACGAGGAATCGAACTTTTCTACTCCTCTAACAACAAAATCTACCACAACAACTTCAACAACGTCGAGCAAGCCACAAACCTCGAATCAACAAATCTTTGGGATAATGGTTATCCTTCAGGCGGCAACTACTGGAGCGACTATGCAGGAACGGACAGCAACGGAGACGGAATAGGAGACACACCATACATAATCGACGAAAACAACCGAGACAGATACCCACTTATGAACCCTCCAGCCCACAACATAGCAATTATTAGCGCCATACCTTCTAAGACGGAAGTATATGCAGGTCAAACACTCAATATTACCGTAGTCATCAAAAACAAGGGAACAATAACCGAAACATTCAATGTCTCCGCATACTACGATACAACAATTATGGAAACAAAAACCGTCACAAACCTAATCCCAAACACGCAAACCACCCTAACATTTATATGGGAAACAATGGGGGTAACCCCGGGCACATACACAATTACCGTTATAGCTCATCCAGTCATCGGCGAAACCGAGACGGACGACAACACATGCATCGCCGGTAGTGTACAAATATACGAGCAGATACGCGACATAGCCATCCTCAACGTCACACTATCAGCTAATAAAGTGTATGTCGGACAGATAGTAAACATAACAGTAACTTACAAAAACGAAGGAACAATAACCGAAACATTCAACCTCACACTCTACTATGACAATAACACCATGCTAAACCTCACAATAGAAATTTCGCCAGACAACCAAGAAACCAAAACATACAACTGGAACACAACAGACATACCGCACGGCAACTACACCATAAAAGCCGTTGCCAGCATCGTCCCAGAAGAAATAGACACAGCGGACAACACTTTCATATGGGGAACACTCTCCATCAAGTTATGGCCCAACATAGCAATAACAAAACTCACACCCTCCAAAACAGTTGTTGGAGAAGGATATACCGTATACATAGACGTAACCATAGAAAACCAAGGATCTGATGAGGCAACTTTCAATGTCAGCTTATACTGGAATGACACAATCATCGGCACATTTACAAACATCACTTTGTCAGGCTTAGAATCCATGATTGTTTCCTACACATGGAATACCTCAGGCTGGACTAAAGGTGTCTACATCATCAGCGCCCATGCTTCACTTGTTCCAGGTGAAACCAACATAGATGACAACACTCTCATATATGATGGGGCAGTCATAATTACGGTTCCAGGAGATACTGACGGCGACAGGGACATCGACATCTACGACATAGTAAGACTAGCCTCAGTCTACGGTGCTGAAAGAGGCGAAGCCCGCTTCAACCCTAACTGCGACATAGACGGCAATGGAGAAATAAACATATACGACGTTGTAATAGCTACATCAGGTTACGGATACAAAGAAACATGACGGTGCTTATATCAGCGCAATCGCCATGAAAACACTAGAAAAGATTTACTCACTTGAAGTTCATTTGGTTTATATCAGCGAATTTCAACTATATTATTATCGAGTAGAAAGGAGAGCTATAAAAATGAAAAAGAGTAAATTCGCATTGGTACCTCTTATTTTAATCCTGCTTTCAAGCCTGAGCGCCTTCATAAACCCTTCCGCCAGCCTATCAACAACTGTCAAAGTAGACCCGTCGCTCATCGAATATTACGTAAAAGCAACAGGAAAAGAGTTCACTGTAGCTGTAAAGATCATAGACGTAGAGAACCTCTACGGTTTCGACCTAAAGTTTAGGTGGAACACAACATACCTCGAATATGTAAGTCACTCTGTGCGCGTACCCAGAAACACTTATCTTGATGGCGTCCTCTGGAACCCGATATTGCCACTTACCGACGAAGTTAATACGTCCAACGGAACCTACTGGATCGCCTACTCCTGCCTCGCTCCCGCGCCCACATTCAATGGTACTGGCACAGTCTTTACCATGACGTTTAGGGTTAAATATCACCCTGTGCAGCCCGAGTCAACCGCGAACATAACACTGGAACTCTACTCTACAGACCTTGCAGCTAAAGGAGGCGACCCAATACCTCACACTACAGAACACGGCACAATAATATTACATGCGCTTCCGCCTATAGCAACAATATTACATGTACAGCCAACAATATTCCGCAAATCACAAGGCGTCTCTTTCGCTGTTAACGTCTCGGTGGAAGACGTTGTAGATCTATACGCATTCGACATAAGCCTCTATTACAACACAACCCTCCTAGACGCCCTAAGCGTGGCTGAAGGATCATTCCTCAAATCCGTCGGATCCACAATCACAATTATAAGCGAAGTAAACGATGCAGAAGGACGAGTGCGATATGTCTTATCGCTCAGGGGCGTACCGTCTGGCGCCAACGGCAGCGGAACCCTATTCACAATAACATTCAAATCCTCCACCGAAGCAACAGGTCCCTCGCCTCTCAGCTTACAAAATACTGAACTCTCAAATTATAATGCTGAACCAATCGACCACGCTGTTCTAGACGGTTCCGTCACAATATTACTGGTTGAAACACTGACTCACATAGTTGAGGTGGAGGGCGTCGAATATTACATAACCACAGCCAGCAGCTCTGCAATAACCAACTTCGCATACAACGATACCCAAAAGATTATCAGCTTCGACGCAACAGGTCCAGAGGACATTCTTGGCTTCACCAACATCACAATACCAAAAGATTTGCTACCCCTACCAACAGGCGACACTTTCATCGTCCTATTTGACGGAAAAGCAATATACCACACTGGGACGGAGAATGCAACTCACTACATCCTATACTTCACATACTCCCACAGCGCTCACCAAATTGAAATTAAACGTACACTGATCGGCGACTTGAACGGCGACCGAAAGGTAGACGTATACGACGTAGTCATTGTAGCCGTAGCCTACGACGCCACACCCGCTGATGCTCGCTGGAACTCCTTAGCCGACCTTGCAGCACCATGGGGCAAAATCAACATAT
>Ga0315282_10008108_pt1 | contig 17051 bp, 19 predicted proteins | sample YL17G07_20_MG_FD_203693 | JGI IMG/M metagenome (GOLD analysis project Ga0315282, IMG submission 203693) | Sediment microbial communities from Yellowstone Lake, YNP, Wyoming, USA - YL17G07_20 | ecosystem: Environmental > Aquatic > Freshwater > Lake > Sediment | place: USA: Wyoming | collected...
TCAGAAATTTTTTTGTCGCAAGTGACAACACAACCATTTTCTTCTGAAGCAATTTCAAGTAGGTAAGCGTCCTCAGTACTTATACCAAGCTTCGAAAAATCTGCAAATTTGACCAACTTTCTGCGCTCGGCATCAGGTGGCAATACCAACCTGACATTGGGCCTGTCTAATAAAATTCTTAACATTCTTCTGAACTGTCCATAATATAATTCCATTTCTTTCATGGACACTGGTTGGCTTGACATTCTCCTTCTTCCACATTCTTCTTTTACCAAGTCTGGATGAAATTTTAAAGTCTTGAACAATTCCTCCAGAATAGGCCGATAAAACGTCATGCGATTTTTCTCGCACCATCTAAATATTGGAGGCCAATCTATCCCCATGTATCTGTTAAAATCTATCGTAGCAAGAACCAAAGAAGCATCGCCACAAAAATGAGGATAACGAATCCCCATCTCTTTTCTTATCCTGTCATCGATAAATGTCTCTCTATAATTTCTTGAATTGAATTCCGTCGTTATATCTAAATACACAAGAGAATGTGATTATTTTAAACTTAAATCCTTTATTTCATAGAAGTTCTTTCTTTTTCCAATATTTCAAAAATTTTCTTCAAATCTTCATCTGTGATTTTATTTTCATTTTTCGTAACTCGCCAGAAAGGGTCTAACTTGCTTTTGTCGTGTCCTTCCTTCTCATAGTCCAAAGCCTGAAACAGAAGTTCCAATCTGTCAATCTGGCTAACCATTTTTGCTTCCTCACTTTCTCCTTTTTGAAACTCTTCCCATATCTTTCCGTATTTTTCTGAAAGCTCATGTGGCAGAAAATTGAGTAATTTTTTCATCGCTTCATTTTCTTTTTCGTTCAACTCTTTTACAGTAAAATGCTTTTTAGCAAACCTGTCGAAATCTCCTGTGAGCGATTCGGCTAAATCATGAATTAAAGCCATGCGAATCATTTTCTCTGAATCTAATTTTTTCACATCGGCAATAGACATGGAAATTAAAGCGGTTCTAAAAACGTGTTCAGCAACAGATTCAGGATTTTGAATGCCGGCTCTTGTGATCCATCCTGTTCTTTCCGTCTTCTTCAATCTTCCAATCAATTTGTAGAATTCTACTATTTCTTCCCACATAGAATCATTTCTTTTTCAAAACTTTTATTCCGCTCATATATGGAACTAGAGATTCAGGAATTTTCACCGAACCGTCTTTCTGCTGGAACTGCTCAAGAATTGCCAGCATAGTCCTACTTGTAGCCAATGCCGTATTGTTCAAAGTGTGGACGAAACCAACAGGTGCTTTTCCCTCTCCTTCCTTGAATTTTATGTTCAGTCTTCTAGCTTGGTAATCTGTGCAATTGGAATTGGATCCGATTTCTCTGAACTGGCCATCAGCCATCCAAACTTCAGTGTCGTACTTCTTCGCAGCGATAATTCCTATATCGCCCGTACACACATTGACAATCCTGTAATGCAGACCCAGGCCTTGATAAAGATCTTCAGCATTTTTTTGCAGTTCTTCCAAAATCTTCCACGATTGTTCGGGTAAACAAAAAACAATTTGCTCCACTTTGTTGAACTGATGAACTCTGAACAAACCTTTTGTATATTTTCCATGAGCCCCAACTTCTTTTCTGAAGCAAGTGCTGACACCGGCCCATCTTAAAGGTAACTCTTTCTTGTCAAAAACTTCATCGATATGACTTGCAATCATCGGATGCTCGCTTGTAGCGATCATGTACAAATCTTCATTCTCCACCTTGTACATCACATTCTCAAAATCAGACAGATCAACAACTCCTTCATACGGTTTCTTCTTCATCATGAGTGGCGGCTCGATTATTGTGAATCCACGGCTTCTCAATAGATCCAAAGCAAATCTTTGTATCGCCAAATCAAGCAGAACGGCGTCCCCCTTCAAATAGTAGAATCCATGCCCAGCTATCTTCGCAGCTCTTTCCATGTCAATCATCCCCAGTCCTTCCAAAATTTCCAAATGATTCTTTGGTTTGAAATCGAACTTGGGAGGCTTACCCCATCTTTTTATTTCAACATTTTCACTTTCATCCTTTCCATAAGGAACAGATTCATGAAGTAGGTTAGGTATTTTCATCAAAAAGTTCTTATTTTTCTCTTCCAGCTCAGCAACTTCTTTTTCCAAATTTTTTATCTCTTCAGGTATTTTTGCCGCTTCTTTCAACTTCTTGTCAGCAGACTTCCCAGCCTTTTTCAATTTCGCAATCTCCAGACTGATTTCATTCCTCTTCTGCCTCAGATTATTTATTTCCGCGACTTTCTCTCTCCACTTTTTATCATTTACAATCAATTGGTCTACCATCTTGAGTATTTCAGGATCATGCCTTTTTTTCAGATTCTCTTTTACCATATCAGGCTGTTCTCTAATCAATTTTATGTCAAACATTCAAAATCCCTCTTGAAATCAATTTAAAATTTGTATATATTAAAGAATAAGCAAATCTTCGAATCAGCAAATGGATTGGCGGAACATCATTATCTCCTTTAGAATTATTGAACGAAAAGACTTAAATCCTTTTTCAAAAAAATTCAATTAATAATTAAAAACCAAATATATTTTAATGAAACTCAAACTAAAAAGAGATTTGGGATTGGTCGAAGCAACTATCTATGGAATAGGTATAATCCTTGGCGCGGGCATCTATGTTTTGATAGGACCGGCCGCTGGTTTGGGTGGAAATGCAGTATGGCTTTCATTTGTAATAGGAGCTGTAATCGCTTCTTTCACTGGTTTAAGCTACGCAGAACTTTCTTCCATGTATCCGAAAGCTGCAGCTGAATTTATTTATGTGAAAAAAGCATACGGCAGCAAATCATTGGCTTTCCTTGTAGGTTGGTTAATAATTTTCACTGGCGTGGTTTCAGCGTCTGCGGTTGCTCTAGGATTTTCAGGCTATCTGATGAAAATTTTGAACTTGAACGGTAGTTTGATTATACCATCTATAGCTCTGATTGTAGTCTTATCATTTGTAAACTTCGCCGGTATAAAAGAGTCTTCCAGGCTGAATTTCATAACGACTTCCATTGAAGTGATTGGACTGTTTTTAATAATTTTTCTTGGCGCTTCTTCTTTAGGTAAGGTAAACTATTTAGAGATGCCTCTTGGTTTCAAGGGTGTTCTATCCGCAGCTGCACTAATCTTTTTCGCGTACATAGGCTTTGAAGATATAGTCAACATAGCGGAAGAAACTAAGAGCCCCAGAAAATTTATTCCACTAGCAATAATCATAGCAGTGATTGTCACAACAATTCTCTATATGATCATTTCAATAATATCTGTGAGTTTGGTTGATTACAGAGAGTTGAAAAACGCTCCTAATGCATTAGCCCTGGTGGCATCGAAAACTGCCTTGGGCCAGCATGCTTATTTCATCATTTCGTTCATCGCCCTCTTCGCCACAAGCGGAACTGTTCTAGTGGTTCTGGTGGTTGTGTCTAGGATGATATACGGAATGGCAACTGAACATTCTTTACCGTCAAAACTTGGGAAAATCCACAGAAAAACAAAAACACCTTGGTTGGCAGTGATTGCAGTGATGCTACTTTCTATAGTTTTTCTTTTCTATGGGAATATAGAAGCCATAGCCAATGTGACAAGCCTCGGAGCTTTAATCACTTTTGCGGCAGTGAATCTTTCTTTGCTGTGGCTGAGATACACCAAACCAAATTTGGAGAGGCATTTCAAAGTCCCTTTGAACATTGGAAATTATCCGATCACCTCTGTCCTAGGCCTTATGTTGTGCTCTTTTATGATCTTCCAGTTCAATTGGGATTTGATTCTATTTGGTGTAATGGTTATTGTTATTGGAGTAATTTTCTACTGGTTCAGAAGAAACAAGATCATCGAGTAACTTTTTCTTTTCTAACCAATTCATACAGTTCTTTCGCTTTTTTATTTTTCTCGAAATGCTCTCTCATTGGTTTAACCAATTTCTCTACATATTCAGCAACCGAATTTTTCAAATCTAGAGGATGAATCTTCCCTTCTTTAAACATCTTCTCCAAATCTTCATAATTGCCAAATTCAACATCCCCACCAAACTTTTTAGGTCTCTCAATCTTGAAAGTTTTGAACTTTCTAAAAATCATGTATTTTGTATATTCTAACATGGGATTATTTTCCACAATTTTCTCAGGACAGAAAGCTTTGTTGATTTTTGCTTGAATTTCTTCTTTCGTATCATGAACATATATGCAACTCTCTGGCTTACTCTTGCTCATCTTAGAGGCAATTTCAAGATCAAAATTTTTATTCTCATCAAAACCTTCCGGCTGTTTCATTCCAGCAAGTCCCATGAGCATGTGATGGCTGACAATAACAGGTTTCCACCAACCAAGCTTAGGCCCGACTTCACGAGCAAGCATGTTGGCCCTTCTTTGGTCCAATCCCAACTGGCAAATATCTGCTTTCAGATGAAAAATATCAGCAGTCTGCATCATCGGATAGAAATATTGAGCGACTTCTTTCATCTCGCCTTCTTTTCTTCCCATGATTGTGAGACAGCGTGTAGCCCTGTTTACAGTGGTATTCTTAGCAATCAGCACAACTTTTTCCCAATAATCACCATCTTTAACCAAATCACTTGCCCATACAACCTCAACTTTATTCACATCAATTCCAGCAGCTTTCCAAACTTCGATAAAATATTCTCCCACCTTTTTTATTGTTTCTAAATCTCCACCCATCTTGTTGTTTATCCAACCGTGCCAATCTGCCAAAAGAAGTTTGAAATGAACTCCAGCTTTTAACAGATCTTCAAGATTAATCGCGCGATAAATCCCGAAATGTATGCCAGCTATTCCAGAAGGCTCAAATCCATCGTAAGCTATAGGATGCTCTTTTTTTTCTAACAATTCCTTTAGTTCTTGCTCAGTGATTATCTCTTCTCCCACTCTTTTTATCAGTTCAATTCTAGTTTCTACATCCATTAGACCCACCTTTTTCGATAATAGTTATTTAAATCTTAAGTCTAATATCTATTTTGGATGCCAATGGAAGAATTTACCATTTTCGTGAGAAACAAACCTCACCAGTTGGAAAGAGTTTGTGATATGTTAAGTAAGCATGGTGTAAACATAGAATCAGTGACATCAGAAATAGTTGGAGAAGATGCTAAAATTAAGGTAATCACCAATGACGCGACTGAAACTAAAAATGCGTTTAGAGAGGCAGGAATACCATTTGAAACTGAAGAAATATTAGTTGTGAAAGTACTCAACAGACCTGGTGAATTAAATAAATTAACAAAGAAAATAAGTGTAGCAAATCTCAACATTGAATCGATATATAAAGTTGATGATGAAAAACTTGCAATAAGATTTGATGACATGAAGAAGGCAAAAGAAATTCTTAGAGAAAATTTAGTGGCTTAAATCACACTTTGCCTTAATTTTAATTTTTTTTTTCGTTTAAATGATGTAACCAATTAAAAATCCTGTTATCAAACAACCTAATTCTAAAATAATACACATCCAATATCCTCCAACTATCGCTCTTGTTGTCATTCCAAAAGCAAAAGCGAATAACAGGAAATTGTTATAAGCGTGTGTTAAAAATCCTAAAACAAAAGCAAGAGGATAAATCAAAAACATTCTTATTTGCCCTGGTAAAATTGTTTGGAAGACTAATCCTCCTGTAAAAATTAAAAGAAAAAGTAATATATCCATTAGATCATCCATTTACCATTTCTTATAATTGTCTTGCCGTCTACAACTAACGTGGGCTTTTCTATGATTCCGTCCGCATGTAATTGAACATAATTGTTTCCACCACATTCCACATTATTTCCTACAGCCATGTGAACAGTTCCGCAGACTTTCTCATCTTCCAAAATATTTCCAATGACTTTAGCCTTAGGATTACAACCAATTCCAATTTCAGCCACAACTCTGGACTTTTCTCCAAGGTCTGTAAAAATTTCCTCCAATTTTTCTGAATTGATTTCCTTCACCAATCCATTTTCAATTGCCAGTTCAATTTCCTTACCAAACTTACCCATGTGTTTGAAAAGAATTTTTCCATTGGCAGTTCCTTCGACAGGGGCAGTAAAAATTTCTCCAGCTGGCAAATTTCCCCACTGGCCACTGTCGTGAATCTTCCCTTCATCCATTTTCCATCCTCTTCCTTGGACAGAAAAATTCATTTCAGTTCCTTTAGCTATTATTTTTATTTCTTTGCAATCCTCCACTGCCTTTTTCATCTTTTCGCACAATTTATGAACTTCTGCGTAATTGGCAGTCAAACCACCTTTGACAAAAGAAAATCTATCTACTTTGGGCATACTTGCAATTCTTACTCCAGCCGCTGTCGCTTCTTTCCTTGCTTTAGTGTGACTGAGAGAATTATATGTGACAGCAATTACAACATCACATTTCTTCATTACATCTGCAATTATTTGTGGCGGTTCTTCGCCATCTCTACTTGTTGGTTCCATTACAACCAAAAAAGTTTCCAGATTTATTTTTTTACTCGCATCATACAGCATCTTCCCGATGGAAATCATTTTGTTGTCAGTCAGAACCAAAACTTTTTCCCATGGCTTTATATTTAGGCATTCCTCGACTACAGTCTTCGCCCCAATATTCATACTGTTTAAATTGTCTTTCAACATAAATAAAATGTATGATACAGTTAAGTTTCAACGGCGCTCTCAGTACGGTAGGATCTTCTGCTGTTTTAGTCGATACGGGTGTAGAAAAAATTGTTTTGGATTATGGAACTAGGCTGGAAGACAAACCACCAACTTTCCCAATTCCCATAAAATGTAAACCAGACGCAGTTCTTTTGTCTCACGCTCATCTAGATCATTTAGGCGGAGTCCCGATATTTTTCACAAAAGATAATTCCTGTCCTGTGTATGCAGTGGATGTGACAAAACCTCTGTCCGAACTACTACTCTCAGACTCTTTGAAAATTAGTAGAGAAGAAGGAGTCAAGCTACCGTTTGACAGAAAAGAAATAAGTGAAACAATCGAAAATTTTTCACCGGTCGAATACAGAAAACCGTTTAAGTTGAAAAAAACTGTGGTTACTTACTTTGACGCTGGTCATATACCAGGATCCGCGATGATACATCTGAAATTCGGAAACAAATCCATTCTGTATACAGGTGATTACAATTCTTTGGAGACTAGGCTGATGAAAAAAGCCGATTTGGATTTGCCGCAGGTGGATTGCTTAATCACGGAGAGTACGTATGCCTACAGAGACCACCCTGAAAGAGAATCTCAAGAGAAGCAGTTGGTTGAAATAATTAATGACACCATCTCTAACGACGGCGTTTGTTTAGTCTCTGGATTTGCCATCGGAAGATTGCAAGAAGTTTTGCTGGCTTTGGCAAAACAAGGAATTGATTACCCTGTTTACATGGACGGTATGGCAAGAAAAGCCACGACAATAATCAATAAATACAATAAACTTTTGAAAAAACCAAATGAATTGGATGATGCCTTGGAAAAGGTCAAATATGTGAATTCGGAAACTGAAAGGAAGAAAATCATCAAACAGCCTTGCGTAGTTCTTACAACTTCTGGTATGTTGACAGGTGGAGCTGTGGTGTGGTACTTGAAAAGATTGTATGAAGATAGGGACGCCTCTTTAATTTTGACAGGTTATCAATTAGAGAGCACACCAGGAAAGATTTTGCTTGAGACAGGGAGATATATCGCAAAAAATCTTAACCTTGAAGTGAGGATGTTCATCAAAAGATTGGATTTCTCAGCCCACGTTGGTAGAAAAGGACTGTTCGATTTTGCGAAGAAGCTAAATCCGGAAAAAATCTTTTGCATCCACGGAGATCATACAGAAGAGTTTGCTGATGAGTTGAGAAAAGAAGGGTTTGATGCTATTGCCCCAGTGGCAAACAATAGGATATTTGATTTTTCCTGAAGAATTTTTTCCTAAAGATATTTATTAATAAAAAACCAAAAAGAGTTTGATGCAGTTTTATTATAGTGACATCATAACAAGGTTTCAAGACGTTCTGGGAATACAGAAAGTGATTGTAGAAGAGACGTTCAACAAACCTGATGCCACAGATATCGTGGTAAATAAAATGATATCTGTCAAAAGCTTTGGCGATTTTTACCTCCTGATAATTTTTGAGATGGACGGACAGATTGTTAGATTTCTGAATGCCTACAGGATTTATCCCAGACTTTTGGGCGGGGCGGATATTTCTAAGATGAAGCCGCTTCAAATGTTGACAGAATTCATGAACAGATATGGCATAAGTAAACCGATACAAGGATTTGGCGAACAGAAGATATTTGTTGACAGAAAGTTGAAGATTTTCTTCCCTGGGATTCTGGACATAAACAAATATTTGGAAGCTATCAAAGGTACGAATTCCTAAAAACTCTAATGAGAAATTATTAACCACCAAATAGTGACAATAGAATAGAAATCTTTAAATACTGCCACTTGTCAATAGTGACATATGAATTTCCAATACCAGATCAACCTGTGTTCGCAGAACTACCAGAAATGGAAAAGTTTAGCTTTAACGGCTAATAGCTCACAAGAAGCGAACAAATACCTGGAAAGGGCTTTTTTCTGGTTAGAACTTCAAACTGCTTTTATCACGCTCTGGTCTGTAGAGAAGGCTGAAGGCAAAAATCCTGAAGTAAAGAACAAGATATTCACAGCTAAAGCCAACTTGACCAAGAAATTGGCTGATTACGTGGACCAGACTTTCAGAGAATTGGACTTATAAACAGTATTTTCTTTCCATAAGGTTATTTTCTCAAAAACCCAAATTCTATATAATGAAAAAAAAGATGAGGAGAAAAAAGAAGAGGAAAATTAGGAAAGGCGTTGAGGCCAAACTACCTACTTTTAAGAAATTGAAAAAGAAAATTGTATTCTTTGTCATCGATGGGTTAGCTGATTTGCCAATAAACAACAAAACTCCTCTGTCTGAAGCTAAAAAACCCAATCTGGACTGGCTGACAAGAAATGGTGTGGCGGGAGAAATACTGCCGGTTGAGAAGAAGATGTGGAGTGAGTTGGCCAATGCGAGTATAAGCCATGTCGCCAACTTTGGTCTGCTGGGTTATGATGTAAAAAAATACTATGTCAAACGAGGTCCAATCGAAACTGTTGGATCAGATCAGCCTTATGAAAATGGCCACCTTGCACTGAGGTGTAATTTTGCAAATATCGACAAAGAGGGCGTTTTATTGGATAGAAGGGTTGGAAGAAATTCGTTAGGCCTTTCTGAGATCTCAAGATACATTAATGAGAATGTGGATATAGGAGCTCCATTCATCTTTAGGCAGACATTTGGCCACAGAGCAGTTTTGGTCATCAAGAAAAATTTGGACGACAACATAACCGACAGCGATCCTAAACTAGCTGGAGAAAAAGTGAAAAAAGTTCTTCCATTGACCAAGGAGGCGGAGGAATCTGCAAGACTTGTTCAATCGTTTATTGACAAATCCAGAAGTTTCATAGAATTTCATCCATCAAATGAATTGAGAATGAGGCAAGGCCTAGTCCCAGCCAACATCATTCTCACAAGGGAAGCTGGAAATAAACTGCCAATCATCAAAAGTTTTTTGAAAAGATATAGGCTGAACAGAGCTGTGTGCATATCAGAAAATGGGGTTATGAAGGGGAGCTGCATGCTTGCTGGTTTCGATTCAATTACAGTCCCGGAATTGAAGCTCGACAGTTATTTAAAATTTATTTTTGACAATATTGTTGATGCTCTGGCCGAATATGACCTGGTTTATGTCCACATAAAAGCTGTAGATGAACCAGGGCATGATGGAGATTTCCATCTCAAAAGATCGATTTTAGAAAAAATTGATGAGAAGATGGAGATTTTCAGGAATTTTGATGGAATTGTTATTGTTACCTGTGATCATATAACCGCCTGCAAGACTAGAAGGCATGAATGGGGTCCAGTTCCGATTATCGTTTATGGTAAAGGTAAGGATATGGTGGAGAAGTTTGACGAGTTCTCTGTTAAAAAAGGTAGACTTAGATTAATCAATGGGAATAAATTGTGGAAATTTGTTCTTGGAAGGTAATTTAATTCTTTTCTAATCAACTAAATAATTAGTGAATAAATGGGTATAGTTGAAGAAGCAGAAAAGTTTGCCTTGGAAGAAATTGAAAAATATGGATGGCCAATAAGAGAACAATTTGAAATAGCCAATTCTAAAGGGCTGCAGTTGGCCAGAGAATTGAACGCAGACTCAACAATAGTTCAAGTTGGAACAAGATTGATGGATATAAAATTGGGCCAAGCTCTAGAGGAAGGAAGGATTAAAGAGCATGTCAGGATGTCCGTAGAAGCAGCAAAAGAATTTTTGAAAGGATTTGACATCGATGAAAGGACAAAAACTAAAATTTTGAATTGCGTTGAAGCACATCATGAAACTGTCGCTTTCATCTGTAAAGAGGCGGAGATTGTTGCCAACGCGGACTGCTACAGATTTTTGACGCCGAAAGGATTTTTGGACGCGTTAATCAGTTATGGGAAAATGGGATTGGATCTGAAAGACGCATTGAATAGAATTGAAGAAAAAGTAGAAGAGAAAATTAATATTGTTTCTTTGGACATTTGTAGAAAAGAGCTGGACAAAAATTATTTGCAGATTAAAGATTTCTTGAAAAAAGCCAGAAATTGAAAAATTTGTCAGACAATCGAGTTTAATAAGCGGTCAAAATAAAATTAAATTTAGATGAAAGTAAGAAATTTACAAATCAGGGAAATTTTCTCTTCAACTACCGAAAAAACCATTGAAGTTAAACTGGAAACTTACAAAGGGACAGTTCTTTCCTCGGTTCCCATAGGAACCAGCAAAGGAAAGCATGAAGTGAAATATCTGCCTGTGGAAGATGCGATCAATAAATTCAATTTAATCAGAAGATATTTTTCCAATGAGGAGTTTCCTGATCAAGAGGATGTCGACAATACTTTAAAGCTCATCGACAAAACAGACGATTTTAGCAATATAGGCGGGAATCTGTCTCTGGCTATCTCCTCTGCTTTCTTGAAGGCATTTGCTCTGGAAAATTATCAACAAGTTTTCGAATACTTGTGCAATCTAAGAAAAGAAAAAGCGAATATACCAAAACCGATCTGCAACATCATCGGCGGAGGAAAGCACGGAGGAAGAGTTGACATACAAGAATTCCATTTCATCCCAGTTCATCAAAAATCTTTTATCGATTCGACGACAAAAATTGCAGAAGCTTATAGAACTGTAGGAAAAAAATTGCACGAGTCCGATCCAACATTCTGCTTTGGAAAGAATGTCGAATCGGCATGGGTCACCAATCTGAACTTGGAAGAGATACTCAAGCTTATGAAAAGAACGGCGAATGAATTTTTGCTAAAACTTGGAATAGACATAGCCGCATCCTCACTTTGGGATGGAAAACAGTATTATGTCTACAGATATTCCAACAAGGTTCTGAGCAATTCCGAACAAATAGCTTTTGTAAAGGAACTGGTGAGAAATTATCCAATCATCTACGTGGAAGATCCTTTGAATGAAGATGACTTCGAATCTTTCAGTGTTTTAACCCATGAACTGCAGAACAGGATGGTTTGTGCGGACGATCTGTATGCGACCAATCTGAAAAGATTGAAAGATGGGATTGATTTCAAATCTTCCAATGCCGTTTTGATCAAACCCAATCAAGTCGGGACAATTACTGATACAATAAAATTTTTCAATGAAGCAAAGAAAAACAAACTTATCACCATCATGTCCCATCGTTCTGGAGAGACAGAAGATACTTTGATCTCTCACTTGGCGGCTGGGTTGGGGTGCGATTACATAAAATTAGGAATAGGCGGGGAGAGGGCAATAAAGATAAATGAGATGATAAGAATCGAGGAGAAAGTTACAGGGTAAAATTTTTTATGATAACTATCGATGGATCTATAGGCGGAGGGCAAATTCTTCGCACTGCCGTTTCACTGTCAGCTCTTACATTGAAGCCAATCAAAGTAATCAACATTCGTTCTTCCAGATCTCGGCCCGGTTTGATGCCGCAGCATCTCACAGGAATAAATATTGTCGCAGAATTTTGTAAGGCCCAATTGACAGGAGCACAGTATGCTTCTATGGAAATAGAGTTTACTCCTACTAAACTTGACGTCAAAGATAAAGTAATTGACATAGGGACTTCTGGCAGTATTGGTCTACTGCTACAGACTTTAACCCCTTTGTCAGTTCTTTCAGGCAAAAGAGTGAAGTTGGAAATTATAGGCGGAACTGCTGGTTTGGGTTCGCCTACGATGGAATATGTCAAATATGTCACCTTTCCCGTCTTGAACAAAATGGGAGTTTATCTGCCAGAAATAAAAATTTTGAGACAAGGGTTTTATCCTAAAGGCGGAGGAAGGGTTGAAGTAAACTTTGAACCTAGTAAAATTTTCAGAGTTCAGACTGTAGATTCAGGAGAAGTGAAATCAATAAAAGGATTTTCTGTGGCGGGCAGTTTACCAGAATCTATTTCTGTGAGGCAGGCCGATGCAGCCAAAAATGTTTTAGGAAAATTCAAAGACGTTTCAATCGAGGCTAGCTCTGCCAATACTTTCTCCCAGGGCACGTCAATCACTTTATATGCAGAGTGCGAAAATTCTGTTCTAGGCAGTAGCGCTTTGGGCGAGAGAGGGTTGAGAGCTGAGGATGTAGGATCTACAGCTGCTAATGATTTGTTGGGAACGATAGAATCTAAGGCAGCCTTAGACAAACACATGGCTGATCAAATCATTCCATTCATGGCTTTGGCTGATGGCAAGTCTACAATAAAAGTAGAAGAGATTACCAATCACTGTAGAACAAATATTTCTGTTTGCGAAAAGATTCTCGGTTGCAAATTTTCTGTTGATGAGAGTAGTAAAATTATTGAAGTGAATGGAATAAAATTTTAGCCAGCTCCTGAACTTCCGCCACCGCCACCCCCACCTCCTCCACCACCTCCGCCAGAGAATCCTCCGCCTACAGAGCTGGAAGAGCTGAGAGCGTTAATCATACTATTCATGTTTGAAGAGAAAGTGCTGAAAGTTTGAGGAGACATTATCCCTTTCGGAATTCCTGGAGCACCGACAGGATGATACCAGGCTACAGCTGCCACTGATGCATGTCTTTCCAAACTCAAGTTTTTTATATTTTCCAAAAGCTCGTAAGCAACACCAAGAGCTACCGCATATGCCAAATACCTGTCCCAGATATGGAGCAAAGTTATTGGAGCTCTTTTCATAGCAGAAAAATCTGTAATATATCTTGTAAAAGCGTCCCATCTTTTTCTTTCCAAAGTGGCCTCAGGTGTTCTTTTCGTTATAGCTGATGTTGCGATAGCGCCAAATACAACATCGATTAAAAGGAGTAAAAAGAATATTTCAAAATTAGCAAAAACGAATCTTTCGTTCGAAAGTAACACAATAAGAGCAAATATCGTGTAAGCAATTAGAAAAATCCCAAACATGATTGACATTTTCGTACTTCTAGGTTCATACAATTTAAAATAGGTTTCTTCAAACCATTTTTTTGAATCCTTGCCCATCTTCGTTATAACTGATTGTATTTTATATGGGTTTGCTTCACTCCATTTTTTCATCTCCGAACTACTGACCTCGTCTTTATTTTTGCTCATACTCACAAAAAGCAATTTTAAAACATCTCGTTCAAAGCTCAAAAGTGATTTTCCAGAAGATAATTCTTGTCTACCTTTCTTAGTAATTTTAAAAATCTGTTCAGTCTTTTCAAACCACAACAATCGTTTCTTCTTCTCCTCTCTTATATCCATGTAACCTCTTCTTGCGAGATCGAATATGGTTGCAAGCAATCCCTTTGCTGAAGTTTGCAAATTTCCCCCGTAAAGAACGGATAAAGCCATAGGCGGTATATCTCTCGGCGGCTCAGGCTCATATTCCAATTCATAATCAACCTTAGGTTCCACTCCATATTTCAAATAAAAATAGATGAAAACTACTATTGGGATCATTACCAATACCAAAACAAATAATTGGGAACCAGTGAAGCTGTAAATAATATCTGATTGAAAAATTCTTTTCTCCTCATTCAATATCGACTCATATTTTTTCGATTGAATTGATGGAGCCCCTGGAAATATAGAAGGTGAAGTTAAAACTCTGAACTCTACGAAAGAATTCTTAGGTATGTCTTTTGCATCAATGGTCGCTTTCTTTAAATCGCCAGAAAAAGTCAACGTTCCTGGCTGGGCCATCGTATGAATAAAAACTTTGAAAAGATTCGGTGAAGATTGAGGTAAATTAATCTCTCCATGGAAACTTTTGATGAATTCGTGTTCCTCTTCAATAACTTTCCAATAAAAATCAGCCACGTCAGAATACTTTTTCATCGCCCCTTTTATCTCATAAGTTATCAGAAATCTTTTCACTTGATAATTTGCGGAATAATACCAAGTTGCTTTTACAGAATCTGAAGTGTCTGACAAACTATATTGAAGAGGAGTTCCGGTTTCCAAATCTTTTATTTCTATGAATCTTATACTTTCGGCCCCTCCCTTTTTCAGATCCAGATACGCCCAAGAAAAACTTCCTTGGAAATTATAAGCTCTCTCTTGTTTAACTACAACAGTTCCATCAGAAGAAAAATCCAAGAAGATATTGATGTAATCGTAGGAATAAGACTTGGCTTCTACATTTGAAACACATAGGAAAAAAAGTATTAAACAAAAAAATATAATTTTCTTCATAAATTATTTTTATAAATTGAAGAAATAAAGTCTACTCAACCTTAATTTTCTTCGCTTTCTTTGCTGGTTTGGCCTTCATGAATCTTATTTCAAGCACACCTTTCTCAAAGCTCGTCTTCGCAGTTTCCGGTTTTACTTCCACTGGCAGTGCGAATTCTCTTCTTAACGCTCCGATTCTCCTCTCAGCCCTGTACATTTTTTCAGTTTGCTCGATTTTCTTTTGTTTGTGTTGAGCTGCAATATCCATCGTGTTTTTAGTAGCTCTGATCTGAATATCTTCTTTGTCAAATCCTGGAAAATTTGCTTTTATAACTAGTTCATCCTCCGATTCAGCAACATCTATAGGAAAACCTCCGTTCATTGGCTCGATGGCCTCTTCATTGAAGGATTCACCCATCTTTTCTATGAGTCTTTGCATTCTCTTTCTCACGTATTCCAACTCTAACCAAGGGTCCCAAGCCATCTTATCACCTCTTTTAGTGTTTATATAACCCAAAAATACATAGTCGAGATAACTTAAATATTTTTCCCTGTGTAATTCTAATTATATGGTACTGATGTTTTTGCTGGGCATCACGGACCTGATTAGCGGTGCGGCTTTGTTTTACATATTGTATACGAGAAACCTTCCTTTCAATTTCCTTATCCTTCCAGTAGCGGTCATCATCTTCCTGAAAGGGCTGTACCAGGTGCTGGAGGAGATGTAATGAATTTGAACTTTTATTATTGGATAAAAGATAGAAGACTGTGTGTATACGGAATTATAGATTTGATTGGAGGATTGCTGCTAATCATTATTCCAACCCATTCTGGCGTCACAAATCTGATTGGAGCAGTTCTTATCATCAAAGCCTTCTATATGTTGCATCTCGATAGATGTGGAATAAAACATTTGGATAGAAGAAAACAAAGAAAACTTTAGCTATCCTAAAAATTCTATAACCTTTCCTTTTATCAAAGCTTCTCCGCCAGTAGGAATCAACAACTCTTCGCCACAACTCAAACATTTCACTACACTCGCAGGTTTATTGTAAACCACCTGGTCTTTCCTACATTTCTTGCACATTATTCTTATGAACTTACTCTTCGGCATTTTTATTAAATCGCTCATTAGACTTTCACCAATTCCAGTTTTTTGGCTCTCCAGCCTTCTCCTCTCATATGCTTTTTCCCGCATACGGTACATTTATACCTTAAATCAACCTTTCTTGTAGACTTCTCTCTTCCTTTTGGATTTTCTTTAGGAAAACTACCATAACCCTTCATCTTCCTTTTGAATACCCTCTGTCCATGCGTCATAGCCCCCCTAGGTCTTTTCTTAGAGAATTCTACCTCGTGCTCAGTGTGCTTCTTGCAAGTAGGGCAAAAACTTCTGATCTTTCTAGGCATTTTCATTTTATCACTTAACTTCTTATTTCTTGTAAATAGACTTAAATCTTTAACTGATTATTTTCTCTCGGCGATTCCTTTTTCAATCAACAGCTTCGCGTTCTCTTCCGGTATCAAAGCCTCTTCCCCAGCCTTGAAAGGCCCATATTCTTTCATGTCACTTCCAATAAACTGCGGAACGTCTTCTTTTAAAACCACATTTTTTTCTGAAAGTTTAAGCTCAAAGATAGAACTTAGTATTTCAACTCTTCTGTGTGTTATCAATTCTGTCAGTTGATCAAAAATTTCCTTCTCCTCATCGGTCAAATTCTCAGGTTTTATGTTTGTTCTGACAAAAATCAAAGCCAGATTCAATATCTTCCTCTCTCTTCTGTCGTATATGTCTTCAATCAACCTTTCAATATTCTTTATCTCAACTCCGACTTTCTTCTCCTCCTTTTCAATCAACTTTTTTTTCTGCTGCAGATAGGAATTTATGTTTTTGTAAAAATTGTCAGGCAATTTCACCAATTTAGGACTCCTTTGTTCTTCTCTCTGTATTCTTCTTATCAATTCAAAAGTAATCGTCTCTTCCGCCATCAAACCACTGATTTATATTCTAAGAAGAAAAGCTAAAAGCTTTACAATATCTTCCCGTTCAACAAATCCCTGCTAACCTTTTCATAATCTTCCGGCCTTCCCACGTCGGTCCAATACCCATTGTAAAAATATCCAAACAGCTTTCCTCGATCCACCAGTTTCGGGAAAATATTCGTCTCCAAAGAAGCAAATTTATTTTTCGGTATCTCATCGAATATCTCATTGTTGAAAACATAAAATCCAGTGTTGACCCAACCGGCAGTAGAATATTTTGGTTTTTCTGTGAAACTAGTTATTTTTCCTTCATCATCTACCTCCACCAAACCAAATTTTCTCGCA
>Ga0315282_10008109_pt1 | contig 17051 bp, 18 predicted proteins | sample YL17G07_20_MG_FD_203693 | JGI IMG/M metagenome (GOLD analysis project Ga0315282, IMG submission 203693) | Sediment microbial communities from Yellowstone Lake, YNP, Wyoming, USA - YL17G07_20 | ecosystem: Environmental > Aquatic > Freshwater > Lake > Sediment | place: USA: Wyoming | collected...
GGGCAATCTCTCCTACAGAAGCAATCTCCGGCTGAATTGCCGCTCATACGCGGAATTTAAGCGTCAACGTGGCCATATGTTTACAGGCCCGGCTTGAAGGGGCAGAGATCTTTGAGCGGAGCGTGCCAGGGTAGGGAGGCAGGAGCATCTCTCTTTGCGCTATTCCATCGCGTCTAAGATTTCATCAAGCGTCACCGTGGCGAACGTTATGGCGTGGTCGGAGGTCCCGTAGGGAATAATGAGCCGCCGGCCATGCAGCAGACTGCCGCAGGAGTAAACCACGTTTGGGACGTAGCCTTCGCGCTCGTTTTTGTTTGGCTCGATGAGTGGCTCAGCCAGGCGGCCAATGACTTTGGCAGGGTCGTCATGATCGAGCAGGAAAGCGCCGATGCAATATTTCCGCATCGGGCCCACTCCGTGACTGAGCACGATCCAGCCGCCTTCGGTTTCGATCGGTGAGCCGCAATTTCCCATCTGGATGAATTCCCAGGGGAATCTTGGCCTTAGAATTAGTTCCTTGGTTCGCCAGAAATGCAGATGGTCGGAGAACATCAAGTAGATGTTCTCGTAGTCCTGCCGGCCAAGCATCGCGTAAAGACCTTTAATCTTCCTCGGAAAGAGCGCCATGCCTTTGTTCTGCACGGCCGGACCGTTCAGCGTGGCGAATTTGAAATGCAGAAAATCGGGTGTTTCAAGAAACTGTGGCTGTATTCCTTTGCCATCATAGGCCGTATAAGTCGCGTAATAAGTCCGCGTGCCATCTTCGCCATGAAAAAGAACAAACCGCGCATCCTCCATGCCGTGGCTTTGTGCGGCGGTGGTGGGGAACAGCACGCGTTCGGAAAGGCACGAGTCCGAATCGAATTGAACCTCAAAACACGATTGAGCCAGCGTCAGAGTTCTCTTGGCCACCTTTTCGGTTTCGAGGTCACGCACCCGGAGCTCCTTTGCCGCAAGGCTGATACTGGTGCGCAGTTCTTCCAGCGTAAACGGCTCTCCCAGGAGTTTCAGCACTTCCCGGCTGAAGGCGCCGATCAGGTTGAGTTCGCGGAGTTTTCGCTCGAACAGGCACTTTTCGAAAGTAGCGTTAGGCACGCGCGCCGGCTCAAGGCTGTAACGGGTGGGCGCATCGATCACCACGTTTCCATCGGAGTCCACAATACCGGTGCGAAAGGTAATGGAGGAAATATGCCCTTCCCCCGTGGCTCGAAGGCTCAGAACGAAGCGCTGGGACCCGACCGCCAGGTGCGACTGGTCCGGGTGCGGCACAATGGAGGGATTGAACAACGCGGCAGCTTCGAAGGAATACTCGTGAGTGAAATACCCACCGACCAATAACGACCTTTCTTGGGAGAGTTCCCGGTCGCTCAACAAATAGGGGCGCACCTCCTCGAATCGACGCCGGAAAAACTCGCGGATATCCTTGTGGCGTCCCCCGAATTCGGCCCACAAGTGCCCAAGCAATGTATCTACTTCATCTTCGGGAAGGGCCATGATGCGGGCGCAAATCTCGCTGGCGCGGTGGCCACTCATGAAATGAAACGGCCGGACCAGCACACGCCTGCTGTCAGGATACAAAGTGATTTTCGTGCGATTGACGTTGATAGGTTTCATGGGTGCCTACAAAGCCGGCTCGTTGAACACAGTGACGGCATTTTGCATGAGCTGCATTTCCGCAAGCGCGAGCAGGAAGGCCAGCGTTGATTCGGCTCCCTGGTTCCCGTTGACTCGATCCACGTGCAAAGCGTCGCGGCAGCCGCCGGTATTGACGGAGTGCAGTTCCAACCCGAGGTCGTTCCAGCCCAAGAACCAGTCGAAGGCGCGGTGGGCCTGTTCGTACCACCAGGGGTCCGACGTCGCGCGGTAGGCCTCAAGACAGGCCGACACCATCGCTTGAGCCTCGATAGGCTGCTGGTCGAAGATCGAGCGCGTCCCGCCGCGGTGATAAAATCCGTTACTGCCAATGGGCCGGAAGTGCCCATTCTCGGAGGTTTGCACCCCCGTCAGCCAACGTAAGGCCTGTATGCCTCGTTCAAACACAGCTTTTTGTCCGGTGTCGTGTCCGCTGAGAATCAGGGCGTGCGCGAGCTTGGGATTGTCGTAGCTCAGCTCCTCTTCAAACCAGGGCCAGTCCGGGTGAGAGGCCCTGTCGAAGATATCCATCAGCCGGGCGGTGAGTGTACCGCGAGTCTGTTGGGCCAAGCTGTCGCCACTCAGCCGGCACAGATACTCATGGATTCCGATGAGGCAGAATGCCCAGGCGCGCGGCGAAGTAAACGTGGTCACCACCGGCAATGCTCGGGCGAAGAGTTGTCCGGCCATGATCTGGAAACTTCGATGCGGGGAGCGTCCTACGCCCACGCCCAGTGCCCAGAGCGCGCGGGCGTGACAATCCTCAGACCCCTGTTCATCAAGCCAGCGGCGGTCGAAACTCAGCAAGTTGTGAAACCGTTTCGTCTTGGAATCGAAGGCGTGATTTAGAAAGGCTGCGTAAGTTGTGGCGAGGGTCCGCGCGCGCTCCGGTTCTTCTTTCAACTCCTCGAGCAGCACCGCGAGAATGAAGGCGCGGGCGTTGTCGTCCGTGGAGTAACCTTCGGAAAAATTCGGCACCGTGAGAATGGCGTGTTGGAAAATGCCGGTCGAATCAGTCATCCGCGAAAGATGGTCCAGTCTCACTTCCGGCAACTCCCGAGGTTGCTGGTCGAGAGTCTTCGTAGCGAATAACCTTCGAGACAAAAATGAGCCTTGGACGTGAGCCTGTTCGAAGGAGTGCATGTAGAGCCGCGCCACGTTGTTCCAGACCATTTCGCGACCCAGCTTGTAGGCGTTCTTGCGGATGGCATGGCGGCGGGTCGCATCGCACAGCAAGCCGACGACCTCGCGTGCGATGGCCTTGCGGTCTCCAAATGGCACCAGAATACCGCGCTCTTCCGCCAGCAATTCCACGGCGTGCCAGTAGGGAGTCGAAACCACGGCTTTACCCGCGCCAAACGCGTAAGCCAGCGTGCCCGACGTGATTTGCGCCTCGTTGAGGTAGGGCGTAATGTAGAGGTCCGCCGCACCAATGAACTCTTTCAACTCCTCGAGTTCTACGAAGCGGTTGTAGAAAATAACGCTCTTCTCGACCTTGTTCTTCTTGGCCAGGATTTCGAGGCTGAGACGGTAGGCCTCACCGCGCTCCTGCAACTCGTGGGGATGCGTCGCACCCAGGACGACATAAACAACATCCGGAAACTCCGCCAAAATCAGCGGCAGAGAATTGAGCACATGCTCAATTCCCTTGTTGGGCGAAAGCAGCCCGAAGGTGAGCAGTACGGTCCGTCCCTCCACTCCAAACTGGTCCTTGTAATAATTGGGATCGACAAACGGTATGTCAGGAATGCCATGCGGAATGAGATCGATCTTGGTGGCGGGCGCCCTGTAAATATCCTCCAACATCTGGCGTCCACGTTCGGTCATGACCACCAGCCGGGTCGAGTGCGCGATCAATTCCTGCATCACGCGCCGCTGGGTGTCGCTCGGGTCACGCAGAAGTGTATGGAACGTGGTGACGACGGGCATTTTCAGTTCGCGAACCAGTGCTAGCACGTGGCGGCCGGCAGGCCCGCCGTAAATTCCAAACTCGTGCTGAACGCAGACGATGTCCACGTTACTGATGTTGATGAAGTCCGCTGCACGTTGGTAGGACGTAAGATCCTGCTCTACGATTTCGAAACGGACTACGCCGGGATATTCGTAGCCTTCCTCGATGTCGTTGACCGACACGGCAAAACACTGGCTTTGGGGGTGCCCCGCCGCCACAGCCGTAAGCAGGTCGGACGTGAAAGTGGCGATCCCGCACTTGCGCGGTAAGTAGTCGCCGAGAAACGCTATTCTTCGGATTGTAGGAGAAGCTGTTTCCATATGTTCGGACGTGTGATCCTCTGGCCTGCGCTGCATTCACTCTAATCCGGCCGAGCGCCCAACAGCACTTTGTGGAAAGATGCCGGAAGAGGCCAAGCGAGAAGGGAAGAAAAACGGATCACAGCTCAGCCCCGACTGCGATGATTCCCCCTCGCGGAGACTGCCCCCCTCTGGCTTAGGTCACGGCGTGATCGCATTTGCTCACCTGGCAAACGGTGAGCGGTCATGCCTCTTTTGCTTCGCGGGTTCCCGGCCGTGATGCTGCGGAGCATTGCCACTGCCGGGGGCGCGTTTAACACCGTTCTACGCCGTCAGCCTTGCTCCGCAAGGATGCGAGCGGAACCTTGGCAGGGCCAGGGTGTTCTGGCAGGGCTGAGGACGCTGGCACGGCGGCTCCTTTCCCCGACGCCGGACCGCGGAAATGCAAGGGATCTCGAAGATTCTGCAATTCACGGTAGTAAAAGAGTGGAGTGGGGTGTCTTCCTCCAAACCTCAGACTCTTCAAGAACGCGATTTCCACTTCGGTTGCACCAGCACTGAGGGAAGCATCTTGAAAGAATTCCTTCAGCCCCGGCGCTTCCTCGCAGGCAGTTTCAGATTGCTTCTCAACAAACGCGAACTTCTTAGGGTGGCCAGGGGCCACTCTGCGGTTCAGAACGATCTCAAGGCTGAAAGTTGCAAGGTCAATGTCCCAGGATTCAATCAGGGGGTCCAGGAAAGAGGCGCAATTCTCAATCGACACATTGAAGACGTCTGTGTCTAGAAATTCGAGAATCGCGACTCTCATCTCTTCGTAGCTTCGATTGTTGAGCCGGCCCACCAAGCGGAGCCAACTCTCACTCTCCAGTTCTTGTCTGGCAACTCCCTTGACCACATCCAGAAGCTTTTGGGTGACTAGGAGTTCGACCTCACCGAAAGGCTGTCTTTCGAAAATCGTCCTGACTTGTTTCTGCTTGTCTGGTCTGCATTTGCGAAGGACTAGCTCCCGAACTTCTTTGAACAAAGGCGCGGGTGGGTACGCCAGTCTCCGCTTCAACTCTTCCTGGCGCTGCAAGTCAACCAGCTTAGTGAGCTCTCCGCGTCGGAACTTCAAGAATTCTTCGATCTTGCCATAGATATCTGTCCGCTCAGGGGCGGGAGGCGCCTTTTTCCTGGTAAGTAACTGCGAAATATAAGATTCCGTGACTTGGGCAGCAGCCGCCAAATCCCTTTGCTCATGTCCTAGCTGGTCGAGTCGCTGCCTGAGGATTGAAGGTAGATCCATGGAAGTCATCCTCTCTGTTAACCGATTAGGGTTAAGTATTCGTTAGTAATTTGAGTTTCCCACAATTATCTTGACAAGTAAAGTGAATTCACTTATATTAGTTAATGAGAAGAGCCTCCCTTAGACTTGCCTCGGTAATCCTGAACTAAGTGCGGTTATCTTGCTGTGTGCCTGCGATCGGTGAGCACCGCCAAGTTCTTCTCTCTGCGGCATTTACTACGGCAAAGAGGAAACCACGTTCAGCCGGAAGAAGCGAGGATTTCAATGCTAACGAGTATCATGAAGTATGTTTCGATCGTGGTGTTGGTTTTGGGGTTCTTTTGGAACTTGCCTGTGGACTCTCAAAAGTGGTCGGTGAGGAACGGCCACTACATGGAACTCCTTAGTTTTCTGGTTTGTTTGAGTGCCCTCCTGGTTGTTGCACACAGGTTCCGGGAACGTAGGTACTCTTGGGCGGCAGGATTTGTCGCGATTGCAGCCCTTTTGAGTCCTGTCGCGCCCGCGACGCTTTCGCGCAAGATGTTTCTCGGGCTGGATTCTGTCTGCATGACGTTTCTGGTTTCACTGGTTCTTTCCAGAAGGCAACCCATACTCACCATACCCTCGATAGGCCGCGAAGCAAGGCTCTGTGAAGGTGCCCATTGATGGTGAAGCGAAGCGCCCGTGTCGGCAGTGTCATCCGTAGACAGAACTCATTGGGTGAAAGGATTCTGGCATGTACATTCAATATGTAGGTTTTGACAGTTCCGCCGGTTCCCGCATTTATGCTTTTCACGTGATTGACGCGCCCGATGAGGCCCGCGATTTCACCGTCAAGGTTCAAGCTGCCGGGTTTCGCCCGGACGGCCTGAAGTTTCAGGACGGCCCGGACATCTGCTTTGCCCGGTTGGGGCACGAATTACAAAGACAAACGCCAGAATCTCGCGCCGCGGCCCACCTGCTTATCGGTGAGCTGGACATCAAGGATTACCTGGAGCATCACCATCCCCAAAAGCCCAAGAGAAAGACGAAAGAAGAGCGTGACATGCCGGCGACCGACGGACCGAAGGATCTGTGGCGGCGGAGATGATGCCGGAGAAAGTATAACCTGAAGTACAAACTAACGGAGCAGGCCTCCAAGGCCGCTTCAACCCGGAGGAATAGAGAAACATATGGCTACTAAACTTTTCGTAGGTAATTTACCCCATAGCACTACCGATACGACGCTCGGCGAATTTGTAACCAATGCGGGCTTTCGAGTGGCCTCGGCAGTGGTGATCCGTGACAAGATGACAGGGACGCCACGAGGGTTCGGTTTTGTCGAACTCGGCGATGGCGAAGATGCTCAACGGGCAATCGCAGGCTTGAATGGGCAGTCCCTTGAGGGACGTCCCTTGACCGTCAATGAAGCTCGGCCGCCGCGCACGGACTTCCCTCGCCCCCGTGGGGGTGCCGGCCGGGATAGCTTCAGCCGCCGGCGAGATTACTAAGGTCGGGAAGTTTCCCGGCGACAGGCCGGGCGGGCCTCCGAAAAACCACCCTATTGCACTTTGGATGGCCCTCATAATGAAGCGTACCAACCAGGATTAGTTCGGCGTTGTCACCTACCCAAGGCATGTTTTCTACCCCTGGCAGAGACGAATAGCCAATCGGCGAAAAGGCACGGAACGTTGCGGGCGCCCACATCTCCACTGAGGAGCTAGCGGATTAGTCTGCTCAAAAGGGAACATAGGGTCTCCAAGCCCTGTGTTGGCAAAGAGGATACCCGTCGAGCGTGCGGCTCCGGGAGTTAGGGGTAGCTCCCTCGGCGTTTTACAATCGGGCTTATCGTTCGCTTGTGCAGTGGCAAACACGGGAGGAGCAGAAAGCGCCGTCCTATCCGTTCTCGCTCATGATTGGCATTTTAGTTCGCTCCATCTTCCACCAAGGCATCCTCTGGTCCCATCGGAGACAGTATTGGAAGTTCATCCTGCACATCCTCACGCGCTGGCATTGCAAGCACGCGAAGCGTCCGCTACCCAGCGGCTTCGTTCAAACGGGGTTCTGGGAAGTCGGCGGGGCGGCGTACCCGGATCACTCGAACGCGTAACGTCCTCTCCAAGAGAGGGCGCCCCACGCTTGAGGTCATGATTCAGAAGGCCGTGGAACCCGGAACAATGGATTAGGAACGAAAAACGCCCATCTAAGAAAGTGGTGAACTGCACGATCGCCTGGGTCACCTGGCTGCATTGTCGGCTTACCATGTGTCCCGCTTCGCTACAGAAGCTCATAGCTCGAGAGACACTACTTCCCCGGGCTGGCGGAGACTTCGCCGTTTGAGGTCTGCGCCAAGCGGCGATTACGCCCGCCGCCCAGCGGGATCGGCGGTGACGCTCACCCAATCTGATCGTCGTCCTCCGGTTTAACCTTCGGGGCATGGCGAAGGAACTCGATCAGCCGTGCGCCAGCCAGCGCCGGAGGTCCAATTCCTTTCACTCGATTCAACGAATCGCGCGTCGGCGTTGTGGTTTTTGGGGTAGACTGGAAGGGTTTGGAAGGAGCGCAGATGCTTACTCGAAGAGAATTTTTCCGCACCAGCGCGCTGGCCGCCGCCGGCGCGATCCCTGCGGTGAGGTTAGCTTCGGCTTCCTTGGGTCTCCCCCAAGCTTACTTCGGACTCCACCCGTTTATCGAGAGTAATCCCAAAGCCGTCTTTATCCGGCGCACCCACGTGGCGCAGATAACGGACAAAGAAGCCAAACGGCGAGAGGGCCTCACGCTGGCCAGGGAGATCTTCGTGCCCATGGAACGGCCCGGGATTCCCCTTACCCACCGGATCGTTCTCAAACCGAACTACGTGGCAACGGACGCGCAGTTCTACGAGGGCGTGGTCATGGGCCTGAAGGAAGTTGGCCTAAGAAAGCTTTACTTCATTGAAGCCAACGACTACCCCGGGTGGGGCCGTCGAGGGTTTCTGGACGTCAACCAACGGCTGGGAGTGCTGATGAATGAGCCCGATCGCCGTATTCGGCACTTCCGGGAAAACTGGGAGATGACCTGGAGCACGGTGCCCGACGCGGTGGTCTACAAACGTATTCCCCACTATGCCCCCGTCAATGAGCCGGATACGTGGTTGCTCAACATCGCGAAGTGGAAGACTCACGGGATGTGCATGAGCCTGTCTGTGAAAAACGAGCAAGGATTGGTGGTCCTTCCTTACGTGCGCTTCTGTACGGGCTGGAGCATGGTGACGGGAGTGCCCGAGTTCATGAAGGCGGACATCAATCCCAACGCGGAACCTATAGTCAAGAAATTCTTCGACCGCCACGTCAAGCTGCGTTATGACCGTTACGACAGCCCGCATCCGTTGAGCCCGATGCACCAGGAGATCTGGGCGCACAAGACCTGCGACAACATGAGCGTGTTGAAGACGGGCTTGGCCATGATCGAAGGCATCTGCGGGCGGGATGGCGACTTCGATGATGGGCAGGACTACCTCACGAACCTGGTGATGTTCGCCAAGGACAAGTTCCGTTTGGACGTGATCGGCATGTACCTGGGAGGCCATGAACCTGGCGACATCAACCTCTTCCGCATTGCCAAGGAGCGCGGTCTGACCGACACTTTCAACCCCTGGGAGATCCCGATCTACGAATGGGTGGACGGCGCAGCCACACCACGAAAACTGACCGACTTTGCGCGCACGCCGCTAAGAACCTATTACCTGCAGCAACCTGGCGAGCCGCACTACCACCTGGTCAACGAACCCTTCGATTACGACCGCTATAAGATCTAGCGCTGTGGTCGCTTGGGGAGGTTGCCCGTGCGTGGCGATACCCGGCATGATTGTTTTCCCCGAGCCAGGATTTTCTCTGTGCTTCCTAGCCCCCGGTGCCTTGTTCTCTCTCCCAGTCGGCCATCTTGGCATCGACCTTTTTCTGGACTTCCTCCCGCAGTGCGGTTTGCTCGTCCGTGGACAGGGCGTCCCAGTATCCGACAAACCGGTTCACTTGCTCTTCTTTCTCAAGTTTCTCAATCACCGGGTCCCGGCGCGGACTGAAGCCTTTCCAACGGAACTCGCCCCCAGAGCGTTTTCGGATCAGCATGCGCAGCCAATACTCGACCTGTGACTCGAGCTTGTGGAGTTCACGGTAGAACGCCTCAAATTCCATGAGGGCGAGGGAGAGGCCGTTGGCGCGGGCCACCAAGTCATCGAGGTCGGATGGGTCGGGGGGCGACGCTTGGGCAAAGATCCTCTGCAACCTCTCCTTCTCCCAGCAGGCCTGGGCGCGGAAAAACCGCAGCCGCCGCCACAAGGTTTCCGCGAGCCCGCGCACGATCGGCTTCTCTTCTTCATCCGCGGGAACGAACACGCGCTCGAAAAAGCGGAGGTGCTGGGAAAATTCTTCCTGGTCTTCCCCGAGGCGGTTCACGCTCTCGGCCAGCGTCTGCTTGGCGAAGAGGCCGTGCTTCAAGGCATTGAGCCGCGCCGAAGCATTCCCCTCGGGAGCGCGCCGGGCAGCGATGGCTTTCTGGAGATTGGCGCGGCTGGCGCGAAGACGCTTCTCGGTCCGCCGGTAGCCGTCCCGCGAGGCCGCGCGGGCCTTCTCGAGGTTGGCGCGGCGCGCGGCCAACTCGCGAGCCGTCAATGGATTTCCGGGCTTCCGCCCTCTTCGCCGGCCTTCTCTTTCAGGCTTGGCTTGCGGTTTGGGAGACAGGACTTCCATGAGGCAACTCCTCCGGGAGCGGGTGGCTGGCAGCCCTCGCGTTTTGAGGTCTGCGATTCCCGAAGGGAACCGCAAGAAATCGCAGACACCACAAGGCGGTGTCTGCGCCAGCCGGCCTCTGCGCAACCCGCAAATTGTAGGCTACATGATTCTCAGGAAGTTGTCAAGGCCCCGGACGTCGGGTAATGTCCCAAGGTGTGTTGGTAGTGTCCTAACAGGATGATGAAAAACCCTTTTTCGGGTTGCTAGGAATATAGCCTAGGCTGAAAACAAGGAGCTTACGATTGCTGCAGTACGGCAAAGTAGGCGTCTTTTCGACTTTTTCATCAACCTGCTAAAATCAGTTGCGATTCTTCGTAGACCATTGCGTCGCCAATCAAATCATCGATGCGCTGCGAGATGCCGAGCATGAAGTTCTCCGCCTGAAAGAGTATCTGCCAACCGAATCCCCGGATGCCCTTGTTATCGCCTTCAATTCCAAGAACCAATTCCAAGAACCTTGACACAATAGACAATGTCGGCTACGGTAGCCACTCGTTTAGCCTTGCGGAATGGTGCTCGCAGTTTTCGAGTAGTGCACACTGAGGAACGCGCCCAACATTACCGCCGGTGGTTACCTGGAACAATGGGATAAGCAGGGCCGAGCCATTGACCGGAAGTTGGGATTACGGCCCTCGGCAGTCAAGGGGAAGGAAGGATGAACCCATGTTGAAAACCGGCAATTCCACACGCCGTGAATTTCTCGCAGCCTGCTCGGCGGGGTTGCTCGCCAGCCGGGCTTTCGCCGCGCCTGGGGAGGTTCAGACGCCTGCCGCCCGCGAGTTCCGGCGGGGCGGGATGGTCTACCGGCGGCTGGGGCAAACCGATATGGATGTTTCGCTGCTCTCCTTCGGCTCTCACACCGACCCGGCGGACCGTCTTCGGGCGGGCCCAGAGAAGACAGTCCTCACCCCGGAAGGGCAGGTGCGGCGCGACCGAATTATTGCCCACGCCTTCGATCTTGGCGTGAATCTGCTCGACGTCTACGCCAGCGAAGGGCAATGGGAGCCCGCGGCGCGGCTGGTCCGCGGCAGGCGCGACAAGGTCCTGATTTCGCTCGCCCACGAGATTACTCCCAAAGACATCGAACAGGCGGCGAGGTTCTTCGGCTATGTCGATCTCTACCGTTTCTGCGCGCAAGAGATTGACCCGCCGACCCTCGAAAACTGGGACCTGCTGCGCAAGGCAAAAGAAGCCGGAAAAATCCGAGCCATCGGCATTTCGGTGCATACCGAGCGCACCATGACTATGGCGCTCGATGAACTCGAGGGCCTCGACTATATTATTTTCCCTTACAACTTCATTCACGCCCGCGCTGACTATAGCCAGTTTCTGCCGCAGGCTATCCGCAAAGGCGTGGGTTTGATCGCCATGAAGCCCTTGGCCTCGGGCTCAATCATGAAGCTCGACCCCCGGGCTCGACCGGGCGCCAAGCCGGAATTCGAAGACCTCCTACTCTGGCAGAGAGAAAACAAGCCGGTTTTGCCGGCGGCGGTGGCGGAATTGACTGCGCGCCTCAGCCGCATGCCCGACGAGACGCTCTGCATGGCTGCCCTGCGCTTCGTCTATTCGCGGCCATTCCTTTCCGCAGCGCTGACGGGCATGTTTGAGGATCGGTTGCTGGACGACAACTATAAGGCCCTGACGCGCTATTGGGAAATGCGGCCGGAAGAGCAGGCGGCGCTGGGCGCGGCCAAGCAACTGGCGAGCTTGCGCGGGGCGAGCTGGCTTCGGCCCGGCTATGGCTGGCTGGAGGAACAATGGCGCGGCTAATGACAGGAGTTGTCCTTTTTCTATTCGCACTCGCCGGGGCGGCCCAGACCCTCGAGGATCAGCAGTTTAAGGAGGCGGGCGTCTGCGCCCGCTGTCACGTCATTTCGGTGGTCGAGTGGGGCATGTCGGGCCATCGGAAAGCCGGCATTACCTGCGCGACGTGTCATGGCGCGAGCCCGGGCCACGTCAAGGACGAGCGTAACAACATCAAGCCTGAACGCATTCCGCACGGAGCGGCGGTGGCGGGCCTGTGCGCGGACTGCCACAAAAAGGGGTGCCCAAAAACGCAGCAGGCGGTTTCCTGCCAGGATTGCCACCACAGCCACGCCCTGGTCAACCCCAAGAAGCCCGCGGTGGCCAAGGACCCGCACTTCGAGGAGATTACTGCGCGCTGGGGGCGATACGCGAATCTAGTGCAGCAGGGGGAAGAACTGGTCAAGGGGGAGAATTGGCGAGCGGCTTATGCGGCCTATCGCCAGGCGCTCGAGCAAAGGCCTGGAGACCGGGGCGCGACCGAGCGCATGAAGATGTGCCAACGGCGCATGAACCCGTCGTTTCCAGGCTTTGAAATCGTCGGGAAGGAGTTTGATCCCCAAACCGGGTTGCCGCGTCAGGTGCGGGTTGCTGGCTGGGGCATCCCGATGGTGCTGGTTCCGGGCGGCGAGTTCGAGATGGGGTCTGAGCGCTTTACCTCTGCAAAGCCCGTGCACACGGTGCGTGTGGAACCATTCTACCTGGGGCAATACGAACTGACGCAAGCAGAATGGAAATCTGTGATGGGCTCGAATCCAAGCGCGCACCAGGGGCCCAAGTATCCGGAGTCTGACCGGATGCCGGTCGAGCAGGTCTCCTGGGAAGATTGCCAGTCGCTGCTCAGGAAACTGAATGAGGGAGTACCCGGCGCCGACTTCCGGCTGCCGACAGAGGCGGAATGGGAGTACGCTGCACGTGCGGGAGGCGGAACGGGGGAAGGCGCTCAGTGGTCGGCGCCCAGACCTGTGGGAAAAGGGCAGCCGAACCGGTTGGGACTATTCGACCTGCTGGGCAACGTCTGGGAGTGGTCCTCGAGCCTGTATCGCCCCTACCCCTACGTGGCTTCGGACGGGCGCGAGGAGGTAGACGCGCCCGGATTGCGCGTGTTACGTGGAGGCGGTTATGTAGAGTGGGCGGCATGGCTCGACCCGGGCGCACGGCATAGCGAACGCCCCAATCGGCGTCTTGGCTCGAATGGTATGCGGCTAGCCAGAAGTATCCCGGGCGAGCCGTAACAGTTGCTACGTTTCGAACTTAACAGGCTGCGGGAAAAGCCCCTTGACCTGTCATTCCGAGCCCTTCGCTTGTCATGCTGATCCGTCAGCCGACGGAGAAGAATCTCCGCAGTTCGCTCAGGGTAAACTCCGCGAGGAATCTCGCTCTGAGTGTATTCAAGACAATGCGAGATTCCTCGTCGTCCCGATCGGATCGGGACTCCTCGGAATGACAGTCTGGAGGGGTTTTTCCGCAGTCTGTTAGGCAAGAATAGTCCGATTGGTTGCCCTGCCGCGAGGGAATTACCATAACAACCTATCTAAGGAGTGAGCTAATGGATACCAAAGCAAGAGAATACCTCGAGCGATTGCGTGACATCCTCACCTTTGTCGAAACCAAGCAGGCTGAGCCCATTTCGACCGCCGCCCAAAAACTCGCCGAGGTTGTTAGGCGGGGCGGGATCATCTACACGTTCGGCTCAGGTCATTCTCACTGCGCAGCGGAGGACGTGGTCTCACGCGCGGGCGGACTGGCGGCTATGGATCTGATCTATGAACCGGCGTCGGCGGGCGAACTCGGCATGTTCAGAGCTGGTTACATGGAGCGCCTGACGGGTGTGGGGGAGGCCGCCGCCCGCTTCAGCGGCATCAGCGAGCAGGACGGGCTGATCGTGGTCTCCAATTCCGGGTTGAACAACGCTCCGATCGAAGTGGCGCTGTATGGCCGCAAGCTGGGCATTCCGGTGGTCGCTATCACCTCGGTATCGTATTCGAGCAGTCATCGAACGCGGCATTCGGGCGGAAAGAAGCTCATGGACGTGGCCGATGTGGTCATCGACACGGGTGTGCCGTTTCCCGATGCGACGATCAAGATGGAGGGGCTTGAACAGCCCATGGGGGGACTATCCACTGCTGTCTCGATCGTCGTGGGGCACCTCGTGTGCCTGAGCATTGCCTCCTTGCTCCTTCAGCAAGGCGTGCGGCCCGACGTGTTTTTCAGCGGCAATCTGGATAGCGCGGAAGAGCACAATCTGGGATTATGGAAAAAGTACCGCGGGCGGGTTCGCGTTCTCTGAAGGCACACGGCGGCAATGAGAAAAACGACCTATTGGCTGGCGGTGGACATTGGCGCCTCCTCCATGAAGGTGGCGCTCTGGGACGGTCGCCGATTGTCGCGGGTGAATCGAACGGATTTCGGCAGCAGCATCGCCAAGCCAGATTGGATCGCGCAACGCCTGTGCTCGAAACTCCGCTCCTGGGGAGAGCCGCGCATTCATTCGGCTGTCGTGGGCGTGCCGGCGCTGGTTGACCCGGAACACCGAACCGTTCTCACCTCGGTCAACCTGGGTTGGCGCAACACTCCGCTTGCCTCGGTCTTGGGCAAAGCGCTCGGTGTCCCTGTTTACGTGGAAACCGATATCTTCCTCGCCGCACGGGCGGAAGCCGAGGTCGGCGCGGGCCGGAATAGCGCCGACTTCGTTTATGTCAATCTCGGCACCGGCGTCAGCCACGTGCGGATGCTGCGCAAGGCGCCGCAGCTCGGCGCGCATGGATTGGCAGCGAACCTGGGTCATGCGCCACTGTTCAGTGGCCGCGACCGCCGCGCGCGCCAGCCCTGCGGATGCGGTCGTCCCTACTGCGTTGAATCGGTCATTGGCGGACGTGTGGTTGCTACGGTGCTGCGCCGCTGGGGCGGACGCGAACACCGGCGTTTCTGGCGCGACTACGGCACCAACCTGGGAATCGTCCTCTCCTGCATGGCGAGCCTGCTGGACCCGGAGCGATTCGTCCTGAACGGCGGGGTGTGCGCCTCACGCCCCCTCTTTGAAGCCAGCATGCTAGCTGCCTTTGAGCGGCACACCGTGCATCCAGGCGCCTTACCCAAGATCTGCTTTTCGCGCCTGGGCGATAGGGCGGGCCTGATTGGCGCAGGATTGGCCGCCCAACAGATGGGCAACGAATAAGAAAGGACACTAGAATCTCTGTGCACCTCTCTGCACTGCTCCTCATTATTGCGGCTGGACTGATGACGGGCAGCTTTGTCGTCCCTATGAAGGCCATGCCGCACTGGGAGTTCGAAAACACTTGGCTGTTATTTTGTTTCATGGGTATGGTCGTTCTTCCCTCGCTGGTAGCCGTTCTCACCGTTCCCCACCTAGGTCAGGTCTTACTGACCTCGCCGACGCGCAGCTTGATTCTGACCACGCTGTGCGGCTTGGGTTATGGCTGCGGCTCCGTGCTGTTTGGATTGGGGGTGCGCGAACTCGGAATGGGATTAACCTATAGCGTTGTCGCCGGACTCTCGAGCTCGCTGGGTTCGATCATTCCCTGGTTAAGCGCCCGCGGCCAGTCTATGAGTTATAACCTTCTGCTTTGGCTGGGCGTGCTAGTGATGCTCGGCGGAGTTGCCATCTGTTCTGTGGCGGGACGAGAACGGGCCAAAAGGCTCGGCACGGAGCCTAGGGAACTTGGAAATCAGCGTAAGCTCTACCTTGGCCTCGGCATTTGTGTTGCCAGCGGAATACTCTGCTGCTTCCAGAATGTCGGCCTGGCCTACGGTCTGGGAATCCTCCGTCAAGCGGAGGCCCTCGGGGCCAGCGTAAGGGACGCTCCGAACGCAGTGTGGCTCATTATCATGAATTGCGGATTTGTAGCTACGGTGTTGTACTACGGACGCCTGCTATCCAAGAAGCAATGCTGGGTAAAATATCGGACAAAGACTTTCCCGTATTTTTGCTTGGCCCTGTTGATGGCCCTGATGTGGGAGGGAGTTTTGGTGGGGTACGGGGCGGGCGCAAACAAGCTCGGCCGCCTTGGACCTTCGGTCGGCTGGCCGATCCTGATGTCCATTAGTATTGGGACCTCGAACATTCTGGGCGCCGCCACCGGAGAATGGCGAGGGTCCGGACGAAAGGCCGCCGGCATCATGATCTTGGGCATTGGGGTACTCCTCATGGCGGTGGTCATCCTTGGCTGGGCCAGCACGAAGGTTTGAGGCCTACAGTTTAGGCCGACAGTTTTGCTTTTCCCTAAAGACCTGGGTAAGATGACCCCAGGAGTCCCAGAGTGAGTGTGTTCGACTGATGAATGTCCGGTTGCATCCGCACGCGCGCGAACGTCTGGCCGAAAGAGGCGCAACCGAGCAAGAAGTCGCTGCCACTATCGAAGCCGGGGAGAAGTTTCCGGCCAAATTCGGAAGGACGGGCTTCCGGCGCAATTTCACCTTTGGCGGGCGAATGGCTCGGCCGCAAGTACTCGACGAAGTAGGTTGAAACTTATGCCGTCGCGGAAGAAGACGCGTGGCTGGTGATCACAGTTCTGGTAAAATTCTTCTGGGGAGCAACACTTCATGAAACTCGTTTACGATCCCCGGCACAACATCGCCTATCTACGTTTGCAGGAGAAAACGGCGCAGGTACAGACCCTGCACTTGAGCGACGAAATCAACGTGGACATCGCACCGGATGGAACCGTGTACGGTATCGAACTACTCAACGCCAATCAGCAACTGCGGTCCGAGGATCAGGGAAATCTCGTCATCGTTAACGAAGCCGCCGGCGACCGGCGCGAAATCCCTCTTGGATGAGGGAAGAACCCGTGAAAGTAACTTACGATTCCGATGTGGACGTATTGCGCATCTTGCTCAGCAACGCGCTCCTCGAGGAAAGTGACGAACATAAGCCCGGGGTGATCCTCGACTACGACAAGGATGGCAATATCGTGGGGCTGGAAATCTTGGATGCCTCGAAGCGAGTTTCCAACCCTCGCTCCGTCGAGTACGCCGTGGCGGGTTAGTGCACCATGCACGACTCTCCGCGCCAGCTAGCGTGAAGCGAAATCTTGAATCCGCAATCCTTGATCCCTCGCCCGCGGTCACGAAAGTCCTTCGTCGCCGGGATTAAACAAAAAAGTCGCCAGCCCGCAGTTGACAGCAAACCGGCGGGGGCGGACCTGGTGCCCGGACTTTTGATTTTCGCACAACTGTTAGTATAGTCTATGCACTGGAGGTCTGGATGCCTAGGAGCCTGTCGGAGATACGGTTTCCGAAATCTACCTTCTGAGGTACCCGTTGTTCTTGGAGAGTAGGACTCTGACCTTTTGACTCCTGCAAGGCTGCCCGGGAAGGGAGTTTTGGGGGTT
>Ga0315282_10008111_pt1 | contig 17050 bp, 21 predicted proteins | sample YL17G07_20_MG_FD_203693 | JGI IMG/M metagenome (GOLD analysis project Ga0315282, IMG submission 203693) | Sediment microbial communities from Yellowstone Lake, YNP, Wyoming, USA - YL17G07_20 | ecosystem: Environmental > Aquatic > Freshwater > Lake > Sediment | place: USA: Wyoming | collected...
ATCCTGACGGTCAAGGGCGTACGAATCTATCACGCAGGCGATACGGATCATATCCCTGAGATGAAGAGCGTTCGCACCGACATTGCACTGCTCCCGATCTCTGGAACCTATGTAATGACCGCGCAGGAAGCAGCCGAAGCCACTGGAACGATCAACCCGAAGGTCGTGATTCCAATGCATTTCGGAGCGATCGTCGGCAGCAAGAATGACGCTGAAACCTTCAAGAAACTCGTCAAGTGCGAAGTCAAGATACTGGAAAAAGAGAGATAGAAGTCGCGAGTCGTATCTACTGAAACAAACTTTACTTTGGGACTGGGCGTTCGGGAGGACCAGTGTAGGTTATCTCGTTCCAATCTGGCGCCTTGTAGGGTCTATCGTTGTACATTTGCTCGTAGGCGTGGGCTATGAGGCCTGGGGTTCGGCTGACAATAAAGAATCCCTTCCCAAGACGCCAGTCGAATCCCATATCGGATATGATCGCAGCAATGCATCCGTCCACGTTCAGGATGAGATGTTTTCGGAAGAACTCGTCCGTCAACGATTCGATTACCTGCGCTAGCTCTACATGTGGGCCTCGGAGCTGGGTTTCGCCGGCAATCTCCAGAAGCTTCACGGTGCGTGGGTCCCTGGTGTGAGTTGGATGCCCAAACCCAGGTATCTTCTCTTTTCTCTCACGATGATCTTTGAGGATTTCTTGCGCGCATTCGCTTGTTGACATTTGCTTATCCTTCGTGCTCTGAATTCCATCTTGCAGCATCTTCGCGGCCTGTTCGATGGCACCTCCGTGCCAGTCTCCGATGGCTGCTATGCCTGCGGATACTGCAGCTTGGAGCGGTACCCCTGACGAAGCAACGAACAGGGTTGCGTCAACTGAAGGGGCATTGAGGCTGTGCTCGAGGCAGACTGTGAGCAGCGCGTCCATCATGCGAGAGTGATTGGCAGGAGGTAGCTCTCCGCGCCAAAGCAGGTACGTCAAATCCGCATAATTGTACTTCCCAACAAGATCCATCAGGTTGTAACCGCGCACCAGGATCTTGTTCGGTTCCACCTTCGATATGGCGGTTTTCCAAAATGGTTCCGACAAGTTGCTCTACCTCAAACCTTGGAGTACTTCGGAATGTACTGAGTAGTGCCATCAGCGAGTTGCTTGGCTGTGAAGTCGGCGTACAACAGCGGGTAGTCTCTTATGCAAATCTCGGCAACTTTGCCGAAAATCATCCTTATCTCAACTTCGGCACTCGGATGAGTACGCATCTCAATGACCCAGCGTATTGTTCTATGATTGGCTGTCCAAATGAGATTCGTGGCAATGCCGTCCGGCAAAATTCGACGTAAAGCTGAAGTCACCCTTTTCTTCTGCTCGAAGGTCATGTTGTCCCAATCAAATTTGCTTTCGAGTTCATGGTAGCGCTTCTCGATTTCCTCTACAGTTTCTGAGAATTTCTCGGAAGCTGGTTCAAGGTCCGGGGGTAACCATAGACTGATGTCGCGAGGTCGTACGTATCGCAGACTTTCCTGGCTCATTGCGGTTCCTGCCCTATGCCTAACGATCTCATGTGTGAACACTCGACTCACGTTGAGAAAGGCGAAAGTCACAGTGGCATGTTCAAGGATACTGCCGTCACCCTTCTCCAGAACATTGGTCAAATAGTCCCTGGGATTGTCGCGGATTTTCGTAACGTTAGGATTTATTCCAACGCCAAAACTCTTGTAGCAGGCGCGCCCCGCCAATTCTATTAGGAACTCGGAATCGTTCGGCTGAAGTTGTCTCACCCTCTCTAGCCAATCCATTGCCGCATAATGTTCGGCTAATTGCTTAACGCCATCTTCGTTAAGCTTCGTTTCGGCAAGCTTGATCACCAGTGGTTCAATCTTGTTCAATCAAATTCACTGTTTGTTGGGATTTCGTTAGTCGAGAATGAATGGGCTCGTTGTTGAATTAGTTTTCGCAAGAGAAACGATGAATCTTGTGAATGGATCCCCCATCGCATGGATGTTTGAGTTTCTTCGGGAATAAGGCTAAATTGCGGTTGGAACAGTGCACGCAGAGCAGGTGCATCGAGTAGTTTGTCTTGGAGTGAAGAACGCGCCAAAGCACTTGAGGACATCAAGAAGCTTGAGCCTGGCGATCGGTTGGGACTCTATGCTTCATTGATTCGAATGAATTCGGCGCTTTTTGAGAGTGTGCGCGGGTGGGACAGCTGGCTTAGGAATCCTACCTTCATCGATACTTTCACGGAGAGTGAATTGAAGGAAATCTATGCGCAGTTCAAGGATGTTTGCGTGAGGTTCTTGGAAGAGGATGTAAAATGGACTGGTAAGAAGGAGAAGACCGCTCCAGCAATGAAATCACCTAAGGCTGAGCGTTCTGAAGCCGAAAGAAGATACGCATAAATCGTGGACTTAGGACCCGCAGTTCGAGAGTGCTTGTGTTATGAGCATTGCACCTTTTGTGCAGACACCGCTTGAGGTGGCCAAGAAGATGTTGTACCTGTCGCAGGTCAGACCGGGCGAGATGCTTTACGATCTAGGGTGCGGAGATGGTAGACTAATTATTCTTGCTGCGAAGGACATTGGAGCGAAGTCGACGGGAGTAGAATTGAGAGAAGATCTCGTGGAAAGAGCGAAAACTGAGATCAAGAGATTGAACCTTGAAGACAAAGTTAAGATTGTTCAAGGAAATTTCTTTGACGTTAACATATCTGACGCGGACGTTGTCACCCTATATCTGACGTCAAGCGCGAACGAACGCTTACGCCCGAAATTGGAGGCAGAACTCAAAACCGGCGCCCGAGTCATATCGCACGATTTCAAGGTTCCCGGATGGAAACCAAGCGCTGTCTACAACGAGCTGCTCGGTCACACCATCTACACTTATCGAATTGGCGAGCAGCTCTAGCGCTCAATAGTCTTGCTCCCATATGACCAAAATTGTCCGCAAAACTAGCAACACGAACTTTGCAATCGCACTGCTTGTGGTCTCCAGTATCCTGTGGGGTGGCTCTTTCGTCAGCGTCAAGATTGGGCTCGAGTACGTAAACGCATATGACTTTGCGTTTCTCAGGATGGCAATCGCTTCAGCAATACTGGTTTCTGCTTTAGGCCTTCGTGGGGGAATGAAAGCTAGCGTCCTGAAAGAAGTCTCATTTTGGATGCTGGGACTTCTGAACGGTGTTGCATTCGCTCTACAGTATGTCGGTCTCGTTTTCACCTCGGCTGGGAAGGCTGCTCTATTGGTGAACCTGAATATTGTCATGGTCGCGTTGTTGAGTTGGCGAGTGTTTCGAGAACGTTTTGGGTTTTCAAAGATGTTTGGGGTCGGCCTCGGAGTGACCGGGGGCGCACTGATCGCGACAAGCGGCAACCTCTCAACTCTCTTTCAGGGAGAGATGTTTGGTGACCTACTCGTCTTCTCCGCGGGCCTTGTTTGGGCGTTCTTTATTGTGCTCAATAAATGGGTTCTAACGCGGGTTGAGGCGGATTCCATTCAGGTCTCTGCTGTGGTGATGTTGGCGACCGCTGTCGTTCTCCTGCCGTTTGCGGTAGTCTTTGGGGGGTTGAACGTTGGTGCAGTGTCAGGTGTTGGTTGGGCTTGGGTGGTCTTCACGGCGATTGTGTGCACGGCGCTGCCGTATGGTTTGTGGATTTTGGCGTTGAAGGCTGTTACAGCAACGATGGCATCTCTAGTGGCGATGCTTGAGATTGTAGCAGCCATGATTCTGTCAGGAATTCTGCTCGGGGAGACTTACAGCACTGCTACAGTCGTCGGCGCCGCGATGGTGCTTGCTTCAATTCTGGCGGTGGTGCAAAGCTGAAGCGTTTTATATCAAAACCTTGGCGTAAGCGGACCAATCGGTGTCAATGATGAAGATGGGACGACGAGCATATACCGCCGAGTTCATCGGCACATTCGCATTCGTATTCTTTGGATCCGTCTCCGTGACCGTGTTTACAGCTGTCCTCGGCCTCTCTTCCCCCTCAAATTCGTTCTTGGGAATCGCCCTTACCCACGGCATGATCCTCATGGTCATGGTCTATGCCATCGGATACATTTCGGGCTGCCACATCAACCCAGCAATAACGATAACAGCAGTGGCCTTGAGGAAAATGGAGGTCGATGATGGAATCGGATATATCGTAGCTCAAGTGGTCGGTGCAACGCTCGCGGGCTGGGCGCACGCTTTGATATTGCCAGATATGGGCAAGCTGACCAATTTCGGTTCGGTGGCTCCAGGAATACCAATCGGAAGAAGCGCTCCAGTCGCTGTTGTGGTCGAAATGATAATCACTTTCTTCCTCATGTTCTCAGTGTACGCGGTTCTTTACACAGGGAAGGTTTCAGCCGGAGCTTCAGGAGTCCTCATTGGGATGACGTTGACGGCTGACATACTAATCGCAGGCCCACTCACAGGCGGTGCAGCAAACCCCGCCCGAGCACTCGGTCCAGCCATCGCCGCAGGAGCCTACCAGACACTTTGGGTCTACTGGGTCGGCCCGATAATCGGAGCCCTCCTAGCAGGTTTCGTATACCAATATCTCCTCACAGAACAACCCCCACCAAGAACCCGAAAACAATAGACAAAATCGTTCTTGACAAGGAGCACTCTATTTCTTTCCGAAGACTTCGTTGACATCAGCGATTCGATGAACTACTTCGATACGTATCCCGATTCGCCAAAGCAATTTCGGCAGTTTTCCTGTTTTGCTGTTCATGATCGTACTGGCAAGTGCTCTCAGGGAATTTGCGGGCCGGTCTAGATGTTCAGCGCCTGCTCGTATCAGGCCAGTTCCGTTTGCGGCCGCTAATGTTGCTTTGATCACTTCTGCCCAATGTTCCTCTCTGCCAGCCTGAGCCGCCTTGGGATCCAACTTTCGATCAAGTAGGAGTCTGTAGGGTTCGAAGCCTTCGTCGAGGAAGACGATCTTCTTCACGGTGGCAGGGCTTACTTCTGGCGGTTTCACGCCGACAAATCTGAACGACTGTTGGAGTTCCAAGGTGTCGAATGGTATTCCTTCCAAGAATGAGACTTCTGGTGCCAGAGATTCAGCATATCTCTGACCTGTGTACGCATTGTAAACGGCGTTTGCGATGAACGAGAAGCTTGCCCGTAATGTTCTGAGCATTTCCTCATCTCCCTCTGAGTAAACTTGGATGGTTCGCATCGCTTCTCGATAGTTTCGCTCTGAGGGCGAGAACTCATACAGCAATTCCAGTGCTTGTTTCATGACGTCCAACGCGGAGTATTTCGTCACAGCTTTTTCTGGAACTCTGAACCTCTTCAGGTTCAATTGGAGAAGTGAGTTGACGGCAAGTCGCATATTCCTGATCAGCATAGCGTCGAATGGACAGCCTTCTGCTATGGCATAGAGAATTCTATCTTCACCCACTCGACGCCGCCCCAGCTCATATCTGATTTCTGTACCGCAGATTTAAGTAACCTCAGGAAACGAACGAGCCAAGCAGGCTAGAGTAGTCATTGAAGAATGAAAATTTCGAAACGTTCTCCGTCTACGGCTTTTCAATAGAGTATCCGCAAGTGTGTCGGATCGAGTTCAATCCGAAGAGTCGACGCGAGTCTGGAGACGTGGTGTTTCATTTCCCCGATCGGGAGAAGTTGTACCTCTCTTGGGGCGTCCTGGAGCAAGCCCGAAAGAGGTTTCCCACCGTGGAGAAACAGGCTGAACAAGGCGTCGAGACTCTCCGAAAGAGCGGCAATCCCAAGAATTTTGAAAGAATTCAACAAGACACTTTGAACATCAACACGCACAGCGCCATCTACAACCACCTCAAACTCGCCCAACCTCTGCCCGGGCTCTTCAGCAGCAAGAAAACGACTGAACGCCATTCCCACTCCTGCCACCTGCAATGTGAGGATTCATCACGATACTTCGTAATCTATTCGCTTCTGTCGCCCCGTGGACCGGAAGACTTTGGTGAACTGCTGCTTACAATGGTGCACTCGTTCAAGTGCCACTAGTTTCTCACTTAGGTTTGCCTCGAACCACCCGCTCAGCCTCATCCACGGTTCCCCCATCATGGATGATGGTTCGAAGAGCTCTCACCATGAGCACTGGATTTGGCGCCTGAAACACGTTCCTTCCGAAAAAGACTCCCACTGCTCCCGCAAAACTTGGAACTGCTCTAGATGCTCACTTTTCGAGTGGGCAAACGTAGCGAAGACCTAAAGAACTCACCTGCAGTTACGTGCGGTGGTTAACCTAAAAATGGCGACCATAACTCAGATTCAAGAGGTCCCAGCGAACGACTATTCGAAGCATGGTTTAACCAAAGAGAAACTTCGTCAAATGCTCCAGAAGATGCTTTTGTTGAGGAAGTTCGAGGAAAAAATTGAGGAACTCTTCATAGTGAAAGGTGTGCTGATCGGTCCATCGCACCTCTACTTAGGGCAGGAGGCAATAGCTGTCGGGGCAATGATGGCTATGGAGCCAACCGATCTTACTGTCACAACCTACCGTGGACATGGCCACGCGTTAGCAAAAGATGTTCCGGCAAAGCTGTGCATGGCTGAGCTGTTTGGAAAGTCGACTGGCAACTGCAAAGGTCTGGGAGGTTCAATGCATGTCGCAATTTACCCTGAGACAGGTTCACTTTATGCTACAGCAATAGTGGGAAGCGGAATTCCGATCACAGCCGGCGTTGGACTAGGACTCAAATTAAAGAAAAGCAAGAACATAGTTGCGACTTTCTTCGGTGATGGCGCGGTCAACACAGGTGCTTTTCATGAAGGAGTCAACATGATCGCGCTATGGAAGCTCCCTGTTCTATTGTTCTGCGAGAACAATCAGTATGCAATGTCGACGCCAGTCAAGCGAGCCGTGTCGAGTCCAAGCATCGCGGAGAGAGCGCGAGCGTATGGAATGCAGACGATGGTTGTTGACGGGAATGATGTTGTCTCAGTCTTCGTAGCGGCCAAAGCTGCGGCCGAGAAGGCGCGTCGTGACTCCGAGCCGGTTTTTCTTGAGTGTGTAACTTACAAGATGAAAGGCCACGGCGTCTATGATAAGGGCGATTATCGCCCGAAGGAGGAAGTTGCAGAGTGGCTCGAAAGAGATCCGATCAAGGTATTCAAAGAGCGACTGCTCGACCGCAACCTCATGACGCAAAAGGAGATTGACGAAGTTGAGAGTGCTACCCAGCGAGAGGTTGAGGAAGCTGTAACCTTCGCAATGCAAGGCGAGGCTTTGCCTTTTGATCAGATCAAGAGCTATGTGTATGCGGAGGGACCGTGAGCTTGCGCGAACTCACGTATGCCGACGCATTACGCGAAGCACTGCGCGAAGAGATGCTCCGTGATCCAAATGTCATCCTTCTGGGAGAAGAGATCGGGGTTTTCAATGGTGTTTACAAGGTTACTCGCGGTCTTCTGGATGAGTTTGGGCCTGATCGCGTGAGGGACACGCCAATTTCTGAAGCCGCCATCGCCGGAGCGGCCGTCGGGTTAGCTCTTGTGGGAATGAGGCCCGTGGCTGAAATCATGTACATGGACTTTCTTCCGATCTGCATGGATGAACTCGCAACGCAGGCGGCGAAGATGCGTTTCATGAGTGGAGGGCAGTTGAAGGTTCCTATGGTGCTCAGGACTCAGTACAGTCTGGGACGCCAACACGGAGCGCAACACTCGCAGTTCACACCGGCGTGGTTCTTTCAAGTTCCGGGGCTGAAGGTTGTAGTTCCAGCCACGCCGTATGACGCTAAGGGTCTTCTGAAATCTGCAATACGAGAGCCTAACCCTGTGCTCTTCTTGGAGGGGGGGCTGCTCTACAGGACAAAGGGACCGGTTCCGGAGGAAGAGTATACGATTCCCCTCGGGAAGGCCGACACAAAAAGAAACGGAGATGATGTTACTATAGTGGGTGTCTCGAGACTTGTCGGCGAAGCTCTAACCGCCGCGAAGAAACTGGAAGAGAAAGGTGTGTCCGCTGAGGTTATTGATGTTCGAACGCTCCAACCACTTGACCTTAAGACAATCGTGGAGTCCGTTAAGAGGACATCAAGGTTGATCATCGCGTCAGATGATATCAAAACAGGCGGGGTCGGTTCAGAGATATCTGCAGCTGTAATTGAGAACGCCTTCGATTATCTTGATGCACCAATCATGCGAGTCGCGTGTCCAGATACACCCATACCCTTCTCTCCACCACTAGAACAGCAATACATGCCCAACGCGGACAAAATAGTGCAAGCCGCGGACCAGATAATCGGTTAGTGAAAGCTCATGCCCGAAGTTGTCATGCCACGACTAGACCCGGGAATGCAATCCGGAAAGATAGTGGAATGGCTGAAGAAAGAAGGAGAAATCGTCCAGAAGGGCGAACCCATCCTAGTAGTTGAAGGAGAAAAAACAACCTTTGAGGTCGAAGCACCTGAAGGCGGCGTGCTTACAAGAATTCTCGCGTCGCCAGGCACAGATGTGGAAGTCTCCCATCCCGTCGCGATAATCGGTGCAGCCTCTACGGGGGCTCAGAGCACCTCCGCACCACGAAATGTCGGAAGAGCTGAGTTATCTCAATCTGCGCAGACTACACAGGTTGAAGGACATGAGACCGTTCGAAGCGAGCGCGTGGTTGCTTCTCCAGCTGCTCGGCGACTCGCTCAAGAGCACGGCGTTGACCTTACGAAGTTGAAAGGCACCGGACCAGGCGGACGAATCTCAAGAGAAGACGTCTTGGCAGCGGTGGAGCAGGTTCCCTCAACTGGCGTCTCGTCGAAGATCAGTCAGCCAACAGTTTTGAAAAGGGTAAAACTTGAGGGCATCAGGAAAGTTGTCGCAGAGAGACTGGGGTTCACCGCTAGGACCGCTGTCCCGGTCACGCTCACGATGGAAGCAGACGCCACAAAACTCGTCGAACTAAAGGATAAGGAAGATCACGTGAGCTTCACTGCTTTCGCAGTGAAAGCAGCTGCAAAGGCACTCGAGACAAATCACCTCATCAACTCTACTATTGACGGGGAAGAAATCACGACCTACTCTGACGTCAACGTCGCCGTGGCGATAAACACCGACCAGGGTCTTGTGGCACCGGTCGTCCGAAACGCTAACAAGAAGTCACTCAAGGAAATCAACTCCGAAATCGAGGAACTGTCTCAGAAGGCGAAGGAAAGTCGTTTGACTATCGAGGAATTGACTGGTGGGACTTTTACCATAACTAATCTTGGTGCGTATGACATAGAGTCTTTCGCGCCCGTCATCAATCCTCCTCAGTGCGCTATTTTGGGTCTCGGGCGAATCGCGTACAAGCCGTACGTGGTTGGAGAGCGAGTTTCAGCAAGGCCCGCAACTTTGCTGACTCTCGTCTTTGATCACCGTATTGTGGACGGCGTGCCAGCAGCAAAGTTTCTGCGGGACGTGAAATCTCATCTGGAAGATCCGCAATCCCTCTAATGCTCACCTGGGCGGACGAAGCACAATCTTCAGAGCCTTGCCACTGCCCATCAGTTCCAACGCTTCTTTCGCCTTTTCAAGTGGCATTTCGTGGGAGATCAGTGGCCTAATCGCAACTTGGCCGGATATAATAAGACGGAAAGCGCGCTCGACCGCTGCGGGTGTATGATGGAATACGCCTTGAACGTGGACTTCACCGTAGTGGATCTTTTCCGCGTCAAAGGAAACGGCCGTGCCTGTTGGGCATCCTCCGAACAACAGAATCGTCCCTCCTTTTCTTGCAAGACTGGGGGCGCTTTCCCAGGTTTCACGTCTTCCAACAGCTTCAACCACTACGTCAGCACCTCTCCCTTCGGTTAGATCGAGTATTCTCCCACGCAGGTCTTCCTTAGCAGAGTTTATCGTCACGTCGACACCGACCTTGGTGGCCTCTTGTAGCCTATCTTCAACGACATCACAAAGCGCCACCTTCTTCGCTCCATTCAGACGTGCCAATTGGGCATGAAGTAGTCCGATGGGGCCTCCGCCGATGATCACAGCTATTCCGCCGGGGATTTGATGGATCAGGTCCCAGCCGTGCACGACACAAGCCAATGGCTCTAGGCTGGCCACTTCTTCCAAGGCTACCCCATCGGGAACTTCGAAAGTGTTCTGGCGAACAATGCGTTCTGGGATTCTGACATATTCAGCGTAGGCGCCGGGCCAGCTGAACCCCACAATACTCTCGTTTAGGTGCTCGCAGAGGTTTGGCTGATGCATCAGGCAGTAGAAACATTTGCCACATGGCGCGGAATTCGCGGAAACAACCCTCATACCTACCTTGAAGTTTTCAACGCCGGCTCCTACACTTGTGACTGTGCCTGCAAATTCGTGGCCCATAATCTGAGGCGGCTTGGCAAGCGGGTGACCTCGGCGATACATCTTGACATCTGTCCCACAGGTCAAAGCGACTGCGCTTTTGACAATCAGTTCGCTAGGACCAGGTTCAGGAATTGGTACCTGCTCTGCTCTCAACTCGCCCGGTTTGTAGAATCTCACCGCGAGCATTGAATTCGGCATAAGAGAACAGAGATTTCCACGGGTATTAAAGTGGCATCTGGTTCGGGAGCAGAGCGCTACTGGTTTTGGACGATTACCTTCACAGCTTCCTTTCCATTTTCGGCAAGGCTCATGGCTTCAGCCACTCGCTCCAGCGGCACCCTGTGAGTGATCAGAAGTGAAGGGCGAATCCTTCCAGTCCCGATTAGCTCAAGTGCGATGCGCATCTCGGTTTCTGAGGTTGAATAGCTCGATTGGAAACCTATCTCGCGCAGAAAGAGTTGACTTACGTCGAGTGAGACGAGCGTTCCTCGACCGGGTGCACCGAACAGAACTACTCTTCCGCCTTTTCTGATTGAGGCGACCGCTTGTTGGATTGCTTTGGGATTGCCCGTCGCGATTATGGCCACATCCGAGCCTCTACCGTTCGTTCCTGCGGATATTGCCTTAGGCACGTCGTCAGTGACGGGATCGAGCGTTGCGTCCGCGCCGATTTTTGCTGCCATATTCCGTCGGTGGTCTATTACGTCAATGGCGTAGATGGGAGCAGCCCCGTAAAGCTTCAACAGCTGAACGTGCGTCAAACCTACTGGGCCGACGCCGAAAACCGCGACGCTTTCTCCTGCTTTGACGCCGGTTCTCCTGAGGGCTCGGATGCAGCACGCGGTTGGTTCAACTTGTGATCCTTCATCGTAGGTCATTGACGGAGGAAGCTTGTAGACTGTCCCTCCTTGGACGAGTGTTTCTGGGACTCGGAAATATCCAGCAAAGCCGCAGGGGTCGAGGTTACTTTTCGGATAGGCTTCGCAGAGGGTTTCGAGCCCATTCTTGCAGTAATAGCAGCTTCTGCAGGATATGTGGTGATGAACGATTACCCTGTCTCCTTTCTCAAGCCCTTGGATGCTCTTTCCGGTTTCTTCGATTTCGCCCGCGACTTCATGTCCCAGAATTGGAGGTGTGATGTGCTCTCCGTGAACTTTCTCTATGTCAGTGCCGCAAATGCCGCAGGCTCGCATGCGGACAAGTATCTCGTTAGGTCCAATCGTTGGGGTCGGCATATCTCTGAGCTCAACGATTCCTTTGCCTGCGATCATTGCGGCCTTCATACTTCATTCAACCACTCAACAGAGCCTTCGTATGCTCAAAAGTCTATAGCGCCGATTTGTCGCGAGAGCAGCGATACTCAATCAGGAAAATTCCCAAGAGTCTAAGCGGGGAGAAAACCCGTGGGAAACGGGAAATTGAGTTTCTGGAGTGGCTTATTTCATGTTTCGTCTCGCTTGTCGGGGCCGATTTGGGCTTGTTTGTCAAAAAATTTGTTCTGAAGGCATGTCGCATGGGGTTCAAGATTGTCGCCTATGAGGCCGACACTATCGCCTTCGTTCGAATTCTGTTCTCGGCTCGTTGAGTTGGGGCAGCCCATAAGCTTCAAGGTTGTGTTCGAATCTGGTTTGCTCCCGTTGGGCGATTTGGGCCGGTAGTCTAGCCTGGTATGGACGCATATAGCCATAAGCCGCCCTCACAGCATTAGTCGAGGACACCACAAATTGCGATTACTTTCACATGCCTCATCGGTTAATTCATCCTGCGGTCATGCAGTTCGTTGTCGAAGCCATTTGACGCACAAGAATCTACCTCTCAGCATTCGCTGGGATCTCTATGATGAAGCAATACGGCTCGCAAGCGATGAGGGTTGGGGATACAAGAAAGTAAGCAAAAACCTCTCCTACAGACATAAGCTTCGCGTTCCTCCTTCAACAGTTCATTCCTGGTTGAAAAGGCGCCATACGCCGTATGGAAGCTGCAACATTCTTGAAGCTAGACCTTCAAACAAACTGGCATACCTCGTAGGCGCCACGCTCGGCGATGGTTCGATTTACCGAGCGAAGCTTCACTACAATGATGAGATCAAGCTTGCTGTCGTCGACCGGGACTTCGCAGAGTCTTTTGCTGAATGTCTATTTTGCGTCTTTCCTTTCCACCAGCGATTCAAGATCTCAGCTACCTCATACGACGGTTGCGGAAGATACATTGTTAGGGTAGGAAGCTCACTTTTGGCGGATTTTCTATCGCAACCCTTGAATCAATTGGACCGATTCATTCGGCCGCATGCAGCAGCTTTCCTGAGAGGACTGTTTGACGCAGAAGGCTCAGTGTTGGTCTCACCAAACGGAGGTCGTCGGCTCTCGGTAAGGCTTGAACTCACCAACAGCGACACCGAAATGCTGGACTACGCTCAAGAACTCCTAGCTGAGCTGAGGATAAATTCCAGAGCTGGACAATACAAACGAGCTAGTCCGGTGATCTTGTCCATTCGTGGAAAACCTGTATGCTTTTCGTCTCCAACGTTTTGGCTGCAAATTGCACAACAGCTTTCATTGCATCGATTTGCCGAGAACGTAGGGTTCACGATTGAACGAAAACAGCGGAAACTTGCCGTCGCACTTAGCTTGATCAGGAGCGTTGGAACGCAAGAGGCTGCGACAGAATGGCTAAGGATTTATACAAAGAAAGGCAGTCGGTGGGTCAAGCGCGATCGTGCGCCAGAGCTGGACGAGGCGTCTCTGTCTCGAGATTCTTTCAGCGAGAATGGGCCCGTGGTCCAGCCGGTTAAGACGCCGCCCTCACAATGAAAGTAAATGAGAACGGCGGAGATCCCCGGTTCGAACCCGGGCGGGCCCACCAACAATCCATCGCCATGAAGTTGAAAGTTCAAATCCCCCCCGGGGCCCACCAACTATTCAGTCATGTTTGGTCGAAACGTCGCTCCCTCGGACTATGGCCTGCTATTGATTGCGCAGCCTGAAGTCAGAGGTAAATTGGGGACGCACACATATATGCACGGAGAACCATTGGGCACAAAGAGTAATGCCATATCGGACGAAGCGTACCAAATGCTGAAGGCGCTAAAGAAGGCTGGGGAAAGAGTGACCCGTAGAAGCGCCGTCCTAGAACTCGCGGGAATTCTGAGACCAGAAGGAGATTCAGAGATAACGCCTCCTACCGCAGCCGTCAGGGAGCAGCAAGTAGCATCCAAAGAAACCAAGCCGGCATATGCAACACCTGTGATGAAATCTTCTGCTGCCGAGGAGCTGCCCTCAGGATCTGAAGCGGAGGCCATTATTTCAACTGGCTATGCGGATCTGGACAGCTCTCTTTCGGGTGGTGTACCTGAGCGGTACGCAGTTCTCTTCGCTTCCCCGTCATATGATGAAAGGGATCTCTTGCTTCGCAAGATCATTGAAACCAATTTCGCGTTAGAGAATCCGACTTACTTCATATCGGGGGATGCGCGGAAGGCTGAAGATCTTTTGCGGAGGTATTCCCAGAACTTCTTCGTATTCTGCCCGCAAGCGGACAAGATCACACCGGCGAGAGCTAACCTGCAAAAGATTGGCGGAGTCGAGAACCTCAGCGATTTCAACATCTCAGTAACCATGGCGATCAGAAGCATACCTATCAAGCAAGATGTCCGGAAGATAATGATCATAGACACCTTATCTGATGTGCTTCTCCATCACAGATTGCTCACCACACGGAAGTGGCTCTCAGATTTCCTAACGAGAAGGAAAGCGGAGGGCTTCACCATTTTCGCAACATTCAACCCGTTGATAGCGGCTAGGGAGGAGGTTCAAACGATTCTTGACTCATTCGATGGCGTAGTCGAAATCTTCGAGAAGGAGCTGAAGGAGCGATCGAGGCGATTCTTGGTAATCAGGAAAATGTATGGCAGAAAGTACTCTGAGTCTGAGCTAATGTTAGACAAGGACAAACTCTTCTAACTATGTCTCGCGAGAGGCTGCAAGTAGCGAACGGATTTGGTGTGAATTAGGCTCATATCATGTCGAGGGGATGATGTGTTGGATTTCACAAGTGCTGAAACACGCTTCTTAGAGAAGAATGAGATCGCGAGACTTGCGACAATTTCATATGATGGGATGCTGCATGTTGTCCCCGTGAGCTACGTATTCAAAGACAACCTTTTCCTGATCGCAGTGGACTATGAGACCAAGAAGTACCGAAATCGTCTGCGCAACAACCAGGTGGCGTTGGTCGTAGATACTCTCAGTCCGAACCGAGGGATTATGGTTCAAGGTCACTCGGAGATATTCGAGAAAGGTTCTGAATTCCGGCGTGCGTACAGAATCTTTCACAGAAGGCTCAGTTGGGTCCGAGCTGACCCTTGGAAGGAAGGAGAAGCACCCTTCATCAGAGTCAAACCTGTGAAGAAGGCAACCTGGGGTTTTCGGTAACTTGCAGCGATCAGAGCGCGACGTAGTAGATTATGACCTGTCCATCTCCAGCAGTGGTTGCACTACCTGAAATGTTGTTGAATGCTCTCCATACCCAGAGTGTCTGGCCAGCTCTAATCCGGAATCCAGAGTTCGCCGAACCGATCTGGAACCATAATTGATGTGGAACGGGAGATTCTGCGTGCTTATCGAACTGGTAGTGTACGATGACTTGATCGGGTGATGTGAAGTCGCCGATGTTATCCATCGCCACGTACACGTCTCCCTCCCAGAACACTCCCGAAGGATTGCCCATCCAAACCTGAACAGCAGTAATTAACGCATCAGTTCGCCACGTATAGTTAGTCACGTAGCCGGAGACATTTCCATAGGGGGCCACATGGCTCAGAGGCCAGTTCAAGACGAGAGTATGAACCTCTCTCTGTTTGTATTGCAGAGCAAGAACTTGAAGTGAGACAATTGTCAAAAGCAGAACGAGGATAAGGCCTCGGAAAACCCACTCCCTGTTCATCCTGATCCGACCTAATCTCTCCTCTGTAGTCTCTTGTTTCTTGTGTATCTAATCTTCTAGTGTCGCCAGAAGGCGGTCATACTGAGCTTCAGCGTCCAGTTCGACTTCGCATTCCGCGAAATAGTTCTGCAAGTTTCTTAGGTCTCGAAGAAGCAGAGGTTTTGCCTTCTCAATCTGAAGGTGTCGGTCTACTCTCGAAGAGAAGTCTACTGCCTGTGGGAAATCAATGACGAAAAGCTGATTGTTCCAATATAGCAGGTTGTACTGTGAGAGATCGCCGTGCACGATGAATGCTTCCAAGAGCTTCTCGACTAAGTCAACCGCTTGCTTCGCCACCTCGTCCGATCGATCTAAATTTATGTCTTTTAGCAATGGTGCTTTGGCTTCGGCGCCAAGGAAACGCATTGTGAACATGTTATCAACGCGCTTGGCGGGTGTGGGCACTGGGACGCCAGCTCGGTATGCTTTCTGGAGGATTGTGAACTCTCTGGCGGCGATAGCGCCCATGCGGTCCACAGCATATCCAATCATAGCCTTCTTCTTGTGCGGGGTCCTGTGCAACCTGTACACCTTCAAAACAAGGGGCGCATTCTTCCAGAGTCCGAGGTAGACATCAGCCTCCTTGCCAGTGCCCAGCATAGCGACAATTTCGTCGACCAGACCATTCTCGATAGCGTCCGCTGTGGCGGTCTTGAGTGAGACCTCCTTCACCTCGACGTATCGACTTCTTCGGCCCGCCCGGAGTTCTCTGCGTTTCCAGAAACTCCGCGCAGACGCTAACTCTCTTTCCGACATCTTTCACAGTCACATTTACCGGATTCATCCTGGAGTCCATGGCCAATTCACTGTCCACTAGACTCATCTTGTGCCAATGAAAACAGGGAGCGATACCTCGCCTAAGCTAGGCAGTCGGAAGGCTCGGGCAAGAACTCCTGCAATACATCATCAATCATACCCGCAAGCCTCCTGAATGGCACGTTGAAGACACTTGGAGATATTAAATCTACACCCGTCCACCATACCTGAGTATCAGCTCTGAGGCTTTTCCTGCTCGCTGAGGAGAATGAGAGCGAGCGTTGGATAGTTCTGCATGGAGGATTCTCCGATGAATGAGATAGATGTTGTCGGTGGGAAAGCATTGGGCTACTTCAATGCTGGACACAATTGTGCTCAGAGCGTGCTGCTGGCTATGGCTGATCATTGGAATGTGAAGAACGAACTGATTCCTAAGATCGCCGCACCTTTCGGAGGAGGAATAGGAAGATACGGTTCAGTCTGCGGAGCGTTGACAGGGGCCGCGATGGCCCTGGGCCTCAAGTACGGCACAAATGAACCATCGGCCGAAAAGCGCCAGGAAGCTTACGAGCGTGCGCGAGCGCTATGCCAACAATTCAAAAGAAACCATGGAAGCATCCTCTGTCGGGATCTTATTGGATACGACCTCTCTAATCCAGAGGAGATGGAGAAGGCGCGAAGAAACAATGCTTTCAGAGAGAAATGTGACAAGTATGTGAAAAGTGCTGTGGAGATACTCCTGAAAACCGATGATCATTGACTTGCAGCTGGATGTCGAGGAATCCCTGACCACCGAGTCACTCGGCTCGCTGCTTTCTGATAATTACAGTTTTGATCTCTGTCATGGTTTCTTCTATCGCGAATCTGACGGCTTCTCTACCAAGCCCGCTGTACTTCATCCCTCCGAAGGGCATGAAGTCGACTCTTAAGTCGCTTGTGTCGTTGATTAGGACTGAACCGAAGTTGAGGTCGGAAGTTCATGAGCCATGAGAATGCCGTTGAGCCTGAGCTCTCTCAAGACTACCGCCTTCACATGTCACCGAACCCCC
>Ga0315282_10008112_pt1 | contig 17048 bp, 15 predicted proteins | sample YL17G07_20_MG_FD_203693 | JGI IMG/M metagenome (GOLD analysis project Ga0315282, IMG submission 203693) | Sediment microbial communities from Yellowstone Lake, YNP, Wyoming, USA - YL17G07_20 | ecosystem: Environmental > Aquatic > Freshwater > Lake > Sediment | place: USA: Wyoming | collected...
GCGGCGCACAGCTGAGCAGTCCTTACGGCGTGTACGTCTCCGGGAACTATGCGTATGTGGCAAGTTCCGGCAGCAATGCGCTCGAGATCGTGGATATCAGCAACCCGGCCAGTCCCTCCCATAAAGGAAGTATTTCGGAGGGGGACGGCGGCGCAAAGCTGGAATATCCCGTAAGCGTTTACGTTTCCGGGACCTATGTCTATGTGGCAAGTTACACCAGCAATGCGCTCGAGATCGTGGATATCGGGAATATTCCCCTGACAGGTGCAAGCATAGCCTCATCCTCGAAGATCACGGGCATATTCGACCTGAACAACCGGATTGCCGGCCTGTACCATGTTGTGATTACCAACCCGGACAACCAGTACGGGACGCTCAGCAACGGCTTTTCGGTACTGAACGGGACTTCTGCTGCACCGACCGTTACCGGCATCACGCCATCCACCGGGCAGAACACGACAACGGCTCTCTTAGTGAATCTGACAGGAACCGGGTTCAATGTCGGGACGAACCAGTGGGCGGTCAACCTGACAAAGACTGGGCAGTCCAATATCACGGCAACCAGCCTGAGTTCCACCGCGACGACAATCAATTGTACGTTCAACCTCGCCGGAAAAGCAACAGGAAACTGGTTCGTCAACGTCACCAATGCTGACGGACAGGCCGGGAATTGGACCAGTACGTTTGCGATCACGAACACTACTCCGCCGCCAGCGGTGACCGGTGTCTCGCCGGTGACTGCCCTCAACTCGACAACCACTTCCGTAACGATCACCGGTACCGGGTTCGATACTACGGGTCCCGGGGTCAACCTGACGCGGGCAGGATATACCAGCGTCCCGTTGACGGGCATCGTCCGTTCCTCGTCGACATCGCTCACTGGGACGGTCCCGGCCGGCATGATCGCCGGTGTCTGGACCGTTGTCGTGAGGAACCCTGACGGACAGACCGGAAGCAATGCATCGGTCACCTTCACGTCGGCAACCCCGGGGCCGGTCCCAGCAGCCAACTTTACGTTCACACCGGTGACCGGTGTGCGTCCCCTGACGGTGGCATTCACCGACACGTCAACTAACAACGTGACCAGCTGGAACTGGAACTTCGGTGACGGCTCTACCGGCACTGCGCAGAACCCGTCCCATACCTATACGGCCATCGGGGTCTATGATGTGAGCCTCACGGCTACCAACGCGATCGGCACCGGAACTAAGACCCAGAGCAAGATCATCTCGGTTAGTACCCCGGTCAACCAGAGCCCCGCAACGTACGAAGGGGTAATCCGGACAAACATTGTGAATAATGATTTCCTGTTCAATATCACGGATGTCCGGAACTCGGGTGGCAGTGTATCCAACCTGTCCACAAGCATTGTTGATTATCAGCCGGTAGGCTGGCACCGCATCGTTGTGACCGGAACAAACGTCAATAACGATTCCGAGTATATCTACGCCGATAAGGTCAGCCATGTTTCGATGACCACCCTTCCCTACACGGAAGACATCGCTGACGTCGGGAGTGCCCAGTCACAATTCACCATGGAGCAATCGACCCTGGTGAAAGGTGCGGCATTTGGCCGGGATATTATCCCGGGTGCGAACGAAACGATTCAATCCTGGTTCAAGCAGACCGTGCCGGGTAACCAGCTCGATCTCGCGTATACTCTCCAAGTGACGGGGGAGGGTGCGTTCAATAGCAACCTGACGGGATCACAGCCAATCTTCATTAACCTGAGCGCGAGTCATTCCTGGGTACTGGCACACGGCGGGACCGGGGCAATACGGATCTTCCATCTGCCCGATAGTGGCATATCGGAAGTGCTAACGACAACCTACATTGGCGGGGATGGCACAACCGATTACTTCACGGCGCATTCAAACACTTTATCGATATTCGGCCTTGGAGGGGTAACATCAACCCCGTCCCCATCCCCCGTCAACGATGGAGGCGGCAGTGGTGACTCTCATAGCAGCACAACGGTATCAACCGTTTCCAATGTCATCGCAGGACAACCAGCAACGTTCTCCTTTAACCAGAATCCCACAGTAACTTTCCCGGTCGCATTAAACCAGGTGCAGATCGTTTTCTCCCAGAACCTGAAGACCGTCGAAGTAATTGGAGGAACGATCAGCTACGGGGGTTCCCTGCCGGGACAGAATGTGATAGGGTTCATCAATATCGAATTCGTAGGACTCAACCCGAATGTTGCGAGTGCTGCGATTATTACGTTCTCAGTAAACGGGCAGTATCTCCTGGATCATCACAGCGATCCGGCAAAGGTTACCCTGATGCGGAATCACGACGGCGTATGGAGCACGTTGACAACCACGCTGGTCGGCCAGAACGGGGATGCCTATAATTATGAAGCCTGGACACCGGGCTTCTCCAACTTCGCGGTCTCGGTCCGGAAGAATGTAACGGCATTAGTTGTCGCAAATGCCACATCAATCCCGACACCGGCCACATCCCTGACCACATCGGTCGCAACAACTGCAGTCACGACCAGTATCCCGACAGGTGCCTCGGTCAGGCAGACCACCCCCGCACCGGTCCTGGCATCTGCAGCAGAACCCGGAACCGGCCTACCCATATTGTACATCATTGCGGGTATTGCGATCATTGTCATCGCGGTAGCCGGCTTCTTCATCGGAAGGCGCTGGTTATGGGCACGGCAGAATCCGGCGCTGTTCCGGAAGTTCCATTAAATTTTTTCCATTTTTTTAACATTCGGATAAACGGATATTTGAATTCCAGCAAGAGAATTAAAAGAATTTAAATAGTAAAAAGACGTTCTATATATAAACATTTTGTGGCAAATGATGAAAGTTACCCCCACTGAAAAGGTGATGATGCAGGGGACTGATGCCGCACCGCTCAACTGAACAAAAGCGGGAGAAACGCTGTCGCATCTCTCGTCCCGAAACTTCCTTTTTGTGCCTCTCGCTCTGAGAACCGCGTGGTTGCATCCTTCCCTTTGCCCCTTACCACAAAGGGCACCGGTTCCCGGGAATGGGTCTTTATCCGGATGGGTGTGGGATGGTCCGGAAGCACCGCCAGCACCCCGTCAAACTCATCCGCAATTTTTCCCACCACACCGTCCACGCGTTCGATCGCACGCACTTTCTCCTCCACGCTCCCTAAGTGCCCTGCTTCATCCGGGGCTTCGATGTGGAGGTACAGGAAGTCAAGGTGCCGTATCGCATCGAGTGCATACTTTGCCTTGGCATCGTAATCGGTGTCGAGATACCCGGTAGCACCGGGGACGGTGATCACTTCCATTCCGGCACACCGTGCGATCCCGTTCAGGAGGTCAACCGCCGAGATTATGCCGCCGGTCTTACCATATTTATCTTTAAAAAGGGGAAATGCAGGTCGCCGCCCCCCGCTCCACGGCCAGATCTGCGTTGCAGGAGGTTTTCCTGCCTTCACCCGTGCGATATTGACCGGGTGACGGGCAAACACGTCCCGGCTCTGTGCCATGCAGGCAAGGAGGAGCGGGGCATCCCCGTTGTTCGGTACATACGCTGCGATATCCTGCCCCACGATATCATGCGGGGGTGTGGACGTGGCACCTTTGCCATTGGGGACGATAAGCAGGTTCCGGTAACTCACCCCGGCTTTCACCATCACTCCGGGAAGCGTCGGGGCGAGCGAGGAGAACAATGCCGCCCCCTCAGGACTTGAGATGTGCCCTGCGGAGAAATCCGCCATGATCCCGTCCCTGACCGTCACGAGGTTGCAGCGGTACGCGACGTCTGTTGATGCGAGGTCAACGCCCATGCTCATCGCTTCTAATGGACCCCTGCCGGTGTAGTATCGCTGCGGTGCGTACCCGAGAATGGACATATTGGCAATATCACTGCCCGCTTCGTACCCGTCTGGGATCGTCCGGAGCATCCCGCACGCGCCTTCTGTTGCGAGCCGGTCCATGTGGGGTGTCCGGGCATGTTCGAGCGGTGTTTTCCCCCCGAGGTCCGGGATCGGTTCATCCGCCATACCGTCCCCGAGAATCACGATATACTTCATAATACCCCCTATGGTTACCGGTTGCCAAGCATCGCCCAGGTGGCGATACGCACGCTCTCCCGCGAACCGAGCCGGGGGTTCCACCCGAGCGCTTTTAACTTATCAATCGAGAGCTGCATCTTCGGTACGTCGCCGACCCAGCCCCGCGCTCCGCCAGTGAATCGCTGCCGGACTGACTGGAGGTGCATCCCGTCAGCGACGATATCCCCAATTGTCTTTACATCGATCCAGTCCTCGGAACCGATATTGAACGTATTGACCGGCTCCTGCGCATGCCCGACTGCATAGAGCATCGCCTCCACGCACTCGTGCACCTCAAGGTAGGACTTGGTCTGCCGCCCGTCACCGAGGATCTCCAGTTCGTGCGGGTTTTTTTGGAGCTTCCGGATAAAATCCGTGATGACGCCATGACCACTCCGCTCGCCGATAATGTTCGCGAACCTGAAGACCCATGACCGCATACCAAAGGAATGGCAGTAGGCTGATATCAGTGCCTCGCAGGCAAGTTTTGACGCACCATAAACCGAGATCGGTTCGAGCGGCGTGTAGTCTTCCGGTGTCGGGATGACAGTTGCTTCCCCATAAATTGTTGACGTGGACGTGAAGACGCACTCGGGCACACCATGGGTTCGCATCGCTTCGAGCACCCGGTACGTCGCGAGGATATTGTTCTGTATAGTCGGATCAGGTGTCATCGCACTCTTTTGGACATCCGGGTCCGCCGCAAGGTGATAGACCTGGCGGGCACCTTTCACTGTATCCTGCCAGCCATCGGAGAGCAGGTCAATTTTCAATAACCGCACTTTTCCTGAATCAAGATGACGCTCGATTGGCTCTATACCCCCGGCTGCAAGCATATCGATGACCAGTACTTCATCGCCCTGCGCCACAAGGGCGTCCACCAGATGCGAGCCGATAAACCCGGCACCGCCCGTCACGACAACAAACATCTATACCTATTATGTGATCCATGCTATAGGATTACTGTTATGTTCATCGGGATCGATCACGGCACGACCGCGATGCGGTTTTCCGGGGAGACCGGGCAATTCAAGGTCACGCGCGAAGAGGCGAAAGGGTTTGGGATTGCCGACCTGTCACAGATCTGCCCGCTTCGTGAGATCGAAGGGATTGCCCTCTGCTACTCGATGGGCGACAATATCTCCGCCATCACCGATATCAGGAAAGTCCGGAACCGGGGGATTGTAAGCCGGGAAGGTGCGGGGAAGCATATCGGCGGTGGCACCCGGGTCTTTGACGAGGTAGCGAAAAGCGGCATCCCCACTGTCGTGATCCCCGGCGTGCACCGCGGATCCCCGACCGATCCCAGGTTCAAGGTCTATTCGCACCAGGCAAGCCCGGAGAAGTGCGGGATCGCGTACGAGGTATGCAGTGCGCTTGGCGGGGATGTGGTGGTCTCGGACGTGAGTTCCAACACGGTGACGCTTCTTGTCTCTTCCGGAAAACTCGTGGGTGCGTTTGATGCCTGCATCTTTGCCCCGGGTGCCCTGCACGGTGCGCTGGATGTCGATGCAATCCGGCGGGTGGATGCCGGGGAATGCACGGCAAACGAAGCCTTCCAGCATGCCGGCGTAGACTTCACCCTTCCGGAGCCGGAACGGTTGCGAACGATTGCAATGTTCTCAGCAATGGAGTGCGCAGCGCTTCTGCTCCTGAATGACCGGGCACAGGTAGCGCTCGCCGGAACACTGGCGCCGGTTATTGCGCCCGAAGTGAAGGCGCTCCTGCACCGGGACGTGACCGTGTACGATGAATGGTGCGCTTCCCGGGGACTTGCGAAGATTGCCCGCGACGTTTTTTCGGGAACGCCGACAATCCTCGGGTTCGAAACAGATCTTATGAAATAATGCATATTGGAGGCAGAGCGGGAAAATAATCACGATATCGGCGATATCGTTTGAATGCCGGCTGGTTCCTTTTAATTTTAATACAACCGGCTAAATCAACATTATTAATAGTGATGAATCCCAACCTTTTGACGGTAATTTAGTGGGTATGGCAAAACGAAAACACACCGTTGTCACGGTGTGTATTACAGAAAACTACAGGGGATTTTTCTTTGAGAGAACTACGCATCCACGGCAGGGGTGGTCAGGGATCGGTCACCGCTGCGGAATTGATTGCTGTTGCTGCATTTGAAGGGGGCGCTTTTTCACAGGCGTTCCCGGCATTCGGGGTTGAGCGGCGCGGCGCTCCGGTCCAGGCATTTGTACGGTTCGATGACAAAACAATCCGGCTCCGGAGCCAGATCTATGAACCGGATTACATCATCGTGCAGGACAGCACGCTCATAAAAGACGTGAATGTTTTTCTGGGCGTAAAAAAAGGCGGTATCGTGATTGTCAACACCGAGAAGGCGCCGGACTTTAAGGTGCCTGACGGCGTGAAACTGATCACGATTGACGCGACATCGATCGCGCTCAAGGTGCTCGGTCTGCCCATCACGAATACCTCGCTTATGGGGGCCTTTGCCGCAGCTACCGGGGAGATCAAGTTCTCGGCGCTGGAGAACGCGCTCAGGCACAGGTTCCCGAAGGAACTGGCAGAGAAGAATATCGAGGCGGCACGACAGGCATTCCAGACCGTCAGGGGGGCAGCATAATGGCGCTTGCAGTCGGATGCCGTGCGAGACCCGGTAAAACCCGGGACAACAAGACCGGTTCCTGGCGGGTGTTCAAACCAGTCTTTGATCATGAGAAATGCTCCCAGTGCGGGACGTGCAAGACGATCTGCCCTGAAGGGTGCATCAGTGAAAGTGCCGATGAAGTATTCACACCTGATTATACGTACTGCAAGGGGTGCGGGTTATGCGCACAGGAATGCCCCGGTGAAGCCATAGAAATGAAACAGGAGGAGAAATAAATGCCCGAACTTATCGAAGGCTCGCTTGCGGTGGCTGAAGCGGTCAGGCTCTGCCGCCCCCAGGTCATTGCCGCGTACCCGATCACTCCCCAGACCCATATCGTCGAAGCGCTTGCCGAAATGGTGGCAAACTGCAAACTAGATGCGGATTATATCACGGTCGAGAGTGAGTTCTCTGCCCTGTCAGCCTGTCTCGGGGCGAGTGCAGCGGGTTCGCGCACGTATTCCGCGACCACTTCGCAGGGCCTTGCCCTGATGTTCGAGGTCTGCTTCAATGTTGCCGGGATGCGCATGCCGATTGTGATGACCATTGCCAACCGGGCGCTCGGTGCCCCGCTCTCGATCTGGAACGACCAGCAGGACTCGATCTCCCTCCGGGATTCCGGCTGGCTCCAGTTCTATGCCGAGGACAACCAGGAAGCCACCGATCTCCATTACATCGCGTACCGGGTCTGTGAAGACCCATCGGTTCTCCTCCCGGCATTTGTCTGCTTTGACGGCTTCATCCTTTCGCACACCTACGAGCCGGTGGAGCAGCTCACGCAACCGGATGTCGATACGTACCTGCCGAAGTTCGCCCCGAAAGAACGGCTCGATGCCGCTGACCCGATCAGTTTCGGTATGTTTGCATCGCCGGATTACTATCATGAGTTCCGGTATGCGCACGACAAGGCGCTCAAGGATTCAAAGGCAATAATCGAAAAGGCAGGAAAAGAGTTTGCGAAGTTGTTCGGCAGGGACTACAGCGCAATGGTCGAAGGGTACCATCTTAAGGATGCAGAGACGGTGCTCGTTGCGATGGGGTCGATCTGCGGTACGACAAAGGATGCAATCGATGAGATGCGGGCCGACGGTAAAAAGGTCGGGCTTCTGAAGATCCGGGTTTTCCGTCCGTTCCCGACAGAAGATCTGGCAAAGGCGTTATCAAGCGCAAAGAGGGTCGCGGTGCTGGACAAGAATATTTCGCTCGGGTCGAAAGGGGCGGCCACCCTCGAAGTCAAGGACGCACTCTACGGCTCCGGTATCCCGGTCTATGGTTACATCCTCGGGCTGGGCGGAAGAGACGTGAGAAAGAAGGATATAAAGGAGATTGTTGTGCTTGCAGAGAAGGGGCAGGGCGACCAGTTCTACGGGCTGCGCAAGGAGGTGCTCTGAAATGGTGGACAAGAATCTGGAACTCTTTGACTGCGGGCACCGTGCCTGCGGGGGTTGCGGTGCGGCACTTGCGGCACGGCTGGTCCTGAAAGGTGCGGGCGCAAATACGATCGTCGTTTCAGCAACCGGGTGCATGGAAGTGTTCTCCACACCGTATCCCGAAACCGCGTGGAAAGTGCCGTGGATCCACTCGCTCTTTGAGAACGCATCAGCGGTTGCATCTGGTGTCGTGGCGTCCTTAAAAAAGCAGGGACGGACCGAGAAAGTGGTCGTAATGGGAGGGGACGGTGCGACCTTTGATATCGGGATGCTCTGCATCAGCGGCGCTTTCGAAAGGGGTCATGACCTGACGTACATCTGCTACGACAACGAGGCATACATGAACACGGGCATCCAGCGTTCCGGTGCGACACCCTACGATGCCAGCACCACGACGAGCCCGGCAGGTTCCTGTTCATTCGGGAACAAGCGCCCTAAAAAGGATATGCCGCAGATCCTCGCGGCGCATGGCGCTCCGTACGTGGCAACAGCGTCCGTTGCCTACCCTACGGACCTGATGCAAAAGGTGGAAAAAGCGATCAATACGCCGGGCCCGTGCTATGTTCAGGTGCATGCGCCCTGCTGCACCGGCTGGGGTTTTGAAGGCGAGCAGACGATAGCGATTGCGAAACTCGCGATCGAGACCGGGCTCTGGGTAAACTACGAGATGGTCGATGGCAAGGTAGTGAAAGTAAAGAAGGTGGTACGTAAGCCGGTCGAGGAGTACCTGAAGACCCAGAAGAGGTTCCGCCATCTGTTCAAGCCGAAACGGCAGGATGCCGAGATTGCGGCAATCCAGGCAATTGCCGACAAGAATGCAGAGAAATATGGCATCGACATCAAACTGAAGAAAGAATAACCAGCCCTCTTTTTTTTTTAGAAAAGATTTTTTTGATTGCAAACTATAGTTTATAGTATATGCCAAAAGCAGCAAGTGCAATCCACATCACGGATCGCCAACATCAGCATACTCCTGCAAAATCTGTACCTCGCAAGAAGGTACACGCAACAATTCCCAGAACCACTATCCAGATCACTCAGCTGACAAAAACGACCCTTGAGCAGGTTAAAGAGATGGAACACCTGGAAACCTATGACGATGCCATCAATTTCCTGTTCAGAGAACGAAGAAAGAGCTTACCCTCGACTTTCGGGTGTATGCCCGATAGCGGGCCGTTCGAGCGGGAAGAGGAGGATGATCCGTATCGCTTACCTTCTTGATTCGTGGGTATGGATCGCGCATTTTGAGGGCAGATCCGGGGAAGCACGCCATTATGTTGAGGGTATGGAGGATCTCTGCATGTCAGCGATTACTATTGCGGAAGTTACGCAAAAGTATTCCAGCCATGGCGAGAAAAAGGTGCAAACCCGCATTGATGATATGCTCAGACGATGTCCCATGATACCCGTTGATCGGAAAATCGCAACTATGGCGGGGATGTTACGTCATCGGGAGATTGATGGGGGGATAGCCGATGCAATCATACTCGCCACTGCAAGGATTGGACACCACACGATTGTGACCGGTGACCGGCACTTCAGGGATTTACCTGGTGTCGTGTTCATCGAGGACGCCTGATACTGCCAACGCTGCGATCCGGTTCCTGTTGCTCGTTGTCTTCCTGCCAAAATGGCAGACACTGGGGTGATGATCGATGGGTTCGGGAAGAATAAGCATGTTAAAAAGTATTCCGGGCATTGGTCGTCGCAATGACCGTGTTACTGCTGGCACAGGTTATTGATCCTGTATACCTTTCCACCTCGATCCGGGCGAAGGACATCTTCATGTCGGCTAAGTTCGCACCGTTTTTATTAAGGTTCAAAGACGGCATCAGCAGGTTATTGGCATCCGGTTGGACGGGTATCGCGATAAAAAGACGTGTGTTTTTCATCATCCACGACAATTTTAATAGTATACAGTTTGACATTAGTAGGTTACGGGCTCGTGGTCTAGCGGTATGACGTCGCCCTTACACGGCGGAGGTCGCCGGTTCGAATCCGGCCGGGCCCATCACTTTTTATTACGCGTTCCCGGGAAATTTCAGAATCCTTGTATCGTTGTTGGTGTTGCAGCGTCCGCGCTATCAATCAATGCACCCGCTGTCATACATGACTCCTGGTTCTCCCGATGAAGATGCCCGTCGCCCGTTTTCCCTGAATCATCGGGATCATGATAACCGGAACCGGGACACTTAAAAAGCGCACCGCTCAGGATTGCCGCGCCGAAGGGAGTGCCGGTTTATGGGTGCTGAGGATAAATAGATCAAAAAAAATAGAGGGATCTGATGAACGGCAATAAGGGAGAAAGGGACAATGCCGGGAATAAACCCGCAAAAACCCATTACCCTTCCCGTAATAATGAAAAAATCCAGTATATCCTTATTATAATCACATTTATCCTGCTCATCGCAACTCCCGTTTTTTTTATCATCAATATAAACCAGGTTATCACCGATACCGCAATATCTTCATACCAGACGAATGAGCTGGAGATCGTCCGTGAAGCATCCCGCGGCATTCAGGAATATGTCTATGTGCAGACAGAAGTGCTCGGCAGAAAAGACATCTCTAATATCGAACTGGAGGTTTTTAAGAAATATGTCGCCCCGATCCATCTCTTAAAATCCGGCAATGCGTGGATGTATGCCCCGGATCATGTCGTATTCGACCAGAGTGCAGATCTTCCCGTGGAATTCCGGGGCAGGAGCATGGCGGAGATCTTTGCCTTGCAATCAAAAAACGGGGCAAGCCATTATGAAGACATGACATTCGATGTTACGAATGCCCGCGAGGGGGTTGGGTATTACGTCTGGCTCCCGGAAAAAGGGAGGGAAATCGCTGCATGGACGCCCGTAAAGGTTGGGAATTATACCTGGACAATCGGGCTCTCAACCCCTCTCACGGAGATCCTTGATGCAAACAACGCATCTTCCCAGGTTGCCCAGTTCAGGGATATAATCCTGTTTGGCATCATCATTGCCCTGATCCTGCTCACCATCTGGATAGGTACTGACAGGCGGCGCAGGGAGGCAGAAGAAGCGCTCCAGGAAGGCGAGAGAAAATATCGTCGTGCTCTTTTTGACAGATCCGGGGATTCAATTTATCTTTTAGGGCTGGATGATGCAAATCCTGGAAAGATCATCGATGCAAACAGAGCGGCAGCTGAAATGCACGGGTATTCGATCGAAGAATTGCAGACCCTGAATGTGACTGACCTGGAGACTCCGGAATCTGCAAAAGAGGCACCGGAACGATTCCGGCGGATCAAAAAAGGGGAATGGATACTGGGGGAAACCACCCATCGTAAAAAAGATGGCACCGTATTTCCCGTTGAATATTCCGGAGGCCTGCTCGAATTTGGTACCGATCAATATGTCCTTGCCATCGACAGGGATATTTCAGAGCGTAAACGAGCCAGCGATGCATTAAAACAAGCGACGAAAAAACTCAGCCTGTTAAACTATATCACCTTTAATGATATCCAGAATGCAATTCACACCATTGATGGATATCTTGAACTGGGAAAAACGTCCTCAACGGAAAAAGAGAGAGAAGACTACAGGGAAAGACAAGTCGAAGCGGTCCAGACAATTACCCGCTCGCTCAATTTTGCAAAAAGTTACCAGGACCTTGGAATTAAACCGCCCGCCTGGCAGGATGTGAACCAGTCGTTCCTCTATGCCATCTCGCACCTGGATTTTCTTTCTGTCCGCCATACTACCAGTCTTTCCGGTCTTGAAATTTTTGCAGATCCCCTGCTTGAAACAGTGTTCTTAAATCTGTCAGATAACGTCCTGAAACATGGAAAAACCGCGACACAGGTTTCGATGAGTTATACTGAAACCCCCAGCGGGCTTACACTTGTTTTTCGCGATAATGGTGTCGGTATACCCCATGAACTGAAAAAAGGGATCTTTATAAGAAAACTGGGTTCACAGAAAGGAAACGGGTTGTACCTGGCACGGGAAATCCTCTCAATCACCGGGATTACCATAACTGAAAACGGTACGCCGGGTGAAGGTGCTCGGTTTGAAATTGTGGTGCCGAAAGGGGAGTACCGGTTTACGGGAACCGGGGAAAAATAAACCGGAAAAAATAACGAGTGCCGGGAGAGACCCGGCTTTTGTCCGGGACAAAGAGCCCATAAAGAGCTCTTATGTGAAGCCCGGCTTTTTCTTGGTTGTCTCCACCCATGTTCCACAACGGAAATTGCATCACGGTGCGGCACGGAGGGCGCTCTAATCCCGTTTTTCAAAATCCCCTTCCCCCCACCCATACTCGACCACCATATCAGCACCGCCATTACCCCAAACCACCACCCCGAAAAAATAACCGGCATGTACTCCGAACCCTCCAAAACAAAAAGCACAATCTCCCGCATCAATCCCGATGGTCAGCCCCGCACCGATGCCGGCAATGAGGCGCTCGGGCGTGCCGGCTTCGAAGAAGGGAAGGTCCGGGAGGGGGATTTTTCCAGCTCCCCTTATCACTGATACCATACCGATACTATCACTCTAAAGTGATACGTACAAATCGCCTGGTCTGATTACGACGAGCCCGGCAAAATGCCCAGCTGCTGCAAGAGGCCCATCAGGTTTACCTCCCCCCACAGCTCGGCGATCTTCTCGTCATTTACACGGAAAATTTCTATGCCTGTCATCGTGATCGCTTTTCCTGTAGGGGGAAGGCCCATAAATTCTCCCTTGTGGATACCCCGAGCCGTGAAGCGGGCAGTCACCTTATCCTCATCTGCCATTATGTCATCGACCGTCACATTCAGGCCGTGAAAAGCAGCCCGGCATGTCACGATGACGTTGTTCATCGCCTCGATCCCGGGGCCGGGTGTCGGCAGTGGTGTGTGCAGGGAAAATCTGGAATGGAGCAGTGCGTCGGCTGCCCCAAGGTCGCCTTTTGACGGACCGACCTCGAAAAATTTCCGGACAATTGCGATATTTGCTTTTTCGGTTGCAGTCTGAGCCATGCAGAATGCTTGGCAGATAACTATTTAATTTTGAGCCGGTCGCCGTTGCCCGGTATGCCGGTCTTAGTGATGGTGATGCCGGTTATATGGCGATAATCAATATTCTCCAGCGATGTTCAGATAATTCGCAGATCGTGGAATGGATCCGGTTGAAAACCATTATCGAATCTTCCGCAATGTTTAATTGTCATTCATTCTCCTTCACGACAATCGTAAACGCTGTTCCGGCAGTCCGGTCCAGTTCTATTGTTCCGTCCAGTTGCTCCACAAGAGATACGACCAGACGGAGCCCGAGCGATTTGGTATCGCGCCAATCGAGATCCGCCGGGATTCCGATGCCATTGTCCTTAAACAGGAGGGTGAGCGTGTGATCCTCTCTCTGAAGCGCAATAAAAATTTCCCCTTTTCTCCCGTCGGGAAACGCATATTTTAAGGAGTTTGAAATAAGTTCATTAATAATCAGCCCGAGCGGGATGGCGGTGTTGATATTGAGCATAATTTTTTTGATATCAAGGTTCAGGGACACCTGTTGGGAATTGACATTATAGGACGCGAAAAGATGGGTTGCCAGGTACCGTATATAATCAGATAAGTCAATGTGGGAGAGATCCTCTGACCGGTACAGCTTCTCATGGACAAATGACATCGCCCGCACCCGGTTCTGGGTGTCGACCATGACCTGTTTTAATTGTTTGTCATCGATCTGGCGCATCTGGAGGTTCGAGAGACTGATGATAATCTGGAGGTTGTTTTTCACCCGGTGGTGAACTTCCCTCAGAAGGATCACTTTCTCATCGAGCGAGGCGCGGATCGCTTCTGTTGCTTGCTCGAGTTCTTGTGTGCGATCGCGGACACGCTGTTCGAGCGTTGCGTTCAGCAGCTGGATCTCTTCCTCAGTCCGCTTGCGTTCGCTGATGTCCCGTGAAATTACTAAAATTGAAGTCACTGTCCCGTCTGGGGTTTTCAATGGTATCAGGAAGGCATCATGCGACTTCAAGCCAGCAGGGGATGGCACAAGGATCTCCTCCCGTATCGGCAATCCGATTGTAAACATGCGGTTGATTAGTTCCATCATATGGACGACCGCAGGAAGGGGGAACACGTCACTGATTGATAGCCCCCTGGCATCTTCAACCGTTTTCCCCAGCGTCGCAGCTCCCTGATTATTGATATACATAAATCTTCCCTCACGGGTGAGGATGATGATGGAATCGGGAGTTGATTCTGCAAGGGTACGGTACCGATTCTCGCTCTCCTGCAGAGCTGTTTGTGCCCGCTTGCGTTCGGTGATGTCCCTGGCTGTACCAATAAGCGCCTTTATGGTGCCGTCGGGGTTTCGCAGGGGCACCCCGTTGATGAGCGCGTCAATGACCGTTCCATCCCGCCGCTTCAACTGAACCGGGAACTCCTTTACATATCCGTCCCGTACAATCAGGTTCAGAAACGCGGACCGATCTTCAGAGTGTGCATAGAGGGAGGGGATTGATACATCAGACATTTCCTCCCGATTGTCATACCCGAACATCTCCAGCGTGGCATCATTGAAATCAATTATCCGTCCGTCTGGGGATGTGATGAAGACACAGTCCCGGGATGTAGTGAAAAATTCGCGGTACCGGGTCTCGCTCTCCTTCAGCTGCTCTTGTGCCCGCTTGCGTTCTGCAACCTCCTTTTCCAGCTCAGATTTGGACGCAAGCACGGTCTTTAAACTGGACGCCATCGCAGTGACTGCTGATGACAGGTCGCCCAGTTCATCGCTGCTCCCCGTCTCGATTTTTGTGTCCAGATCGCCTGTTCCGATCCTTTTAGCTCCATTCTGGAGTGCAGAAATGGACATGAGCACAGAGCGGTTGATGACGAGATAATTGAGCAGGACAAATACCATGAGCCCTGCAATCGAGAATAAAAAAACCAAGGTTGTTCTCTGCTCAACCTCACGGGATTCGGCTTTCACCAGCTGTGAGAGTTCGGACGAATCAGCCATCAATGCCTGCGTTTGGCCTGCTAATGTGCTCGCAGAAAATTCCTTTAATTCCTGGCTGGTACCGATGGGTTCCTTTCCCTGAACCCCACCGGTTACGGCAACCAGATTGGAAAATGATGTGTTCAGGTTCCTGTGGCTGTCGAACATTCCGTCGAGTACGGCCTGCTGTGAAGGATCTGTTACAGTGAGTTCCAAAAGCTGCCCTGTCAACGCAGCGTATTTTGCATTCCAGCGTTCGACCGTGCGTGTTCCGCCATGGAGGATGTAGTCATTTTCGAGATAGTAGAGTTCAAATGAGGTCTTTTCAATACCGTCGATGATCTGCTGCTTTTTCTGGATTTCATGAAGCTGGTCGTTACTGGAAAAAAATGAGAGTACTATCACAATAGCCAGGATGGCAAAGACGATGAGGCTGATATTCACCTGCGTTTTAATTTTCATATTCCTCTCATCCTCACCATACATTACCGGATGATGGTCACCGATACGGGTTTCAGCCTGTACAGGAAGTCCGGAGAGATATATTTTGAAAAATCAGGTACATCAGACGCAGCAGTCATATTGTTGCGGATCCTCCACCGGGTCTCGTCTTCCATTGACGTGATAAGCGACTGGGAGAGACCAACGGAAAAATGATTCTTTTGCCATTCGTTATTCATGTACAGGTCATCGTAATTCATCTGCTTCTGCACAATTTTTTTTGCTTCTTCAGGATGGGAATTGACATAGGTTTCTGCCTGGAGAACCGATGACAACACACCCTCTGCGATCTCCGGGTGCTCCTGTAATGTGATCTCATTGCAGACAAGAGAGAAGTATGCATGCTGTCCAAGATTGACCGGCCACACCACCGCATTTTCTCCCATCTGCTGCCGCATCTGGTATACATACGGCTCGAAGGAAACAGTTGCATCGATATCTCCACGGACAATTGCACCCACGAGTTCCGCAGGTGGAAAATAGGTTACGGTAGTATTGTGCAATGACAGGCCATTCAAAATAAAAAACCGGTCCAGAAAATATTCCGCAATGGCACCCTTCGTGACGCCGATCCTTTTCCCTTCAAGATCGGGTATCTGGTTAATCCCCCTGTCCCTGCGACCGACCATAAAATTTGTATCAGATTCCGAAAGCGTTCCTATCACCCGCAATTTTTTGTTATACAGCTGCGGTTCGGAAAGGACATACTCATTTACATAACCAATATCAAATGTGCGATTCAGGAGGTCCTGCATGGCGACTGACGCTGCCGGAGATTGTATGAATGTGACATTCAGACCGTGTTGTGCAAAATACCCCTGGTCCCGGGCGACCAGTAACAGGGTGGATTGTATACCCTTCCCCGGATCAATCGTGATCTCCTTTAAGGGTGTGAGAGGGGGGTACTGCACTGACTGAAGGTACCAGGCCCCACCAATGGCTAGAATAACCACAAATGCCATAAGTCCGATAAGCAGGTTTTTTTTCATAACAAATCACCAAATAACCTGTACCTGTCCCGGGATATTCCCGCATACGTTCTTCTTCCCATCATCTCCGGTTGAAGACTTTTTACCGCACATTGAGGATTACTCCTTCTCCTTCACGACAATCGTAAATGCCGTCCCCGCACTCCGGTCCAGTTCAATGGTACCATCCAGCTGTTCCACGAGCGAGATCACCAGGCGAAGACCGAGCGAATCGGCATTGCGCCAGTCGAAATCCTGCGGGATTCCCACGCCATTGTCCTTTACCCATACGAGGATAGTCTTATCGGTTTTCCGGCCCGATATCTGCACTTCGCCGGTTCTGTTATCCGGGAATCCATATTTTATTGCGTTGGTGATAAGTTCGTTGAAGATAAGTCCGAGAGGGATTGCGGTATTGATATCAACCCTGACATCCGTAATATCCGATTTCAGTGTGATCTTCTGGCTGCTAATCCCATAGAAACTGAACAGGTTCTTCGCAAGGTACTGGACGTAGTCTCCGAAATCTATATTG
>Ga0315282_10008113_pt1 | contig 17048 bp, 8 predicted proteins | sample YL17G07_20_MG_FD_203693 | JGI IMG/M metagenome (GOLD analysis project Ga0315282, IMG submission 203693) | Sediment microbial communities from Yellowstone Lake, YNP, Wyoming, USA - YL17G07_20 | ecosystem: Environmental > Aquatic > Freshwater > Lake > Sediment | place: USA: Wyoming | collected...
ACGCCCCCGCCTTTCTGCCGGCAGCGACAAAGCGCTAAACTCCGGGGCCTGGGGCGGAGCCCCAGGGCGACAGCGTACCTACGCAAGAACCGGATGAGCCATTTTTATAGTGTGCCCGCAAGGGCTTTCCCGGCGAGTATAAGCGACTATCGCTTCTTGCCTTGGGGCGCCATCGGGGCGCCGACCGCCGTTTTCCAGTACACATTGGGCATCCGTTCTGGTACAAGCTGACCCATGCCAATTTCATGGAATGAGATCCGGCACAACGCCATACGATTTTCCCGCGATTGGGCCAAGGCCAAGAAAGAAGCCGCGGAAAAGCAGACCTTCTGGAACGAGTTCTTCGGTGTCTTCGGGCTTCAGAGGCGCACGGTGGCCAGCTTCGAGGAACCGGTAAGGAACCTCTCCGGGGACTATGAGTATATCGACCTCTTCTGGCGCGGCATTCTACTGGTGGAGCACAAGACCCAGGGAAAGGACCTGGGCAAAGCCCAGTCCCAGGCGTTCCGCTACATTCAGGATCTCATCGGCGCCGGGCGAGAGGACGATGCGCCACGCTATGTGATCGTCACGGACTTCGCCCGCATCGCCCTGCACGACCTGGAACCCGAGGACCGGCGGGCAATGCCCCTGCTTGGCTCCATCAAGACCATCGAGTTTCCGCTGGCGGACTTCCACAAGCAGATCCACGCCTTCGCCTTCATCCCAGGCTACAAGCAGCACAGGTTCGAGGATCAGGACCCTATCAACCTGGAGGCGGTTCAGATCCTCGGCAATCTGCACGACACCCTGGAAGCCGGCGGATACAAGGGTCATGAGTTGGAGCGCTTCCTGGTCCGCATTCTGTTCTGCCTCTTCGCGGAAGACACCGGCATCTTCGAGCGGGAGGCATTCCGTCTCTACATCGAGAACCAGACCAAGCCCGACGGGAGCGATCTGGGCTTGCACCTGGCCCGACTGTTCGACGTGCTCAACACCCCTTCCGAGAGGCGCCAGAAGAACCTCGACGAGACGATTGCCGCCTTCCCCTATGTCAACGGCGACCTCTTCGTCGAACGCCTGGGCTTCGCCGACTTGAACCGCGACATGCGCAACGCCCTGCTGGCCTGCACCCGCTTTGACTGGTCGCGCATCTCGCCGGCGATCTTCGGGTCGCTCTTCCAAGCGGTAATGGAACCGCGGGAGCGCCGCCAGATCGGCGGGCATTACACCAGCGAACGCGACATCCTCAAGGTCGTCCGTTCCCTCTTCCTGGACGACCTGCGCGCGGAATTCCAACGAATCCGGACAAATAAGGCCCAACTGCGGCGCTTCCATGAGAAGATCAGCAAGCTCCGCTTCCTGGACCCCGCCTGCGGGTGCGGAAACTTCCTCGTCATCACATACCGCGAACTGCGCCTGCTGGAGATCGAGGTGCTGGCGGCGCTGCACCGCGGGCAGCAGGCGTTCCCCTATATCTCCTTGTTAGACGTGGACGCCTTTTACGGCATCGAGATAAGCGAATGGCCTGCCCGTATCGCTGAGGTGGCCATGTGGCTGATGGACCACCAGATGAACGTTCGCTTGTCCGAGGCATGCGGCGAGTATTACGCGCGCCTTCCACTGCGCAAGAGCCCAAAGATCGTCTGCGGAAACGCCCTGCGCCTGGAGTGGAAGATCATCCTGAGGCCGGACCAGTGCTCATACATCCTTGGCAATCCCCCATTTGTGGGAAAGCAATTCATGGACGCCGGCCAGAATAAGGACATGGCACTAGTCTGCGGGCACATCAAGGGCCACGGTCTTATCGACTATGTAACGGCTTGGTACGTGAGGGCTGCATCCTACATCCAAGGGACATCATGCCGCGTCGCCTTTGTCTCTACCAACAGCATCAGCCAGGGGGAACAAGTCGGCATTCTCTGGGGCGCCTTGTTTGAGCAAGGGATCAAGATACATTTTGCCCACGGTGCTTTCCCCTGGGAAAGCGAAGCCAAAGGCAAGGCCCACGTTCATGTTGTCATTGTCGGGTTCGGGGCCTTTGATTACACACCCAAGCGGGTCTTTGACTATGAGGCGACTTCCTTCACGGAAACGGGCGGAAAAGCGGCGAGGGAACCAGTTGCCACCGTCCTCGAAGTTGGGAACATCAGTCCCTATCTTGTCGCGGGTCCGGATATCGTCCTGACCGGGAGGAGCAAACCGATCTGCCCCGTGCCGGAGATCGTATTCGGTAGCATGCCCAATGACGGCGGGCATCTTTTGTTCACTAATTTTGGGCGCGACTTGCTTCTTTCCAAGGACCCGGACGCCGCCAAGTACCTGCGGCGTTTCGTTGGCGCCAAGGAATTCCTAAACGGAACGGAGCGATGGTGTTTGTGGCTGGCTGACCAGAATCCTGGCGACTACCGTCGGATGCGATCTGTAATGGATTGCGTGCATGCGGTCGCCATCCACCGAAAGGGCAGCAAGCGCGAAACCACTAAGCAACTGTCCAATGCTTCGGCACACTTCGCCGAAATCCGCCAACCAGAAGAAACATATCTCCTCATTCCCTCGGTCTCCAGCGAACGCCGCCATTATATACCCATCGGATTCATGGGGCCCGATGTTATAGCAAGCAACCTTGTTCTCATGGTCCCAGGGGCGGAACTCTACCACTTCGGCGTGCTGTCTTCCGCAATGCACATGGCGTGGGTTCGCCGGGTAGGCGGGCGGCTTGAGTCGCGCTACCGTTATTCCAATAGGATCATCTACAACAATTTCCCTTGGCCAGCCGCACTGATCGCTGCTAAGCGCAAGAAAGTCGAAGAGGCCGCACAACGGGTTCTAGACCTCCGCATGGAATTGGGCTGTGGACGAGCGGGCTACCTCCCCGCCGATAAGAAGAAGGGCCGGGCGGTCTGCCTTGCTGACCTCTACGATGGCGAGGGGATGCCTCTTCCCCTCTACAAGGCTCATCGCACCCTGGACCGCGCGGTCGATCTCTGCTACCGTCCGCAGCCGTTCGCCAATGAGCGCCAGCGCATCGAGCACCTGTTTGCCCTGTACGAGAAACTCACGGCTCCGCTAATGCCCGCCGCGGGGAAGAGGAAACGGCGATCATGAGATCGCTTGGTGAAAGCGGAACCAAACATCGCTTGCCAGTGGCACCGTCAACGGTCTGGTGGTAGCATGGCGGCATCAATTGGGGGGCGGGCGTTTAGGCGCTGGTCCGCCGGCGGCCGTCCCAAGTGCAAAGGAGAATCGCCATGAACCGCACCTGCCTCTTGCCGATCCTGTCCGTCCTTTGTGTGCTGCCGGTCGCCTCCTCGCCCCTGTCGGCCGAGGAGAAACTCGCCGATCTGCCCGTCACCCGCGTGGTGCTGTTTTCCGGCGGGGTGGCGTACTTCGAGCACGCCGGCAAGGTAACCGGCGACGCGATGGTCCGGCTGACGTTCAAGGCCGAACAGATCAACGACGTGCTCAAGAGCATGCACGTCTGGCCCGGCGGCGGGTCGGTCACGGGCGTCAGCTATCCGTCGAGCGATCCCCAGCGGCGGGCGCTCAAGAGCTTCGCCGTGGACCTCAGCGAGAGGTCGGACCTGGCCGACCTGCTCAGGCAGCTTCGCGGGGCCGGCATCACGGTCAAACTCATTGGCACGGGCGCCATCACCGGCAAGATCCTCGGCCTCGAACCGCGCAGCCGCGAGGTGAACACCGCCGGGACCGTGACGACGATCCATGACACCATCCTGAACCTCGTGACGGCCGATGGCATCCGGGCCCTGCCGATGAGCCAGATCAGCACCTACACCCTGGCCGATCCGCGCCTCGCCGGCGAACTGGACAAGGCGATGGAAATGCTTCTCGGCGAGCACGACACGCAGCGCCGGGCGGTGGACGTGCATTTCACCGGCCAGGCCGAGCGGGAGGTGCGGATCGGGTATCTTGTCGAGGCGCCGATCTGGAAGGCGACGTATCGGCTGGACGTCACGGGCGCCAAGCCCGACCTCCAGGGCTGGGCCGTCGTCGACAACGAGTCGGACTTCGACTGGACGAAGGTCGAGTTGACTCTCGTTGCCGGCCGGCCCGTGTCGTTCGCCCAAGATATCTACCGGCCACAGTACGCCGCCCGGTCGGTTGTCAGGCCCAAGGCGCAGGCCGACGAAAACGCCGCCATCTATGAGAAATCCTCAGAGGCCGGCGACGAAGCCGCTGAAAAGCAAATCCCGCCCGACATGGCGCCGCTGGAGTGGGCTCATAATGGAACCTCGCTTGTGGGTCGGCTTTACGGCCGGCGGACCGTGGAGGATGAGAGGCGGCGGCTCTTGCCGGAGGATCGCTCCACAGGCGGCGGGGCAGGCCTTTTCGAAGACACAACAGCAACTGGATCAAGGCTTGAGGCGGCGGCCGCGGCCAAGAGGGTGGGCCAACTCGTCCATTTCCGCGTCAAGACTCCCGTTGACCTTCCGCGGAGGCGGTCCTCGATGCTGCTGATCGTCAGCCAGCCGATGCCCGCGATGAAGGTCAGCGTCTACGACCCGGTTGTCCTTCGCACGCAGCCGATGAACGGCGTGCTTCTGACCAACGAGAGCGACCTGGAACTGCCCGGCGGCCCGGTGGCTGTCTTTGAGGGCGGCGGTTTCGCCGGCGAGGCCGTCATGCAAAGGCTCGCACCCCGCGCGCGGACCGTGCTGAGCTACAGCGTGGATGCCGACACCACGATCCAGGCCGACGCCACCAAGGACCGGCGGGCCGTGGCGGCGGGGATCCTGGACGGGAGGCTTGCCGTGCGCACCATCGAGGGCCTCAGCCGCCAGTACAAGATCGCCCGCGAAGTCCAGGAGCCGCGGATGCTGCTGCTGCGCCTCTCGCGGTTCCCGCACGAACGGCTCGCCTCGCCGGAAAAGTGCGAAGACACGACCCTCGACGAGTTCCGCGTCCTCGTCGATCTCAAGGGCAAGGGCGAGACCAACTTCGCCGTCAGGACGGAAGAGGATTCCTTCCAGGAGGCTTTACTGGCAGACAGCAGCTCCGATTCGCTGGCCGAATTGGCCGCCGACGCCAACGACGTGCCACAGGATGTCCGCACCGCGCTGAAAAAGATCGTGGCGATCCATAAAGAGATGGATGAAATGGATAGCCGCGCCGAGAAACTCGCCGAGCAGGCCAAGGCCATTCCCGACAGCCAGGCCCGCCTGCGCGACAACATCAAGGCACTCGACCCCGCCAGTCCGCTGGTCAAGCGCTACGTCGAGAAGCTCAGCGCCCAGGAAGACCTCATCGAGAAGCTGGACAAGGAACGGTCGGACCTCAATATCCGCATCGAAGCAAAGCGGGATGAGCTTTCGGAGTTCCTCAAGGGCCTCAAGGTCGGCAAGATGCCCCAGCCCCCGGCCGGCGCCGACCGGCCGGCGGGTGACCAGACGGGCGTATTCTAGGCCGCGACACGGTTATCAGGCGGCCCCCCGACGCGGCGCCGCGCTTTCGTTTCCCGTCAAGGCAGAGCGCTTTAAAGCGCAACCAACCACCCTGCCCGCTGAAGCGAGCAGGCCATCGGCTACTGGCTGCCGGATACGGACTCCGGTTGCTACGCGTGCCCGGCGCTTTGGACCAGGGCCATGGCGCCGGCGTGGTCGGCGTTTGCCGTCCGGGCCGATGCGCCGGCCTGGACAACCGCCCCGGGCGCGGCCAAGCCAGCCGCGGGCGCCGCCGCGGCGGCGGCCAGGTTCATTCGCATCTTCCAGCCGTGGCGGCTCGTGCCGTAGTAATGCGGCAGCAGCCGGACCTTCTTGAAGCCCGCCTTTTCGTACAGGGCGATGGCCGGCTTGTTCTCGTCGTCGACCTCCAGCACGCAGGCCGAAACGTTCTCGCGGCGCAGCGCCTCCAGGCACTCCATGAGCAGCGCCTTGCCGATGCCCTTGCCGCGGAACTCCGGCTCGACGGCGATGCTGTAGAGCCGGCCCGTGGTGCCGCTTCGGGTTTTCCTTCTCAGCAGCATGGCCGCGGCAACGATTATGCCGTCGTGGCGGACGACTTGGGTGGTGGCTCGCGGGCAGGTCAGCAGGTAGCGGAACTGCCGGCGCCCGAGGGCGACGTAGTCGTCGAAGGTTCGGTTTTCGAGCCCGACGAGCGCGTCGATGTCCGACGGCGAGGCCTGCTCGAACGTCTCGGCGTGGCTCTCGCCGGTCGGCAGGCCGGCGGCGGCAAGCAGGTCCTGGCGGTCGGCCACCCATGCGGCGGGCTGGCTGACGGGGACCATCTGCTTGCGTATCGGCCGGACCGACCACTTGTTGAGCCGAAAGGCCGGGTGATAGCTCGTCTTGGTGTAGGCCAGCGAGGGTATTTCCCAGTCGTCGCCGGCGTTTGTCCAGCGGGTGTGGGACCAGAACTGGCGGCAGAACTCGGCGTAGATGTACTGCGCGCTGCCGGCGTACTGGCGGTCGGTCTTCTCGATGAGGATGTTGCACATGTCCGGCCCGATCATCTCGCCGAACGTGAAGCCGACGATGGTCTGGCCGTCGTAGAGGACCATTCCGCGCAGGCCGATCTGCCCGGCGAAGCTTATCGCGTCGGCGGTGGCGGATTCCTCCGCCAGGCGCTTCATCCGCGTTATGGGCGAGAGCCCGCAGGTGGAGTCTTCGTGCTGGTAGTGCCAGCGCCGCAGGACCTCCAGGCACGGCTTGACGTGCCGCGGGCCGAACTCCTCGGTCCGCGGCTGGTATCGCCTTGCAAAGCGGTTGCGGGCCTGGCGCTTGGAGGCCAGGTCGCTGCCGTCCAGTTCGATCATGCGGCGGGTCTCGTAGATGTAGTCGCCGCTCATCGGCCTGGCCGAAAAGTCCGACGGGAACCGCGCGAGCTGCTCGTCGCTGACGTACTCGAAGCACGTGGCGTCCCCCGGCAGGCCCACGCGGTGGTTGTAGTCCCGGCAGATCTCGACGCTCTCCCTGACGGCCTTCTCGTAGTTGCCCAGCCCCACCGGCGGCTGAAGCAGCGTCATGCCCGTCGGCCCGTTGGCGAACAGGCACAGGCAGTCGGAAATGATGCGCCAACCGAGGCGGGCGGCGTCTCGCCAAATGAAACTGCTGGCGAAACCGTAGTCGGAGAGTCGAGCCTTACAGGTACTGTAGAATTGATCGAAGAGGGGTTTGTGGGATAGTTCCGGCCGTGTTAACCCATAACACGCAGGGGAGTCTTCATCGTCCATGTTTGTGTTGCAGCCTCATTAGAGCCGCCGCTGCGCCCGTCCGTGGTTAGGGTTTTGCCACTATTGGCTGCCCGTTGGTAACTCGGCATTCGAACGCAACTCGTCGCTTCGCGCGCATTTTATCATTCCGGTGGAATTGCAAACGAATATTCGCCCCAAATTGCAAAATTATTTTTACCCCCTCGGCGGCCCGAAGCCCGAGATATTGGGCTTGCCCATCTGCCGACCCCCCGGCGGCAGGGGTGGGCAATGTTCCCCCCTGGCCCTGGCGGGTCCGGCCCGGGCTCCGGAACTGACCTTGCAAGGCGCGCCGATACCCTCCATGAGCCCCAAAGAAACACCAAACCACAAACGCCAAGGCCCAAAAAAGTCCAAGCAGGGATGCCCTGACCGTTTGTGACCCGCCTGCCGACGTACGAATTCAACCGATGCATCCGTCGCTACCGCGGCAATTACCGCATGCGGCAGTTCTCTTGTCGCGATCAGTTTCTCTGCATGGCCTTCGCGCAACTGACCTATCGCGAGAGCCTGCGCGACATCGAGACCTGCCTGCGCTCGATGAGTCACAAGCTCTATCATGCCGGCTTCCGCGCTACCGTCGCTCGCAGCACTCTGGCCGACGCCAACGAGCTGCGCGACTGGTGCATCTACGCCGACTTCGCGGCCGTACTCATCGCCCATGCCCGCGAGCTCTATGCCAAGGACAGTTTCGCCGTCGACCTGGACCAGACAGTCTATGCCTTCGACTCGACGACCATCGACCTGTGCCTGAAGCTCTTCCCATGGGCGCAATTTCGCAGGCGCAAGAGCGCCGTCAAACTTCACACTCTGATCGATCTTCGCGGCAATATCCCTTGTTTTGTGCATGTTTCGGGCGGAAAGATGGCCGACGTGACCTCGCTGGACCTGTTGCCGATCGAGGCCGGTGCCTTCTACGTGATGGACCGCGGCTACACCGACTTCGAGCGGCTCTACCGTTTCACACAAGGCATGGCCTTTTTCATCATCCGCGCCAAACGCGACCTGGACTTTGCCCGCCGAGCGCATCGAGAAGTGGACAAGACCACCGGCCTGCGCAGCGACCAGACCATCATCCTGCGCGGACCAAAGACCTCGGGGCTGTATCCCGACCCGTTGAGACGAGTCAGCTACTACGCCGCCGACATCGACAAGCGGTTCGTCTTCCTGACCAACAACTTCATCCTGCCGGCACTCACTATCGCTCAGCTTTACAAGTGTCGCTGGCAGGTGGAACTGTTCTTCAAGTGGATCAAGCAGTACCTTCGGATCAAGGCGTTCTACGGCAACTCGATCAACGCCGTGAAGACTCAGGTCTGGATCGCCGTGTGCGTGTACGTGCTGGTGGCCATCGTCAAGAAGGAACTGAAAATCGAGCGCAGCCTGGGCGAAATCCTGCAAATCCTCAGCATTTCTCTCTTCGAGAAAATGCCGCTTTTGCAGGCGTTTTCGCTCGAATGCACTCAAGACAATATGTCTAGCAATTGTAACCAATTGTCCCTATTCGACTTTTAACCGGACAGTAGTGATTTGAGATTTGAGATTTGAGATTCGGGATTTGAGATTTGAGATTCGGGATTTGAGATTTGAGATTCGGATTTTGAACTTGTGACAATTTCAAAACATGCCCGGCGCACTACAATGTCCTATCGCCGTAATTCCGTGCGATTGCGATACTCTGCGCGAGGCGATTGAGAGATGAAGCAGGCAATTCTAGCGGTTCTGGTGCTGGCGGCGGCGGGCGCGGCGGTGGTGGTGGTGGTCATGAACCTCCCGCCGGCGAAGGACGGCTCTCTCGCCGCGGTCGGGCGAGGCCAGGCCGCCGCGGGCGGGGCGCTGCCGGCGGGCGACTGGCCGACGTATCGCGGCGGCGCGGGCATGATGGGGGTCGCCGGCGGCGAGATCCCCGACGCGATGCGAGTGCGATGGCGGTTCAAGACCGGCCAGGCCGTCTCCAGCTCAGCCGTCATTGCCGCCGGGCGGGTGTACTTCGGCTCCGACGACGCGAACGTCTACTGCCTCAGCGCCGTTAGCGGCGAGAAAGTCTGGGCCTTCGCCGCCGGCGACCAGGTCCAGGCGCCGCCGATGTACTTCGATGGGCGAATCTACGTCGGCTCGAACGACTCATTCTTCTACTGCCTCGACGCCGCCACGGGCCGCAAGCTCTGGGCGTTCGAGGCCCAGGACCGCATCGTCGGCTCGGCCAACGCCCTGGCGGGCGCCAACCGCGTGGTCGTCGGCAGCCACGACTACCACGTCTACTGTCTCGACGCCGCCAAGGGCTCGCTGGCCTGGAAATACGAGGCCAACAGCTACATCAACGGCGGCATGGCCGTCGCCGGCGGGCTGATCGTCTTCGGGAGCTGCGACAGTTCGCTGCACGCGATAACCGCCGGCGGCAAGGACGCCGGCGACGTGGCGACCAGCGCTTTCGTGGCCGTGACGCCCGCATTCGACGGCAAGACGGCCTTCGCGGGCAACTACGACGGCGAGATGTCCTGCATAGACGTGGCCGCCCGCAGGATCGTCTGGACGTCCAAGGTCGACAGCCCGTTCAATTCCTCCCCCGCCGTCGGGGCCGACCGCGTCCTGGCCGGCTGCCAGGACGGGAAACTCTACTGCTTCGACCGCTCCGGCGGCAGGAAACTATGGACCTTCGCCGCGCGCGACGAGATCAACAGTTCGCCGGTGATCTGCGGCCGGCGGGCCGTGGTGGGTTCCAACGACGGCAGCCTGTACGTGATGGACCTGGCCGACGGGAAGCTCGTGTGGTCGTACGACCTCGGCAAGGCGGTGACTTCGAGCCCCGCCGTGGGCGCCGGCCTGGTGATCGTCGGCTGCAACGACGGTTACCTGTACGCCTTCGAGGCCAAACGGTGAAGTTCGTGCACCTCAGTCCGGGATCCGGCGGCAGTTTCTACTGCGAGAACTGCCTGCGCGACACGGAATTGGTGATGGCGCTTAGGGGGATCGGGCACGACGCCTCCAGCGTGCCGCTCTACCTGCCGCTGATGACCGACGCCGCCGTAGACGAACGGCTGAGGGGAAAGGTCTTCTTCGGCGGCATCAACGTCTACCTCCAGCAGAAGAGCCGCTTCTTCCGCCGGACGCCGCGCTGGCTGGACCGCATCTTCGACGCGCCCTGGCTGCTTGGCTGGGCCGGCAGAAAAGCCGGCATGACCAACGCCCCCGACGTGGCCAGGACCATGCTCTCCATGCTCCGCGGCGAGCATGGCAGGCAGGTCAAGGAACTCGACCGCCTCGTGACGTTCCTGGCCGAGCACCAGCGCCCGGACGTCGTCTCGCTGTCCAACGTGCTGCTGGCCGGGCTGGTCCGGCGGATCAGGCAGGCGCTCGCCGTGCCGGTCGTCTGCTCGCTCCAGGACGAGGAAGGCTACCTCGACAGCCTCGACGAGCCCTGCCGCGGCCGGGCGTGGGAAATCCTCCGCCGGCGCGCCGCGGAGATCGACGCCTTCATCGCACCGAGCGACTTCTACGGCCGGCGGATGCGGCAGCGGCTTATGCTGCCGGGCGAGCGGTTCCACGTGATCCACAACGCCCTCGACCCGGCCGGGCTTGCCCCGGCCCCCGCGCCGCCTGAGCCGCGGGCGGTCGGCTTCATGTCTCAGATGACGGCCGGAAAGGGCCTGGACACCCTCGCCGAGGCATTCGTGCTGCTGCGCAGCCGCGGCGGCTTCGACGACGTCCGCCTGCGAGTCTTCGGCGGCGCCACCGAGGCCGACGAACCGTTCGTTCGCCGGGTCCGCGCCCGGCTCGACCAGGCGGGCCTGACGGCCGCGGCCGAGTTCGCCGAAGATTTCCACGGCGACCGCAAGCTGGAATTCCTCCAGTCGTGCAGCGTGCTTGCCGTGCCGACCAGGCAGGGCGAGGCATTCGGCTTCTTCGTGCTGGAAAGCCTCGCCTGCGCCGTGCCGGTGGTGCTGCCCGCGCACGGGGCGTTCCCGGAGCTCATCGCCGCAACGGCAGGCGGACTGCTGCACGAGCCCAACGCCCCGGCCGACCTGGCCGACAAGCTCGCCGAACTGCTGGGCGACCCGGCCCGTGCCGCTGCAATCGGCCAGGCCGGGCGAAAAGCCGTGATCGAGGACTTCTCCCCGCAAGCCATGGCCCGCAAGGTCGAAGCACTCTGCCGCCAACTCGGCGTGGGGTGAAGAGAAGAAGAGGATGACCACAGAGACACAGAGGCGCAGAGACTAAAAAACAAATAAGCAAAGAAGAAGAAACGGCAGATGGGGATTACATGGATTACTTGATTACATGGATTAAGAAATGAAGCAGAGCAATTTCAATATGCTGTTTTGTCCATGTAATCCGTTAATCCTTGTAATCCCCATCTCGCTTTTGTTTCTTCTTTATCCTGCCTTCTCTGTGCCTCTGTGTCTCTGTGGTAAATTAGGATCGATGATGAGGTGCTTATGACCGAGAACGGATTGCTGCTGGAGCTTGTCGGGGTCGGCAAGGCTTATCCCGGCGTGGGCCGCGCCGACGGGCAGGCCGTGCTTGACGGGCTGGACCTGCGCGTCTCGGCGGGGCAGTCGCTGGCGATCGTCGGGCCCAGCGGGTGCGGCAAGAGCACGCTGCTGAACATCATCGCCGCGCTGGACAGGCCGACGTCCGGCAAGGTCCTCCTGGCCGGGCAGGACCTCTCGACGATGACCGACAGGCAGCTCGCCGCCATCCGCGGCCGGCAGATCGGCCTGGTCTTCCAGCTCCACCACCTGCTGCCGCAGTGCACGATCCTCGAGAACGTCCTGCTGCCGACCCTGACCGCCGGCGAGGATCGAACCGCCGCCCAGGCCCAGGCCGAGGCGCTGAGGCTGCTGAATCGCGTGGGGCTTTCGCACCGCCTGCACCACCGCCCGGGACAGCTTTCCGGCGGCGAGTGCCAGCGGGCCGCCGTGGTGCGGGCGCTGATCAACTCGCCACGGCTTGTTCTGGCCGACGAGCCGACCGGCTCGCTGGACCGATCCTCGGCCGACGAGCTCGGCCGGCTGCTGGTCGAGATCAACCGCGACGAGGGCGTCACGCTCATCGTCGTTACCCACTCGCTGGGCCTGGCCGGGCTGATGGCGCGCCGGCTCGAACTGCGGGCGGGCAAACTGACTCAGCCGCGGGCAAGCGAATGAACGCCATCAAGCTCATCTTCCGCGGCGCCGCGTTCTACTGGCGGACGCACCTCGGCGTGGCGGCGGGCGCCGCCGTGGCGACGGCCGTGCTGGTCGGCGCGCTGGCGGTCGGCGACTGCGTGCAGTACACGCTGCGCACGCTGGCCCTGCGCCGGCTTGGCAGGACAACACTCGCCATGTCGTCGCCGGAGGGGTTCTTCCGGGCCGAGACCGTTGGTGGCGACCCCGTAAGGCGTTATCATCCCCAAGATGCCCCTACGGGCACACTGCCAACGGACCTGGCTGGCGAGATGCAGGCGGACCTGCCCGTGCCGCTTGCGCCCGTGCTGCTGCTGGACGGCTCGGCCAAGACTCCCGACTCGACCGGCTTGGCCAACAAGGTGCAGGTAGTCGGCGCCGACAGCCGCTTCTGGTCCGTTGGCGGCGCGGCCGATCCGCTCGCCGGGGCGGGACCCGACGAGGCCGCGATAAACGACCACCTCGCCCGCCAGCTTGGCATGTCCGTCGGCGACGTGGTGCTGCTCCGCGTGCCGGTACCATCCGGCCTGCCGCGAGAGGCCCCGCTCTCGACCGACCGCGACGCCGTCGCGGCAATCCGCGCAACCGTGCGGGCGATCATCGACGACTCGCACTTCGGCCGGTTCAGCCTGCTCGCCAACCAGCTCGCCCCGCAGACGGCGTTCGTGCCGCTTTCGACGCTCCAGCAGGCCGTCAAGCTCGCGGGCAAGGCCAATGTCCTGCTCGTCGCGGGTGCCGGCGACGCCCGCGCCCCAACCGCCGCCCAGGCCGACGCGACCCTTCGAAAACACTTCCGCCTGGCCGACGCGGACCTGCAACTCCGCGACCTCGGCTCCGGCGTGCGCGAGCTTCGCACCTCGCGCGTGTTCCTCGACAGCGACGTCGGCCTCCCGGCACTGGCCGTCGACCACGCGGCGGGGGTGCTCGCGTACTTCGTCGACGAGGTCCGCCTCGGCGGCCGCGCCGCACCCTACTGCATCGTGGCCGGGATGGATCCCAACGACCCCAACCACCCCGCCCGTCCCGCCAGCCCCGTGCCGGGCGATATGGGCAACGGTGAAATCATCCTTAACTCCTGGCTCGCCGAAGACCTCGCCGCCAAGCCCGGCGACACGGTCACGCTCACCTACCGCACGCTTGGCCCGCTGCGGACGCTCGAAACCGCAACCGCCACCTTCCGCGTGCGCGGCGTCGTGCCCATCGCCGGGCCCGCCGACGACCCCAACCTCATGCCCGATTTCCCCGGCCTGGCCGACGTGAAGAACTGCACCGACTGGCGGCCCGGCGTCGAGGTGGACACCCACAAACTCCGCCCGAAGGACGTTGACTACTGGAACGCCCGCCGCGGCACGCCAAAAGCCTTTCTCACCCTTCGCGCCGCGCAGAAAATGTGGGCCAACCGCTTCGGCAGGCTTACCGCCGTGCGCTACGGCGGTAGTGGCATGGGCGTCTCGCCCGTGAGTGGCACGGGCATCTCGCCCGTGCTACTGCCGCGCGACACCGACAACCTGGCCGCCGAGATCGCCCGGCGGATCGACCCCAGGCTCATCGGCATGTATTTCACGCCGGTCCGCCGGCAGGCCCTTGCGGCGGCTGAGCCGACGAGCGACTTCGGCGGGCTGTTTTTGGGTCTGAGCTTCTTTCTCATAATCGCCGCGGTGATGCTGACGGGTCTGCTGTTCGTGCTGGGCATCGAGCAGCGAAGCCGGCAGGTGGGCCTGCTGCTTGCGCTGGGCTTTGGCCCGTGGCGCGTTCGGCGGTGGATGCTCGCCGAGGGCCTGGTGCTGGCGGTCATTGGCGGCGTGGTCGGGGCGGTCGCGGGGCTGGGTTACACGCGGGTCGTGCTTGCGGGCCTGGCGACTCTCTGGCGCGGCGCGGCCGCATCGTCGAGAATCCTCTACCACGTCGAGCCCGCCACCGTTGCCGCCGGCGCCGCCATCGGCGTGGCGGTCGCGGTCGCGGCCATGCTCATCACGCTGTGGCTCCAGGGCCGCTCGACGCCGCGCGAGCTTCTGTCGGCCGGGGCACAGGGCAGGGCATCCGGTCCGGCCGGGCGGGGCAAACGGCGCGCGGCCCTGCTCATTGGCGGGCTGTGCATCGGCGGGGCTGTGGCGATTGTGAAGTACGCCGGGTCAGCCGCCGGCATGGCCGCCGCGGGCGCGTTCTTCGGCGCAGGGGCGATGGTCCTGCTGGGCGGGCTGTCGCTGTGCTACTCGCTGCTTGCCAAGCTGGGCGATTCGCGGCACGCCGGGCCGGTATCTATCGCGGCTCTGGGCGTCCGCTCGACGGGCCTGCGGCGATGGCGGAGCCTGGCCACGGCCGGGCTGCTCGCGTGCGGGATATTCCTGGTCGCCGCGGTCGAGGTTTTCCGCCTCGACCCCCGCGCCGGGGGCCTGGACCGCTCCAGCGGCACAGGCGGCTTCGCATTGTACGGCGAGTCGGCCGCGCCGATCCTCCACGACCTCAATGCCTTCGCCCGCGGCTCTCGGACCGCCGACGGGCCCAAGCTGCCCGGCATCGACCCCAACGCTCTTGGCAACGTGAGCTTTGTCCCGCTGCGCGTGCACGAGGGCGACGACGCGAGCTGCCTGAACCTCAACCGCGCCCAGAGCCCGCGCGTGCTCGGCGTGGACCAGGCCGGGCTGGCCGGGCGGTTCTCGTTCGTCGCGCGCCTGGGCGGGCGCGGCAGCGCGGCGACCTGGGCCGCCACCGCCGGCAGCCCCTGGCTGATGCTGGATGCCAACCTGCCCGACGCCGCCGTGCCGGCAATCGGCGACGACCCGACGCTCCAATGGGCCCTGCACAAGGACCTTGGCCAGGACGTGACGGTCCTCGACGAGCGCGGGCGGTCCGTCAAGCTCCGCCTGGTCGGCAAGATCGGCGGCTCGATCCTCCAGGGCAGCCTGCTGATTTCCGACGCCAATTTCCGCCGGCTTTTCCCGTCGGCCGGCGGATACCGCGCGATGCTGGTCGACGCCCCGCCGGCCGAGGCCGAGAATGTCCGCCGCCGCCTCATGGCCGCCCTGGCCAATAACGGGCTGGAACTCACCGCCGCGGCCGAAAGGCTGGCAATGTTCGCCGAGGTGCAGAACACGTACCTGTCGATCTTCGCGGCGCTTGGGGGGCTGGGCCTGGTGCTGGGCTGCGTGGGCATCGGCGTGGTCGTGCTGCGAAACGTCATGGAGCGGCGCGGCGAACTGGCCCTGCTGCGGGCCGTCGGGTTCACCAGGGCACGCCTGACGTGGATGGTCCTCTGCGAGCACTGGACACTGCTGGGGCTGGGCATGATCTGCGGCGTGGCCGCGGCCGCGATCGCCGTGACGCCAGCCCTGCGCTCGCCGACCGCGGCCGTGCCGCTGGCAAACTGGCTGACAACCCTCGCCGCCGTCGCCGCCAGCGGAATCCTGTGGACCTGCCTCGCCGCCTCAGCCGCCCTCCGCGGAAACCTCCTCGACGCGCTGAGAAACGAGTGAGGCCGGGGCGAATTGCACCAACTGCTAATAGGCTGCTAAGACGCTTGCGGATGAAGACAAGGGGAAGTAGCATACCCCTACGTAGGTCGATGAAAGCAGGTCAACTATGGCAAAACCGAGAAATCGCATATCCGGGATCACCGTGCGTGGGTTTAAGTCTATTGGCACGGAACAGCATTTGGCCATTCGGCCGCTGACTATCCTGGCGGGCGCCAATAGTTCCGGCAAGTCAAGCTTCATGCAGCCGCTGCTTCTCTTGAAGCAGACCCTGGAGTCGCCAGGCGATTCCGGCGCCCTGCTGTTGGGTGGCCCTAACGTTCAGTTCACACTGGCTTCCCAGGTTCTTAGTCACGTCCCAGGAAAGGGACAATGCAATGAGTTCGCAGTCAGGATTGATCTGCTGGAGAATCAGTCACTCGAATTGGTTTTCATGAAGGAAGCGGGCAAAGGCTTTGAATTAGGGAAGATGATGTACCGGTATGACCGGGAGACTTCGATCATCACACCAGGGATGGGGCATGACGAGATCGAGAAGCTTCTCCCGAAATCATGGAGGGCGATGATAGCGGACTTTCAGAAAAGAAGAGGAGCGAAGTTACGCTGGGAGGTCCGTCGGGAACGATGTTTTCTTGTCGTCGGAGTTGTGAGTTCGGACAAATCACGGTGGGGGTCTGGATTTGTGCCGGACTGGTTGTCACCCAGTCGGATATTCGTGCCTCTTGTTCAGGGGGTAATTCATCTTCCAGGCCTACGGGGGAATCCATCCAGAACATATCCAAAGACAGCCGGCGGCCCGAACTTTCAGGGAACATTTGAGCCCTATGTGGCAAGTGTCATCGCAGAGTGGCAGGCGAACGGAGGTAAGTCGAAGTCAGCGGACCTTGGCAAAGCGCTTGAGCAAATGGGGCTCACATGGAAGGTCAAGGCTGAGTCCGTGAATGACACCGAGGTCGAACTGAAGGCTGGACGCCTTCCTCACAGCAAACGCGGTGGCGCTCATGATCTCGTTAGCATAGCGGATGTGGGATTCGGCGTGTCTCAGACACTCCCCGTACTCGTCGCTTTACTTGCCGCCCATCCGGGGCAACTCGTGTACCTGGAACAGCCGGAGATACATCTGCATCCGCTTGCGCAGCGAAGACTGGCTGGCATATTGAAGGATGCGGTCGAACGCGGGGTCATTACCGTCGTCGAAACACACAGCGCCTTGCTTCTGCGAGAAGT
>Ga0315282_10008114_pt1 | contig 17048 bp, 10 predicted proteins | sample YL17G07_20_MG_FD_203693 | JGI IMG/M metagenome (GOLD analysis project Ga0315282, IMG submission 203693) | Sediment microbial communities from Yellowstone Lake, YNP, Wyoming, USA - YL17G07_20 | ecosystem: Environmental > Aquatic > Freshwater > Lake > Sediment | place: USA: Wyoming | collected...
TCCGCCGGGTTGACCTGGAGAGTCGTGAAGGTGCCGTGAACGCCGGTGAACTCGACCATGACCGGCCCGCGGAAAATCACTTCGAGCTGGGAGAGCCTATCCCAAAAATGATAGACGGCCGGAAAATCGCGTTTGGTCTCTTCTCGGTTCATAAAATACCGTTCTTCAGGCCGCAGGCGGCCGGTCATCAGATCCTCGCCGAAGACGGTCCGGGCAAACTGGAGGAAGACGCCTGTTCCTATTCGCGGATGGCGGCTGTAGAGCACTCCGGCATAAGACGACCGGTCGATAACGCTGCAGACCATCCTTTGGAAGATCACGGCAGGGTAATGGATCTCCCGGACCATAAAATTCCGGAGGGCATCCATGTGGCTGTCATAATATTCATAGACCTTGGACAGGAAAAACCGGGTTTGGGCATAGGCGCTCGTCAACAGCCGGGGATCGAGCCCGGCGATGACCGCCTCAAGCCGGGAAGCCAACTCCCCGTTTTCCTTGATGGTCAGCCGGGGCCGGATCTTCGTTTCGAAGGGCCGGAAAGACTCGGGGTCTAAGGCCTCCAGGATGGTTTTGCGGTTGTTCAGCCGAATTCTCGCCGCGCCCGCTTCGCCGTAGCGGCTCGGCAGTCCCGGCAGCATTTCCGGAGTCAATCCAACATTCAGATAGGTCGGCATGAAGCCGGGAATGTACTCCTGCATGGCGGACCGCACTGCCACGAGCAACGGATTTTCAGGATCCTCGAGCTTTCGGCCGCTCAGGATTTCAAGATTGCGGATCGCCTCCCGCAGGCATTTCTCTCGATCCTCCTTGGGAAGGAGATAAGCGTTTGCCGACAGCAGGCTGAAATCCGCGGTGGCAAATCCGCGGCGAGAGAGGCCCAGCAGAATGTCTCCTTTGTTGCTGATTTGGGCCTCTGAAAAAGTTCCGGACGTCGTGTAGGGGATGACGTACTCATTCTCAATCAGGGCTATTCCCGCGAAGCGGGCTGTAATTTTTTGATGGGTATCCCGGGTTCTTCGGAATAATTCATTCCGGGCGGCGAGGATTCCGCGGCGGGCTCGATAGATCAAATCCAGATGTTCGATCGCTTTGGCCGGAGCGACCCGGTCGAGGGTGCGTACGTCATAATCCCTGACGGCCGCCGTGCTCGAGATTCCAGCGGACGTTGTAAAATCGATTTCCGGCGGCAGGTAGCCGGGCTGGCGCTGGAATCGCGTCCCGGCTAGCCGGTGCTCCAGGTTCAACGAAATCAGCCGCGCGCTTGTGTACTCGGACCGGACCTGGGTGATCTTATGGACCATCACCTTCTCTTCTCACCCTTGTCTAGATACTTCATAATCCGATAAAAAGAGCCAAATGTCAAAGAGAACAAAAAACTGACCGCATATCACTTTTCGGGGACATGACCGGAAAATTCATGGGACACAATCCCTTTCCGAGAGAAAAGGGTTATGTCCCGAATTTTCCGGATCGTGTCCCCCTATCTTGAAAAGTGATAAACAGCCAAGAATAAAAATAAACTTGACAGGCCCCCAGGGATATGTATAAATATACGATTAGAATGAATAAATATACAAAATCTAAAAGGCGGCGGGTGTTGAAGGACATCATGACCAAACACGGCGTCGGCGACCAGCATCATCTGCTCATGGAACTGAAAAGGCACGGGATCGATACCACCCAGGCCACGATCTCTCGCGACCTCCACGACATGGGCTTCATCAAAGTGCGGGAGGAGGCCGGTGTCTATAAGTATGAATATTTTGAAAAAAAATCGGAACACTCGATCTGGGAACGTTTGAAGGTCATGTTCAAAAACTTCGTGACCGATGTCAAAAGCACCGGCAATCTCATCCTGATCAAGACCTCGCCGGGAAACGCCAACGGCGTCGCCAGCCTGATCGACGGTCTCCAGCGAAAGGAAATTCTGGGGACGGTGGCCGGAGACGACACCATCCTGGTCGTCCTCGACAATCAAGATCAGCGGAAAAAGATCGAGAACAATTTTCGCCAGCTTTTAGAAAAGGCCCCGAGAACTTAAAACCTCAAAGGAGACATCCATGGAAAAAGTCGTGCTCGCCTATTCCGGAGGGTTGGACACCTCCATCATTCTGAAATGGCTCGTCGAAAAAGGCTATGACGTCATTGCCTATCTGGCCGATGTCGGCCAGAACGAAGATTTAAGCGCGGCCCGAGAGAAGGCCCTCAAGACGGGCGCGTCGAAAGTGTATGTCGAAGACCTTAAAAAAGAGCTGGTTACGGATTACATTTTTGCCGCCGTCAAGGCCAATGCCATCTACGAAGGCCGCTATCTTCTCGGGACGGCCTTGGCCAGGCCCCTGATCGCCAAGCGACAAATCGAGATCGCTCATAAGGAAAAGGCCGAATATGTCTCCCACGGCGCCACGGGCAAAGGCAACGACCAAGTCAGATTCGAGCTGACCTATTATGCCCTCGATCCCAAAATCAAAATCATATCGCCCTGGAAAAACAAGGAATTTCTCGCCGAATTCCAAGGAAGGACCGATATGATCAATTACGCCCAGAAGCACGGCCTTGAGATCAAGGCCTCGGCGGACAGGCCGTACAGCGAAGATGCCAACCTGATCCATATCAGCCATGAATCTGGAATTTTAGAAGACCCAAAAGCCATGGCGGAGGAGAATATTTTTTCCCTGACAAAAAGCCCGAAATCTGCGCCCGACAAGGAAACACTCATTGAAATCCGTTTTAAAGACGGGATCCCGATTAAAGTCGTTGACCGGACGAATCGCGTTGAAAAAACGGCGCCGGAAGAGCTTTTTCAGTATCTGAACAAGCTCGGCGCGGAGAACGGAATCGGACGGATGGACATGGTCGAGAACCGATTTGTCGGGATCAAAAGCCGCGGCGTTTATGAAACGCCGGGTCTGACGATCCTGAGAGCGGCCCATCTGGATATCGAAGGAATCGCCATGGACAGAGAAGTCATGCGGCTCCGCGACATGCTGACACCCAAGTTCTCCGAAATCGTCTATTACGGTTTCTGGTTTTCTCCGGAGATGGATTTCCTCATGGCGGCCATCAACAAAAGTCAGGAAGTGATCGACGGTGTCGTCTATCTGTCTCTCTATAAAGGAAATATCTCCATCCTGGGACGGGAATCCCCAAGCTCTTTATACGACAAGGATCTCTCCAGCATGGACATCGAAGGCGGTTTCAACCAGCAGGACTCGGAGGGATTCATTAAAATTCACGCGATCCGCCTCAAGGCGCACAACGCGATCATGACCAAGCAGGGAAAAAAGGTCACCGACTTCATGAGGAACGGAAAATGAAAGTCTGGTCCAGAAGATTCGCGGCCAGAGGGGAAAATCCGCTGCTCGAAGCGTTCAATGCCTCCATCGGGCAGGATCAATTTCTCTGCGAGTCGGAAATCAAAGCGTCCCAAGCTTATGCCCAAGCTCTGCATCGAGCTTGCTTGTTGACGGACAAAGAATTCGCCCGAATCGATTCGGGCCTCAAAACCGTTCAATCACGGATCGAAAAGGGCGAAGACCTGAGCCGGTTTGAGGATATCCATTCGGCCGTGGAGTTCATGCTTGTCGAAGAGATCGGGAAGCCGGGCCAAAAATTGCACACCGGAAGGAGCCGGAATGAACAGGTGGTCGCCGATGAGAGGATCTACCTTAAAGAAAAAATCCCTCAGGTCATGAACCTGCTTCGAAAAAATCAACGCGCCGTCATCCGACTGGCGGAAAACAACCTCGATGTCATCATGCCCGGCTACACGCATCTGCAGCCGGCCCAATTGGTTTTGTTTTCCCATTACATCATGTCGCTCTTCTGGCCCCTGGAAAGAGCCAAATCGAGGCTTCAAGACGTTCTGAAGCGAATCGATACGCTGCCCCTCGGCGTCGGGGCCTTGGCTGGCTCGACCGCTCCGATCGACAGGGACTTTTTGCGCAAAATCCTGGGATTCGCCTCTGTTTCCGAAAATTCCATGGACACGGTCTCAGACCGGAGTTTTATCCTAGAAACACTTTTCGTTTTTTCTCTCCTGCTTCTCGATCTGAGCCGCTTCGCTGAAGATTTTGTCATTTTCTCCAGCCGCGAATTCGGATATCTCATTCTCGACGACAGCATCGCCACGTCGAGCAGCCTGATGCCCCAGAAAAAGAATCCTGATTTCTTCGAGCTCATCCGGGCAGGTGTGGGAAGGCTTTTTGGATATCTCAGTCGGTTGTTCATCACGGCCAAAGGATTGCCCTCAACGTACAACAAGGACCTCCAGGAGGATAAAGTCCCGCTCCAGCGGGGCGTGGAGGAAACAATTCAGATTTTAGGGGTTTTCGAAGCCGTTCTTAAAAAAATCAAGCCGAATCGAAATGAAATGCGCAATAAAGCCGACTCTTTCATTTTCGCCACAGATTTGGTCGATTATTTAACCGGAAAAGGGGTGCCGTTCAGGGAAGCCCACGGCCTCGTAAGTGAGATCATCCTTTCTGCCGAGAAAAAAGAAAAAGCCCTGAGCTCATTGGACCTTGGGGAATTTCAAAAATTTCATTCGCTCTTTGACGGCGATGTCTTCGAAATCTTCGATCCCGCTCATTCCGTTCAACAGAAAAAAACATACGGTTCGACCCATCCCCACCGGGTGAAGCGGCAGATCAAAAAAGCGAAGAGATTGGCGTCCTTATAAAATAAATTGCGGGGTTGTCTTCTGTTTTAGAACCGCGGGCCGGGCGGCAGGTTCGCCAGCAGATACGATGTCAGGAGCTCATAGAGGTGCATCGTCGTCCCCCTCCCTTCCGAGATGCCGTGCGTCCGATTCGGATAGGCCATCATCGTGAACTTTTTCCCGTTGGCCACGAGCTCGTTGACGAGGGCTTCGAAATTCTGATAATGGACATTGTCGTCGCCCGTCCCATGGACGATCAATAAATTTCCTTTGAGCTGCTTGGCAAAGTTAAGGGGCGAGCCGTTCTTGTAGCCTTCCTCATTGTTCTTGGGCAGGCCCATATAACGTTCTTGGTAGATGGAATCGTAGTAACGCTGGTTGGCGACAAAGGCGATGGCCAGACCCGTCTTGTAGATGTCGGGATAGCGAAACATCATGTTGAGGGTCATCGAGCCGCCGCCGCTCCAGCCCCAGATGCCGATCCGGTCCGCGTCGACATAGGGCCATTTTTGGATGAGGGCCTTGGCCGCCGCCGCCTGGTCCTCCGCAGCCAAGATCCCGATCTGGCGGTAGATGATTTTGCGCCAGGCCCGTCCTCTCGGCTGAGGGGTGCCGCGGTTGTCGATGCTGGCGACGAGATACCCTTTCTGAGCCAGCATCAAGTGCCATAAATAGCCATTTCCTCCCCAGCGGTCGTTGACCGTCGTTCCCGCCGGTTCGCCGTAGACCTGGAAGATCAGCGGATATTTCTTCTGCGGATCGAAATCCGGCGGCTTGAGGCACCAGCCGTCGAGCAGAACGCCGTTCCCGATGTCGACCCGGAAAAATTCGACACTCCTGCGCTTGAGGCCGTTGACCTTGGCCAGAAGATCTTTATTCTCAACCAGCGGCCGGACGACGGAGTGCTGGGGAAGCTTGACGAGATCGATGATCGCCGGCGTATTGAAATTCGAAGAGGTATGAACGGCCCACAGCCCGGAGGGCGAAATTTGATAGCCGTGAGATCCGGATTTGTCTTGAGGGCTGAGGCGCTCGGGCCTGCCCTTTCCATCGAGTTTGATGCGAAAAAGATAGCGCTGCGTGGGATTGTCGGGCGAAGCCATGAAATAGAGCCAGCCTCCTTTTTCGTCGATATGGGCGATGCCGAGGACATCGTAATCGCCGGGAGTCATAAGCCTGGCCTCGCCCCGCCGCGAGACAAAATAGACGTGGCGCCAACCGTCCCGCTCGCTCGTCCAGACAAATCGCGCGCCCTTCTCGACCCAAGACAAATCGTCGACGACATCCACCCAGGCCTCGTCGCGGTCGGTGAAGATCGTCCGGACTTCGCCGCTGCGGATATCGCCGAGCATGACGTTGTTCGTGTTCTGGAGCCGGTTGAGGTACTGGAGAATGACCTCGATGGAATTGCCCGCCCAGTCCATCCGGGCGATGTAATTGTTGCGCGGGTCGCCGGGCGGACGGATCCACTTCACCGCTCCTCCGAAGGCGTTCACGACGCCGACGCGGCAGGCCGAGTTCGTCTCGCCCGGCTTCGGATATTTGATCGGGATGAGGCGGGGATAGAGCGAATCCGTGTTGTTGATCAAATTGAATTCCTTGACGCCGGAGCTGTCGATCTGCCAGAAGGCGATGGACTGGCCATCCGGGCTCCAGCGGAAGCCGTCGCGAAGGCCGAACTCTTCCTCATAAACCCAGTCGAAGGTGCCGTTGATCAAGGTCTCCGAGCCGTCCCAGGTCAGGCGGAGGATCCGGCCCGAAGCGAGATCCTCGGCATAGATGTCGTTCTTGACGACATAAGCGGCGCGGAGCCCGTCGGGTGAGAATTTGGCGAACATGAGGGTCGACGGCTCGAATTTCCCGCCCAATTTCTTGAGCGTTCCGGAGGCGAGGTCCAAGATCCAATAATCGCCGCGCGTGGCCTGCCGCCAGACGCGCCGGGAATTGGTGAAGATGAGGAGTTTTTTGCCGTCGGCCGACCATTCATAATTGTCAATGGCGAGCGGACTCGTCCTGGCCGGAGGAATGAGCTTGGAAGCGGAGACAAGGACAGCGCGCTTCCCCGTCTCGGCCGAATAAACGACAATATCGCGGCCGCCCGGCACGTCCTTGGAATCCTCGAGAGTCGTGTAGGACGAGCCGTCCTTCAGCCAGCGGGCCGGGCCGAAACGCTCGGAGGCGAACTCACGGGAGTTATAGATCCGGTCCAAGTTGAGGATGGGGTCAAAGGGCTTATCCTGAGCGGATGAGAAGACAGGAAGAGAGATAAGCAATAACACTAAAACAAATGCGCCGCAGACTATTTTTTTCATCATGTCATCCTCCTCTTGTCGATCGCCTTTTTCATATTATAAAGCAGTCAGAACATACGTCTGACCCGCAATCGTCTCGAATTCTACAACATTCTTTTCCGGCCGTTTAAAGCGTACGGCTTTGCCCTGCGATCGAACGGCCAGCGGCACAGCCGTCCTGACACGGCAGATTTTTTCGAGCTTTGAAAGAACCTCGGCTCTCTCAAATTTCCCGTCCTTCCAGCGCAGCCCGATTTCAAATCCGCCTCGAGCGCACAGCCCTTTGACCTCCCCCGTTTTCCAGGAATCCGGAAGCGCGGGCAGGAAGACGAGCTCGTTCTCGTGCGATTGGAGGATCATCTCGGCCACAGCGGCGGCCAGGCCGAACGAGCCGTCCACCTGGAAGGCCCTGGAGCAGATGGAAAACAAGCTGTTAAAAGTGTAGTTGCGGATCGCATAATTAAAATTTTCCATGGCTTTGGCGGCGTTCCCGAGTCGAGCCCAGCAGGCCGCTTTCCAGGCCGAGGACCAGCCGTTGCCTGGAAGTCCGCGCTGGTCCAGAACGACCCGGCTCGCCTCGGCGAACTTGGGCGTCAGGCGCGGCGAGATCTGATGCCCCGGGAAGAGACCCCACAGGCCCGAGATATGGCGATGGCTCTTTTCCGTTTCCTCCCAGTCATCGAGCCATTCCTGGAGATTGCCCTTCTTGCCGACCTGCATCGGGGCGAGCTTCGCCCGCGTCTCGAGGACCTTCTTCTTGAACTCCTGGTCAACACCCAGGATATCGGCGGCCTGGGCCACATAGCCGAACAGGTCATTCAGGATCTGCATGTCGATCGCGGAGCCCGCGCAGATCGATGTCCCGGTCATGAAAGTCGTGATCTCGTCGAAGAACCGGACGTTGGCCGGGACGGCCGGGAAATTCTCGGGCGAGGTCGAAGGGTTCGTCACCAGCCAACCGTATTTTGGATGGCGAACCAGAAAATCCAGGAAAAATTCCGCGCTCCCCTTCATGACCGGATAATACTGTTTCAGGAATTCCCCGTCGCCCGTAAACAGATAATGCTCCCAGAGATGAGTCGACAGCCAGGCCCCGCCCGTCGTGAACGTGCCCCAGCTCGGCCCGTCCATCGGCGCGGCGACGCGCCAGAGATCGGTGTTCTGGTGAAAGACCCAGCCGCGCGCGCCGTAATGCTCGCGCGCCACCTGGCTTCCCTGATCGGTCAGCTCTTTGATCATCGTCAAGAGCGGCTCCGCGCATTCGCTCAGGTTTCCGACCTCGGCCGGCCAGTAGTTCATCTCGGTGTTGATGTTCGTCGTATATTTGGAATCCCACATCGGGTTCATATCCTTATTCCAAATGCCCTGGAGGTTCGCCGGTTGTGTGCCCGGCCGCGACGAGGAGATGAGGAGATAGCGCCCGAACTGGAAGACGAGGGCCGCGAGGGCGGGGTCGTTGGCTCCATCGAAACCTTTAAGCCGTTCGTCCGTCGGAAGCAGGGAATTCGGCGTCGCCGGGAAATCCATCGCGGCGCGCCGGAACAGTCTTTGATGCTCCCTGATATGCGCCGCTTTAATGGACTCATAGGCCTTGCCGGAGACGGCCTTCATGACGGAATCGACGCGCGCGTTCGGATCGGCGCTGACGTCCTTGTAGCTCACGAAGTTCGTGGCGGCCGCGATCAGGACGGTCACGGCATCGGCCTCGTTCACCGCGAGCTCGTCGTCATGGACCTTCATCGTCCCATCTTCAGGCAGGACGCGGAGGCGGACTTGGGTACGAAGCTTTCCTTCAATCCCCATATAATCCGCGGACTTACCGCGAACAATCAGGCCGTCCAGGCCGAAGCCGTCCATCCGGAAATAATCGGTGGCGTAGTTCGAATGGGCGGAGTTTCTGTATCCTCGAAGCTGGGCCGTGAAGGAGATTTTCCCCGGTTTGTCGGCCGTGAACCGGACGACGATGACCTGGTCGACGGGGCTCGAAAAGACCTCACGAACGTAACGAACGCCGTTCTGCTCATAGCTCGTCATGACCACGGCCGTATCCAGGTCGAGCTGATGACGGTAGTCCGTCACGGAGTCTTTCGATGGAAAGTTGATCACGAGATTGGCGAGGGCTTGATATTTTTGCTGCTCGACCGGATAGCCCATCATGCGTCGGCCGAAAAGAATATGGGCCTTTTTAACCTGTCCGTCGAAGATGAGCTTTTGGATCTCGGGCAGGACCTTATGGCCGCCCTTGACCACGGTGGAATAGGGTCCGCCCGACCAGCAAGTGTCCTCATTCAGCTGGATTTGTTCCTCGTCGGTCCTGCCGAAAACCATCGCCCCGAGCCGGCCGTTCCCGACCGGGAAGGCGTTTTCCCACTTATCGGCGGGATGGCTGTACCAGATTTTAAGGTTGTCCCCATTGTTTAACGAACTGTTATGAGAAAGATTCTGGCCGCCGGTGAGCGGTGGCTGAATGAATAGGCCGAGCAAATATAAACTCCAGATTGTTTTAAAGCAGCGAATGAAACTCATTTATCTCCTCTGTTGGGCGGCGAGATCCTCCTTCAGGAATTTCTGAGCCAGCTCGTCGGAGTCGCCGTAAAGCGCCTGCAGGCGCTTGAGCTCGGTCTTGAGCTCTTCCCTGACGGCCGCATAGGCCGGGTCATCATAGACATTCTTCAACTCACGGGGGTCCCTTTCCAGGTCATAAAGCTCCCAGGCGTCGATATCATAATAAAAATGGATGAGCTTGTAGCGTTTTGTCCGGAGCCCATAATGCCGCTTGACCATATGCACGGCCGGATATTCATAGTAATGGTAGTAGACGGCCTCGCGCCGCGTTTTAGCTTGGCCGGTACGCAGGATCTCGACGAACGGAACTCCCTGCATCTCCGGAGGTTCCTTGAGTCCGGCCAGCTCCAAAAACGTCGGCCCGAAGTCGAGGTTGCTGACCAAGTCCCCATTGACCGATCCCGGTTCGATCAAACCGGGAAGCCGCATGAGGAGAGGCATGCGCAAGGATTCCTCATACATGAACCGTTTGTCGAACCAGCCGTGCTCGCCGAGATAAAACCCTTGGTCCGAGGTGTAAACGACAAGTGTCTTCCCGGAGAGGCCGGCTTTGTCCAGAAAGTCCAGCATTGTTGCGACGCTCTCATCCACTCCGGCGACGCAGGCCAGATAATCCTGCATGTAGCGCCGGTATTTCCAGCGGACCAAAGCATCGCCCTGCGGATTTTCGCGTTTGAAGGCTTCGCGCTTGGGTGCGTAGGCCTCGTCCCAGGCCGCTTTCTGCTCTTCGGTCAAGCGCGCCGGAGGTGGTCCCATTTTGAGGTCCGAATTGATTTCCATGTGCCGGGCCAAGGTCATCTCCTGTTCTCGGGCGGCTCTGGAGCGGGTGGCATAATCGTCAAAGAGCGTTTCGGGCTCGGGGAATATCGCCTCATCATACATCTTCAGATGCCTTGGCGACGGCTGCCAGGTCCGGTGCGGCGCCTTATGGAGCATCATGAGAAGGAAAGGCCTGTCCTTTTGCCGCTTCTCCTCCAAAAAATCAAGGGCAAAATCGGTGATGATGTCGGTCACATACCCGGGAAACCTCTTTTTTTCCCTCATGACGATGAAATCCGGATTGTAATATTCACCCTGGCCGGGAAGGATGTTCCAATAATCAAAACCCGTCGGTTCGCTCTGGAGGTGCCACTTGCCGATAAGGGCGGTCTGGTATCCGGCTTTTTGGAGCAGCTTGGGAAACGTCAACTGGCTTCCGTCAAAGGGATGAGCGTTGTCGCGGATGCCGTTGAGGTGGCTGTGTCTGCCGGTCAGGATGACCGCCCGGCTCGGCGCGCAGAGGCCGTTCGTGCAAAAGCAGCTCTCGAAACGAATACCCTCTTTCGCGACCCGGTCCAGGCCGGGCGTCCGGTTGATCCGGCTTCCGTAACAGCTCATGGCCTGGGAAGCGTGGTCGTCGGCCATGATGAAAAGAATGTTCGGCTTTTTCGATGCCGCTTGACCCAGAAGTGTCTTTCTCTGCCCGGCCGCAGCGACGGCCGCCGCCGCGAGGCCCACGGATTTCACGAATTCCCGCCTCTTCAAAAGTCACCTCCGCATAAAGATCGCCCTTTTGACTCTTTCATACCATAAGAAAATGCTTAAAACAACATCGGCCGCACCTGACCGTATATCACTTTTCGGGGACATGACCGGAAAATTCATGGGACACAATCCCTTTTCGAGAGAAAAGGGTTATGTCCCGAATTTTCCGGATCGTGTCCCCTATCTTGAAAAGTGATATACGGTCAGCGGCCGCACCGCTGAAAATATCTTGTCCTGGGCGGCCCCCAATGTTAAAATATCTAATTGCCATGAGGCTTATTCTTTTTACAGGAAAAGGCGGCGTCGGAAAAACGACCCTGGCCGCGGCCACGGCCCTGCTCTGCGCCAAAAAAGGGTATAAAACGCTCGTTATTTCGACGGACGCGGCTCACAGCCTTTCTGATTCGTATGAGATCCAGCTCGCGAACAAGCCGACAAAAATCGCAGCCAACCTCTTCGGACGCGAGGTCAATGCCCTCGAAGAAATCGAGAAAAAATGGGGCGACATCCAGGCCTACCTCTCGGAATTTTTCGCCTCCCAGGGAATCAATTCCATCGAAGCCGAAGAGCTGAGCGTTTTTCCCGGGATGGAGGAGCTCTTCAGCCTGATGGAAATCCGCAATTATCGGAAAACCAAAGAATTCGAGGTCATCATCGTCGACTGCGCTCCCACCGGCGATACGCTCCGGCTCCTCTCTGCGCCTGAAATCACGAACTGGTATTTGAAGCACATTTTCCCCATCCAAAGGACGGCGGCTAAAGCCGTGCGCCCTGTGGCCAGCCGGCTCCTTCCTTTTCCTTTTCCCGAGGACAATCTCTTTGAAGCCATGAAAAAGCTGACTCTCCAGCTGGCCGAAATGAAAGAAATCCTCGAAGACTCAAACAAAACATCGATCCGGCTCATCATCAACGCCGAAAAAATGGTCATCAAGGAAGCCCAGCGGGCCTATACGTTTTTCAATCTCTTCGGCTTCTCGGTCGACGGCGTCATCATCAACCGCATGATTCCCCGCGAGGTCGAGGACCCTTATTTTGAACAATGGAAATCCATCCAGGAAAGCTACCGGCATCTGATCGAAGAAATCTTTTCTCCCCTGCCGCTTTTCTCGCTTCCGCTCTTCGACCGCGAGATCCTGGGCCTCAAGCTCCTTGAAAAAATCGCCGACGCCGTCTACGGCGGCCAGGACCCGGCCCGGGTCTTCTTTGCCCAAAAGCCGATCCGCATCCTCAAAGAAAACGGGAAGTATGTCCTGAGCCTCCATCTTCCGTTCCTGGAAAAGGCCGACATCGACCTCAGCCAAAAGGGCGAGGAACTCATCATTAAAGCCGGGGCTTTCAAAAGAAACATCCTTCTCCCCCGCGTTTTGCTCCATTCTTCCATCCAGGGAGCGAAATTCGAGGGAGATCAGCTTCACATCAGCTTCGCCCCTTAGGCGAAGGAAGGAGGTTAGGCATGGCTGAAGAGAAGACGAGAGAGATCAAAATTTCGATCCCCGTTCCCGAAGACCTGCTCCCCCTCTTCCTGCCCGCCGCGGCGTTGGGCCATCTTCTCCGGGCAAAAAAGGAGGTCCTCCTCGCTCTCCGCGCCCTGATCGACAGCCGGATCGAGGTTTTGGAAAAAAAGGAAAACAAGAAGCCGGAAGCCAAGAAAAAAATTAGGATCGATTAAAAAAAATAAAAAGTGAACTCTCAAGAGCCCGAAAAATTCCGATTTCTGCCCAAGGCTGTGATCGCCGGAGCTCTGGGCGTTTCCGATAAAATATCGCTCTTTTTTGTCCGGCTGAAATTTACACCCGCGACACTGACCGTCCTGGGGCTGCTGGCCGGGCTTGCGGCCGGCATCCTCTTCGCTCTCGGCCATCCTCTCTGGGCCTGGTTGGCCATTATTGTCTGCGGCTTCGCCGACACGATCGACGGACGCGTCGCCGCCAGGACAAACAAGAGAAGCGCCTTTGGAGCCATCCTCGACTCCTCGTTCGACCGCTATACGGAATTCTTCATCTACACAGGTCTGGCCGTGGCCTTCCTGGGCCGCTGGCTTATGGGGCTGGCGGCTCTCGCTTTTCTGGGCTCGACGATGGTCAGCTACACGAGAGCCCGGGCGGAGTCTTTGGGTTTTGAATGCAAAATCGGGATGATGCAGCGCGCCGAACGTTTGTTCCTGGTCGGAGCGGGCGCCTTCATCGGCTCCGTTTTTAATATTTATGACGCAGCTATGATCACCGCACTGGCGCTCGTCGGCCTCTTTTCGAACATCACCGCCGTGCAGCGCATTTTCTATGTTCAAAAAGTCGAACGAGACCGTGCCGGGAAAGGAGATGTGAGCGGTCATGAATAAAATCAGAGTGGCCATCATCGGCGTTGGGAATTGCGCCTCATCGCTCGTCCAGGGCATTGAATTTTACAAACAGGCCGGGACCAAAGATTTCATCCCCGGCGTCATGCATGTCAATCTCGGGGGCTACCACATCCGGGATATCGAATTTACGGCCGCTTTCGACATCGACAAAAACAAGGTCGGCCGAGATTTAAGCGAGGCGATTTTTGCTCCGCCGAATATCACCACGAAATTTTGCGACGTTCCTTATCTCAACGTCCCCGTTTACCGCGGAATGACCCACGACGGGCTCGGCCTGTATCTCTCCCGGATCATCGACAAAGCGCCGGGGCCCACGGCCGACATCATTTCCATCCTCAAGGAAAAGCAGACCGACGTCGTCGTCAGCTATCTCCCGGTCGGGAGCGAAATGGCGACGAAATGGTACGTGGAGCAGATCCTCGAAGCGGGCTGCGCCTTCGTCAACTGCATCCCCGTTTTCATCGCCAGCGAAAAATACTGGCAGCGGCGGTTTGAACGAAAAAAGCTGCCCCTCATCGGGGACGACATCAAATCCCAGGTGGGCGCGACGATCCTCCATCGAACCCTCGTCAACCTTTTTCTCGACCGCGGCATGCCGATTGAACGGACCTACCAGCTCAACACGGGAGGCAATACCGACTTCCTCAACATGCTCGAACGCGAGAGGCTCCACTCCAAAAAGATCTCGAAGACAAACGCGGTCACGTCGCAAATCCGGGCGCGTGGGCTCCAGATCGAAGCCGACAATATTCACGTCGGGCCGAGCGATTATGTTCCTTGGCAGAAAGACAATAAAATTTGCTATCTCCGGATTGAAAGCCGTCATTTCGGCAACGTTCCCATGAACCTCGAATGCCGCCTCTCCGTGGAAGACTCGCCGAATTCCGCCGGCGTGGTCATCGACGCCATCCGCTGCGCGAAGCTGGCCCTCCTCCACAAGCTGTCCGGAACATTGATCGGGCCTTCGGCCTATTTCATGAAAACGCCGCCGCTGCAATACACGGACGCCGAGGCCCGCTCCCTGACCGAGAAATTCATCAGGAAATACAGGCGCCCTTCCTCCAGCCAGGCTCATAAAGCCAGGCGGGGGCGGAAAAAATAACGGACGGAGGGAATCGTCCATGAGCCGACGTCCCTTGAGGCACTTTCGCCAAAAAATCATTCTTGTCTTCATCGCTCTGACCCTTTGTGCCGGCGGCCTGGCTCTGGCCATCGAGACCGGCGAGATCAAGGGCAGGGTCGCGGATGAAAACGGCGCCGGCCTGCCCGGGGTCGAGATCACGGCCGCCGGCCCCTCGCTCCAGGGCAGCCGCACCGTCCTCTCGACGAAGGACGGCGATTTTCATTTCCCTCTCCTTCCGGTCGGGAAATACACGCTGACCTTCAGGCTCCAGGCCTTCAACACGGTCAAGCAGGAGAACGTCATTGTCCGCCTGGGGATGACGACCAGCCTGACCGTCAAGATGCCGCTGGCCTCCCTCCAAAAAGAGGTCGTGGTCACCGCGGAGGCCCCTCTCATCGACAAGACATCGACGGACACCTCCACCTATCTGAGCGCCGCGGACCTGGAAAAGGTTCCCGCCCAGAACCGGACGGTCATGGACGCCGTCAAATTCGCGCCGGGCGTCACGGGTGTCCGGATGAACACCCGCCGCGGCACGGCCTCCGAGGGACAGCCGAGCTTCCGGGGCGAGGGCGAGGAAGGCAACAACTGGATCGTGGACGGCCTTTCGATCAGCGGCGTCCGGCTCAAAGATTCGGGGATGAAGCTCAACTTCGACTCCCTCGATGAAATCCAGATCATTTCCGACTCCTTCAGTCCCGAATTCGGCTCGGCCTACGGCGGCATCATCAACATGGTCACCAAGAGCGGCAGCAACGAATTCAAGGGCGAAGCAAGCCTCATCTTCATGAACAAAAACCTCCAGGCGGCGCGCCAGCCTCAACTTTCGATCGTCAGCGAGCCGGCCTATTTTTCCAACGGCAATTGGTATTTCAACCTGGGCGGACCGATCCTCAAGGACAAGCTCTGGTTCTTCCTCTCGGAGAACTATTACACCAACACCGAGGAGACGAGCGACGGCACGGTCGATTATCTCTTTATCCCGGGCGGGAAGAAAACGACGAGCAACAACAACATCTTCACCAAGCTCACCTATTCGATCAACAGCAACCACAACGTTTCGTTGACGGCCATCTACGACAAATCGTTCCGGCAAAAGGGCGGCACGGGCTTCCCGGAGATGAACGAAGACAAAAAATACGAGGACTTCGTCTTCCGGTTGAACTATAAGGGCATCCTCAATGCCTCGGCCTTCATCGAGGCCGGGCTCGGCCAGGTCCAACGCAAATCGCTCCGGCAGCCGGTGAGCGGCGACTTGGGGCCGGCCCAGTATTACATCGAAGACCTGGACCAGAACATCCGCAATGCCTACGGCGACGTCACGGACGACGAGAAGCGGCTGGACGCGAGCTTCAAATTCACCAAGTATCTCGAAACCGAGACCTTCGGCCACCATGAAATCAACCTCGGGTTCGAAGCCTACAAGATCTCATCCGATTTCGTCACGGATTTCAGCGGGAAAAACGAGGATATCTTTCCGCAAGACGGCTTCGACAACGGGACGAAATATCAATTCGACACCCGCAAAAACGGCCTGGGGACGCCGACGCTCCTGCGCGAATACGGCACGTTTTCCTTCGTCAATTCGGCGCAAGGGATCGGCCTTTATTTCAAAGATAAAATCACCTGGGATCGATTCACGCTCATGGTCGGCCTCCGCAGCCAAACCCAGCTCTGTCTGGACGACCAAGGGAACAAGATCTGGTCCTGGAGTTTGGCCGATTTTATTTCTCCGCGATTCTCCCTGACCGTCGACGTGACCAAAGACGGAGCGAATATCCTCAAATTTGCCTGGGGGCGCTTTTCCGATCCGATCACGACCATGCCCCTCGGCTTTTTCAACGCCGGAGGAAGCCTGACCTACCGTGACTACTCCTGGATAGGGCCAAAGAACCCTTCGGCCGGCGAGATTCACAATCCCTCGAACTGGGCCTTTCAATGGGAACAGCCGGTCCAGCGCTTTGAAGTTGCCAGCGGCTTATCGCCCAATTTTCAAAGCCGCTTCTTGATCGAATTCGACCGCCGGATTGCCCGGGAGTGGGCCGTCAAGGCACGCTATGTTCATTCCAGCGCGCAAAAACTCCTGGAAGCCCTGATGGTCATCGACCTCGAATCCAGCTTGGGATATAAATTCTTGTACAGTAATTTCGAAAATAAAAGAAGAGACTATAACGGTTTTGAAATCGAGGTCTATGGAAAAATCGGGCAGAAATTTTTCCTGAACTCTTCGTATTCTCACGCTTTAGCCAGGGGCACGAACCCCGGGCAGACCGAAACCGGCTCCTGGTCCCAGGAAGAAGGCGGCACAAATTTCGTCGGACTCTTCGGCAAACACATGTTTGTTCCGAATCTGCCCGGACTGGAAGCCATCAAAGCCAAGGTCGATTATCTTTTCGGAGGATTGGGCGGAAGCGGCTACGGGGACGAAGGCTGGTACGGAAAATTGCCCTACTCGGTCGACCATGATTTCAAGCTGAACGCGACGTACAGCGGGCCTCTGAACGTTCTCTTTTCGGCCGCCTTCGA
>Ga0315282_10008115_pt1 | contig 17046 bp, 13 predicted proteins | sample YL17G07_20_MG_FD_203693 | JGI IMG/M metagenome (GOLD analysis project Ga0315282, IMG submission 203693) | Sediment microbial communities from Yellowstone Lake, YNP, Wyoming, USA - YL17G07_20 | ecosystem: Environmental > Aquatic > Freshwater > Lake > Sediment | place: USA: Wyoming | collected...
GTGTCCGCCTGAAGGCGGACGCTACGGACCTCGAACGCGACATCGCCGCGACCGACGCCGAGATTGACAACCTCGTGTACGAGCTTTACGGGATTACGGACGAGGAGCGCAAAATCATCGAGCGGGTGACGGACGGGACGAAACCGTTGCGGTGAGGGTAAGGTTATGGAACAGGTGCAGGGCATCGTTGGACTACTTAATAACAATACTGGATCGCTGATGGTCTTGCTGACCTTCGTCTACGTCGTCTGCACCATAAAAATGCTCCGGCAGTTCAAGGAGCAAGCATGGTTGGCAAATCGTGCGTGTGTAGTGGTGCGACTTGTGTTCCGGCAAAAAATGATGCTGACGCTCGAGCTCGCTAACGAAGGGAGGAGCCCGGCACAGGCGTTGAAGCTTAGCCTCGATCGTGATGTCTACCAAGGTGGGGACACAAAGAAGAGACTTAACGACATGCCGCTGTTCTCAGAAACCTACCAAACGGTCCCCCCAGGCGGCACATACTTTCTCATTCTGTGGCCCGGCATAGTACCGCTGGGGTCGGAGCTTTATCCAAAGGAGTTTAAGGTCACGGCAAATTACGAGACGTTAGGACGCCGGATTAAAGAGGAAACCACCCTCCACCCTCTTCTCTATGCCGAATTCCCATCCTTGGCCACTGAAGAATCACTTGAAAAGATAGCGGGAGTTCTGGAAGAGACGAAGAAGACGCTGGAGAAGATCGTGTTTCGATTCGATCAATTCCTGCGGTACGGGAAATAAGGCGTAGGCAACAGTTCGTGAGAAATTTCTTGCTGGTCGAGCGGATGCTGGAACTGAACAAGAGGAAGCACCACGTAGCGGCGGCCTTCAGGCCGCCAGACAGAGGTGTCCGCCTGAAGGCGGACGCTACAGACCTGGAGCGCGAAATCGCCGCGACGGACGCGGAAATCGACAACCTGGTTTACGACCTGCCTGCCCGCCGCGGCGGGCCTGCGGCAGGCAGGGCTTTACGGCATCACGGAGGAAGAGCAGAAGATCATTGAGAACACGTAGCGCAGGGCCCGCCGGCCTGCTCCCGGTGCCCGGCCCGGCGTTCTGGGAACCAACGACGCGCGGCTTTGCCCACGCGCCTTATCCAGGCCCGCATCAGAACGAGCGGTCAGCGGATTGTAGCCGAGGCGTCGAGGCTAGGCACATGGCCATGTTCACCCCGCGCCTGCCCTGGTTCGAGAAACATGAGAATGGTGAGAATGGTGAGAATGTTTCGAGTGCTCTTCCTAACTCATTGAAATCCAATCACTTCGATCGCAGGAGCGGAAATCGGTTTTGCTCCGATGCCCTGGCTTTGTCTCTTTCCGCCCCATCGGTCAGTGGCCAGGTTTTCCCTTGGCGGGTATCGGCCGCTAGGTCCGATACGAGGCATTGATGGTGATGTAATCGTGGGTCAAATCACAGGTCCAGAAGCGCGTGGAGGCTTTGCCCTGATGGAGGTCCAGTCGAATCGTCAATTCCTTCTGGTCGAGTTCGCGCTTGGCAGCGGCCTCGTCGAAGCCCACGTCGAGGCCCCGCCGGCAAAGAACAAAATCGTTAACGCGGATGTCCACCTTGGAGGGATCGAATGTTGCGCCGGAATATCCCGCGGCGCAAATGATGCGGCCCCAGTTCGGATCGCTGCCGGCGATGGCGGTCTTGACCAGGGGCGAATTGGCGATGGTCCGCGCAACGCGCTCCGCATCGGCCCGGGTTCGGGCGCCATGGACTTCAATGGTAACCAGCTTTTTCGCGCCCTCGCCGTCTTTCGCAACCATACGCGCCAGGGTCTGACACAGCTCAGTGAGCCCGGCGAGGAACAGGGCCCCGATCCTGGTGCCACACCTCACCCGAACTCCCGAAAGCCCGCTTGCTAGGGCCAGCACCGTGTCGTTCGTTGACGTGTCACCGTCCACGCTGATGCAGTTGAATGAACTCTCGACCGCGGCGCGCAGCATCTTTCGCAAATCCCTCGCTCGGACGCCAGCATCGGTGGTGATGAACGAGAGCATGGTGGCCAGGCGCGGGTGGATCATGCCGGCGCCCTTGGCGGTTCCCGCCAGGTGCACGGGCTGGCCGCCGATTGTCGTTCGCAGGACGCAGGATTTAGGAAACGTGTCGGTGGTCATGATGGCGCGCGTAACCGCTGCGGCATTTTCGATGGAGAGGGTTTCCTTGAGCGCCGGAAGCTGACTTAAGATGAGGTCGAACTTCAGCGGGACACCGATGACGCCAGTCGAAGCCACTAGAACCTGGTTTGGAGAAACCCCGAGTAGCTTCCCGGCGGCGCGCGCAACGGCCCGTGCGGCTTCGAGTCCCGCACGGCCCGTGCAGGCGTTGGCGTTGCCGGCGTTAATGAGCACGGCGCGGGCGCGCCCACGGCTCGCTTTCAGATTCCGGCGGGAAAGAACCACAGGTGCCGCCGCTACCCGGTTCGTTGTAAACATGCCGGCGGCCGTGGTCTCTAGGGAGTCGGAGAAAATCAGCGCCAAGTCGAGCCCGCCCCCTGCTTTCCTGATGCCTGCGGCGACGGTCGAGGCGCGAAAGCCCCGCGGCGTCGCCAAATTGCCCTCGACGACTTCCCAGTGGCCCATGGATCGCCCTGAGACGGTCTAATTCCTCACCTACAGCGCCGTGCTGGGAGCGGCGCCGCGGATCAGTGGCGGAAGTGCCGCACCCCGGTGAAGAGCATGGCGAGCCCCAGCCGGTTCGCCGCGGCGGTCACCTCGGCATCCCGCACCGAGCCGCCTGGCTGCACGATGGCGGTCGCGCCGGCCTTGGCCGCCTCTTCCACGCCGTCGGGGAAGGGAAAGAAGGCGTCCGAAGCCACCACCGTTCCTTCGAGCGAATGCTTCAGTTCGCGCGCCTTGGTGGCGGCCAGCTTCACTGAATCCACGCGGCTCATCTGCCCCGCGCCCACACCCACCACAACGCCGTCGTGGGCGTAAACGATGGCGTTGGATTTGACGTGCTTCACCACGCGCCAGGCGAAGGCGAGCGCCCGTTTCTCGGCCTCCGTGGGCTGCCGCTCCGTCACGCACTTCCATTCCTCGGGATTGGCCCCGAGCGTGTCTGGAGTCTGCACCAGCAGCCCGCCTCCCAGGTTCTTCAACTGCAGCCCATACTCATCGCCGGCGGTAGTGGACATATCCATCAGGCGCAGGTTCCTCCTGGCGACCAACCGTTCCAGTGCCGCGGCTTCATAGCTCGGCGCCACGATGGCCTCGACAAAGAGCTTCGACACCGCCTCTGCCGTCGCCGCGTCCACCGGGCGGTTGAAGGCGATCACCGAACCGTAGGCCGAGACCGGATCAACCTCGAGCGCCCGCTGATAGCTTTCCGCAAGCGTGGCACCACTGGCGATGCCGCAAGGGTTGGTGTGCTTGATGATGGCCGTGGTGGGCTCTTCGAACTCCTGCACCAACCGCCACGCGGCCTCCAGATCCACCAAGTTGTTAAAGGAAAGTTCTTTGCCCTGGAGTTGCTTGGCGGCGGCCAGTCCCCGTCCTCCGGCGGTGGGATCCAGGTAGAGCGCGGCCTTTTGGTGCGGATTCTCGCCGTAGCGCAGGCCCATGGTCTTGCGGAAATTCATGTGCAAGTTCTCCGGCAGGGCACCGTCCGCCCATTTCTGGAGCGTGGTGGAAATCGCCCCGTCGTAAGCGGCGGTGGTGGCAAAGGCCTTGCGCGCCAAGCGCGCGCGGGTTTCGCGGGAAATGCAGCCGTTGTTCCTCCCGGCTTCTTCGAGCACTACCGGATAATCGGCCGCGTCCACGATCACGGTGACGTCCTCAGAGTTCTTGGCGGCCGAACGGATCATCGAGGGCCCGCCGATATCGATGTTCTCGATGAGCTCCTCGAATTTGACGCCCGGCTTCGCCGCCGTCTTTTCGAACGGGTAGAGGTTCACGGCGACGAGGTCGATCAACTCGATCCCGTGCTCCTGAACCTGCTTCTGGTGTTCGGGGTTCGAGCGGATGGCAAGAAGGCCGCCGTGGACTTTGGGGTGGAGCGTTTTCACGCGCCCGTCGAGCATTTCCGCAAAGCCGGTTAAGTCCGAAACGTCCCGGACCTTCAGACCCTTCTCGCGGAGTAACTTCGCGGTGCCGCCGGTGGAGACGATTTCGACTCCCAGGGCCGCCAGCCCCGCGGCGAACTCGAGGACCCCGGTCTTGTCACTAACGCTGATCAGCGCTCGAGTGATCTTCCGCATGAGTGCTCCTTCAGAGACATGTTGAGGGTTTCGAACCCGATCACGCAACCAAGCCGCAGGGGGCACCTGGGGAGGCACTGCCGCACATCTTCACCCGCTGGCGGCTCGGGACGCGATCCCGGCATTGTAGTTGTTTGGGGGAGAAAGGGGAAGTCTCAGTGTGGGGGATGTTCTACTCCGCTTTCACCGCCTTGAACTTCACTCGCCCACCCTCTACACTGACGGAGAATTGGACCTTCTCGCAGCCCAAGGATTCCTTGAGTTGTCGGGTTTTGTCGCCAACAAATTTGCTGAACTGCAAGGGATCGATGTTATCGACGCGTTCTCCCACCTGCCGTTTGGCTTCGATCATCGCTTTGAGTAGCGCATCAACCTTCTCTTTTTCCTTTTCCGGGTTCGAGCAGACAATACGGAAGGTACCGTCCGGCGCCTTCTCCTCCCCGAGCCGTGGTTGCGCCGCAAAGCGTCCACGACCCTCTTCTTTCTCCTTCAGCCTTCTCCGCCAGAGGTCGCTATAGACGGCATACTTCTGCATAAGCTGGTTGAACTTGAAGCGCTGGCCGAAGTTCAATCGCGCCGTGTTGTCGCTGAACTTCTTGATGGTTAACTCCACGCGGAAAACGGTATCGTGCGGGGGGCGTGGCTGGCCGCCGCTGAAATAGGTGTCGTACTCAATTTTGAGTCGGCGGATATTATCCTCGAGTCTGGCCAGTTCTTCCTCGACGGTCACAGCGCGCCCTCACAAATCGGTGGGAACAATAAAATTATACCCCGGGGCAAGTGCGCCGCGTCAACGGAAAAGTTGACGCTCTCCAGCTTCTATGCTGAAATGAGGCGGCGATTGTTGTCCGCTCTTCGTTTCCGGTGGCCGTGTCCTTCCGGGTGACAGCGAAGGTTGGCGATGAGTTTTCCCGAATCCAGTTCCGAGCGTGCGGAAGCTTCTTTACTGCGGCAGATTCCAGCGGTCGACGAGCTGCTGGGCCGTGCGACGTTGCGCGCGCTCGCAGAGCACGTCGGCCGCCGACTCCTCGTGGACGCCACGCGCCGGGTGCTGCAAAGCCTGCGCGGCAGGATCGCGAGCGGCCAACTGTCGCGCGTCTCGGTCGAGCTGCTGGAGCAGGAAATCGTCGCCGCCACCCAGGCCACGGCCGCGCTGTCGCTCCGCCCGGTTATCAATGCCTCCGGCGTCATTCTGCATACCAACCTGGGACGTGCCCCGCTGGCGCGCCAAGCCGTCGAGCACCTGGCGGAAACCGCCGCGCAGTATTCAAACCTGGAATACGACCTGGAGCGGGGAGAGCGGGGAAAGCGCGACACGCACACCGACCGCCTGTTCGCACAGTTGCTGGGCGCCGAGCGGACACTCGTGGTCAACAACAACGCTGCCGCCGTCTTCCTGGCGTTGAACACCTTGGCCGAGGGTGGGGAGGTGATCGTCTCACGCGGCGAACTCATCGAGATCGGCGATTCGTTTCGCATACCTGACATCTGCGTCAAGAGCGGCGCCGCCCTCCGTGAAGTAGGGACGACCAATCGCACGCGTCTGGCTGACTATGAAGCGGCCGTCAACGAGCGCACGCGAGTGGTAATGCGTGTCCATCCGAGCAATTTCCGCATTGTGGGCTTCACCGAGTGTCCGGAGCTCGAGGAACTCGTGGAGCTGGCCCGGAAACACAAGCTGCTGTTGCTGGAAGACCTGGGCAGCGGTTGCTTGGTGGATTTCACCCCTCTCGGCATCCACGGCGAACCGCCGGCGGCGGCAAGCGTAAAGGCGGGAGTGGACGTGATTACTTTCAGCGGCGACAAAATGCTGGGGGGCCCGCAGGCGGGCATCCTGACGGGGAAACGCACGCCGCTCGAGAAGATACGGCAGAATCCCTTGTTTCGCGTCCTGCGGGTTGATAAGCTCACGATTGCGGCACTGGAGGCCACGCTTGCCGCATATTTGCGCGGTGACTTGCAGGCCATCCCGGCCTTACGCCTGATGCATATCACGCGGGAGGAAATTGCTGCGCGGGCGACGCGTTTGGGAGAACGGATCTCCACCCAGCCAGGATTCAGGGTCCAACTCGAGGACGGGGAATCGGTTATCGGTGGCGGCTCGACCCCCGGAGAGTCGCTTCCCACCAAGCTTGTGGCAGTGGCGCATGCGCGCCACAGTGCAGAAGAGTTGGGCGCGCTCCTACGGCGAAATTCGCCCCCTATCATCGCGCGCCTCGAGCACGACCGACTGCTCCTCGACCTGCGCACCGTGTTTGAGGAGCAGGAAGACGAGCTCGCCGAGGCTTTTGCGCGCTTGTAGCGCCGCGCTTTAGCCCGGCATTCAGGATCAGCCGCTCCAAGGGCGACTAATCAAAGCGCATTCCGCAAGCCCATGAAGGCCCTCTATTTCGACGGACGACTCGCACTGCGGGAGGTGGAAAAGCCCCGCCCGGGGCCCGGGGAGGCTCTGATTCAGGTGACGCTGGCGGGCATCTGCGGCACCGACCTCGAAATCCTCAAGGGTTACTCGGGCTTCCGAGGGATTCTTGGCCACGAGTTCGTGGGACACGTAGTGGAATGCGCGGAGAAGAAATGGGTGGGCAAGCGAGTTGTCGGCGAGATCAACATCTCCTGTGGCGAGTGCGATTTGTGCCTGTGGGGGCTCGGGCGGCACTGCTCCCGCCGCACGGTCCTGGGAATCGCGAACCGGGATGGGGCATTTGCCGAGTATTTGGTTCTGCCGGTCGTGAATCTCCACGAAGTGCCGAAGTCGATCCCGGATGAGGCTGCGGTGTTCGTCGAGCCGCTGGCTGCGGCGGCGGAAATCCTGGAGCAGATGACCGTGCTCCCCGCCACGCAGGTGGCCGTTCTGGGTGATGGCCGGCTGGGGTTGCTGGTGGCTCAGGTGTTGCACCAAGCCAAAGCCAACGTGACTGTGATCGGAAAGCACGGCTGGAAGCTTGACTTGGCCCGCTCCTGGGGTATCAAGGGCACGACTGCCGGCGACGGCCAAGTCCGGGACCGCAGTTTCAGTGTGGTTGTCGAGGCCAGCGGTTCACCCACCGGCCTCCGCGACGCTTTGCGCCTGGTGGCGCCGCGGGGCACGGTGGTGATGAAATCCACCTTTCAGGAGAAGGCGCAGTTCGACAGCTCTAAGCTAGTGGTTGATGAGATCACTCTGCTTGGCTCGCGCTGCGGGAATTTCTCTATCGCCCTCGACTTGTTGGCGCGCGGGCAGGTCAAAGTGGGCCATCTGCTTTCCAAGACCTTTCCGCTCGAAGCCGGCCTCGAAGCGTTTGCCTACGTGAAAGAAACCCCCTGCCTGAAGGTCCTGCTGGCCACCGCTGCCAGCGGTACCTAGCTAGGCTAAATCTGCGACGCCTGCGAATTTACCGATTGACAAAGCCCTAGCTCGGCTTTACTGTAACGGCAATGACGCTTGCGTCTCCGACCACTCTCGGGACTCGAGCTGTCGGCGCTGTGGTTCTTGCTCTCCTGGCTGCTGTGCCCCTCAGCGCCCAGCGAGGGGCCTTGACTCAGCCGCGGAACCTGGGCCGGTTGGTCGCGCAAGCAGCCGTGATCTTCCGCGGCAACGTCATCAGCACTCGCGTTGAGCCTCACCCTGAGCTGACACATCTCACCACCGTCGTCGTCACCCTTCGGGTGCGCGAGACTCTGAAGGGGGAAGCCGGCCCAACCTTCACTTTCCGCCAGTACATCTGGGACATCCGCGACCATTACGACGCCGCGGGCTACCGAAAGGGTCAGGAACTGCTCCTCCTCATGAATTCCCCGACGCGCTACGGTCTGTCGAGCCCGACCGGGCTCGAGCAAGGGCGGTTCCGCATCCTGCGCGACGCGGCAGGCAGAGAAATGGCGGTGAACGGCCACGGCAACGCCGGGCTGTTCCACGATCTTGAACCGCAGTTGAAGCGCCAGCGCATCGCTTTGCCGGCGCAATTGGCGACCATCGTTTCCCAGGAACGCGCGGGCCCGGTTCCGTCGAGTGAGCTCAAAGACCTCATCCGGCAACTGGCCGCCGTCAGCCTGAGGTAGCTTATGCGCGGGCCCACTCGCAACACGAACTGGATGCTTTCGATGGCGGCCCCGCTGGTCTTCTCGGGATTGCTGTTCGTCCCGTGGGCAGCCCGCGCCGGTGGACCCCTGCTGGTCGGCGGTCCGGGCTTCGGCGTGGAAGGGCAGCCATTCATCTGGGACCCGGCCGCCATGCCCGTGCAGTACCGCACCGACGGCGGCCCCTTGAGCCGGAAACCTGATGGAACAGTGGTCATCGACAACCCGACCGGCATCGCGCGCGTGCAGGCGATGTTTCAGGTCTGGCAGGATGTCCCGACTGCTTTCATCTCCTTCAACAACGCCGGCCCAATTCTGAGTGCGGGCGCCTTCACCGACGGCGACGTGAGTACGGTCGAGGAATTCGATGCCGTGGACGGCTCCTGCGCGGACGGCACGCAGAGCCCCATCATCTTCGACGCCGACGGCACTCTCTTCGAGCAGTTGACGGGCGACCCGGGGGTCATCGGCTTTGCGGGCGCCTGCAATCTCAACCTCAGCACTGGACACATCGTTGCCGCGCTAGCAGCCCTAAACGGACGCTTCCAGGACGGTATTGATACTCCGTCCTCTTACCCGCCCAACCTGGAGATGACTGCGGCGGAGTTCGACGAAAGCTTCGCCCACGAGTTCGGCCACCTGGCAGGGCTGGATCATTCGCAGATCAATGTGGAAGTCCTCCAGCGGCCCATGGGCCAGTGCTCCACAAACGACCTTGCCGGTCTGCCGCTGATGTTCCCCTTCGCGCATTGCCAGGCGCGCAGCACTGCGAGTCTGCCGATGCTGGCGCCCGACGATGTCGCGTGGATTTCGCGCCTCTACCCGGAGACTGTGAACGGCCCTCCAACGCAGGTCCCGTTCAGCAGCAGATACGGCAGCATTCGCGGCACGATTCTCTTCTCCGACGGCCTAACCCACGCGCAGGGGGTCAACGTCATCGCCCGGGACGCCGCCAATCCCAGGAGAGTGGCCGTCTCGGTAGTGTCGGGCTACCTCTTCACCGGAAATCCCGGACAAAGCCTCAGCGGTACCAACGACGGCGGCAGCCCGTTTGGCTCTCGCAACCCGCTGCTGGTGGGCACGTATGACATACCTGTTCCGCCGGGTGGTTACACGGTCGAAGTCGAGTCGATCAGCCAGTATTTCGAGGGAGGCTCCAGCGTCGGGCCACTCAATCCGCCTATCCCCAGCCCCGGCCCGAAAGAGTTCTGGAATGTGAACGAATCAGCGACTGATTCTACCAGCGAAAAGGACACGGTGACCGTCACGGCGGCGGGTGTGCAAAGCGAAATCAACATCATCTTGAACGGCACAGCGCCCCGCTTCGATTCATTTGAGAGCGCGCGCCTGTGGCTGCGCGAGCCGCTCCTTGCGTGGCCACGCAAAGAGGATTTGACCTTCGCCGCGGTAGCAACATGAAAACACACCGCGTACAGTTCGGCTTGTGGGCGGTTGCGGCAGCGTTGTCGGGGTCGCTGTTCCTGATCGCCTGCGGTGGTGGGGGAGGAACCGTTAGCCCTCCAAAGCCACCCCCATCCCCTCCCCCCCTGACCATCGTTACCACCTCGCTTCCCAACGGCGTTGAGGAGCAGCCTTACAGTCAGCAACTGGAGGCGAAAGGCGGCAACCCTCCCTACATTTGGAGCCTGGCGTCCGACTCTGGGCCCCTTCCTCCCGGCCTCATCCTGAATAGTTCGGGTCTGCTCAGTGGCACACCCGATTTGAATTGGCCTGATGCGGAGGTGTACCGCTTACGTATCCAAGTAAAGGACTCGATATCACGGACGGCAAGCTGCTCGTTCGAGATGGTGGTTTACTACAAGCTGGAGATTACCACCGAAAGCTTAGCCGAAGGCAACGTTGGTCTGCCCTACGAATCAGGCATCACGATTACGGGAGGGAATCGCGATTACTCTGTCAGCCTGGCACCTGAATCAGACCCCCTCCCTTCGGGATTGTACATCGAGCATGTGGCACCGCACTTTCCGGCGTTGATCAAGGGTATCCCGACCCAGTGGGGGACATTCAGGCTTGTCCTGCGAGTACAGGATTCAGGAAGCCCTCAACAAACAGCGGACCGTCGTTTGGATTTGATCATCCGCAACGCTCTCGTCATCACGACGCCGTCCTTGCCCATAGGTGTAAAGGACTGGCCGTACCGGGAGAGCATTGGGGCTGCCGGGGGTAATCCACCTTACACTTGGAGTGGCATAGATCCGTTGCCGCCCGGTCTCACACTGAGCTCATCCGGAGAGGTCAGCGGCACGCCAACGCGGGAGGGGACGTACTCCTTCCGGGTACAGATCGCAGACTCCTCCGCCAGCCCGGAAGCAATAACGGGCTACGTAGGATTACAGGTTCGCCCGCCGCTCACCTTGACAACCACGACGCTGGCCGATGGAGTTATTGGCAATAGCTATTGGTCGTACATATATTTCTACGGCGGGCGTCCGCCCTTCTCAATCCGGGTCGTGTCGGGGGGACTACCGCCGGGCGTTGGCTTCTCATCGACGACAGCGCAGTACGGGTACTTCACCTTCCAAGGGACACCCACAGAGAAAGGTCGGTTTCCATTCGCGGTCGAAGTTGCGGACTCCAGCTCCCCAAGCGCGACGGTAACCTGCGAGCTGAGCATAAGCATCTACGAGCGCCTCGAATTGACGACGACCAGTCTGCCGGAAGGTTGGACGGGCGACCAGTACAGCGCGACACTCAGCGCAACGGGCGGCCTCCCGCCATACACGTGGGGTCTGGTATCGTATCCCTCCTTGCCCGTCCCCGGCCTTAGCCTGAATCCGTCGACAGGAGAAATCAGCGGCATCCCAACCGCCGCGTACGACGACAGCTTGATCTTCTACGTACGGGATTCAGCGAACCCAGTCCAACAAGACTGGAGCTACTATATACCTCTGCGGATTATCGGCAGGTTAGGTGTCACCACCACTCGTCTCCCGGCCGGTAAGGCCAACGCCCCTTACCGTGTTCAACTCGGTCTCTTTGGGGGCACCGCACCGTATGCTTGGAGCATTACTTCCGGAAGCCTTCCCCACGGGCTCAGCCTCAACGCTTCGAACGGAAACATCACCGGCACACCGACCGTCGAAGGGACGTCCAATTTCACGGTCCACGTAACCGACACCGGACCGCCGGTGCAGACGGCCACGCGGGACTTGAGCCTGACGATCAAGAACAACCTGGGGCGGAACGATTCCATCGCCACGGCCACGCCAATTTCCAACGGCAAGTTCCACGCCTCGCTCAGCCCGTACTCTGATCCCGTGGACGGTCCCGCCGTCCCTGACAGTGACTACTACCAGTTGAGCGCCATGCCGGGATCGGTCGTGACGATTGAAACCGTGGCGGATCGCCTTTCGCCGCCGAGCCCTATGGATTCTGTGGTCGAGATCGTTGACTCAGCGGGCAATCGTCTCAGCACCTGCCGCCCCGGAGGCGACACCTACGGATCTTTCAGCCAGCCTTGCCTTAACGACGACTTCGATTGGTACAATACGCTTGATTCGAAACTGTATTTCCAGGCGCCCGACACCTTGGGGACCCCCGTAACCTTCTACGTTCACGTGCTCGATTGGAGTGGCAGCGCGCGGCCGGACTTCATTTACGACCTCAGCATCTTCGGCGCCAACTGATTTGCGGTGCTTTGGCGTCCGGGGTTCGGGATTCGGGGCCCCACTCCCAGGGGCGCGGTGCGAAATCCGAAGAATCCGCCCTCCTTCGGGAACCGTCTTCCCAACTATCACCAACCCGGGTTATGCTTATCGGTCATGGATACACAAACCTCCCCAAACCGCTTTGCGACGGCACGTTGGATTCGAATCTCAGTTGTGCTGATAGCTCTGGTGGCAGTGTTGGGCGTCGGCGTGGCGGACGCGAAAAAGAAAAAGGTGAAGCCCGTACCGCCCGCCGACCTTCCCGGCCACGTGGGCTATCTGGCGTGGCAGCTCCGCGGTGTGCATATTGACGACTCGGGTCCCATCACCGACCAGATTCAGAAACTGGTGATTGACCACCTGCAGGAATGGCTGGCTAACCGGATGGCCACCGGCGTGGAGACTCGGCGCGAGCTTGAAGCTGTCTTCTTCAAGCTCCGCTATCCCACTTACGGCCAGCCGGCCTGCTTCGCGGAGCCCTGGAAGGGTGGGACGCTGATTGCCGCAGGGTACACGCTGGGCTGGACAAACTACAACCGCGTGAACGTTGTGGCGTTGTTCGAGCACCGCGAGGGAAAAACACGCTTGGCGACCGTCAGCCGTTTCGTCCCTTTGACCGACTTGCATTACGAGATCCTGCCGGCGCGCGGGTCGGACGATTTCTGGTTCTTCACCTACGGCACGCGGCCCGGCAAGAGCCAGCCCCGCCTGACGGCCATTCTCTATGCCTTCGATGGTCAGACGCTAAAGGCGTTGTGGGAAATCCATGACGTCTTTGACGGTAAGATGGACGTGGGCCCGGAGAAAGTGACCCTCCGTTATCTGAAGGAAGATGAGTACATCCGCGAGACTTTACACCGGCGCAAGCCCCCGCGCCACGAGGCCATGTACAAGATTACACCGCAGGGCCTGGAAATCGAGAGCGACCGGGAGATTCCGTTCTGAGAACAGTTGAAAGTCGAAAGTTCAAAGTTGACAGTCAACAGTTGACCGCTTCCGCGTGCGACTTGCTTTTCACTGTTGACTGTCGACTGTGAACTGTTGACTTCCTGCTGCTAGCTTGCCCGTTCCAGGTAGGTCCCTTCGGCGGTGTCAACCCGGATGGTTTCGCCTTCATTGATGAAGGGCGGGACCTGGACCACTAGCCCCGTCTCGAGCCGAGCGGGTTTGCCGACGTTGGTGGCCGAGCCGCCCTTAATACCCGGCCCGGTCTGCACGACTTTCAAGTCCACCGTGGCTGGCAGCTCGATGTCCACGGGCCGTCCCTCGTAATACTCCACCTTGATCATGACGTCGGGTGCCAGGAACGGGGCGCGGTCGCCAATCACGTCCTTGTGCAGGCGAATCTGCTCGTAATTCGCCGTATTCATGAAGTGGTAGGAGTCGCCGTCGGAGTAGAGGTACTGCATCTCGATCTCGTCGAGGATGGCACGCTCCACGGTGTCCTCGGAGCGGAACCGATGGTCAATCAGCGCCCCGGTGCGCAGGTTGCGCATCCGGGCTTGCACAAAAGCCCGCAGGTTGCCCGGAGTGCGGTGCTCGGCCTTGTGAATGGAATAGAGTTCGTTGTTGTGCTTGATGACCATGCCGGGTCGGAGATCGTTGGCGTTCATTGCAGTTCCTTCGGCGTTTCGGCTGTGGGGCTTCGAAGCAGGGAGGAGATTTCAGGAGTCCAGTCCAGCACGAGCCCAAGATGTCATTGTACTGTCCTGAACACTCCCCGTCAACGCCCGCGGATGCTTTCCCGCCCTGGAGGCTGGCCTGCGGCCCTGGTCTGACTCGCCTGCCCGTACCCTGCGCCTCCTCCGCATTGACCGATGGGACCAGGGTTGCTAACATGTTCGGTTCGATCCTAACTGAGGAGCGAGGACTGTGGCTCACATCAGCCGCCAGGAACTGAAACGCGACGAGCTTAAGAGCACCGTTGAGGAATTCGAGGAGTTCGTAAAGAGGCGCGCCAAAGACATCGTTACCGTGGCGGGCATCGTGATCGTGGTGGCAGGACTGGCGGGCGGGTTGAAGGTCTACCAGGAACGCCAAGAAGCCGACACGAACGAGCGGCTGGGCGTAGCGCTCAGAACGTTTCGCGCTTACGTGGGAACTGCGGTGCCAGGCGGCTTGATGCCCGCAATGCAGACGTTCCCTACGGCCCGAGACAAGTACAAGAAGGCTCTCGAGCAATTCCAGGAAATCGTGCAGAAGCACTCTAGATATCCGCGCCCCAAGGCCGTGGCCATTGCCCGTTACCATATCGGTCTATGCCAAGCGCTGCTGGGAGATCACGCGGCGGCCACCAAGACCTTACAGGAGGCGGCCCGCGACGCCGACCCCAACCTCGCTGCCTTGGCCCAGTTCGCTTTGGCGGGTGAGCTGGTGAAGGTCGGAAACATTGAGGACGCCGCGAAGCTTTACCAGGAACTCGCTAGCCGTCCCACCTCGGCGGTGCCGGAAGCCACGGCCCGGCTGGCGCTGGCAGACGCTTACCGTGCTACCCAACCTGCGAAGGCCCGGCAAATCTACGCGGAGATGGAGAAGAAGTTTGGCTCCGACCTCACCCTGGCACAAGTCCTGAAGGAGCAGATGGCGAGCCTCCCGAAGTAGATGCGGGCACAGAAGGTCATAGCGCTGCGGGATTGGCTGCTGGGCGACCCCAGACAAGGCAACGAGGCTTTGCCCCTCAGCGGCGTGCCGCCTGCTGCTCGTGAGCAGGTTGAAAAAGGGTCTCCAGTTCTTATTCCTCCCAGGACTCTGGGAGGCGATTTCTCATGACACAAGTTGAGCGTGAGACGCTCGAAGCTGATGTGCAGATATGTCCTTTGGCATTACGGGGTAACGGATGGACCTTAGGCGAATCACGAAACCCTCCTGCATGATTGCCATCATCACGCTCGCCGTATGCGCGGCCTTTCTTTTGGGCGACCTGCGTCGGGCGATATTTGTCGCCCTCGCGGCAGGCAGCGTATGGCTATTCTTGAAAACGCTTAATCGTCGGCTTTTTTCGGTGTTTCCCAAACACGGGGATCTTCCTCTCGACAATATCCCGAAACGGCTCTGGCGGGTTCTTGTAGAAGTCCCCCTGCAATATCGAGTTGTGCGCGGACGGCCAGTCGTCGGCCTGCTCCACGCTGCGGTCTTGTGGGGATTTGTCGCCTTCGCCTGGGCAAGCGCGGAACACCTGCAGTGGGGCTTGCGCGGGCTTGAAAAAGCCACAGGGACGCAGACCTGGTATGGCGAGTTTGTCGCCGCCTGGGCTTTAGCCGTCCTGGCAGCCATGATTGGCCTGTCATTCCGGCGGTTCGTGTTGAGACCGAAGCCTCTTGGTGAACTTTCCGCAACCTCCGGGATAGTGGCCCTCCTCATCTCGGCGCTGATGGTAACGTACCTCTTGGGCTGGCGAGTGTTTCCGGTCAGAAGCCAGGCATGGAAAGTCAACTGGTGGATCCACACATCGGCGTTTTTTTCGCTGTTGGTTATAATTCCGATATCCAAGCACCTGCATCTGCTGCTTGCCCCGGTCACAGTATTCCTGCGCGCAGAAACAACCAGCACTATGCGCGCGCTACGGGAAGATGGCGATGACCTGGGAATGATTCACTGCAAGGACTTGGGCCGAAAAGACGTTCTCGATGTCAATGCTTGCGTCGAGTGCGGCCGCTGCACCCAGTTCTGTCCGGCCAACCTGGTGGGTGGATCACTGAGCCCCAAGGAAATCATCCTAGACCTGCAAAAAGGCTTTCTCTCCGGTGCCGATCTCATCGCCGGAACTGCCGCCGAAAAGGAACAGGGCACGGTCTTCATTGCGGAAGAAGATCTCTTCCAATGTTTTTCCTGCGGCGCCTGTGAGTATGTCTGTCCGGTGGGCATCGAGCACGTAGGCAGGAAAATTCTTGACCTCCGGCGTGGACTCGTCAGTGAGGGCCGCATCACCAACGACAAGGTGAACCAACTATTCACGACGATGGAACGTGCGCCGCACAATCCCTGGGGCATAAGCTACGACACACGACAAAAACTCATCGAGTCGAAGCAATTTCCCATCTTTGATGGCAGCCAGGAATGGCTCTTCTGGCTGGGGTGCGGACTGAGTTTCGATCAGCACGGCCAAGCCGTGGCGCAGGCCATGCAGCAGATTCTGGATGCCGCCGGCATTTCCTGGGGTGTACTTTCGCGTGAAACCTGCTGCGGCGAACCGGCGCGGCGGGCGGGTAACGAGTACCTTTTCCTGGAACTTTCGCAAAAACTTATCGAGACGTTTGAGAACGCGCGAGTGAGAAATATCGTGTCGTGCTGCCCACACTGCACGACGATGTTCGATAAGGACTACCGGCAAATCAACGCCTACGCGAAACTCGATGTGAAGGTAGTGCACCACACAGAACTCATTGTGCAACTCCTGCCGCGTCTCCCCATCAAACCCGCGCTGGCGAGGGCAACCTACCATGACCCTTGTTACCTGGCGCGGGGACGCGGCATCACCGCTGCACCAAGGAGCATCCTTCGCTCCTGCGGGGTCTCGGCAAAGGAAGCCACGCACCATGGCCAGAACACGCAATGCTGCGGAGCCGGCGGTGCCCAGCTTTTTGTCGCTGATGACCAGCGCAGTCAGGGCAGAGGAAGAGTGAACCAACTTCGCTTCGCCGCGCTCATCGCCACCAAGGTATCCACCGTGGCTGTGGCTTGCCCGCACTGCCACACTATGCTTCGCGACGCAGCAAACCACATCAACCGTGATGACGTCGAGATACTTGACCTCGCGGAAATCGTCGCAGAGCGCATTCCGCCGAAGTCGGATGCCGGTTGACGGAAGAGAATATGGCTGGGCACGCAAGGGATCGGAGTATGGCTATGTGGGTGAAGCCAGGGCCCCTTATTGCCCGCCCTTACCAGATAATCCATTGGATCCCGCCGAGGGCAGAGGAGGCTCGCGCGACGACGGGCTGTAAAAGAACAGAAGGCAGAAGGCGGAAAGTAGCTAGGAAACAGTCTGAGCTTGCGTTGGCCACGAGCCGCGGTGCAGTGTATGTTCTGTGTGCATGCCGCACTCACAGGTCACATCTCCGTCCCGATTGCTCCTGTGCTATAACCGGCATGTAAGCTGAA
>Ga0315282_10008116_pt1 | contig 17045 bp, 22 predicted proteins | sample YL17G07_20_MG_FD_203693 | JGI IMG/M metagenome (GOLD analysis project Ga0315282, IMG submission 203693) | Sediment microbial communities from Yellowstone Lake, YNP, Wyoming, USA - YL17G07_20 | ecosystem: Environmental > Aquatic > Freshwater > Lake > Sediment | place: USA: Wyoming | collected...
ACTTTGGGCATCTGTACGTGCGGCCAAACTTTCTGCACTTTCCGCAGCGTTTTATCTGTATTTCTCCACAGTTGGGACAAAGAAATTTTGTAGCCTCTGTCCCAGGCGGAATGGGTTTGCCGCAACTCGTGCATGTAACCAATGATAACGTTGCTGTTTTTTCGGACATCAAGCACATCTCCGTGACGGTTCTGTAACGTAAGACTTCCTTATATCTTCTATGTTTGTTTTTCGCAAGTTTATTATTGCAGTTTCTTGCCTATACTGTACGGGGTTGTTTTGGGAGTAAACCTTCGGAACATCGTTCCAAAAATGGTTGTCAGGCTAGAGGATTTAAGCGGAAAATCCATAGCCATAGACGCTTACAACGCCCTTTACCAGTTTCTCGCTATAATTCGCCAGCCAGACGGCACGCCTCTGAAAGACAGCACAGGAAAAATCACCAGCCACCTGAGCGGCTTGCTTTACAGGACAAGCAACCTTGTGGAGATGGGCATAAAGCCGATTTACGTTTTTGATGGTGTCCCACCCGTCCTTAAAGAAGTGGAGATTAAAAGGCGCATGAAAGCGAAAGAAGAGGCTTTAGTCCACTACGAGCAAGCTTTGGCGAAAGGCAGAATTGAAGAAGCTCGCATGTACGCGCAAGCCACCTCTCGTTTGAAGGATTATATGGCGGAGGACAGCAAAAGGCTTCTCTCTCTTATGGGGCTTCCTTGGATTCAAGCGCCCAGCGAAGGGGAAGCTCAAGCCGCGCACTTGACGAAACGTAGCGATTCGGATTATTGCGCGAGTCAAGATTATGACAGCTTGCTCTTCGGAGCGCCAAAACTGATTAGGAACGTGACCATTTCGGGTCGAAGAAAACTTCCCAGCAAAAACGTTTACATTGACGTTGTGCCTGAAGTGGTGGAATTAGCTAATGTTCTAAAAGAGTGCGGAATAACCTACGAACAGTTAATCGACGTGGCCATACTAATCGGAACAGACTTCAACCCAGACGGCATAAAAGGGTTAGGACCCAAAACTGCCTTGAAATTGATAAAAGAGCACGGAACACTGGAAAACGCTTTGCCGCACTTGAAAAACGTCGAGTTTCCTGCTGAACCTCAACGAATACGGGAGATATTTTTGCGCCCGCAAGCGACAGACAATTACAAGCTAGAATGGAAAGAGTCGGACGTGGAAGGCGTTGTTGATTTTCTCTGCAGGGAGAAAGACTTCTCAGAGGATCGTGTGAGAAAAGCGTTGGAAAGAATGCAAGAAGGAACCAAGAAACTTAAAGGAAAAACCACTTTGGAAAAATGGTTTAGATGACCTCGTACTTTTTACTATCCATCATAATAAGCCCAGCTTATTCCAGCACTTATCAAATTTGAAGTAAGAGGCTAAAACTGGTGCCCATACTCTCCAGTTAACGGAACGAATGCTACTCCGCCGAGGTTTTCCTCTCTGATTTTTCCGTTTGTATCTTTTGTGATTTTTATGAGGTTCTGGAACAGAGAAACGCTGCCAACTGGGATTAGCATGATGCCGTTGGACTTCAACTGGTCAATTAGAGGTTTGGGCACGTCTGGAGCTGCCGCCGTGACAAGAACGCGGTCGTAAGGAGACTTTTCGGGATACCCTTTAGAACCGTCTCCGTATATTATTGTTACGCGGTCGCCGTAGCCCGCGTTCATTATGTTTTTCCTTGAGATTTCCGCTAAACCCTGAACGATCTCCACCGTGTATACGTGGCCCCATTCACTTCGAGGCGCTTCTTTGGGAGCAATTATCTCTGCTATCGTGGCGGAGTGCCAGCCTGAACCTGCGCCGACTTCCAGAACCTTTTGGCCGACTTCCAGTTGGAGGGCTTCGTTCATTATTGAAACCATGTGTCGCCTAGCTCAGCGTGAAGCTGAGGCTATGTGGCGCCGAAATTGTTTGGCCGAAACCAATTGGAAGCGGCGTGTCAACGGCATTGTAGGATTGCATGTCTTTTGGAAGAAATTTTGTGCGGGGCACAGCGCGCATGGCCTGGATCACTTTGGACGAGCGAAGGATATCATGTTTTATTAGGCTGTCGATGAGTTTTTCCCAGTCCGTCTTCTCCAAATTAAAACACCAAGTAAAATAGTGTAAAAAGGTCCTTTTTAACATGATGCATTCTAAAGATGGGGTAGGAAGGAAGGTTACTTCACAGTGACAGACTTTGCCAAGTTCCTCGGAGTGTCTGGGTTTTGTCCCCTCTCAAGGGCCATGTAGTACGCCAAAAGCTGCAAGGGTATCGCAAAGGGTATCGGCGACAGAACCTCAGGGATTCCTTTTGGAACCTCAACGAAATCATCCGATAGCGCTTTAATCTCTTCATCGCCTTCCTCCACAATCGCGATTATTGAGGCGCCTCTGGCTTTCATTTCCATTATGTTGCCAATCAAGGTCTTGTGGGACCCATCCGTGGGGCAAATGAACACTACAGGAAAGCCTGGTTCAATTAGGCTAATTGGGCCATGTTTGCTTTCTCCCGCTGGAAGGGCTATCGATGGAACGTAGGCTATTTCCATGAGTTTGAGTCTGCCTTCGTAGGCTGTAGCTGTGCTTATCCCTCGGCCCAAGAAGAAGAATATCTTTGCGTCCCTGTATTTTTTGGCGATTTGCTTGACTTTTTCCTCTTGCGTCTCAATTATGGTCTTAACAATGTCTGGCAGCGTTTCCAGTTTTTCCGCTAGATGATCCATTTCATCCTGCGAAATCTTACCTCTCTTCTTTGATAATCTAAGCGCCAGTTGTGCCATCACGGAAAGTTGTGAAGTGAAAGTTTTTGTTGCCGCCACTCCAATTTCAGGACCTGACTGTTGACCTATGTAAACTCTAGAGACGCGCGTCAAAGTTGAGCCGATCGCATTGGTCAAGCCGAGGATTGTTGCCGCTCGCTGTTGTGAGCACGTTACTGCTGCCAGCGTATCCGCTGTTTCGCCTGATTGACTTACTGCTAGAATTGTGCTGTCGATGTTCACTGATTTGCCATGCTGTTCTGTGAATTCTGAAGCTATCACCGGATAGGTAGGCAAGAACGCAAGCTTTGAGAACATGTAGGACGCAGCTAAGCAGGCATGGTAGGATGTTCCACAGGCGACGAGGAATACTTCTCGGGCACGATCGAGAAACGTTGAAATCAAATCAAGATAGTGCTCTTGAAGCCTCAGCGTGTTTCGAAGGGTTGCTGGTTGTTCATGAATCTCTTTAATCATAAAATGTGGGTAGCCTTGTTTAACCGCCATTTCAGGCGTCCACTCAATGATCTTCGGTTCTCGGGTGACAACGCTAAAATCTTGGATTTTTCTGATTTCGTAGCCTGCGGATGAAAGGATAACGAGTTCTCCGTCATTTATCAGAACTGCTTTGTTAGTCATTGGTAAAAATGCTGGGATGTCGGATGCACAGTAAACTGCATTTTCGCTGACGCCTAGGACTAGGGGACTTTCGTTTCTGGCGCATATTATTTTGTCCGGCTCTTTAGTTGAGATGACAGCTAGCGCGTAAGACCCATCAAGTTTTTTGACGGCGTCAAGCACGGCACCAGCAAGGCTTAATGAGGGATTTTTTTTAAGATTTTCCTCGATAAGGTGGGCTATTACTTCTGTGTCTGTCTTCGAAAGGAAGATGTGGCCGCGGCTCTCCAGTTCAAGTTTTAACTCAGAAAAGTTCTCTATGATTCCGTTGTGAACTACGACTATTTGTCCGCTGCAATCCGCATGTGGGTGCGCGTTAACTTTTAATGGTGCGCCATGGGTGGCCCATCTTGTGTGTCCGACGCCTATGTTTCCAGGCAAATCGTCAAGGTTCAGGATTCTGTGGACCTCGTCTATTTTTCCTTGGTCTTTCTTTATGCAGATTTTGCCGTTGTCTATGGTTGCTATGCCCACGGAATCGTAGCCGCGGTATTCAAGTCTTTTCAGTGAAGCATGTATTATTGGTGCAGCGTTTCCTTCCTTCATGATACAACCAAAAATTCCACACATTTTTTAGGTGCCTCGGGTTCTGAGTTTTATTCTGTTCTAGTAGCTCTATTCAAGCTTTTTATCTACTAATAAGTATTTTTAGGAGATATTTTTCACTTCTAAAAAAGTTTTTGTAAGGGTTTCCGCGTTTCTGTGCTGCACGTAGTGTTATACAGAAAGCCGCGATTCACTATTTGGTCGATTACCATAACAAAATTTTTAATAATGGATGTGAATTTATGTTTGTTAGAAAAACATGGACAAAAAACTGTTACTTCAAGACGACGGCAAAACGCAAAAAGTAAAAGAAATTAGCATGATGCGGGATGCACAGAAGCTAAAGATGATTCTGGGCGAGCTAAGCTGGAAAATCTTGACGATGCTCTCCAAAGAGGAAATGTACCCTCTGGAAATCGCACGACAACTTGGGGTCCACGAACAGAAGGTCTATTACCACATAAGGAAACTGGCAAAAGCTGGAGCCATAACCGTCGAGAGAGAAGAAAAAAAGAAGGGCGCGACAGCAAAATACTACAAGACCGTCTCACCCGCCTTCGGCATAGAGTTCCCTCAAGGATATAGAACAATGCAGAAACCTTCCCTCCTAGCCGCGAGTGAGCAAATCCAAAATTTCTTCAAAGAATTCGTCAACGAAAACGGCGCCTTCGAAGGAAAAATAGTAGTGGGCAGTCCCACACCGCATGGTCCTTTCAAAACCAGCGCCAGAGACGGCCACTACGCCGCGCATTTAACATTTTTCCTAGGGCAATTCGCCAAAATGCCAGCAGAATTTGCCATAAAGTTGGATGTGGATGTGAAGGCTGAGAAAGAAGAAAAAAACAACCTAATTCTCGTGGGGGGTCCAGGAACAAATCTTCTCACACAGGAAATAAACGAGTATTTACCTGTTCGGTTTAACATGCAGTCCTCAGATCAAGGCTTCTTATTAGGTGGCATGGTGTCTAGAAAGACTTCGCGCGTTTATACCGCCGATGTCGTGGGACTAATAGCGAAAATCGCGAATCCATGGGACAACACCAAGCGCATTATAGTATTGGCGGGAAACAAGGCTGTCGGAACAAAAGCGTGCGTTTTAGCCTTGACAAACTTTTGGGAGAAAACCTTACAGGAGTACCGTGGTGAAGGCGATTTCGCAATTGTTATACAAGGCTTTGACTTGGACGGAGACGGGAAAGTAGATTCTGTAGAGGTTCTAGAATAGAATTGCACTTAACCGAGACCGAAGAAGTTGTTTTTGGGTATGGTCACGAGAACATCCGAGCCACGCATAGGACGACTCTCGAATTCACAAAGGATAAACATCTATCAAAAAAAGGCGACTGCATAGTTGCAGTAGCCGCGGACAAGGCTTTAGCCGATTTAAGTCCCCAATTTAAGGAAAACTTGCGAAAGCCAAACGCAAAACTAACCCTTTTAATAGAAGCTGGCGGAATCGCAGAGCAAGTTCAGGCTTATGGCTCTCAGCAATTGATTTTGTCCCATCCTATAGATGCGGTTATAAGAAAAAGCAGTTACATTTGTAGCAGAACCCTTGCTGTTAGCGCAGACAAGGCCGCAAACGACCTGCCCAAAGAACTCGTCGAAAAACTGAAGAATCCAAAACAAAAAATAAGAATCACGCTAATGGTACGCTTCTAGAGAATTTTGGCGTCCAAAACGATCTGCCACTCGTATGGAGCAGTCTCACGAATAGTCTTTGCGAAAAGAAATCTATCTACTTTCCTTCCCGCTTTTTCCACGGCTTCTGAAAAGCGAAGTTTCATGTTTTCTAAGGAATCAGGAAGGCGAATAAACCCATAAAAGTGAACCGTGCCACCTGCGGGCTTTGTTGCTCTGCAAGCGACATCGACAAACTCTATGGCTTTTTCAGGTAAATTCATAATCACACGGTCTGCAACTCCCAAAAGCTTGTCTTCAATGACCTGCTTCGCGTCTCCTAAAATTGGGTAAACCCGATTTTCCGCCCTGTTGAGTCTGATGTTTCTTTTCAGAAACTCGATTGCTTCTGAGTTTATGTCTACGGCGTAAACTTTTGCATCTCTATTGTTTTTGGCTATGAGTACGGAAAAAGGTCCGACTCCAGCGAATAAGTCCACCACAGTCTCGTCCTTCTGAACAAGCGACGCAACCCTCTTGTGTTCATGTGAAAGCCGCGGAGAAAAATACATCTTTGCGATGTCAACGTGATATTTGCATCCATACTCTTTGTGGACAGTGTCGGTTCTAGGCTCTCCTGCAATAATGTCAAACTCGCGCAGGCGATAGGTTCCGCTGACCGCGCCAACCTTTGCGAGTACCGTTCGTATGTTTTTATGTGTTTTCAAAATCGCTTCGCCAATGAGGCTTTCATGGGTTTTAAGCTCAGGCGGAATTTCGATTATGGCTATGTCTCCGACTGTGTCTAGTGCTCGCGGCAAACTAGCCAACAAATGAGGCGGAAGCTGATTTTCAAGAATTCCGACAAGCGTTTTCTCTTGCCGCTTTTTTTCAGGAAAAACATAAGTTGCAAGTTGAAAATCTGGCACTTGCGTTTTCAACACAAACAATTCGTTCTCTGACGGTTGACGAATAAGCGGTACGTAAATGAAACGTGCGTTTTTTTGGATCTCAAGTTTCCTGTCACTTATCTTGAGCTTGTTAGCTAAAATTAGGGTTTTCTCGCCATGGATTTTCGGAACTTGAATGCAAAGCGATTCCTTAAGCATAAGTTAGCCCACTTTTTCTATCCTGTAGAGGTTATTCACTTTTTCAACGTTAAATTGTACGCCTAAAATCTTTTCCGCAAGCCAAATGTTTGCTTCCAAATGATCTGAAACCGTTCTTGTCAAAAAGGCTGATGTGCCTTCTGCCAAAGCCACGTACGGAATGACCATGTCAGCCAAGTGCGCATCAACCGTTGGCATTGCGGAAAGCTCCGTATAAAGCCTTTCAGCCGCTTCCCTGCCAACCGCTTCGCTCGTTTTCTTAAGCTCTCCTATGGCATCGGCGCCCACGATCGCATCTGTGTCGGTCTCAGCCCACAAGACGATTGAGCTTCCCTTCTGCAAGGGATTTGACCTGTCATTTACGACTTGGATGTCCGCGGTATAACCCTTCTCAGAAAGAAGTTCGCTTGCCGTTTTGGCTTGGCGCTCGGCAACTTTCCTTTCAGCCAAGAACGTGCAAACCGAAACACCCTTTACGCTTTTTAACTTGCCGAAGTTCTCTAAGCGAATTGGCTGCAGTGCAGGAGGAGGCTTTACGGTCATCGTTACTTCGCCCATTCCTTTTGGGTAGTAGCCGTACTTGTGCACTATTATGGATGCGTCAAGTCCCATCTGTTTTAGAATGGTCAAGAATACGTTTCGTATGTAATTAATCGTTGGAGAATGGGAAACGTCAGTTCCGCCCTTTGTCACGTGCAAGCGCACCGTGTCTTTGGCGAATACGCATATGGGCAGCACGGTCATCAAAAGCATCGAGATGCTTCCTGCGGTTCCGATTTCTGCTTCAAAGTTTCCGCTTCTCATTTCTCGGGGCTTGAACCAAAGCTCTCGGGAGTTAAGCGTTGCCCCCTTTACTTCCGCGTTGCAGAGTTTAGCCGCTGTCAACACGGCTTCCAAATGCTGAGCCTTCAAGCCCGGCTGGGGTCTGTTTTGCCTGATGTTGTAAATGTGTAACGGTTGTCCAATGGTGGCAGCTAAGGCTACTGAGAGTCTTAGGATTGTGCCGCTTCCGCTCTTTTGGCTTCCGTCAATTTCAAACAATAGGCGCTTACCATCCTCAGCAATATTAATGAATTTTAGTTTATAGCAAGTTTCAAATAATTAATAAGCGCCATAAGTATTTTAGAGTTTGAAGGGAAGATTGCCTATGAGCACTGAAAAAGAGAATTTGGAAAGGCTCGTGGAGAGAATCGACGAGCTTCTCGTGGTTTTGAACAAGATTTCGGAAGACCTCCGAACCGTTTCTGCATCGATAAAGTCCATGGCAGTTTCACAAATCACCCAACCAACGCCCCAAACTGCCGCGCCAGTCTTCTATGAAGTTCATGAAAAGAAGTCCATAGAAGATATCCGCATGGCGTTTCCAGAAGATTTAGAACACCTGCTAAGTTTCGAAGAAAAGGGCGATTACATAATAGTTAAGCCTCGGCAGTTTCTGGGGTCTGAAAACTTTGCGAAGATCGCCTCCGCAGTGCGTGGAATAGGCGGCGAGTACATAAGTGCGGGGCGAGACTCGCATTTCAGGGTGCCTAAGAAAACAACTTAGAACCTATGCCCATATTTTATCTTAAAGCCATCAAACTCTCCAGTGAAGTCTTCCCACGTTAAATCAATATTTATAACTCTTGCTCCCGGCGGTTCGCGTTTACAGAATTCTATAAGCGCCTTGACTGCTTCTTCTTCGCCTTCAAAAACTGCTTCCACTCTGCCGTCTGGTAAATTGCGAATCCAGCCTTTCACGCCGTGACTGTCGGCCTTGTACTTTGTTTCTGTCCTGAAGAAGATGCCCTGAACCCTGCCGCTTACAAACACGTGAGCTCTGGTTTTCATGCCTTTTGCCTTCGCGGTTAACAGCGCACATAAATCTAACGTTTTCGGCGGTTTATGAGTTTTCACTTTGCTCGACCTCTCTCCCCTACGCTGGCATGTCGTTTGTGCATGTGTTTTAAAAGCTTTCAGTTTCTGTCAAAATCTTGTGAGCGCGAATGTTCAAAACTGATTGTGGAAAACTGATGGTGTATGCGTCGACTGTTGTCCCTCACAGGAAGCGGTTTCAGTCAGTTAGGACGGCTACTGAAAAGACGGCTAAGCTTCTGAATTTAGATTTCGAGGTGGTCGGGTTCAGAAAGAGTTTCTCGCAGATTTACGTTTACTACGAGAATGGTGATGATGAGCCCATTCCGATTTATTGCGATGAAGGCAAAACGTGTGACCTGCAAGAGATTTGTGCAACTTTAAAAAATATGGTGTTCGTTCTGTCTTTCCATCCTAAGCATTCAGCGTTGAGGCATGTGCGAAAAGAGATCATGAGACTTTCTTGAATTTGTTTTTTCATGCCTTTGGAGGGTAATGAACTGCGACAACCATTTTGGTGATATTATCAGCTGTTGTTCCAATGACGAAATAAGTATCTCTTTCTTCCATCCAATCGCGGAATTTTGCTCGCACTTTGTCAAATTGATTCGGATATTTTCTTGCCAACGCCAATGCTTCCCATTCACGGCAAACAAGATCGTATGATCTTTCAGAATCGCTAAACTTGTATCGTAGTTTACCATTTGAATCTTGGTAGAACTCTTCAATTTCAGGTTTTATTAGACCCAGACTACGACCAGATGATAGTATTGCGCTTATTGATTTGTCAAGGTGCTTCCGCAGATAAGCTCTACGCTCTTCCCAGTCTTCAATCTTCTGAACGCATCTACCATAACTTACCAAGTATCTGTCTTCAGGACGAGTGTGTGCCCCCTGCCAAGCCTTTACTTCAACTTCAATTATGCTAAATTTCATGAAATAGCTCCTGCTAAGAAGGTTTGTAGGCACAGGGTAAAGTCTTCGCCATTTATTATCTTCAGCAATACCTGCCACACATGTTATCTCACCATGCATCAGACTATCTGCGGGTATTGCTTTTGCGAGTACGACAATTTTCTCTTTAATCGCCACGCATCAACACCTATAGCTACATGTGGTGAAATGTTATACCTGCTTCTTCAAGCTTACCTGCTAAAATCGACCTGTGGCAACGTCTGAAATCTTTTTCATAGCACATCAGACATATCACACTGTTCTTGGAAAGTTTAGTGAGGAATGAGATTAGATCGGGATTTTTATCAAGATATTCAGAATAACGTCTGAAATAACTTCCATAATCATGCGTAGATTTTAATTCTTGCCGTTGGTTATAATCAACGCCAAGCTCGGGTAGGTGAACGTACTTTATCCTTGCATCTGCAGCAATTCGGGATAGAGTACCTTCGCTGAAGGTATTATCCTGTTTTGAATAGGCGTCCTTTCTAACATCAACGAGGACTTCAATTCCTTCATTACTTAGTGACTTGAGGAATTGGTCTGGAGCGCGTCCCTCATAACCTATTGTAAACGCAATAAGCCTATGATTCACTGATTGATTGTTTTCTTTAACAAAGTCAGTGAGTTTGACAGGCTTAGTTTCTGGGAGCCTTCTCAAAGCATATTCATATGCTTTCCAATCTGATATCCTATACCTATTTTCGACTTGCTCGACAGCATTTGCCGACTTGAGCTTATCAAGGATAACAACAACTGCCTTTTTTGTTTTCCCGGTCGACTCAATTATTTCTTGCAGAGTTATGCTATCGTTCGTGGTGATTTTTAATCCGAAACCAATATACTTAGCAACCAAAACAAGCAGTATAGCGTCCTCGGATTTAGGATTTCTTTTCAGAATAATCACTCGATCTTTGTAAAGATGAACTAATCCTCTCAGTTTTGCTGCCATATCTGTAAGGTTAGGTCTAGCAGTTAAATCTGAAACAATGTCAAATGCAGGGATTACCTTACTTAGAACATTGAAGTATTCTCTTGTAACAGTTTCTGGCGAACCTGAAATCACCTGCTTGAAGTTGTTGTATTTGATTGTGACTTCGAGTTTCTCGCTTTTGCTCATTAGAGTGTCCCCTAATTAATTATCGAAAGCATTATTTTTCGTTTTCTATAAATTCGATCATCTTCTTCTTATTATGAGAAAGCAGCCTATTAGCCCTCTATCCGTACATGCCAGACAATCCAGTTTTGGCTGAGCATTCATCGAAATAACAACATATAACAGGCGCACATACAAACGAAAAAGGACGACACATTCTGCGTTAAAGTAGCGCTGAAGAGATTATGAGACTTTCTTGAATTTGATGCTTTGGTTTTCGAGTGTTACTTCGTAGACTTGGTTTACGTCGAACTCGATGCCTAAACTGTCGTATTCCTGCTCTGTCAAGAACAGAAGTATCTTTGGAATCGCGAATTGTGTTCTCTGGGGAAGGAAGGGCATTTGTTGCTGCAAAGCTTGCATGATATCTTGCGCCATTTTTGCCTCTTCTGTTGGAGGCCTAACTACGAAGGGTGAGACTTCTCGCTCTTCAACTAGTTCTATTCGTTTTCCAAGGTTGCCGTCTAAATCGCGGATTGATTCGATCTTGTTGACTCTAACTCGAAACACGGTAGTTCACGCTCGTAAAGAGAATATTCGATTCACAGATTTAACCTATACTAAAGCTGTTGAGGGCTGGCAAGCTGTTTTTTCAGGTTGTTAACTGTTTCGCGGTCTCAAGATTTACATATTTGCCTCTGAACCCTTGCAAAGAACCCAGAACACTTCTGATGACTTCGGTAGCTTTCGGGTTTTCGATTTCGGTGAAGTTTTTGAATCTCACAAAGGTCATCTTTTCTCTTCCTTGAGCGAACGTGCAATATTCATCGAAGGATTCAAAGCAGCTTTCTGACCCGTATTTTCTCCAAAGTTCTTCGCGGTCTCCAGTTAATCGTTCAATGAAATCTGCAACCCCTCGGACTTGCATAATTGGCTTTTTGACGTAGAACAGGAGCATCTGCGCTTCGCGGGGTCCTACCTGATTTTTCCGCACGAAAGCTTGAATTCCCCTGTTGGTTCTGTTGCGTTCGCGCAACTTGTTCCAGTACTTTTCGTTAGAAATTAATATGAAGGCATAACATTCGTTTTTCATGCGCAATCGACTCGCTGCGGATTTCTAGAATAGTTATGTTCTGAGATAACAGTTTCGGCTCTTCTAGCCTTTATTGCTGAGTATGGTTTGTTGGTGAAGTTTTGCTGAACTATCGTGCTCTGTGTGACTACAGCTCCTTGTATATAGTTCATGAACAAGCAACTTGAACGTCGTAGATTTGTCGTTTCTAGGCAGAAATCTTTTGTTGAGACAATTGAGCTCGATTTTGATGCCTTGAGGCTGAAGGCTAGGGTTAAATGTTCAAACAACCCGTGAAACTTTTGTTCAAACAATTGAGCTGGCTTCTGATGCTTTGTGGCTGTACTATAGTATGTGCTAGGGCCAGCGCAATAGTAAGTACTGTTGAGTCTTCTGAAGTCGCCTCGAGCGTGTGGCTGGGCGTTACTTCGAAGCTCGGTTTGCTGCGTAGACCGTGTGAGGCGCCTACCTCCTTCTTTATATATAGATAAGTGACTCTTAAAATCGCTTTATTTGATTCAAATATTGAGAAATTCTCGAGAGATTTTAAATTCCCCGGCATGCCGCGAGGAAGCTTGAGGGAGTGTTTTTATTTGCGGTTCATTATAAAATAGCATGTGTGTTGAGCCCGTATGGACGTCGACCGCGAGCAAGCAAAAGAATTCTCATGGGGAACAGCCGAGCACGTGAAAAAACATCGACTATCAACCGGCATATTGCTAACACTCATCGGAACAATCTACTTTATATTTGGAATATCCGGCGGCTGGAGCGAATGGCAAAAACAAATCCTCGGATATCCGCCATCAGCCTTTAATTGCTTGATAGGTTTTGTCACCACTTTGCTTTTCGTTGCGAACCTTCTCGTGTTGATAATCGGAATTGTGTTGATATCGACGTGCGATGAATAAAAAAGGGATAAGTGAAATGTACATGACAAAATTAAGGCAGAATTTGCGGAAGTTACAGGGTTTACTTTCTCGGAATTTGTGGAGGCTGTGGGGTATGCTTTCTTTGGGATATATTGTGTTGTGGTTTTACGCATTGTTCACATGGTATTTCCCAAAAATACAGGCTCCCACAGGTGGCATTTTAATGGTGAGTTGGACAGAGGCGGTGATGGCGGTGCTGTTCTGCACGGTAGGCATAATGGCATTGATCTTCGCTTTTCTCGTATTGTGGGTCACGTTGAAACGTTGATTAGGAAAAAAAGAGGAATATAGTTTTAGGGACTCATTCAAGTCCAAATGTTTCAGTTTTACGGCGCTGGGCTTAATATACTCTCCCGCTAAAGTGACTTTAGAAATCAGTTATATGTAGATTGAACTTCAGGTTAGGTATGTGCTAACACCTCTGTTAGTCTTCAGCCTTAGATTAGTTTTTATATTTGTCACATGTTATTTACATAACATAGTTGAGGGAGGAAACTGGATGAAACTTGTAACGGTCCTGTTACCAGAAGCTTATCTTGAAGGTTTAGACGAACTTGTGAGAGCTAACATGTATCCAAGTAGGAGTTCCGTCATAAGGTCAGCGGTCAGAGATTTGCTGAAGAAAGAGCTCTGGGAGAAACGCGGAAGATAAGCTGAGCTCTCCCAAATTTTTGTTTTAGGCGCTTTTATCTCACATGTCTTATTGACGCCCTAAGTTTCTTAGCTGCCTCGGCTGGATCCTGTGCAAGAGTTATTCCCCGTCCTACAATGAGGTAGCGCGCGCCAGCCTTAAGCGCTGTTTCCGCTGCGCCGCCTTGAGCGCCTATTCCAGGCGAGTATATGGGCACGTTTTCTCTCAGTATTTCGTGTATGTCCCTTATTTTTTCAGGGTATGTGGCGCCTACCACCACGCCGTCTGCATTCCATTTTAGTGCTTTTTTTGCGAAGGAAATGTACTGCGCGATTTTTGTGCCTGTTTCCGCGTCGTATATTGTTTGGCCGTAGCCTTCGTTTGCCCCTTTGTGGCTCATGTACGCGAGAAGTATTACGCCTCGTTGGAGCTTGCGTGCGACATCGAATATGGGTTTTAAGCCTTCTTCCCAGCCTATGAATGGGTTGGCTATCAAAGCGTCAAAGCCAGCGGCGTAGTAGTACTCGGCTATGACCTGGTTAGTTGCGCCGATGTCATTAGCTTTGCAGTCCATTATTGCAAGAAGCCCTTCTTTATGGATTCTTTTTATTAGGTTTTGTACGCCATCAAACGTGCCGAGCGGAAGGACGAGATGATGGTTGATTTTCACAGCGCATATGTACGGGTGAACTGCCTCTAGAACGTCTTGAGCTTTGGTGAGAAGGCTTTCTCGATTCTCTGGGCTTTGAAAGGGAAAGTCTAAGGCTAATACAATGCTGGATTCCTTGTTTTTTGCTGTCTCTTCTATTTTTGCCCTGAACGACATTGTACAACCCCTTTTCTTATTTGGGTGAGAAACCGATAACCTTTACTGTTTCGACTTCGCCAACAACTAATCTGATTGGAAATTTATATATCTCACCTTTGATTGCAACTCTTTCTAACGGCTTCACTATGAGTGCAGTATTAGTCGGGGAATTCGCGGCTTTAGGCGCAGCAATCAGCTGGGCTGTTGCGCCGATACTCTATAGGCGCGCTTTGTTCAAGACGAAGCCTGTCTCGGCGAACATTGTCCGCTGTGCAAGCAACGCTGCAGTTCTCGTATTCATCCTATTGGCATTTGGCAAAGCCGGAGCCCTAGCAAGTTTGCCCACGGAAGTTGTTGTCATCACAGTGGTCAGTGGAGTGATTGGCTTGGGAATTGGCGATACCTTGTACATGATCGGTTTAAAGTCTGTGGGCGTTACCAGAGCGGTGCCGTTGGCAGCCACGTATCCCCTTTTCAGTCTTGTGTGGGCGACGTTCTTGGTGGGTGAACCCGTAACAGTGACAGCGGTTTCAGGCGCCTTCGTAATACTGCTTGGAATCTGGCTGTTGAGCAGAGAAAAACTGGACAGCACTGCTGAAGCTAAGGGCAAGCTTGCCTTCAGAGGCGTGATTGTGAGTTTGGCAACGGCTGTGGTATGGTCTGTAAGTATCACGTTGATGGATGTTGCCGTGACGATGCCAAGCGTGAACAGCATAGACGCCAGCTATGCAGTAGTTACTACGAGGATAGCTGCCATGGCGGTGTTCATGCTTGCGCTTTCGCCTGTATTGGACAGAGATCACGGTTTTCTTAAAGTGAAGCGGAGCACGCTGATTGAACTGTGTGTTGGCGGACTTGTGGCGAACGGCATCGGATGGCTATTGATGAACTACAGTTTTCTAAATATCCTGGAGGCACAGGCGGTTCCGATCTCTTCCACGACCCCGTTGTTTTCGACAATAGCTGGCTTCGCTCTCTTTCACGAGAAGATGACTGCCAACAACACGCTGGGCGCAATAGTGATCGTTGCTGGAATTTTCTTGATTTTCATGGTCTAACTATTCCTGATAGAAAAGCGGTACAGTTTTATATCTCGTCCTTAAAGGGAAAAGTGCACGCCGAGGGTTGCGTATGTCTGTGTCGCCTAGTATCCGAGAGGTTTTGGCGAGAAGAATCGCGGGAGAGATTATCTTTTCAGGCAAGCCTGGGGCGACCATGCGAAAGTGGCGCGAGCTTTTTGCGGTTTCTCAGATGAGCCTCTCGGAGAAAATGGCGCTTTCATCATCCGTTATAAGCGATTACGAGAGCGGCAGAAGAGAAAGCCCAGGCGCCAAGTTCGTCAGGCGGTTTGTTCTGGCGCTTTTGCAGATTGACGAGGAAAAGGGCAGCCGCTTCATCAGGGAATTCGCAAAGTTGACAAGTTCGCCGAGCATGGCTATAGTTGACCTCAGAGAATTCCCCATACCAGTCCGCGTAGAATACCTGTGCAAAGCAATTCAGGGCGAAGTGGTAGCCTGCCAAAACAAATACGTCAAAGAAGTCAACGGATACACCGTAATCGACAGCAAAAAAGCAGTTGAAGCTCTTTCCGGCTTGGAATATTCACAGCTATTCGGAGCAACAACGGAACGGGCTTTGATCTTCACGAACGTGGACGCTGGATGTTTGCCGATGATGATTGTGCGTGTTAGCAGCCTGAAACCGCGGGTAGTGGTTTTTCACCGCACAAAACCTGATGATGACGCGATAAGGCTGGCTGAATACGAACAAATACCGCTTATTTACTCAACCGTGCCCAGCGTTGAGCAATTAGTGAAATCTTTGAGGAAACTGTACCGCATAGCCCTGCGCATAAAACTCGGCAGACGCGTCCGTCCGCCCCCAAAAATAAGCGCGTAGGCATCGAGAATGATCAAGGTCGGATGTTGCGGCTTTCCAACGTCAATGAGTCGGTACTTTCAAAACTTCAACACCGTAGAAATTAACAGAACCTTCTACCAGTATCCCGAAACAAAAACGGTCGAAGGCTGGCGCCAAAAAGCCTCGGAACACTTTGGTTTCACCGTCAAAGCGCACCAAGATATAACGCACAAAGCCAAAATGAAGGTCAAAGACGAGAGCCTCTCGGCGTTTGAACGTGTGAAACGCATCTGCAGAACATTAAACTCGCATGTGCTGCTTTTTCAAACGCCAAGCTCATTCACGCCAACCACGCTCAGTAATGCGGAAGACTTCTTCATGGCGATAAACCGCGAGGAACTGGCTTTAGCTTGGGAGACCCGCGGACCAGCATGGCAATCACCAGAGACACGTGAAAAGCTTCGCCGAATCTTGGAGAACTTGGGCGTTACACACGTCACTGACCCTTTTCGGGCGTTACCCGCTTACGTGGACGAAGTAGCCTATTTTAGGCTTCACGGCTTAGGCGAGCGAATGTACTATTACCAGTACACAGATGAGGAATTGCGCAAACTCAAAGAATTAACCGCTCCGTACGAGCGCAGAGCGAAGGAAGTCTACGTTTTCTTCAACAATCTCTCAATGTTTGAGGATGCAAAGCGTTTTAAACAATACCTGTCCAGTGGCGCTTTTCCGAAAATCACTGCTCAAACGGGCTTAGCATCCGTCAAAAGCGTTATACAGAAAACACGGTACCCAACAACCAAAAACATGCTGATCAGAAAACTCGGATGGCGACTCGTAGAAACAGAACAAGGACAACAAATCCGCCTTGAGATACTGCTGAAGAACCTACTTTCCAAAGGTTACACCAACGCGGAAGAATTACTAATTGAATTAAGAACCCTGCTCTAAGGTTCACTCTTTATATGTAAGGGGACTATAGGTTTCCGAAAGCGCCAGCGCAGCTTATTATTCCATTGGTGTAGGTACATATCGAGCGAGATAGCCCTTTGTAATTTTCTGCTTTTTCGGCTTCCACGCCGCTAATCGCTTCTTGATTTCCTGCGCACTCAACTTCACATTCAACACT
>Ga0315282_10008117_pt1 | contig 17045 bp, 17 predicted proteins | sample YL17G07_20_MG_FD_203693 | JGI IMG/M metagenome (GOLD analysis project Ga0315282, IMG submission 203693) | Sediment microbial communities from Yellowstone Lake, YNP, Wyoming, USA - YL17G07_20 | ecosystem: Environmental > Aquatic > Freshwater > Lake > Sediment | place: USA: Wyoming | collected...
TGTCTGACTTTCATTGTCGAGTGTTTGGGGGTGTTCTCTGGTTAATTCTGGTTGTGAGGCGGCTTGTTTGCTTGTCTTAAGCACGGTATCAAGCCATCAACACCTAATTATTGAATCGGCCTGCGCGAGTCAGGAACCGTGGTCGGTAAAGTGGTTGCAGTCGATAGCACCCACCTAAAGGCCTACAGCGGAAGAGCTATGGATAACCGTGTTGGAAGAAGCGACCCGGAAGCCAGGGTAGGCCGAGGGCGGAGAGGCTTCATCCTCGGGTACCGCGTCCACACTATCTGCTGCACGGACTCGGAGCTGCCAATCGCCTTCACCGTGGCTCCATGCAACGAGAATGATAAGGTCTACTTCGAACCACTGCTGGAGAAGGTGAACCGCCTTGGCGTCAGGTTTAGGGCAGTCCTAGCGGATGCCCAGTATAACAGCGTGAATGTTCGGAACGCTGCTGAATGGCTTGGCGCTGAGCCGGTGATTCCGTTGAGGAGGGATTCGCTGGTGAAGAGTGCTCTTCAGGTGGGTCGGGACTTCGTGACGCGTGGTATTAAGAGAATCGTTAAGCTGTTCAGGAGGCGATGGAGCATCGAGAGGCTGTTTGGCAGGGCTAAGGAGTGGCTTCTGCTGGATGGTCTCCGGGTCAGGGGTCTCAGCCAGGTGACGATTCATGTAGCCTTGAGTTTGGCTACTATGCTGGCGGTTGCGGTTGCTGCTACTGAGCTTAGGATGCTTGGTCTGGTTAGGGGTATCAAGCACTTCACTGATTGACTGCTGTTTCAGCTACCTTGGGACAGGGTTAGCTTAGAGCTGTTTATCCGTGTCTGTGTGGTGTGTCTCTTCTTTGTGGTGGTTTGGGGAGTGGATCAAGCGGATCGAGTGAGGTCTAGGCTCTGAAGAGCTTTTGACTTTGTGAATTGATGTCTAGATTAGATAATTTCTAAACAGGCAAGCGCGCGACATTCGATGAGGGATAAGACGGGTCAGGAACCCACTCTATCGAGAAACCGTCTCACCAGCACCTCGAACTCCTCAGGCCTCTCCTAGGGGATCATGTGACCCGCCCCCCTGACCACCACCGCCTGAAAATCTGGCAGGATCCTCTCCATTCTCATCCTCGCCTCAGGGGATACGAGGGTGCTCTCCTCCCCGATCAGCAGCAGCGTGGGAGCCCTCATCCTCTCGACGTAGGGCCAGAGGTCGACTGCCAGCCCGCCCCTGATCACGTCACCCGTAGGCTTGAGCCTCAGCCTCCCGCCCTCCCTCCTGAACGCGTATCTGAGGCGGTTCTCCACGTACTCCGGCGTGAAGCCAGGGTACCTCTCATTCAGGTAGGCCCTGGCCTCAGCCTCGTCCCCGAAGAACTCGGAAGGAGCCGGGCGAGCAGGTCTAGCCTTCGCGCGCGTAGCCAACCCAGTCTAAGCATAGGCCATCACGACGACCCAAGAGGTGGCAGACCCCACCCCTCGACCACTTGATTCATCTTTTACCGGGGGTAAAATAGACGCCTCCCTTATTCCGGTATATATAGAAGTGATAGATCGATCTCCCGGTCATCCGCACACACACTAGGCGATCAGGGGGTAGATCGGTACATTTTGAGGGTTCTATATTTAAACTGTTACTAAATGGATGTTTAGTTGCGTTCAGGGAGCAGCGGAAAATGGGTTAACGGGGCATATCCGTAGCTTCTACGCCTAAACCAAACCGTTTCCGGGGTTATCGGAGATCGATCACCCATGCCCAACAATGAGATCTAGCTCTTGGGGCCTAAAACGACGTGCATATTTTAAAGGCAAATACCCTAGGGTAGAGAGGCGAGAAAATCAGAACGCAATCGACTCGACCGTCACACGAAGATTCGGATCAATACCGGGATCGGACGAAAGATCAGCCAAAGTAGCCAGAGTTTGGATCGGGGCTAACCTTACCCATTTTAGTCTAGTTTTACACCAGTGTTACACCACTATTATACTGGTATAAAGGATGGACACCCAGGCACCTTTATGACAGTATTATACTGGTATAAAGGAAGAGACTCCAGTAGCGTTACGGCATGTTTACACTGGTGTAAAGGAAGGATCCCCAGCAGTGTTACGACAGTATTATACTGGTATAAACACGAAGGAGCTCCAGCAGTTACCACGCGTCACAATGGACGTCGACAATAGACCGATCACACCTCACCAAAACTGTAGAGCCACATTCTCCACACGCGTCGAAACCCTCAGCGGCTGGGTCCTGGATCTTCTTAGCAGTTACCCTAACCTAACCACGTAAAACTTCGAGGCGACGAGAAGCGGACCCCGTCGCAGGTCCACAGAATTAGCGCCGGGTCTCTGAGTCGAGGAGGCGGAGCCAGGTCTCCATCTTCGCCAGGTACTCCTCGGGCGTCAGGTAGTCCCTCTCCGACAGGATGACCCTACGCAGCATAGGCCTGGCGCTTAGCCCGCTGGCTGCATACGCCTTGAGGGCGGCCAGCGACACCAAACCCGGCGTAGCAGAACCCATCGTATATCCCCTGCGTATACTGCCACAGGAAACGGTAAATTCCTAACCGCGAAACTAAGTATGGTGGTACACTGGTGTTGAGGCGGAGGGGATACGGGGAGCAGCAGCAGAGGGCCTGGGCAGAGTCGAGGAGAAAGGTCACTGCAACCCTCTCAGACGGTTGGACTAGATTCAGCGACCTTAAGAAGACCACGGGGCTCGGAGCCGCGACGCTGACCAGACATCTAAGAGCACTCGTCGCCGACGGGTCCGCCGAGAGGCGCGTCGACACCGAGTCAGGGACACATCCCCCACCCACTTACTATAGACTCACGCCACCCGGATCAGTAAGAGGCGGGAAGGCGTCGGTCACCCTCAGCGGCTTGACTAGGATTAAGGTGGGCGCCTCGAGTCAAAGTCCCTTAACTGTGTACGCTGACAGGCACATACCATTAGACGATGTAACCTCCGGGGAGATCTCGGAGATGCTGAGGAAGGCTGAGGATCTCCTCGCGGAGCTCGAGGTCACGCTGATGCTTGAGGAGAGGCGCAGAAAGTTGGCGAGGCTCCTCGTGGGTGTCGTTGGCTTCGAGGAGGTGATTGTGCTGGAGGACCTCGCCGACGTCTTCTTCAGCTTCAATGATAGGTACGAGAGGGCGGGGGTCGCGGGCTCTGCTGGGGAGGAGGCGGAGATCAGGTCGAGGGAGGGGGAGTACCTCAAGCGTTACGATGCATCGCATGCGGGGTTGGAGCGTGACGCCCGTGCCTGGGTGTTCATGAACCGTGAGCTTAGGGATACGCCGTTGACGGGTGAGGAGTTCGGTGCTTACTGTGAGAGGCGGAGGAGACTGGAGGGCCTCATCGTCCCGGAGGATCTGGGTCGGCTCCTGGCTGAGCCGAGTCCGGTGGTCTGTCTGGTCGCGGCTTCTGAGGGTGTACGGGTCGTGTCTGAGAGGTCTAGAGATCGGGGTATTCGAGGTGTTATCGATCCCTCTCCTGGAAATCGTTAGAGACAAACACAATTCTTCTTCGTTCATGTGTTGGTTGAGGTGTGATCGCCCTGGTACACTTTTTGATGTCGACTGGTACACTTTGTTAAGCTAAAGTCGATGGAGGACATGATAGCCATCAACTCTCCTTGAGATTTCGTTAGAATTTACCGAGTTTGAAGCATACCACCTCTATCGGGGTAATTGCGGGAGGCCTGCCATCTGCTCTCAGCCTACGGCAGGTGAGAGGAGAATGAGCGGGCCGACCATGGGAAAGGCGAGATGTTGTATATTGAAAAATGGGTTAGCCTATCCTATAATTTTTAAATATTAACTGGATCCCAATTTAGGAAGATTAATGATAGCTTCTTCATTGTTTGTTATCGTAAAATAGTTATTATCTGATTCAGTTTGTTTTCTCATCATTACCAGTTGCATGGCAAGAGAATGTAAACGATAGTTACCGTTTTCGAGACCAAATGATAGAAAACCAATACCCATGCTTGCGAGAACACTTAAAAAGCCTTTAAAAAGGGATTCGCTTTCAAATCCCCAGTCCATAACAGAGTTTATTGTTTTTCCCAATATTTTTTCAGAATATTCCTTAAAATTGTCCGAGGCAATTTTACCACCATAAGCTCCTATAAATACATCATCAGAAGTAGTGACGAGACACAAGATCGATGGTAAAGCTAAATTAATTTTCCTTCCACCTGCTGATAAAGTAAATATTTTTCTTGAAAATTTCTGGTCCGCCTCCGACGTACTCATTTGGAAATAGGTTTTCAGAATATCTTCTTCATCAGATCCTCTTGGGTGTGTATGGAATGTTAATGGCAGATACCGCTTTCCATCTTTCGTACCTTTTAAACAACTGCGAATATATTTGTTATAACTCTCTGGTTTTCGTTGATAGCTTTTTTCAGGATTACAGGATAAATTTTGAATATATCTGACTCCCTCAATAAGCAATACGTTATTTGACTCTATCCTAACAGGTTCAGCTAGTAATATTCCTCCAATTTCATAGTCAGTCTTATATCTTTTCTGTAAACTAGAAATGACCTTTTTTGTAATTAGGATCTTTAACGGAGTTTTTAAATAAAAAGTATTAGCAGATTCGTCCTTGGAATCATATATGAATTCTTCTCTAATAAGAGAATCATACCATCCTAAAAAATTATAATCCATGAAATGTTTTACTCTAATAGCCATTCTCATATCATTATAAAAATAATATATTTAACATTTCAAGTTTTGTACGAAGGTTAACAATTAATTGACTTAGGGCATACCCTACAATCTGTTTTCAACTTACTTTATACGCGAGGAGAATGAGCGGGCCGACCAGGTAAAGTTAGGGTAATATACATTTGAAAATGTCACGAGAGAATAGTCTGAGTCGCTCTAACTCGGTTTCCTGTAAAACTCTGTTGTGAGCAATAGTATTACGTGGGATCTCCAGTTCAGTTAGCCGTCCGATAGCAGCATTTTGGTCTTTAAAGAATGGCTGGAATACATTCCAATTCTTCTGAATGATTCCATGAAGTTCTTCGAACGTCGTGTAAAAAATCATGTGGTTTTTTTCAACGTCGTGCCAAGGAGAATCAAGCTCTTTCTTCTTTCTATCTGCGCAACTGTCTCTATTCTTTTGAGATACAGCCTTTTCCCACCAATCACCTGCATATTTCTCTTCCAGTTTTTCCATTATAAAATTTCTTAATTGATTTTCGAGTAGATGTAAAATGGTATAAGCTTCAGCCATTTTTTGGGTGTTTTCATCAATATGAGGTATTTTTTCGGTTATTTTTTTGATAGACTCTGGGTTACCTGTTGTATCTTTTTCCAAGAAATCTAAAGAAGGCTTAAATGCAGATTGAATATATTTCCGTCGTTCCTCATATGTAGCGTATTTTGGTCTTATCCATATCCAAAATTCGCCTAATGTTGAACATGAAGATAAGAAGGGAGGTAGTTTTTCCTTTATTTTCGGATTGTTAATGAGTTCGTTTCTAATTTGGGTATATTCGTCATCATTAGTCACAGTCTTACCGGTAGCTCGGGCTGTCGTTACTACTTGCAATCGTTCAATTTTTATTATTAGCTCGTTATTTGACACGTTCTCGTATGTTGTATTTTTCCTTTGTAAATCTTCGTATTTTGCCCAATCTTCGAAAACGATTTCTTTGTTGAAAATTAAAAATAGACTGGCTTTGATTGCATTTATATTATTAGATATTATTTCGTTAATCATCCAAATATTTCCATTTATAACCTGTTTCTTAATTAGTTTTTTTGATAAACTTTCTGTTTTATTAGAAGAGTTTTCAAATACTACATTTAAACGAAGATCGGATGGTTTTATGCTATTATGAGAGGCAATTTTTACTACTAACTCTCCATCTCTCCTAAATTTAACTTCTTCAAGTTTTAAATATATGGGAATTACGCCATAAATTGCTCCTAATTTTCCTCCATATACTTCCATTCCTAAATACTTTGAGGTGACTTTCGCAAGACTACGATGAGGTTCAGAAAGATGCTTCTTTACAAGCTCATCTATTTCTACCCACTCAGTTGGATCTAACAAATTATCTTTAGCATAATTCCTTAAAAAAATGGCAGGCCAACCTTCTTTATCTGAAAGTCCTTCTCTCTGCCAATGAGGCCATTTCTCTTTAATAGAGTCGATTGTTTCGAAATGGGTTGTTAGTATATTAGTATTATTGATTGTTATTGATCCAGACGTCATTTCATTAATTTTCCTTTTCAATTTGTCAATTGAAAAATCATCGAGATAACGAACTATTTTGAATTTATTGGGGATTTCGTATAAAATTTTATATTCTGTATTAAGAGATTTTTCTGAAGCATAAAAAACAATGGCGAGACATATCCATTCTTTTTTTGACTCTTTATAATAGGCAGCGATAGTTGTTTCTAATGAATTCCACATTTGAGGATAGGCTTCTATTTTTTCGATGAAGGCTTTAATTTTTTCAGTATCTAATACCAAGAGGCAGCTTCTCTTCGATTATAGACGAAGGATATTTCAATAAAACTTTTTGCCTTAACTTATTTCAAAAAGTTGTTTGATGGAAAAAGGATGGAAAATGGACCGAACGGAAGAAGGAAAAATTAAATACGTAATATTTAAGGTATTTTTTAAGATGGGAACTAATGGTTCGGATGAATATGTAAGGGGTGGATCGGAAACAACCGTGGAAAATATTGTAAATGCTTATCTGTCCAATTTACAAAGCCTGAAATGGGTAGGTGGAATGTTGGAATTCGCCTGCTCATCTGAAAAGCTCCTGAAAAATCCGGAAATGAGAAAGAGGGAGATTTTAAGAATCATCGAAAAATATGGAAGATATCGCAAGTCAGAGTTAAAAGGAGAAATGAAACGAAGAGGATTAATAGAATAAAATAACTATCGATTTTACTTCTTCTCCAAATAAGCAGCGTTGTTCACTACCGAGACTTCTATCTGCTCATCCAGCTCACGTGCTTCGATCCTCTTCTTCAACTGCAGCCTCAGGTAGTTGGCCTCCTTACCGGGAACATCAACTCTAACGAGGTTCGATTTACCATCGCAGAACTTGTCGATTATCGGGTCGTACTTGCTTCCTTTCCTGTACTTTCTATGAGGCTTCTCTTCGACATCTACCAATTTGAACCTTAAATCGCTCATTTTATTTTCACTATCAAAAACATCGTATCAGAAGATAAATTTATTGTAAAGAAGTTGATGGAGTTATCATGGAGATCTTTTGCATTTAGAACACAAGTCGCGTTTACAATCAAACATTAAATAAGGTACACCAACTAAGGGTATGTTGGCATCAACACAGCTTTCCTAGTTATGTCAAAGCTACAGACACCGTGGCTCTTGCAGTACTCCTCACACCTCTCGACGGTCTCCCTGCACCTGTACCCAAAACCGTACTCGTCGCAAACATGGAAGATGCTTCCATACTTTCTCAGGCTATGAACCAACGATGTGCCACTCCAGGGCGCCGCTGTTCAGAGCCTCTACTGGCATAGCTACGGGAACGCTGCTTACTACCTTATTCTCCGCGACGTCTTGGCTGGAGTCGTCTCCGTAGACCCCGGAGACACAGCCACCGTCCAGTACACGCTGAGGACGAACGTCGCGGTTTAGCTGGCAGGCCCGATGAGGGCGGCGTGGTTTTGGTCAGGTACGCGATCTCTTTGAAGAGAAAAATTTAGCCTGTTTCGACGCATTTCACCTCAAGTGTCAGAGGAGGTCATCTTTCTTCGCCGGAACTGGAGGATGCTGCCCGGACACCGCATCCCGTGAAACGTTTCTCATAGGAGCGCGCACGAAATTTTTACGTTGATATTGTAAATTATTTACGAATTTGAAAAATGCTCTTTTCTATGGATTTTAAATATATTTTAGTGATAGATAAGTGATAAATTCTTAAAACATTAACAAATAAACTGTGAATTACACTGGAAACTATAACTGTAACCGATATTTTTCTAGAGGAAAAGAAAAAGGAAGTAATAATCTCCGGAATAAAGATCACAGACGCGACAATTTACAATATCTTATCGCTCATCGATGAAGAACAGCAAATCGATTTCATCACCCGATCCATAAAAATTGGGGCTGAAGTACTTCAATCGAAAACGACTCAAGATAAAATTGATTATATAAAAAGTGAATTTGAGCACTTCAAAGAAGAATTAAATCGAGAAATGGACAATCTCCGTTCCGAAGATGGACCGCTTGCACTAAAGCTAAAGGAATTTTTAGGTGAGGGGGGTGAACTTGAGACTGCCCTTGAAAAGCACTTCGGAGATGAGGGCAGTGTTATCTATAAAATCTTGAATCCCAACGACGACTCAACACCTTTAGGTAAATTCTCAAAGCAACTTGAGGAATTATTGGACACTGAGCAGGAAGGAACCGCTTTCTATAAGCTTAAAAAATGTGTAGAGGAGGGCTTTCAGAATCTAAGTAAGGAGGTGGCTGTCGCAGCTGCCTCTGCAAAGTCAAAGGCTGAGGAGCGAGAAAAAGGAACCGCAAAGGGCAGAGATTGGCAGGAATACATCACTGAGATTCTTGACGAGATGGCTAAACCTTACGAGGATGAGGTTATCTTTGTTGGAGACACAAGAGGAATTTCTGGAGATGTTGGTGATGTCATAATTCGACTAAATGTTAACGAAACGGGTGGTTCTGATAAGAAAATTGTAGTCGAGTGCAAAAAGGGTAAGATCAAGCTAAGTGGAAAGGACAGCATTTTGTTAGAGCTTGATGAAGCGAAACAAAACAGGGCTGCAGATTACGGTATCGCTGTAGTAGCTGAGGAATATAGCCCTCCACAAGTTGGTGCCTTTAGGAGGTATGACGGGGGTAGGATTATTTGTGGGGTTCCACTTGATGCATATGCTCTCAGTCTTGAAGTCGCTTACAAGGCTGCCCGGAGTGAGCTTATTGCTTCTCTGCAGTATAAGACAGGGGACTTAAAGCCATCTGATGTCTTGTCAAAAATTGGCATGATAAGTGGGAGTCTTGAGAAATTCAGAGCAATAAAAAGGTCGTTATCATCGATTGAAACGGATGTTGGTTCTGTGAGGGATTCATTGCAAAGCATAGAAGATGAGATAAAGACTTCAGTTAAAGAATTGGATGATTTAATCCGAAATTCATGTAAATGAATTACATGAAACGAAATATTACGGATCTAGTAGATGCCCTAAAAAAATATTTGTTTAAAGAGTATGATTCATTGGTGTGCGCGCCAGCTTGTAACGAAAACAGGAATTGATTGGTCAAACTTGGTTCTCGATACTCGCCTCTAACTAGTCGATATTGGGTGTATTCTGGTCATGTGCTCTGGCATGTTTCTTGCTCTTACTCTGGTTCAAAACAAATCGTATGTAGGCCATCCATGTTCCTCAGTCACCGTCATAAGCTCAATTATGAGCTGATCTACCGTAAGATCCTTAGCCCTCGCCAGCTCCCTGACCCTCTTCGCAGTGCCCTAACTGATAGTAAGTGAATACAAGCTCCTATCAGACATGAAGAACCTCCAGCGACCCTGCCTCATTAAATTGACCGGTCAATTACGTTACATGCTGGCGCGCGCCGTCTTCTCGTCACCCATCCTTATTAACTGTCAGCGCTTGCTCATTTTTCTCATGCCTAGCATTCCACAATAAGAATATCGCTATAACCTGAGCAACGACAACGAAGCCAAGCATCAGCAGAGGCGACACCGAGGCGTCCAGCATGTAGCCGAAAGCGGCTCCGCTGACGAAGGTACCAGCGCCTAGCATCACGTTAAAGAAGCCATAGGCTGAGCCCCTCCTCCCAAGGGGCACGATGTCGGTGACGGCTGCCCGGTAGGTCGACTCCTGCATGCCGAGGACCAATCCATAAGATACGCAGGCGAGGATTACCCCAGGTAAGCCGACGAGGGACTGAAATGCAAAAGGTAGGACTGATAGGGTGAAGGGTACGGCGAGGAACTTTATCCCTATCTTATCGTAGATGTACCCGGAGATCAGTGCCATCGGGGCGTCGACCAGCTGGACTATCACGTATAGGAAGGGCACCAGCCACAGTTGTCCACCCGACTCCAAGATCTTGGCGCCGTTGTAGAGTATCAGGGCGATGGGCATGAGCCCGACTGTGTTCATGAGTACGGCACCGGAGTACATCCAGAATCCCCTGCTGAGTTTGCCCTCCGTCACTGTACTCTGCCTCCTAATCTCCTCAACGGTACCCCTGATTCTACGGTACGTGAGGTAGAGGACTGCCATCATCAGGAGGTAGAAGGGAAACAGTGACTGGAGGGAGAGGCTGAAGTTGTTCACGGTCCACATCATCATGAGCCCGAGGAAGGCTGGGCCTGCGACGGCTCCTATCTGGTCGATGAACTCGTGGAGCCCGAAGGCCTTCCCGGAGCCCATGCCCTTGCTCACGACCGACACGACGGCGTCGCGGGACGGGGACCTGAGCGCCTTCCCAAGCCTCTCAGTTATTACGAGGGCCATGACGAGCCATATGCTGTTGGTGAGGCCCATCAATGGTATGGCTAATATGAGGCCGTATCCGAGGAAGATGAAAAGCCAGTACGCGTGGGAGCGGTCCGCGAGTGGGCCGCTGACGAGCCTCATTCCGTAGCCTACAAGCTCCCCTATGCCGGAGGCTAATCCGACAAGGAAGGCTGATGCTCCGAGGTAGTATAGGTAGTCGGGGGCGATTCCTCGCCCGGACTCGTAGACGATGTCTCCGAGCATGCTTACGACGCCCATGAGCATGATGGCGACGTACGCTTTTCTTCGAAGGTCCTTTTGCTCAGTCAATTGTTTCACCATTGTTTTGTATTTGTTCTGTAGAAGCTATCAGCGTCCTCGGTGGACGCGGTTGAAGGCGAGCCTCATCGCCTCCCAGTAAGTATGATGGTTGTTTGGTTTAAACTATGTGATTAGTTACGCACGCGCTCGAAGGCCACACGTAACGATTATTATAATTTTTGTTCGTTATGGCTTATTTACGCAACTAAAAAAGGGTATAGTTATTCTTTCAAGTGCTTCTCAAGATTGTATAACTGCTTGTCTGCTTCCTCGAACTTACCTTCAGAGATCATCCTGCGGGCTTCTCCTACATGTTTGGAAGTGCACCCATGCATGTTTTTAGCATGCTCACATTCATGACATCCAGTTTTTCCACTCATTCTCAACACATCCAGTATAAACTTTATATCTTACGAATATTATAAAGTTTTTGATAATATTATCAGGGGATTTACTATGTGCTGTGACTCTGGCTGTGAGAAACTAGGTGAGGTAATGAAGTTCCAGAAATACTTCAGAGCTCTGCACTGCATGACACGTTGGAATATAATTAAAATAATTGGAGAAGGCGAAAAGGGAACCGGGGAGATACTTAACGAATTAGGCAAGATGGGTGAGACTCTTGCAAGGTCGAGCATTTATTACCATCTCTCCGAGCTTGAAAATACCGGGATAATCGAACAGTCAGGATACAGAGAGGAAGGTGGTGGAGCTCCCGAAAAGCTCTGGAGAGTCAAAACAAGGGAGATCAAAATCGACCTTCTAAACTCAGACAAAGAGCATTCCTGAGATAATTAGGTGATGACCATAACCACATCTGCAATCATTGCGACAGACCTCCACAAAAAATATGGTTCAATAACCGCATTGGATGGAGTCAGCTTTACGGTTGGCAAGGGGTCTATTTTTGGCCTACTGGGACCCAACGGCGCGGGAAAAACCACGACAATCAGGATAATGACGGGCCTTACCAGACCTGACTCGGGCAGCGTCTCAATTCTAGGACATGATATCAAGATTGATACCATCGAGGCGAAAAAGAAGATAGGCGTCGTTCCTGAAACATCAAACATATACGAAGAGATGACCGCGGAGCAGAATCTCATATTCGCCGCCGAACTTTACGGAGTCCCTTCCAAAGAAAGAGGGAACCGTGCGACAGAACTCCTCGAGGATTTTAGACTTACTGAAAGGAGTCATGACCTTGTGGTCAGGTTCAGCCGGGGTATGAAGAGAAGACTCACAATTGCCTGTGGCATGATACACAGACCTGAAATTCTCTTCCTCGACGAGCCAACAACCGGACTCGATGTCCAGAGCGCGCTTGCCCTCAGAGAGCAGATAAGAAGGCTAAACACAGAAGGAACAACAATCCTCCTTACGACTCACTACCTTGAGGAGGCCGATCAGCTCTGCGACACCATCGCGATGATTAACAGGGGAAAGATAGTTGCACTCGACAAACCGGAGAACCTGAAAGCCAGTGTGACCGGCTCAAAGGTCATAGAGCTCTCCTTCAGTGGACAAGTCAAGGAGATCGATCTTGCCTCCATAAAAGACGTTATCGAGGTCCATCGTGCCGGAGACAAACTGAGGCTCATAGTAGGAGATGCGGAGGACATCATCGGTGAAATTTCAGACTTTGCCAGAAGCAGAAAACTGAAGATAACCACCATCCACACGCTCAAGCCCTCTCTGGAAGATGCCTTCCTCAAGATTACGGGACTCAACCCGGAGGAGACGGTGAAGGATAAGGAACAGCCTAAACCAAGGAGGAATGAAGGATGACGTTGATGGAGGAACTGTCGAAGGCGTTCTACATAGCCCGCAAGGACATGAGAGTATACTATCTCAAGGCACCCAACTTCACATACGGTCTGCTGATGCCGGTAGCGCTGTATCTGGCTTTCAGCGTCGCGGGAAACCTCAACCCCGGTACACTGATTTCCGGTCTTGTCTCCCTCGTCGTACTCTTCGGGAGCACGAGCATCGAAGCGGTTGCCGTCGTCATGGAGAAGACCAATGGCACCCTTGAAAGGCTTCTTGCTGCGCCGGTAGGTATTTTTTATATTCTTTTAGGTAAGGCCTTGGCTGGTTTCATGCTCGGTCCGCTGACCGCTGTAGTAGTTCTCGTTCCAGTGACGATAATCTCCGGCACCTCGGTGGCCAATCCCTTTGCGGTCTTCTTCGCTATTGCGATTAGCAGCTTTGCTTTCGCGGCCCTCGGTATACTGGTCTCAGTATACGCAAAATGGATACCTGAAGCGCAAATGTACTCCAACTTCCTGAGGTTCCCGATGGCGTTCCTCGCCGGTGCCTTCATTCCGGTAGAGACGATGCCCGGTTTCCTGCAGGTTGTATCGCGGCTGCTGCCTCTCACCTACTCCATCGAGGCCATGAAGGAGGGTATGACGAATGCTGGTGTGACCGGGACATATCTTTTCGATATGGCTATCCTCGCAGTCTTCTCTATTGGGATAATGGTCGCATCAACGAAGGTACTCGAGAAGCGTCTAGGGTGAACCGGTATAATGAAGCCATCCGTAGGAGGAGTAAATTCTGCGTCCCTCAGGTGAGACAAGAAAGCCGACAAGTTCCTCGGCCAGCGACCTGTTCTTTGTATAGGTCACGACTTGGGCTGCTGTGCTCCTGTAGACCTGAAGGTCTCTTGGCAGCTCCACAGCCTCGCATGTGTCAGGCCAGATGTTCTTGAAGGCATTCCATCCGAAAACGGCGTCCACTTTATCCTGATGAATCAACGCCATGAGTGATCCGCATGCGTCTGCATGTTCGGTTATATTGGGTCTAATTTGTTCGATGATTCCCGCTTTACTGCAGATGTCATCCCATATTCCCTTAAGACAGCCGCCAGTAGCAGTCCCAATTCTGGTATATTGTCTGCATAGGTCGCTAAGCCCGAGGATACCCTTTGGATTTCCTTCCTTAGTGATTATTACACTACGGCGATAACCCAGACTTTTTCTTGTGCCTTTGATGAGCAGGTCCCTGTCTTCTGCCTCATCATGAACGTATTCTGCGCCGCAGCTTATCACGTCTCCACTCTTCCTGAGAGCTATCGACTTGAGCAGGTTCTCTGGTTTTCCCGCGGTCAATCTGATTATGGTACCTGATTTTCTCTCAAAATAGGCTATAGCTTCCTGAAGAGGCGGAGCGACAGCTCCAGCAGAATAGACATGCAAATCGGGATCATTCATGCTCTCTCGATATGCCTCTTTCTACAATTCGTTAAATATCTTTCCCATAATGTAATTCCTTTACTGAAGGTTTTAATAGTTTAAAAAAAGGCAGCTAATCACGATCGGTAGTTCAAACGCCAGTTTGCCACTACCCCCCGCTACCTGCGCATTAAAAAACGTCTAATGCTTAGACTTAGTTTGGGTTACAAATGACCCATTTCATATTAAACTCTCGACATTGAAAAATCAAAGGGTGTCCGAAGAATCACTCTATCTCCCGGCAAACTCGCCACATACCCCCACCCCTTCGACAGATAGGAGTCAACGTCACCAACCGAAACAACCCTCTGCGACGCATCTCCACCCTCCCTCGACTGCCCCAAGAGACGCTTCCTCACCGTCTCCTGAAACGAGGCGTCATCCATAGACAGATCCATCTCATCTACCTCCTCCGGCTTGAACCCAGCCACGAGCAACAGCTGCTTCCTGAAGGAGTCCCTCAGCCTCTCCTCACTATCAGACTCACTCCTTCCCGTCTGCAGGTACTCCTGACTCCGACGATATGCTTCACGAAGATCCTCCACCACCTCACCCAGCAGCCTACCCTTATTCAACGTATACCGGTGCTCGATGTCACCCTTATGACCCATCCAAAACGTGCGATAATCACGGAGCACCAGCCCCTTCGACTCAGCCAACATAATCTCCGTGTCAAAGTAGGATCTGAGCACGTATGGTCTCCAGGGGTAACCCGCCTTCCGGATTCCATCCCTGATTATGTCACCGACGTTGGTGGCCCTGATGAAGGGCTTCATCCTCTCCTTAGGAGTCACGATCGGGGAATCCCTTCCCAGCTTCTCACCCTCCCTCATCCTCATCTCGAGGTAATCCTTGAGGTATCCACATCCTTCCTCGCCGAGGAATGTGAAGTACTGGTGGCCGGCCTTGCTCAGCTCCTTCCTGACGATTACGATGGTGGGTATCTGCTCGAATTCAACTGACTCTCCCTCAACCCTGAGTTCAGGCAGGTCCTTTATCCTTAACCCGTCGTCACCCAGGTAGTTCCCAATTGTCTGAATCCTCAACCCGCTGTGGGCGACGAGGACGGAGGCGGTCCGACCCTTAAGGTCAGTTGAGAGAAAAATCTTCTTGAGCTCGGCCTGCGAGGGAACCTTCTCTTCTTTAAGGGTCGGAGTGTCCTCGGCTCCCCTTATCTTGATCTCCCTCTTGACCTCGACCCCGTTATGCTTCAGCCACGACTTGATGGCCTTGATCACTGATTGGATGTAGCTTCCGGCGTTGGTCTTCTCCATGTTTGTGACGGTGTCCAACAGGAGGTTGTAGATGGCTTCCTCATCCATCGCGACGAGTCTCTGGGGTGTAATCTTTGTTGACTCGCAGAAGTTTCCGAGTCTCCTAAGGTAGACGTCGGCGGTTACCTGTGAGCCGCGCGCGAGATTTGCGTGCCACCGCATTATTTTTGGGTCCTCGAGTAGCGCAACGTAGAGGCGTCCCTTCATGGGTGGGAGTCTGATCCCTCGACCTTATAAGGGTTCTGAACCGTAATGGTGGTGGGCCGGGCCGGACTCGAACCGGCGACCTCCGCCGCGTAAGGGCGGCGTCCTAACCAGGCTGGACGACCGGCCCCTTCCATACAGGAAAACGGAAGACGTTTAAAACTATTCATTCCGAAGGATGCCGTTACCATTATGCCCTCTCACTTCGACGACATGGACCTGAGGGCGTCCAGCCTCCTCGAGCCCCCCCTCGCCGCGGCGGTCATCGCCTGAGCCACCTCCGGAAGCTGGCTGCGGACGCTGCCTGCGGCTCTGTCCAGGAATCTGACAGTCGTCTCCTCGAGAGCCACAGTCGCCTTTATTAGGTCGCCTTGGGTGGGACTCTCCGGGAGATCGCCATCGATCTGGTATTCGGCTTCGTCGACGGGCTCCGGGAGGAAGCCGACGGAGTAGGCGTCCGTCACGGCCTCCCTGTAGGCTCTCTCGACGGTCTCCCTCCGCCTCCTCACATCTTCAGCGTAGCCCACAAGGACCGCCCTGAGTTCGGCTGATCTTTCACCGTCGGCGAGTCCGCGGTAGAGCTTGGTCAGGGACTCCTCGAGCTTCGCGTAGTGGCCGAGGAGGGAGCTCGTCGTCCCGAGCACTACATCCACCGCTCTATGACGACCTTCTTCTCGGTGAAGAACTCGACGGCGTCCATGCCCTGGCCGTGGAGGTCGCCGAAGAACGAGTCCTTCATCCCGCTGAAGGGGAAGAACGCCATCGGGGCGGCTGTGCCGACGTTCACGCCGATGTTGCCGCAGGCGACCTCGTACCTGAACCTCTTGGCGTCCCCTCCGCTGGCGGTGAATATGGAGGCCGCGTTCCCGTAGGCGCTCCCGTTCACCATCCCTATCGCCTCTTCGAGGTTCCCGGCGGTGAGGACGCTCATCACCGGGCCGAATATCTCCTCCCTGGCGATGGTCATGTCCGGCGTGACGCCCTCGAAGATGGAGGGGCCGAGGAAGCAGTTCTCGGGGTAGCCGCCGTGGACCTTGAACCTCCTGCCGTCGAGGGAGAGCCTGGCGCCCTCGTCGAGCCCCTTCTCCACGTAGCCGACGACGCGCCTCTTCCTCGCCTCCGACTGGAGGGGGCCCATCTGCGTCGCCTCGTCCAGGCCGTAGCCTATCCTGATCTCCGAGGTCGCCTTCGTGACCGCCCTCATCATCCTCTCGTTGAACGCCTCGTCGCCGCCGACGAGGACGAGGTTCGCGCCGGCCAGGCAGCGTTGCCCTGTGTTACCGTAGAAGCTCCCCATGAGGTTGGAGACCGTCCCGTCGATGGACGCGTCGGGCATCACCACCTGGAAGTTCTTGGCCCCGCACTGCGCCTGGACCCTCTTACCCCTGGCGCAAGCCTCCTTGTAGATGATGTCCCTGCCCACGGCGGTGGAGCCGACGAAGGAGACGCCCTTCACGGCTGGGTGCCTGAGTATGACATCCACGGCCTCAGCGTCCCCGTGGACCATGTTAATC
>Ga0315282_10008118_pt1 | contig 17043 bp, 23 predicted proteins | sample YL17G07_20_MG_FD_203693 | JGI IMG/M metagenome (GOLD analysis project Ga0315282, IMG submission 203693) | Sediment microbial communities from Yellowstone Lake, YNP, Wyoming, USA - YL17G07_20 | ecosystem: Environmental > Aquatic > Freshwater > Lake > Sediment | place: USA: Wyoming | collected...
AAAATTTTGTTCAACCACACTCAAACCGCAAATCTGCTCAAAAGCCGTACTGAAAAACTTGACAACATCCTCCATGCTCAAGGCGTCTTCAGAAGGCTCAATTGTCTCGACAAAAGTTTTCTGTCTAGAAACGACTAATCTACGACGTTCAAGCTGCTTGTTTATGGACTATACATAAGGGGGCTATAGTCTCGCAGAGCACGTCAGTTCGGAAGCGCTCCGCGACCTTACTCTCCACACTCCACATACCCCTCTTGAACGAACTAACGTTGTGGTTCTTCATATTTCGAGTCCCTTAAATATTAACCCACAACTACTATCTGTAGCCTGCGAACGGAGAATCAGAGCATATTGACTGACAAGCACGTGTGGCGGCACCTCTATACGCTTCTTAAACTAGCGGAAATGGGTGCTCATAGGCGAACAGCCAAAATCTCAACCGAATACTTAGCTGAAAAATTGGAGATTTCCCAGCAGACAGCATCCCGCTACTTAATAGAACTAGAACGTAAAGGATGGATTCAAAGAACCATAACGCCCGAAGGCAGCCTAATAAAAATCGACGACAAAGGCACAAGAGAACTTCAAAAGCTATATTCGAACTTGCGATTCTTGATTGAAGCAGCCTACCCACCTTCCGTAACCCTTGAAGGCACGGTTTTCACAGGCCTAGGTGAAGGCGCCTATTACATCTCAAAAGAGCACTATAGGAAACAGTTCATTGAAAAGCTGGGTTTCGACCCTTACCCCGGCACGCTCAACCTTAAACTCACAACCGACTATGACCTTAAGACCCACACAGAATTAGAAGCGTACCCAGCCATTGAGATTCAAGGCTTCAAAAACGAAGACCGCACTTTTGGCTTAGTTAAATGTTACCCTGCCACAATAGGTAACAAGGTTAAGGGCGCCTTGATTTCCGCTCTGCGTGGCCACTATGACAGTTCGGTCGTAGAGATCATCGCACCCGTCTGCCTCAGAAAACACCTTAACCTCAAGGACGGGCACAAAGTAAAGGTAGAAATCTTAACCCTTCCTTAAACTTGACAAACTATGTGAATACGAATAACTGATTTTGTACGCGGTACCAGGTTTGCGTTTTATGGCTAATATATACCCGATTAGTAGACCTGCAAATAGTCCGCCTATGTGAGCTGAATCGTTCACGTTCTGTCCTGAGCTGAGTAACAACAGAAAGAACGCGTATATCAACGCGCCTATTATGGATTGACCCACAGTACGCCTAGCATAAATGGTGCAGGCCCCGAACATCGCAAAGATAGCGCCAGACGCTCCAACAGATGGAACGTCAAGAGGTAAAAACACTAGCGACAGCAAGTTGCCAGTTAATCCGCCCAGAAGGTAAATGAGCAGGTACTCGGGCAGCGAAAACATTTCTTCTCCTCTTAACCCAAAAATAAGAAGAAAGAGCATATTGCCTGCAAGGTGCGCGATGTTGGCGTGAATGAACATGGACGTTAAAAGCTGCCAGTACCACCCATTGTAAATGATGAGACCGTTAACTTGACCGTAAAGCAAAATCATATTGTTGCTTGTTTCGAGAAAATTTCCGCCTGCCACCGAAGTATAAACGTAAAAAAGCATGTTCAACGCGATGAGGATGTATGTTGGCTTGAACTTCTGGCTGTTGTACATGGCTTATTCATCTGGCGAATTTCTCAATGATCTTCTGCCTAATTTTTGATGAACTGTCCAGTTCATCCTCTTCAAACTTGCCCACTCGAACAACCTTCACGTTTAACCCATGCTTGTCAACGTACTCGCGTACCCTCCTCTCCATGGCCGCCTGGTCGTATCCCAAGGCTATCACATCAGGTTTAATTCTATCAATAACATCGCCGATGTCAAAGTTTTCGAACCCCAGAACAGCCTCGTCAACCACTTTCAGAGACTCTACTAAGGCGCGCCGCTGACTCTCAGGCATAATAGGTTTTCTGCCTTTGGTTTCTTGAACTGTGCTGTCTCTTGCAATGATGACTATGAGCTCCGCGTTTTTGCCTCCAGCTTTCTTGGCTTCTTCCAAAAATTTAACATGCCCCAAGTGTAGCAAGTCGAATACGCCTGAAGCCAGAACTACTCTTCGCTTTTTGTGCTTGCTGGCCACTCGAATTTCACCGCTCCCAACAGTTTTAGAGCGTCTAACAGTCCCTCGCAATAAGCGATGGAAGTCAAACTTGTCTCAAACCTTTTCTGAGTCTTATAATACTTTGCGTCTGCCAAATAAGTTGTGACGTACCCTACAATGTTGTCTACGCGTTCTTCATTTACCGTTATGAAGCCTTTAACTCGCTGCATTTCCTTTAGAACCTTTTCGGTGGAAACTATATACTTTGACGCAAGCGCCTCCAAACTCATTTGGCAAGTCTCCTTAATTTCGCGGGTGCCCCCGCAAACGCAATTAACGCTTCACTTTCCACAAAGTGGATTTGTCCTAGAAAAATCAAACTATGCGGCGGGCCTCCGAAATCGTACTTTAACAGCTTTTTTATGAAGTCCGCTTTCAAGGTTGGAACGTTGCTTCCAACTCTTGCGACGCCAACAGCAAGCGTGTTTGGCGTGACTATCCTCTTTTTCCTTTTCTGCTCGATCTCTAAGAGCATCGTCAAGCCTTCTTTGATGCTTAGGAAGCGTTTTTCGTCCGCTTTCAAGTCCAGCAAGCACAGCGTGTGCAGCCCAAGTTTCTTGTTTTGGGCGATGACCTTGTAGGGGGTTTCTGAGAAGTTCTCGGGAAAGGGTATGGTGACGGTTTTTCCGAACTTGTAGTTGTGCAGACCTGACAGGCCGATTATGGCGGAGATTATGGAGGCTCCGTGGACTATGCGTGTTTTGACACCGCGTTTTTCCGCTTCGATACGCAATGTCACATGAGTCGTGGCTATGAAGGGATCGCCTGGGACTAGGAGAACAGCTTTGCCCTTTTCTGCAGCGTTTAAGATAAACGCTCCGTTTTCCTCTTCAAGGTTACGTCTTGAGACTACGTGCACTCGCTTGCCTGATAGGGTTTCTAAGTGTTTCAGCGAGAAGTCTGGCAGCAAGCTTGTGTAAAGTTCCAAGAAGACATGGTCTGCCGTTTTGGTTTCTTCGAGACCGCGAAGGCTAATTCCCTTTTCGTCGTGTAAGCCGAGACCCACGAAGACGAGTTCCTTCAATTGCGTTACCCTCGCAAGTAACATTCGGAGAATCAAAACTTAAACTGTTCTGCTCTTAGGTTGGAATTTGCGTTACGCTCTCTTTTGACGGCACTACTCAGAGTTTGATTGGAGCTGCAGGCAATCATTCTTGCAGTTCGCTGTTTGGCTATGTTGAGCAATAAGGAATAAAGGTTCATAATATTCGAGGCTATTTTTCTTTGACTTCGCCTTCTGCAACTAACCGCTCATAGTGTTTTCTGCACGTATCTAAGGAAACAGCGTGGCGTTCGCAGAATTTGACGAGAACTTCTTCTATCGGTTCTTTGGGTTCTTTTTCTTGGATCATTTCTTTTAATTCCTGGATGTGGTGTTTATCCATTTTTTCATCCATTTTCGCTTTCATCTTCCTCGGTATTTGTGTATTCTGTATTGATTATGTGTTTTGGTTTCACAAAAGATTTCCGCTGCTGTTTTTCTGCAGAACCGCTAATATACAAATGATTATTTTAAGGGCCATAATTCTTTGCTTTGGGTCGCTTATTTCATGTACGGAATCTTTTACCGCTGGAAAGATCGGTTGGCTGTCTGGGCCTAGTATGGTTATTTGCTCTATGTGTGTCACGGTTATGACTGACCCGCCTTCGCCCTGCTTGTAGATAATGTTGCAAAAATTTCAATCATGCTGAGAAGTTTATGTGGCATAGATTTGTTTTCAACACTTAAGCAGAAAGTGTGTCTTTCATAATCTCTAAAAGGATTGAAAAAGAAAATACCGCTTGGTTACCCTTCTCTAGATTTCCATCGGATAGGCCTTAGAATGTAACATTCAGCATCGTTGAGTTTAGCTGCCTGCGCCCTATGCCTATGCGTTCTAGGAATGGGAATCTTCATCAACTCGATTTTGCGGGCATAGGCGACAATCCTTTCGCCGACTATGCCGTCTCCTTGGCCGCTGAGAACGGTCATGCCTCAACCACCTGAGCTTCTGCCTCTTCCGCTATTCCTTCTTGCAACAGATCTTGGACTACTGAGAGCACGATTCGGTAGTCTAACCCGAGCTCCTCAGCCATTTCGTCAGGCCAAACCAGTCCAGGATGATCTTTAAGATATTTCTCCACTTCCTTCCGAGCCTGCTCCAATGGAACGGTTCGCAGGTTGAGCAGTTTGCCTGCGTCGAGTTTATCGACGTACTCATCTACGGCGTCCCGGACTAGCTGGGCGATGCTGGCAGCTGCGCCAGCCTTAACCAACTTTTCAACTCGCCTGTAATCTTCATCTGAAACTACGGCTGAAAGCCTCTTCACCCTCATCACCAATGATACAATGACACAATGTTACATTTAAGTATGCTGCCCAACAAGTAGTATGGAACAGCGCAATCTTCTGCCTTAAAGAATGTTGCAGTATGGAACTGGGTTGGCGGCACAACAATCAATTCAATCCCATCAGAGACGTTGATGAGATACCATGTCGAGATCGTAACAGGTAGAAGCTACTTTTACGCACGTACGACAACGCCTAACTGTTTCTTTAGAAAGTTTCATCTTTTTGAAAGCAGTCACAGATTTAGCTAATTTGATTGCGCAGTCTGCTGCTTGCTGTTTCTTAGCACGCGCTTGTGTTGCATGTGGTGTACCATAGTTCTTTAATGGACCTTTACTTTCGCTTCATTGGCGCTACATCCAAAATCATACAGTCCTGTCACTAGGGCGAATCGCATAGATTTTTAGGCGCTACCTCTGTAGTAACAGTTGCAGAGGGCAAGCTATATTGAGCAGAGAGGAAGTTTCGAAGTATTTTGAAGTGCGTTTCTTTTCGCTTGCGCTTATGGCGATTGGCATTTTCGTTGTTTGCGTATTTCTTCTCTTTTTCTTTATATCGCGAGGACAATACGTCTACGCCGTTGCAGTCATAGCCTTAATAGTTATAGTCCTTCTCGCAGCACTGGAACTATTAAGATACGCTAAGATTTTGAAGAAACGTGAAAAGGCGGCGGTTCAGAAAATCCAAATAGCACCCTTTGCGTCTATTGTTGTTTGAGGTTTTTCGATGAAGCAATACTAGTGTGTTTTCAGGGTTAAACACAAACTTAAAATGATTATCTGCTAATTATAATAGTAGTGGACTTTTTGAGCAGAGGCAGGCTTTTCGAAAGAATAGAGTGCAAAAACTGCATTTTTAAGGGAAGCCGATACTGCTGGAATGAATGCCCATACAACATTTGGCGAAACCCTTGAAACTCGGAACACCGTTTAATTTTCCAAAAAATAATCTTTGCCTATAATTATGTTGCTGTATCGAAATGAGCTTAAGCGAAAGCATATTGTCAGATATGATATATGCCGATGCCGACACAAATGTTTTATAAAGAATCAGCATACACTGTTTCAGCCTGAAAGTGGAAGAAAGGAGAAGGCTTCCATCACACTTTCTTTTAAAAAGCAAATTTTTCCTTTTGCTTACGGGTTCAAGGGAATACATAGACCCACGGGGTGCCGTAAAAGATTCTGGCGGGCCCGACGGGGCCCTTACCCAAAAGGGGGCGGGCCCAAAACTTTTGCCACGGTTCTTTGTATAGCAAAATCCATCCTTGAACTGGTCTTACCGAAAAAATACCAAAAGAAAGAAGGAAAGTCAACATCAAGTATCAAAAAATCTTCCTTCTCCCTTTTTCTAAATCAAAAGTACCTTCTTCGCTAAAGATCGAGGCAGATTCAATCTTTAGAGTATTTCCCCAACTACGTTGACAGGCTTCTGAAGGAGCAGATTTAACTCGTCGACTTTTTCTCGATCAATCGTGACTAAGACCACCGTGGCTGGTCCCGCTGACTTCTCGAGGTCCAACCCTGCGCCCTCCGTAAGTCTCAATTGCCTTCCAACACTATACGCCATCATTCTGGCTTCAGATCCAATTCCGAAGGTCCCCACAGGCACAATGTCATGTACATACTGCTTCTGAGTTAGCAAAGTCACATTTTTCAGGTCGGCAATTTGGCCTCTTGCTTCGGCGGGAATCACTTCGTCTCCGACTTTAGGTTGGCCTATCGCAACTATTAGATCGCCAGGTCTCGTTTTTCCAAGTCTCAGCTCATCTTCGTTCGCGAAGCCTATGACGGTTAGTCCTGCCCCAGTTTGTTTGGTTTTGAAGTTTTCTTCGGTGTTTTCCATTAGAACTTGATTGGGGTCAAGCCCAAGGACTCTGGCTTCATTTCGTATGCCATCGATAATTTCACGGCCTGTGGGCTCTTTTTCCACACCCAACGTCACTGACAACAGGAGAGGAAAAGCGCCAGTAGCTGCAACATCCATCAGCGCGACTCGTGCCAGAAACTTCCCGAGAATGCGCCCGCCAACTTTAACCTCGTCCATCGATTTCGGTCCGATTCCGCCGGATGATGTTGATCCGACTACGATGGCATGGCCTGTGGGAACCTTCAGAATCGACACGTCGCCCCTTCGTGTGTAGGTGATTTGTGCAGGCTTCACTTGGAACACTATTGGTCTTAGAATAGTTCCAACATTTTCTACAATGTGGAGATAAACAATCAACGCTTGGCGGATAACCTCGGAACGGCTGAGGTCATGTCTTTTTGCAAGCTTGTCTATGTCGGAAGCTACTTTGTCAGGTAAACGAACGTTTATGACTTTCATCGTCTCGCACTACATTTGTAATACATGTGGAAAGGCTTTTATCATTTATCATCCCGTTCACTGTAAGTGCGATGAAGACATGAAAGAAAAAACCAGTTTAACCATAAATGTTATGAAAGCCTCAGCGACCCGGAGAGTAGCACGCATATCGGTTTTCACGGCTCTCTGCGTTGTCGGCTCTTTCATACATCCTCCAAGCCCCATACAATCGGTAGCTTTTGATTCCTTCGCGGGCTTTTTTGCCGCATTACTCTTCGGAGTGCTCGATGGTGCCTTAGTAAGCGGCATTGGACACATAGCTACGTCAGTCGTGAGTGGCTTTCCTTTAGGACCTCTCCATATTCCCATCGCGTTCGGAATGGCTTCAGCGGGAGCAGCCATAGCCATCGTAAACAAGTCAAACAAGAAGTGGGGCTTTGTGCCTGCCGTAATCACTGGAGTGGCGATAAACACAGCCTTGGTCGTTGTGGTTGTGCCTTCTATGGGCTGGGCTGGCGCGCTTGCAATTGCTCCGTTTTTGCTTCTTGCGGCTAGTTTGAATGCTTTGGTTGCGGCTCTGGCCTACGTTGGCTTGAGAGGGAAGCTGCGAGTTTGATTAAGAGCCCTCTTTTTCCCTTTCCGGTGGAAACCGGCAGGGATGTTCTTCTTTTTGAATTTGAAAATGGAGAAGTGATGGTTGTCGGCTGTGACTCTGCAGGAGGAATAGGGCCCAAACCGCTTGACAAGGTCAAGGTTGATGGATATACTTTAGGAAAATTTACGGCGAGAGTAGTGTTGATGGAGGTTCTGTCCACCGCTGCGAAACCCATATGTCTGGTCGATGCGCTTAGCGTCGAATTGAACCCAACAGGCACCGAGATCCTGAAAGGCCTAAGAGACGAAGGGGAAAAGGCGGGACTGGATCCAAAACTGGCAATAACGGGAAGCACAGAAAAGAATTTCGCAGTCGAACAAACTGGAATAGGCGTAACGGTTGTTGGAATGACAAAAAAAGAACTCTTGAAAATCGGGGTTTCACACCCGAACGATGTTGTAGTGGCGGTAGGTACCCCTTGCGTCGGCAACGAAGTGGTTCCCGCAGAAAAGGAGGGAAAAACCGCGGACACGCAGGATGTCGTAAAGCTCCTCAGCATCGATTTTGTTCACGAGGTTATTCCAGTCGGTTCGGAGGGGATAGCTCATGAGATCGAAACCTTAGCCAAGTGCTCTAAGCTGAAATTCAAAATAGCGGACCAATCAAAAGTGAATACGAAAAAATCAGCAGGTCCAGCAACTGTACTTCTGGTCACCTTGCCTAAGGCCAAACTGGGAGAACTAAAACGGGTCATCAAAAAGCCCATCAATACCGTAGGTCATTTATTCTGATTTTTCTCAAATAATTGGATGGCGGGCCCGACGGGAATTGAACCCGTGACCACCGGATTTCTCTGCCGCTGGCTTAAAAGTCCGGTGCTCTGTCCTTACTGAGCTACGGGCCCCTTCCAATATAGTTGTCGCTCATAGGAGAAACAAGAAGGGGTTTTTTAGCGTTTCGATTCGTGTACAACTTGAAAAAAAAGATATAATATTTATACCTTTAGAAGGCTTGTTAGTAAACCTTTAATTTTGTCGTTGGCGTTCAATATTGTTTCTATTGTTTTTTCGCCTTTCTCTGCGAGTTTGTAGGTTCTTTTTCTTTCATCCCAAGCTCCTTCGACAAGGCCGTTTCTTTCGAGGGAATACAGGAGCGAGTAGACGGTGCCTGAGCTTACGAGGAGGTTAAACTTGTTGTGGGTGTATGAGATGACATCGTAGCCACTGAGGGAGCCGTTCCGCAGTTCGACCATTATGATAATGTCCATGAAGTTTTTTATTATGCGTTCATGCATCTTCTTGAGGATTCTCCCTTCTACTCTTTCATCGCTGAGAACTACGGTCAAAGCCACCATGTTCATTCACGTTATAACAGTTTAGTTCAGGTTTAGATGTTTAAGTTTTATTCGAATTCGATGTTGAAAAGAAATCTAACATGTGTATACAAAACTATTCTTGCGGGAAATAATAATGTTAAACCGCAGGTTACTCTGGCATCTTCTTTCCAGTTCGCTCCTCTAGTTTCAATATTGAAGCCGAGTTTTTATGCATATAAACCATGCTTCACCACGCATGTGACCCATAGCCAATATAGTTCACCAGCACACTTTCCCTTGCAGAAATGGTTTTTGTAAGTTTTGTTTGAGAAAAAAATTTCAATTTTTAATTATATAAATAACGTTGAGTGAACAAAATTTTAAACGCATAACTTCCTTTTTAATGACAAACACAGCCGTTTCTAATAGTTAGCGATATATGCGCATGTTAACAAACGTTATTTCTTCTTTTGTGCCTAAAAAACTACGGTGCTAAAATTGATTTCGTGGAAATACTCCTTTAAGCGATTAAACGAAGAATATGAAATAGCGAAGAAAAAAAAGCAAGCTTTGGACAATTTATTTGAAACTGGCAGAATTTCTCAGTCCACCCGCGATTCGTTCAACAACGAAATAGACGCAGCTATAACAGAAATCGAAAAGCAGCAGCAAGACCTCCTTACAAAAATGCAACTTAAAACACAGGAGCTAGAAAGCCAAATCAAAACATTGGAGATGCTCCTTGCCAACTACGAAATACAACATGTAGTTGGCGAAATCGATGAGGAAATTTACCAGCGCGAAATAAACCTCCTCGCCACAGGACTTGAAACGGCCAAACATGAGCTAGGCATAATCAAAGAAGCCGCAAACCAGCTTTACCCACATGCCCCCGCGCCAGTAACAGAGCCTTCCCCACAACAGGAAAGTGAAGCCGCGCCAACTGTCCAAGATCAACCCGTAGAAAATGTCCCAATTGCTCCAGCGGAAGTTGAAGTTGCCGCGGCGCCTGATGTTGCAGCAGAGCCAGTCGCAGCAGAGCCTGTTGCGGCGGAGCCAGCTACAACGGAGCCGTGCCCTCAGGAGCCAGTCGCTACCATGGCAGAAGCAGCGCCAGAGCCAGAACAGCCACCAGTAGAAAACGCAGAAGTTGTGCCAGCTGAAACGCCACAGGCAGTGGAAGAAACCCCTCAAGAGCCAGCGGTGATTATTGAAGAAGCAGCGCCAGAAATAACCCCAGCGGAGAACGTAGAAGCCGTGCCAGTTGAAACGCCGCAGCAGCAGCCCGTGGAAGATGCCCCTCAGGAGCCAGTTACAACCGTTGAGGAAGCAGTTGAGGAAGCTTCGCCAGAGATAGAACAGCCTCCAGCGGAAAACGCGGAAGTCGTGCCAACAGAAACGCCGCAGCCCGTGGAAGAAATGCCTCAAGCTGTGGAAGGAAACCCTCAAAAGGCCCACCCTCAGGAAGCGCCCCAGGAGGCGCAACAGGAAGCAGTCGTCGAACCTATAGCAGAACAAACAGAATGCGCCGAAGAAACTCCCGCAGAAGAAACAGCAGCTGAAAGTGCTGAAAATCAAGGAGAAGCTTAAACACAAAAAAGTAACAAATCTCTCTTTTTCTTTTTTCAGCAAAGTCAAGAGCGTAGAATAAAATTATTAGCAACCGTTCTTCTCAGTCTATAGAGAGGATACTGCAGATGCCCGAGAAAACGGTGATAACTTATCATGAAAAATTTAAACAATACGATTTAGGCAAGGGCCATCCTTTCAGAGGAGACAGATTCGTTAGCTCAATGAGGTTCTTTGAAGAGCAAGGCCTTTTGAGTTTTCCCGGAGTCACAATCGTTGAACCACAGCCCGCTACGCTCGCAGACATGTTGAGAGTTCATGATAAGAGCTATGTTGACTACGTTTTTCGGTTGGCAAAAGAAAACAAGCCGTATGACGTTGAGACGCCCGTTTCTGAAGAAATTCTTGAAGCGGCGCTTCTTATTGTTGGCGGCGCCATTAAATGCGGCGAAACGGTTTATGTGGGAAACGCTGCGCGGGGAATTTCCCTAGGCGGCGGCTATCATCATGCAGGGAGAAGTTATGGCGGCGGCTTCTGTCTCTTCAACGACATCGCAGTTTTGGTGGAATACTTGCGCGCTAAGTGTGAAGTCAAGAGGTTTCTGGTTTTGGATTATGACGTTCACTTTGGCAATGGAACAAGCGACATTTACTACGAGGACGATAGAGTCTTGTACATCTCCTTGCATCAAGATCCAACGTCTTTTTATCCGGGAACCGGGTTTGTCTGGCAAATCGGCAAGGGCAAGGGTGCAGGCTACAACATTAACGTGCCGCTCCCCGCAGGAACTGGCGATGACACGTACCTTTACGCGTTGAATGAGATTTTTGTTCCTTTAGCTGAGGAATTCAAGCCTGAAATAATTATCGGCAATGGCGGAAGCGACCCGCACTTTGCAGACGCCCTGGGAGGCTTAAGGCTAACTGCAAAAGGTTTCTTTGAGGTCTCTCGACTCATGAAGAAAACAGCGGAAAGCGCATGCAACGGAAAACTCGTCTTGCTGATAGGAAGCGGGTACAACCCGAAGGTGCTGCCGTTATGCTGGTACGCGCTAATCGCTGGCGCCTTGGGCATGAACGAAATAAGCGTGAAGGAGCCATACGCTCCGCCTCAAGAGCCGCCGCAGTGCCGCCGCACGGTTGATAAAACTCTTGACGAACTAAAGCGACTATTGAGAGAGTATTGGTCTTGTTTCGGCGGTTTTTCGTTAAACACTGTTCCTTAGCGATGGCATTTGAAATTTCAAGGACAAAGAGAAATGCAAGAGTGAATGTTGCGGGGTAGGCGTTCTCTGGAAGGTATAGCCCCCCTTATATATAGATGTACACACATTAAAATGTGTCAAAATATAGATTGAACTTGAGCGTCAAGCGTGTCGTGTTCTAAAAATGCTTTCTTATGTTCGATGCAACTTGGTTCAGTTTTTCTCTGCTTGCCTCTGGGATTTCCCCGAACCGCGGCAGTTTCTGTCCCTCATATCTGGGAACAACATGAACGTGCAAGTGAAATATCTCTTGGCCAGCTGCCTTTCCGTTTTGCTGAAATATGCTGATTCCATCAGCTTTTGTAGCCTTCTTGACGGCGAGGGCGGTTCGTTTGACAATTCTATGGAGGTAGGCAATTTGTTCCTCTGGAATTTCGTAAATGGTTTCGTAGTGTTCCTTAGGTATCACGAGAGTGTGCCCTTCATTGAGGGGTCTTATGTCAAGGAAAGCCATCACGTTTTCGTCTTCGTAAACGCAACTGGCAGGGACTTGTTTTCGGGCTATCTTGCAAAAGACGCATGAGCTATTGTCCATGTTGTCACCGCTAAAGCATTAGTTTGTGATTTCTTCTTAGGTGTTATGCAACAGTTTATATGTTATGCCCGTGCTTATTCTCTCAAAATAAAAATGTGAGAGTGAAAAGGTTTGACAGAGTTGGAAGATAAAGTCCGCGAAGAAGTAGGCAGAGTAATCGACCCTGAAACAGGCATGACTTTTGCTGAAATGCAAATGATAACAAACGTGAAGGAAGAAGAATCAGGCACAGTCAAAGTAGAGTTCATCCCGACCAGCCCCTTCTGTCCAATCGCTTTCAAAATGGCCAGCGACATAAAGGACGCTGCGAAGAAGGTGCCAGGCGTCAAGAAGGCTTTGGTTTACTGCCGCGGGCACATGATGGAACAACAGATCAACGAAATGACGAACAAGTAGCGCTCCGCCAAACGCGGATTCTCTAATCTTCTTTTTGCTGTTTTACGATTATCCTAACCTAACACGGCAATAGTCAAAATGTTATAGTCTCCTTTTTAGAGCGTTCCAAACAACTAAAACTATTAGAACCGCCAGAACTGATGCTGTCAGTGTTACACTCAGCAAGAACGAATTATAGCCAATTATCTGAAAGACAAAATAGAAAATCACTTGTAAAGCGATTGCGACGCAGATGCCCCATACTGCAATTTTGAGAATAGTGCCAACAAATCCCAAGTTCTCATCACTTCATCAATTTCCCCGCTGCAATTATAAGCATTATGAATTCACAGTCTCAGCCGTTGCAGCGTTTAGGGAGATTTTACTTCATTCTGGCGAACGCCCACGTTCCAATAATTATCATGACCAAGTCGAAAACGCCTACAACAGCTATGTCTAAGTATAACGGTTGAACTTGAAGAGGCTGCCACGTTCCGCCTAGAATGATGTTTCTCAAAGCATCAACACCGTAAGTCAGCGGGTTCGCTTTTGAGACGACCTGCATCCAGTCGGGAAGGCTTTGGATCTGGAACAGTGCGCCGCTCAGGAAGAACAATGGCAAGTTAATGAAGCTCTGTATGGCGCCGAAGCTTTCTAGGCTTCCCATGAAGCTCGCTACCGTCAAGCCTACGCTGACCAAGCCAAAAGTGATGAGCAACATAACGGGTAAACACGCGAGAAACGTGACTGGGTCTATTCTTATTCCAAGAGCTAGACCGAGAATGATGACTATCATTCCTTGGATTAGGGCATCGGTGCTGTCTCCGACCATTTTGCCGAGGAATATGGACATGCGCGAAATAGGGGCGACGAGTATTTCTTTCATGAAGCCAAATTCTTTGTCCCAGATGACTGAAATGCCCATGAACATGGAAGTAAACAAGAGCGTCTGTCCGACTATGCCTGGAAAAATAAGTTGCTGATAGGTCAGTCCAGGGATCGGCACTGCACCCCGCAAGCTAGCGCCGATGCCAACGCCGAATATGACCAGCCACAACAGCGGTTGAACGAAACTGCTGACTATTCTGGTCCTGTCGCGTAGATAACGCTTGACTTCGCGAAGCCATAAAGTGTAAAGTCCTCTTAGCTCGGTCATTGTATTTTCCTCCTCTGTATCGCTGCAATGCCATGTGGTTCTCTGCCGCTGTCTGCGCGTATCATCCTGCCCGTGTAATGCAAGAAAACATCTTCCAAGTTTGGTTCACGTAAAGATATTGATTCAACGTAGATTTTGTTTTGTGTCGCCGTTTCCACTATCCTCGGCAGCGTGCCTTCCCCATTTCGAACTGTAGTTTCGATTGTTCCGTTGACTATGCGGGTTTTCTGTAGCGCCATTTTTTCGGTGATTAACGAGAAAAGGGCGTCAGGATTGTTTGCTTTGACTATTATCACGTCGCCTTCGAGAGTTTCTTTCAGTTTAGCAGAGGTGTCGAGAGCGATGATTTTGCCGTAATCCATTATGGCTATGCGGTCAGAGAGCCTGTCTGCCTCATCCATGTAATGCGTTGTTAAGACTACGGTTATGTCGTGGGCTTCTTTCAATTCTTTGATGTACTTCCAAACGTGGTCTCTCGTTTGCGGGTCAAGCCCTAGTGTGGGCTCGTCCAAAAAAAGAACCTTGGGATAGTGAATCAAGCCGCGGGCGAGTTCTAATCTGCGTCTCATACCGCCAGAATAAGTGCGCAGGAGGTCATTAGCCCTGTCTTCCAGTTCAACCAATTTCAGAATGTTGTCGATGCGGCTTTTCTGTTCGCTTGTTGGAATCCCGTAAAGGTTGGCGTGCATGTAGAGGTTTTCGCGTCCCGTCAGCCTGTCGTCAACGCTAGGCTCTTGAAAAACTATGCCTATTGATTTTCGTACTTGCGTGGCTTCTTTAACGATGTCGAAACCGTTGACCTTTGCAGTTCCAGAAGTTGGCTTCAGTATGGTGCACAGCATTGAAATGGTTGTGGTTTTTCCTGCACCGTTTGGTCCAAGCAAACCGAAAATTTCGCCAGACTCAACAGTGATGTTCAGCCTGTCAACTGCCGTGAGCGAATTAAACGACCTTGTTAGTTGGTTAGTCTCAATAACGTTGGGCATCGATTTTCGTCACTGTCGGAAGTCTTGAACATAGGGCACAGATTTATAGTTATTTGTTAAGGTTCGCAATTATCAAATGGACCATTAGAAACACCCGAAAACCACGGATAATCATGGTTATGCACTTGATGAAAACGCTTTAACACTTACAAACTGGTCTCGATTGCATTCAAACGTTTGCAATCTGCAACAGCAACTTCTTTATAGCGATAATGCATTCCAAGAAAGTGAGAAAATGCGTTAGTGGGTGAAGAAAGCCAATGTTTGTTCAAACTATCCCGAAGCGGGCATGTCACCCGCGCAGTCCCCCTTTTTCTGTTTAGATCGCTGATGATGCCCTATTCCATTTCAATTAACTTTTCAATGTTCGCCGGCTCTTTCTTTGGCTTTCTTTTACGCGTGTGCTTGTGCATGAACATTCCCATTTTCAGGTTTACGTGTGTGCGTCAACAGTAGAGGGGAGGGGTCTACTAGATGATCCAAATATGATTCGACGCCGAGCCTTCCGAGATTCTCCTCAACCTTGTTGTAAGGGGTCTCTAGCCAAAAATAGTAATCCAACATACCGAGCATTGGGGTCCTCGTGGTAATGACCTTTCCTCAATGTACGCAGTAAGTCCTCCGTGAAAATGGGCCTTTCTTAACAAGATTTTACCACGTACATCATGTACTCGTGTGATAAAAAAGAATTCTTTTTTTCAAAAGCTGAAGCAGGTGGAAACGCGGACGCTTCTTTTGGTGGATGAGGCTTTGGCGTGTGAGAAGCTCACTGCACTGGAGAAACGCCCTCAGTTGCATTTTATTTATTATCATAAAAAAATCCCTTTAGCTTCGATTCTGCGTTACGTGGAGAAAGCTTTTGAAGAAGTCAAAGTCAAAGAAAAGTTTTTGGAGAGCCTTCCAGTTAAGTTTACGGAGCCAGTTGTCTCCTATGATGAATTTGCTGCTAGAGTCGGCGTTTCTGTTGAAGCTGTGAAAGCAGTTTTCGCCGCTAATTCTCCTTTGGGTTACGTGGCAATGCCTAACATTTTGGTGAGCAAGGAAAAGCTTGCGCAAATAGACAAACAAATCGGGGAACGCTTGCGGCAATCAGGAAAGTTATCGCTTACTGAAGCAACAAGAGTTATCGAAACAGAGGGAGTTAGCGATGCATCAAGCGCATTAGCTACGCTTGGTTACAAAATTACTTGGCGTGGAATAAACAGCGAACAAGCCGAAGTCTCCAAAGTACTAAATAATGATGTCCAGTGTTAAAAACAAACATTGTATACTTCTTTAAAACGGATCGCTTTCATACAATCGAAATAGTTTCTGAGAACTCAATTTTGTGAAATGAAAAGGCAAGGAAGAGCTGTCATAATAACTTCTTCCCTTCATGTTAACCAACTTTAACGCCCCCTTCTCTCACTACTCAAACATTTTTCAATCCTTAGATATTAGCCTTGTATGTGCTAAACGCTTCTTCATTTAAGTTTTCGGAAAACTCTCGTAGATCAGTGTGTATCCTGTTACATTCAGACCCAGTCAAAATACTAAACATTCTTTCAAAAACCTAATACCAATTCTTATCCGCTGAATTTTCAGGGATCGATTTTGAAAGGCGCAATTAACGCAGTTGTGTGTTGAATTGCTATTGGGTTGATTTAGTTTCTGGGCCTAAAATGTGTATTTAAGTTGCCTTTGCGCTACTACAGCTAAAGCTAAGCTTGGGTGCAGGAGTGGGGGTCATGGAGTTACCAGCAAAACTTAACTTCAAGCGTTGAGCGTTTGCCCCGTTTCGATTATGCTCTTGCAGTGTATTTAAATGAACTAGCAAGTTAAGATTGTTCCTAATCGATTATGGTCTAATTCTTGTATATGCTCGCCAAGACAGCAAACATCTTCTCCTTCAGCTCACTTGCTCTCTTTAACCCCTCGTCGGTTATAATCACAGATTTGGCTCTACGCGAACTTGAGATGTAGCCTTTCTCCTCCAGCGAATCAAGCACATCAAAGCAATAGCCCTTCCAGGATCTTGCAACAGAAAAATTAGAAACAATTTTCTCCCTCCACGAAAACATGTAAAGAAGGACTAGAACAAGGTCTTCCAAAACCTCTGATTCATCCATCACCGCAGTCTCCTATAGGGGTTCTCTGTGTTCACCCTTTTACAATTTTCTATATAGGTGATGCATGCATGCGCTTCATGAAACACTTTTTTTCGCATCTGCTTTTTGGACACAAGAAAGATTACGTTGAGGAGATAAAGAAAGCCAGCCTTGAAAAACTTGCACACTTAATCAAAGTCTGCGGTTTTCTAATGCAGACAAAGGTTTGCTTGTTTTGGAGTAGTCCCAAAATTCGTAAATAATAATAATTTATGACTACATCAGGGCTCACCTGCCCGTTCCCCACAAATTCCTCCAAAGACTAAAACCATATTTCAAAGAAGACTTCAAAGCGTTGAAATCGCACTAAGGTAGAAT
>Ga0315282_10008119_pt1 | contig 17040 bp, 11 predicted proteins | sample YL17G07_20_MG_FD_203693 | JGI IMG/M metagenome (GOLD analysis project Ga0315282, IMG submission 203693) | Sediment microbial communities from Yellowstone Lake, YNP, Wyoming, USA - YL17G07_20 | ecosystem: Environmental > Aquatic > Freshwater > Lake > Sediment | place: USA: Wyoming | collected...
CGTACGACATCCGGTACAGCATGGGAGAGAAAATGAAGTTAGTGAACATCGAGGTGATGAACCCACCTGCGATGATCGGGAAGGGAGCGACGAACCCCCAGAAGATGGGCCCCAGGTCGGTGAAGATGGCGATCCGGTTCGTGGGGAATGCGTCCTCGGCGTTCTGCACCAGGTCAATGAAGGGGATGGGGATCAGCTTCAGGGGATCGGCGAGGAAGCCGCCCGTGACTACCGGGATGGCCACGTAGAAGAAGCCGTACACCAGCCCGATCATGGTGGCGACGCTGAACACCGGCCAGCGCCAGGAATCTTTCTCCTCGGAGACCTCGGCGAGGGCGGTCGCGCCCTGGGCGGCGATGGGAGCGAACGGGAACGGGAGCCGCTCGACGTCCGAAGTCGTCCGGAAGAGGAAGTACCCCATGCCGATCCACTGCATGCGGCCGAGGATGCTGCCGAGCACGGTGAAAACGATGGGCCAGGTCCATTCCGGGTGGAAGAAGGTGCGCTGGATATAGGCCGACGATCCCAGCCTGGGGGCGACCCACCACGGAATCTTATCGGCGATGCCGAAGTTCTGGGCTGCGCTCGAGTTCACCAGGTACGAGTTCCAGACCAGCCAGGCGAAGGCGCCGCCCGCGAGCGCGCCGCCCGCGGAGAGCAGCGAGCCGGCCATGTAGTAGATCATGTACAGCTCTTGGCGGCTGACCTTGGTGAACGAGCGGCGGGCCACCTCGGTGATCAGGATGATGGTGGTCCACTGGCCTGCCGAGCCCATGCTCTGGCCCATCATGAGCGCGAGGTAGATGGCCCCCGGCATCATGATGACGCCGATGAACAGAGCGCCCAGGAAGGTCTTCATGGTGAAGCCTTCGGCGAACTCTTTCGGCTCCAGTTCCGGCCGGCGCTCTGTGTACCACTCGCCCTCGCCTTCCGGGGCCTCCTTCGGCGCTTCCTCTAGTTTGTCGAGCTCCTCCGCCAACCTGGTCACCTACCCTCTGTTGTATTTGACCGCATTCGCACGAGCCGGGCAGGAGGTACGCTCCTGCCCGATCCCTGTGCACTACGAGCCACTGCCGCCGCCCGCGGCCTCTGCGGCCGGGGTGAGGTGGAGATAGCGATCGCGCTCCTCAGCGCGCAGGGTTCGCCAGATGAGGAACTGCTTGCGCAGCGTGTTCAGGAACCGGCGGTTCACGCGCCGCCAGGAGGACACGTCGCCGCTGACACGCTCGAGGTGGAGCATGATCTCGAACACGTCCTGCATGTCGGTCGGTATGGACTTCAGCCGCACGCGCTGGCTCACGCCCAGGTCGAACGGCGCCACCCAGGCCATGAGCTGGATGACATAGGCCATGCCGTACTGCGACTCCTCGGTGAAGTTCGTCACGTCTTGGGTCACGAAGTCGCCGATGGAGTACTCCTCGTAGGCCTCGAACCACTCGACCATGAACCGAGTGAGCGCAAACGCCTGCTCGCCGGTCACGGCGAACGGCAGCAGGATGTCCCAGCTGTCGCCGACCGGCTCTGGCACTTGCCATCTCCGCTCCAGCGCGGGCGTCGCCACCTCCGAGGCCTTGCGGGCCGGGTAGATGGTCGACAGCAACACCACGCCGATGACCACGGTGGTGGATGCCACGGCAGACACGGACGAGTAGTTCAGGTAGAGGCCGGACAGCAGGTGCAGGATGGTGATGGTCTTGGCCAGACCTTGGCCGATGAGGTAGCCGAAGATCGCCCCGAGGATGGCGTACACGAACGATTCCGCCATGAAGAGGGTGGCGATGTGGTTTGGGGCGAGGCCGATGGAGCTGAAGATGTGGATCTCTTTGACCCGCTCGTAGACCGCGCCCAGCATGGTGTTGAGCACGATCAGGGCGGCGATCAGGATCGGGATGACGATGTCGCTCATGCCGGCGATGGAGGTGCGCCCGATGGCGCTCCACTTCCGGATCTCATTCCCGGTGCCTGCGTAGAGGTTGAAGCCGAGGCGGGGCATGAGCGCCCGCAGCGTGTTCTTGACCTCGTCGGGGGTGATGAAGCTCACCGCAACCGACTCGACCTCGGCGCCCAGGTTGATGGCCGTGTTGAAGGGCACGAACACGACCTGGTCGGGCGAGAGGTGCAGGTACTCCTGGAACCCCGACTTCTGGCCCTGCTGCTGCTGTTGGCCGCCGCCCTGGCGGGCCATGCGCTGCATCTGGATCCAGTCGACCGGGGTGAGGGGCTCCTGGTCGAGGTCGAGAATGCGCTTCGCCTTCGCCGCGTCGACGATGCCGATCACGTCGTAGGGCACGCCGCCCAGCTCGATACGCACCTTGCCGGCATCGGACGGGCTCATGCGGAAGGCCTCGGCCATGCGGGTCGGGATGATGGCGGCGTGGACGTCGCCGGGGCGGAACCAGCGTCCACCGACCAGGGCCTGGTCGAGCTTGGTCACCTGCACCTCGGCCAGACTGAGGCCGGTCACCGCCCGCGCGTCATAGGTGGCGCCGCTGGAGGGGCTCTTCACCTGGAGGAAGGACTGCTCCTCGGTCTTCGAGGTGAAGAACCAGGCGCGGGGCGCCACCGCGCGGGTGCGGCCGAACTCATCGTTGAGCACGCGGTAGGCGGATTCCTCGATCGGCTCCCACATGGCGTTGCGCACCAGCAGGCCCTGGTACGTCGGCTTGCCCTTGGCGCGGCGCTCGTTGTAGCGCGTGGCGGTCTTGACCGACGTGAAGGAGAGAACCGTGAAGGTTAACAGCACGAGGGTGAGACAGGTGAAGAAGGTGCGGGCGCGCCGCTTTCGCATGTTGCTGATGCCCAGTGAGAACGCGGCCGCGGCAACGCTCATGCGGCCGATGTCGGCGCGGTGGACGCCGGAGACCTTCATCTGGAGCATCTTGAGCTGAGACTCGAACTTCATCGTCACCAGCGTGATCACCAGCACGCTCAGCGCGACCATGATGAACGCCAGCGGCACGATCCACGGGTTCTTGGTGATCTCGAATGCCGGGTGGATGAAGGCGAAGATCAGGCAGATGATGGCGAAGATGCCGACCACGCCGAAGATCTGGGTTCGCAGGTTCGGGAACGCGAACACCAGGCGCTCCACGAAGAACGCGAACGGCAGCATGAGGGCGAGGTAGAAGAGGACGCCCTTCACCACGTCGTTCATGGTGGAGAGCACCGCCGGATAGGCTCGCGCCTCGTAGCCCCAGGCGGCGCGAGCCTTGGAGTCCGCCAGCTCGTAGTCCTTCTTCGCCAGCGCCTTCTCGGCATCGGCGAGCAGGCTGCCGGCGGTCTTGTGCATATCCCGCACGATCTCGTTCACGATGCGGAAGTCGGCAAGTTTGTTGAGGCGAAGCTCGTCCAGCGTCCACATGTCCCTGGTGACGTGAAGCGGCGTGTGGGCGAGCGCGAACGGCTTATCCGCCAGGTAGCCCAGACCACTCTCCGACTTGTGGTTATCGAGCTTCTGGCTGGGCTGGCCGATGGTGGAGGCGTTCAGCAGGAGCATGCGCACCGAGCCGCCCCCGAGGCCCATCATCACCTTGACTCTCTGATCCTTCTCGGCGAACACCAGCGCGACGTCCTCGACATGGCCGCGCCAGGGCTCGGGATGGGGCACGGTCAGCCCATAGCGCCTCGGCTCGGCGTCGGTCTGCCCATCGTAGACCTTGATGTAGCGAAGCGTGGTAAGGCTCTGCGGGTCCACCAGGTCGTAGAGGGCGATCGGGATGCAGTCGAATACGACGATGGTGAACTCTTTCTTGCCTGAGGTGATGAAGAACTGGGTGGGGTCGGGGTTGCTCCGGCTGACCATCGGGCCCCAGTCGGGCGCGTAGTCAATGTCGCCGCCCTCGTTGGTGTGGTAGGCCTCCAGGTAGCTTGGCTTGCGCCACCCATAGGCATTGATGGTGGGGTAGCCCCAGAAGTTTGCCCGGCCCCGCTTGTCAACGATCTCCACCAGGTCGCCCCGGGTGCCCATCAGCGTGGAGTCCGACATCCGCGCCACGCACATCGTGCCTTTGATAACCTTGTCGGCGACGATGCTCCTGGTCGGGTCGAACGCCAGGGCTTTCACCTGAAGCTCGGCGAAGCCGCCCGAGAGAGTCATGCGGGAGAACTTCGGGTCCTTGTCGACGGGCATCTTGGGGTCGTTGACGACGTCCCACATGGTGGCGGCGAGGAAGCACGTCTGTGTGTAGAGGTTGCTGAAGTTGACCTCGTCGATGATGTCGAATGGTGTGTCAACGAGGGGCCGGGAGTCATCGGTGGTGACGAAGGCCGCTCCCCGCGAGCCCCCCAGGGTGATCGGCTCATTGTCCAGCGCGATCTTGCCGAAGATGAAGGTCCGCCACGGCTTCCCGTAGATCGGGTTCACGCCGTCCGCAAAGCCGGCGTCTGCGTCGCTGAAGTTCTTGGTCGTCAAGAAGGTCGCCATCAGGCCGGCGTTCTCCCGGATCGTGCGGGCGAAGTCGGAGAACTGCCGGCTGATGTCCATGTCCTCGCGCTGATCGTAGAACATGCCCTTGTAGAACAGCCCAACCCGGTTGTGGTGGGTGGACAGATCGAATGCCAGGAAGAGGTTGATGGGCTGCTTCTTCATCACCGTGTGGGTGTACGGGATCAACCCCAGGAACTTGGTCCTCTCCCGCACCGGGGTGCCATCCGTCAACTCTTTCAGGTGGTTGGCGAGGTAGTTGCGGACGCCGGCGAGGCCAAGAAAATGCGCGCCATTGAAGATGACGCGCACGGTTCGCTTCGGGGGATGCTTGGCAAGAATGCGGGTGATCTCAAGGAGACTGGCGGCGCCCGCGGTGCTTTCCGCCCCGGGCGAGAGCTGCGGCACCATGGACATCGCGTCGTAGTAGGCCGTCAGGTAGACGACCTGCTTCTTCAGCTCAGGGTCGGTGCCGGGGATCTCCCCGACGATATTCCATGCCTGGCGGCGCTCCCACGTCATCCGGCAGTTGATGCGGACCGTAACCGCCGGCTGGGACTTCAGGCGCGCGGTGAGCCGGTAGGCGTCGTTGCGGGAGATCCAGAAGCGCGGAATGTTGATGGGGATGCGCAGGAACTTCGCTTCAGCTTCGCCCCTTTCCAGGGCGTCCGGCTCCACGAAGAGGACCGCCTTTGCGCCGAGCCGGGGGGCATTGAGCCAGGTGGTGCCGCCCGTGAACTGCATCAGGACGGCAGTGCCGTCAACGTCCTTGCCGCTGAATTCGGTGAGGCTGCCGTCGCCGCCGTCAATCAGCCGGTACTCCTGCCCACCCTCCGGGAGTTGGGAGGTACGGACGAGGTTGGGCCAGAGAGGATAGACGGGATAGCTCCCGACCGCTTTGCCGTTGGCGATCACCTCCACAGTGGGCTGCCCCTGCACCCACGGGACGGTCACCCAGTAGGCTTCACGGTAGGGGAGCTTTGGGTCGAGGCCCTTGCTGCTGACGTCCTGGAGGCCGAGGGCCTGGACTTGCCTCACGATATACTCAGCGGCGCGCTCGGCGCCTGGGTACCCGGCGAGCCGAGCGAGGTAGGCGCGGGTGTTCGGGTCAACCCCGGCGATGCCCTGGACGTGCCGCTCGATTTCGGACTGTTTGACCTCCTGAGAGAAGACACCCCACCACTTCTTCTGGTCCTTGGTGGGCTCTTTCTTCCCAAGGGCGGCCAGGCACGGCGACGAGACCACGAGCGCGGCAAGGAGGAGACTCGCCAAGCAGATCACCAGCCCGCGCTGCGCACCGCGCTGGACTGCCGTGCGGGAGGACGAAGCCCGACCGCCCCAGGTTCGGCGCGCGCTTCGCTTGCGCATTCTCATCTCACGTCGCCTCCTGATATCGCCGAGAGAGGGTGGCCACTACCCTCGGTTGCATTGATCCGCGCCAGACCCCGGTTCGGGGTGTCCCCCATTCCGGACCTTACACAGCAGCTTCACAAGCCGACAGGACCCTTGCCTGCCCCGCGGATGAGCTCGCGGCTAATCCCGCGAACGGCTCTTGTCGCCATGCTAACACGGCGGCCGGGTCAAGTCAATCAGCAAGGCAATGGATCCAGGGCCACCGTTTTAGGGACAGCCTGCCACCACTGTCACCCCGAGGGAGGCGCTGCCCTCTGGGAAGCGGCAACCGTGGGGGTGGCTAGGCCTACGGCCGCCATGGCGGTCGCTTCTGGCGACCTAGCCATCTCGGGTGGATTCGCAAGACGCGATTGCCACGCGCGCCTGGGCGCCAATAGGCGCCGAGGCGGTGGCTAGGTCGGCTTTGCCGACCGCCATGGCGGCCCTCCGGGCCTAGCCACTCGCAATGACAGTCTGGGCCTCCCAACGGCACTCACTCCCCTAAACCGGTGCTCCTGGCAATGGATCATCTTGTGCGCGCTTTTCGCCAGCTCACGCGACAGTACCTGCAACCTGTTCGCCGGGAGTGCGGGGCGCTGACCTGCCTCGCGTTCGCGGTTGGAGATGGCAGGCGAGCGCGCGAGCATCATGCGCTGCTCTCCGCTGTTCACGCCGCCGCTGGCAGGGAAGCGCAACCTGCTGCTGGAGATGCTCTCCGACGCCGGGTACGAGGTGCCCAGCGTCTTCCTCAACGCCGCTGACCACGCGGGTTGATGAACGACCACGGGAGGGTCTCCCCCGGGTCCCTAGCCCGAGAGAACTCCTCGGCCGTCAACCCGCACGTTGGCAGCGCCTGCCGCCAGGCCGCCAGACTGCCGCCGGCCTCCTCAGCCTTCGCGATCACCCCACCGAGTCGGCGATCGCCGCGGCTGAGCACGCCCTCGATGTGGGACCAGTTCGCGCTCTCCAGCGACAGGGTCACGCGCCGCTCACCGCGGAGCGCGTCGCGAATGAGCCGCAGTCTGCGTGAGAGCTGGGCGACGGGCAGCATCGCCTCGCGCTCATAGGGCGTGTGCGGCTTCGGGACGAACGCACCGGCGGCGACGGTGACCCGCCTCAGGTCGGCGGCCTCCAGGCACCTGCGCACCAGGATAGGTACCGCGGCGATGTCCTCCTCCCCTTCCCCCGGCAGCCCCACCATGAAGTAGAGCTTCGCCTCTCTGATGCCAGCGGCGGCCGCCATGCGCAGCGCGCCGACGATCTGGTCTTCAGTGATCCCTTTGCCGATGGCCTTTCGCAGGCGGTCGGTGCCGGCCTCGGGCGCGAGCGTGATGCTGCGGGCGCCGCTGCGGGCGAGCGCCTTCACCAGCGTCGGCGAGACCGAGTCGGCGCGCAGCGACGAGAGCGAGACCCGCGCGCCGCGCTCGACGATGCGAGTCACGATCTCCTCGACATTGGGGTGGTCCGAGACGGCAGCTCCGACCAGGCCGATAGCATCCCGGCCCTGGAGCCCGATCTCAACCGACTCCATGACGCTGCCCAGGGGCCGCCAGCGAAGCGGCCAATAGCACATCGGCGTGACGCAGAACTTGCATCCCCGCTCGCACCCGCGCGAGACCTCCACCAGGAAGAGCTCACCGAACTCGGTCTCTGGGGTGAGGGTTCGGGAGTGGGTGGGCCAATCGGCGAGGCGCCGCGCGTACTGCCGCACGAGTGTAGGGCGGGCATTCCCATACCCGCGGCCTTCCTTCTCGGGCACATACACACCAGCCAGTCTCGCGGCCTGAGCCGGCACGCCTGTAGGGCGGGCATTCCCATGCCCGCCGCTTACCCCTGCCAGCGCATCCAGCAGGGCCTCGCAGATCGGCTCCACCTCGCCGATCACGAACAGATCGACGATATCTGCCAGCGGCTCCGGGTTGATGGAGACCGCCGCGCCGCCCGCGATGACCAACGGGTGGTGCTCGTCTCGCTCCCGCCCCATGCTGGGGATCCTCGCGAGGCGGAGGACCCGCGCGACGTTGGTGTAGTCCAGCTCGTAGGAGACCGAGAACGCGATCACGTCGAACTGCTGAAGCGGCGTCTGCGATTCGTAGGAGACGAGGGCGGCACCGGTGCGGGCGAGATCGGTGAGGTCATCCGGATCGGGCACGAACGCGCGCTCGCACACGACGTCCGGGCGCGCGTTGAATAGATGGTACACGGCCTGGAGCCCGAGGCTGGACATGCCCACGAAGTAGGTGTTTGGGTACACCAGGCAGACGCGCAGCTTCCCGCCGTGATCCTTGCGGACCGCGCCGATCTCGCAGGCGAGGCGGCGGGCGATGGTGGAGGTGAGTCGGGGCATGCCTGGTGTTACAACGGGTGGGAGATGCGCTCCTGCCCTGCCATCTTGTCATCCTGAGGCGGAGCCGAAGGATCTCGCCTCTGGTGATCACGCTCAGGGCATCCGGGAAGGATGCACACTGAGCGATGGCTAAACCGTACCAGCGTCAGGAGGTGTTGGCGTTGCAGAACATCCTCGGCATCGTTGGCAGCCCGCGAAGGAGCGGGAACACGGGGCTTCTGATGGAGCGCGTGCTGGAGGCGGCGAGGCGTGAGGGCGCGGCGACCAGTCTGTTCACACTCGCGGGGAAGCGGATCGAGCCGTGCCTGGCCTGCGATCAGTGCGTCGGCGGGCCGCCGGAGTTCTGTATCCAGCAGGATGACATGGCGGAACTCTATCCGCTGATGCTGTGGGCGGATGCGATCGTGTTCGGCACGCCGGTCTACATGGGCACGATGTCGGCGCAACTCAAGGCGGTATTCGACCGGGCGCGGCCGCTATGGATCATGGACAACGCGCTCTCGCGCAAGGTCGCGGCGGCGATCGCGGTCGGCGAAGGCCGCTGGGGCGGGCAGGAGCTGGCCATCCAGCAGATCTATTGGGCGGCGATGAACCACGGCATGATGGTGCTCGGCGGCGCCTCCATGACCTATGGCAACTGGGAAGTCTGCGGCGTCGCCGACGAACCCGGCGCCATTCTCAATGACGAGGAGGCGTTGAAGGCGGCCGCAGGGCTGGGCCGCAGGCTGGCGTGGATCAAGGTGGCATTCGAGTGAGGCGGAGGATGACATGATTGTAGACACCCACGTTCACATCGGCCGCGGCGAGCGGCTGAACGACACCTACCAGCTGGACTGCACCACCGAGATGATCATCTCGGCGATGGATGAGGCGGGGGTTGATAGGTCCTGCATCATGCCCGTGGCCTACGAGGACTACGAGCCGGGGATACAGGAGGTGCGCGAGGCGGTCGCGGCCCACCCCGACCGGCTGATCGGCTACGCCCGCGTGAATCTCCACCACCAGGAGCGCGCTTTCGAGCAGCTTCGGCGCTGCTTCGAGCAGTACGATTTCCGCGGCGTGAAGATTCACCACGGTCTGGGCGACGGGTTCCCGACCCGGCCGTTCATGGAGCTGCTGAGCGAGTATGGCCGGCCGCTGCTGCTCCACGGCAGCCCGCAGGCCGAGTTCATTGACTCGGTGAGCCACCTCGCCCGCTCCTACCCAAAGGTCCCCGTGATCTGCGGGCACATGGGCGGGTTCAGCGCCTTCTGGCCGGGGTTCGTGAAGCTCTACGCGGTGGAGGCGAAGCAGATCGCGAACCTGTACCTCGACACCGCGTTCGTGTTTCTGCACCAGTGGATTCGGATGGCGGTCGAGATCTGCGGACCGGACAAGGTCATCTTCGGCAGCGACGGGCCCGTGCTCCATCCCGCGGTCGTGCTCAAGCAGATCGAGATGTGCCACTTCAGTGACCCCGAGCGGGAGATGATCCTGGGCGGGAACGCGGGGAAGCTGCTGGGGGTCTAGGCGCAGTGGCAGGAGGCAGGCTCCTGCCCTACGCCAATCGTGGAGCCCGCAGAGGGTCTCCCCGCGAACTTGATTGTGCTCGACTGAGCGCAATTGCGCTTGCGCCATCTCAAATCCCCTCGATTCTGTGGAATAGACCTCACGCGGCTTGAACCGGACCAGGGGCGAGCCGCGACACAAGCAGAGGCGCGGACCACGGGGATGACGTTTCGGGACTTCAGTCCCGAGATCGCTGAAAGCAGTCCATCATCGTCCTCCCCTACTCCTCGCCTCCTTGACACGATGGCACGACGCGGGCCGGGGGCCCGCGCGTCTGGGGGGGAAGGGGGACGGTGGGGACACTCGCCGCAATAGGGGTCAAGATCGGGCTGGCCGCGGCGTTGGCCGTCGGGGCCGTGCTGGTGACTCGCTACCTGCAGCAAGCCCGTACCGGCTGGCAGCCGTCCGCGCGGTCCCTTCGCGTGCTCGAGACCGCGGTCCTGGGGCAGCAGCGGGCGGTTCACCTCATCGCCGTCGGCGGCCGGACCCTCCTCGTCGCGTCCACACAAGGTCAGGTGACGCTGCTTGCCGATGTCACCGGGGAGCCGCCAGCCGCACCTCTCGAAACCGCTCCCGCTCCGCCGAGCTTCGCCGCTGTCATCTCGCGGTTGCTGACGCCGCCGCAGGTGGTTCACGGCCACGAGGCGCGCCTGCGCGCGGCTGCAGAGCGGTTGAAGCGCACAGCGCTCGGAGGTGCGAGGTGAAGACCGCGGCCCTGCTCAGCCTCTGCTTCCTCGCGCTGTCCGCGTGCGGCCTGCCCGCGGCCGGGGCCGGGGCGCCGTCCACACCCGCGGTCACCATCAGCTTCGACGGCGCGGGCAAGCCGGGCCAGCTCCCGATCACGCTCGAGATCGTGGGGCTGCTCACGCTGCTGTCGCTCGCCCCCGCGCTGGTGATCATGGTGACGTCCTTCACGCGCATCCTGATCGTTCTGTCCTTCACGCGCAGCGCGCTGGGCACGCAGCAGATCCCACCGAACATGGTGCTGGTCGGGCTAGCGCTCTTCCTGACGGTGTTCACAATGGCCCCGGTATGGCGCGCGGTGGATAGCGAGGCGCTCCAGCCCTACCTGAAGGGCGCGATCGCGTACAACGTCGCGGGCGAGCGCGCCGTCAAGCCCCTACGGGACTTCATGCTGCGGCAGACCGAGGAGTCGGAGCTGGGCCTGTTCGTGAAGCTGGGCAAGCTCCCGCGGCCCAAGACGCCGGACGACATTCCGACCTACGCAGTCGTGCCCGCGTTCATGGTCGGCGAGCTGAAGCGCGCGTTCACCATGGGGTTCATGATCTTCATCCCATTCGTGGTGATCGACATGGTGGTCGCCACGACGCTGATGTCCATGGGCATGATGATGATGCCTCCCGTGGTGATCTCGATGCCGTGCAAGATACTGCTCTTCGTGCTGGTGGACGGCTGGGAGTTGGTGACGCAGAGCGTGGTGATGAGCTTCAGGTAGGTGCGCCGCCCTTGCTTCGGCACTGAAGTGCCGAAGCAAGGGAACGAGCATCCGCCGAGGCGGAGGCAAGATCTGGCTAGGCATCCGGCCGCCATGGCGGTCGGCGAAGCCGACCTAGCCACTGCGCTTCGCTCAGGATGACAATAGCTGGTGACAGAGGGGGATGCGATGGGTGAGGGGGCTGCGTTGGAGCTGGCGAGGGGGGCGGTGGTGACCGGGCTGGCGGTGTGCGCGCCGATGCTGGTTGCGGGACTGGTGGTTGGCGTCCTTATCAGCGTCGTGCTGGCGGCGACCCAGATTCAGGAGTTCACACTCACGTTCATCCCCAAGCTGGCGGCGATGGCGGCCGCCGGCGCGCTCACCGCGCCGTGGATGCTCAGGACTCTCGTCACCTTCACCCACTGGGTGCTGGGTCAGATGGCTGGTGTGGGGCGCTGAGGGGTGTTCACCGTTCACGTTGACATGGCTCAGGTGATGCGCCTGCTCCTGCTCTTCTGCCGAATCGGCGGGGTGATGCTGGTGGCGCCGCTCTTCAGCAGCGAGCACGTTCCGGCGCGGGCGAGGGCCGCGCTGGCGCTGGTGATCGCGGTGGCGCTGGCCCCGGTCGCCGGGCCGGCGCCGGAGGTCGCGACCCCGGTGACCATCGGCCTGGCGACCGCCGGCGAACTGATGATCGGCCTCGCCATCGGCTTCGGTGCGAGGCTGATCTTCGCTGCGGTGAGCATGGCAGGGGAACTGGCCGATCTCCAGTCGGGGTTTGGGTTCGCGGGCATGGTGTCGCCGCAGATGGGCGAGCAGGTGTCGGTGATCGGGCAGCTCCAGATGAGCGTGGCGTGGCTCATCTTCCTCGCGGCCAACGGGCATCACATCGTGCTGAAGGGGCTGAGCGCCAGCCTGGCTGCCCTTCCCCTCGGTTCGCCCCCGGGGTTCGCCGCGCCCGCGCTCACACACGCGACGGCAACCCTGATCGCGACCGCAGTGCGAATGGCCGCGCCCGTAGTGGCGGCGGTGCTGCTCGCGGACCTCGCACTCGGGCTGCTCACTCGCGCCGCGCCGCAAATGAACCTGCTGGCGATCGGCTTCCCGATCAAGCTCGCGGTGGGGCTGTGGGCGACGCTGCTGGCGCTGCCGCTGTTGGCGACGGCCGAGCGCGGCCTGCTGTGGACGATGGAGCAGATACTTTCTGCCGTGCTGGCGGGATTGGGGGCCTGAGGTGGCAGACGAACGCACAGAGCAGGCCACACCCAGGCGGCGAGAGGAAGCGCGCAAGCGGGGCGAGACGCCGCGCAGCGCGGAGCTGGCCGGCGCCGCCGCGCTGCTGGGCGCGCTGCTCGGGCTGCGGTTGTGCTGGGCGTCGGTCCTGGGAGCGGCCGAGCGCGTGACACGCTGGGGCCTGACTGAATGCGCGGGCCGGCCGCTCGGGGCCGAGTCAGCAGCGGCGCTGGTGGCGCAGGCGCTCACGTTCGGCGCACAGCTCACCGGGCCGGTTGCGCTGGGAGCGTGCGGCGCCGCGCTGCTCGCCAACCTGGGGCAGGCCGGCTTCGTGGTGAGCGCGCAGCCACTGGCGCTCAAGTGGAGCCGCCTGAGCATCGCCCAGGGCCTGCGCAGGATGTGCTCGATGCGCGGCCTCTTCTCGGTCGCGCGATCGCTCGTCAAGGTGTGCGCGGTGTGCGCGGTCACCTTCCTCTTCATCCGCAATCATTGGGCTGAGACGCTGGATCTCGCGCAGGGCAGCGCGGTGAGCGCCGGGGCGCGGCTCGGCGGGCTGGTCTGGAGCCTGCTCATCCAGGTCGCGTTCACGCTGGCCGCGGCCGCGGCCGCGGACTACGCCTTCGAGCGGCGGGACTTCGAGAAGAACTTGCGCATGACCCGAGAGGAGGCGCGGGAGGAGCACAAGCGCTCCGAGGGCGACCCGCTAGTTCGGTCGCGCTTGAGGGAGCGGATGCGGGCGCTGGGGCGCCACCGGATGTTGGAGGCGGTGAAGAAGGCGACGGTGGTGGTCGTCAACCCGGTCGAGATCGCGGTCGCGCTCAGGTACGAGATGGCGAAGACGCCCGCGCCCGTGGTGGTGGCCAAGGGCCGCCGGCTGATGGCGCAGCGGATTCGCGACCAGGCCGAGAAGCACAATGTGCCGATTGCGCGCAACGAGGGGCTCGCACGGGCCTTGTATCGCTCGGCGCCGATCGGCAGGCAGATCCCGCCGGAGCTCTACCAGGCGGTGGCCGAGATCCTGGCGTTCGTGTACCGCGCTGCGGGCAGAGGGGCACAGCGATGATCCCTAGGCCTATAGGCCGGGATGTGGCTAGGTCGGCGAAGCCGACCGCCATGGCGATCCCTAGGCCTGAAGACCGGGATGGCGGCCCCGTGGGCCTAGCCACCGAGCGTGCCGCAAGCATCCCACAGGGCATCCCGGAGCAACTCGCGCGGCACAGCGATCTGCTGGTGTCCGGCGGCGCGGTGCTGGTGGTGGCGATGCTGGTCATCCCTGTGCCGCACTGGATGCTGGACCTCCTGTTGGTCATGAACATTGGGCTGGCGCTGACGGTGCTGCTCATGACCGCGTACACGACACACCCCCTCCAGTTCTCGGTCTTCCCGTCGCTGCTGCTGGTCACGACGCTGTTCCGGCTGGCCATCAATGTGTCGGCGACGCGGCTGATTCTGCTGCACGCGAACGCGGGGGCGGTGATCGCGGCATTCGGCAGCTTTGTGGTGGGGGGCAACTACGTCGTCGGGCTGGTCGTGTTCGTGATACTCGTCGTCATCCAGTTCGTCGTCATCACAAACGGCGCAGGCCGGGTGGCGGAGGTGGCGGCTCGCTTCACTCTGGACGCGATGCCGGGGAAGCAGATGGCGATTGACGCCGACCTCAACGCGGGGCTGGTTGACGAGACCGAGGCGCGGCGACGGCGAGAGGAGATCGCCCGCGAGGCCGATTTCTACGGCGCAATGGACGGCGCGAGCAAGTTCGTGCGGGGTGATGCTGTCGCCGCGGTAGTGATGATCCTGGTCAACATCATCGGTGGATTCGTCATCGGGATGGCGCAGCGGGGGATGGATCTCCCCACCGCGCTCCGGACCTACACGCTGCTGACAGTCGGCGAGGGCCTGGTGACCCAGGTGCCGGCGCTGATCATGGCCACCGCGACGGGCCTGATCGTGACCCGGTCGTCGTCGGGCGCGCCGCTGGGGCAGGAGCTCGCATCCCAGGTGCTGGGAAGCCACCGTGCAATCGCCCTCGTCGCCGGGACCCTGGCGGCGCTGGCCTTGGTCCCCGGGCTACCGAAGCTTCCCTTCCTGGCGGTGGCGGCCGGCGTCGGGCTGATGGCCGGCGCGGTGAGAAGCGCAGCCGCTCAGCCGCGCCCCATTCCCGCGCTGGCGCGACCCGCGACCGGCCTGCCCGAGCATCTCGTGGAGCTGGTGGCGGTTGACCCGGTCGAGCTGGAGATCGGCGTCGAGCTCATCCCGCTCGCCGATCCCACGCAGGGCGGCGACCTGCTGGGGCGCATCACCACGCTCCGCCGGCGCATCGCGGAAGAGCTGGGGCTGATCGTCCCGCCGGTGCGCGTACGCGACAACCTGGCGCTGCGGGGGAACCAGTACGCGATCAAGCTGTCGGGCGCGCGAGTCGCCCAAGGCGAGGTCAAGCCCGGCCACGTGCTGGTGATGCGCGCTGACAGCGCGCCCTCCGAGATCGCCGGCTTCGACACCACTGACCCGGCATTCGGCGTGCCCGCGCGCTGGGTCCCGGAGTCGCGGCAGGCGGAAGCTCACATGATGGGCCAGACCGTGGTGGACGCGGGAGCGGTGCTGCTCACCCACCTGGGGGAGGCTCTCAAGTCGCACGCGGCCGACATTCTGAGCCTTCAGGACGTGCGCCAGATGCTCGATCACCTCAAGCAGCAGTCGCCGGCGATAGTCGAGGAGCTGACGCCCAAGCTGATGTCGGTGAGCGAGATCCACCGCGTGCTCGCGAACCTCCTGCGGGAGCGCGTCCCCATCCGCGATCTGCCGAGGATCTGCACCGCGTTGGCGGCGCACGCAGCGGCGGTCAAGGACTCGGACGAACTCACCGAACTCATCCGCCAGGCCCTCGCCCGCACCATCACTTCGCTCCATTGCGATGACACGCAGACGCTCTGGGTTGCGGCGCTCGACCCCGCGCTGGAGGCGGAGTTGCTGGCGCGGGCACAGCCCACGCCGGACGCGGCCAGGTCGGGTTCGCCGGCCGCCATGGCGGCCCCTAGGCCCGAAGGCCGGGATGTGGCTAAGTCGGTCCCTAGGTCTAAAGGCCGGGATGGCGGCCCCGTGGGCCTAGCCACAGAGCCGACCGCCATGGCGGCCGGAGGCCTAGCCAGCGGCCCCGTCGGTCTAGCCAGCGGCCCCGCGGGCCTAGCCACCCATCACGGGTTGGGCGGGAGCTTGCCTCCTGCCCCATCCACCACCACCCCGGACTTCGTAGACCGGCTGACCCGCGCAACCAAGCGCCAGATGGAGCGGCTGATCTCACTGGGACATCCGCCGGTGATCCTGTGCAGCCCTCGCGCGCGGCCCCTGGTGCGCGCGGTGCTGGAGCGCCGCGCCGCATCGGCCGCCGTCCTCTCTCACGCTGAGATCGCACCGGAGGCAAAGCTGAAGTCCGTCGGACTCATCACTCTGGAGGGGTCAGATGAAGCTCAGTAGCCTCGTCTCGGGCGTCACTCTCGGGGTCAGCGTCGGGGCCTTCGGCCTCACCGGCGCGCTGTCTCTGCGCGCCGGGGTGGAGCCGCTCTACGCAGTCATACGGGCGATCGTCGCCTTCGTTGCGGTGATCTGGCTGGCCCGTGCGGCGGCCAACGCGTTGGACTTGCTGGGGCCGGTGGTCCCTCGCGACGATGGCTACGTCGGCTCTGCCGACCGCCATGGCGGCCTCCGGCCTAGCCACCTGTTCGGGACGGACCGGGATGGCAGCGACGGTGATGGCTAGCTCGCCTCTGCCGACCGTGGCTAGGCCCGCGGCTGTCATTGCGAGGAAGGAAGCCAGTAGCCTACCCCTGCTGCAGTTGCAGGGGTGGGGCAGTTGTGCGCCCGACGACCCCACTGCGGGTCGGCCCAGGGCCGGACGAACGTCTACCGTAGGGGCGCCATTTATGGCGCGCTCCAGGGGCGGGCAGGCCCTGGGCGTGATGGATCACGCCCCTACGGCGGGCGGCGGCCCTACATCGGCATCGTTGGTGTTTCGGGATTTCCAATCCCGAAACCAACCCACGCTTCAGCACCAGAGGAGGGAAGGACAATGAGGGGGACGACCGACTCCAACTGTCATTGCGAGAGAGGAAGGGCGCAGCTCGGCGCCCGACGACCGTGGCAATCTCGCCGCTTGATGTCTCCGGATTCCCAGTCCCGAAACCAGTTGGCTCAGCCCCCACTGGCTAGGCCTTCAGACCTAGAGACCGCGAACGGCGGCAAGGGCGCGCTGGCAGTGGCTAGGTCCGACGCGTCGGGCCGCCATGGCGGCCCGAAGGGCCTAGCCACCATGTGGGAGCAATACGCCGCCGCTCCCACGCCCCAGCTCCGGCGCGATCTTATCGAAGCTTACGCGCCGCTGGCGCGGTATGTCGTGGATCGCCTGAACGTCAAGCCCGGCCCGGCGCTCGGGTACGACGACCTGCTCAGCCAGGCGCTGGTCGGCCTGATAGACGCCGTGGACCGGTTCGATCCGGGGCGCGGGATCAAGTTCGAGACCTACGCGTACCACCGCATCCGGGGAGCGGTGATGGATATGCTGCGAGATATGGACTGGCTTCCTCGCTCCGTACGGCAGCGGCAGACCGACCTCGCCGCAGCCTACGAGCGGCTTCAGGAGTCTCTGGGCCACCCGCCCTCCGATGAGCA
>Ga0315282_10008120_pt1 | contig 17040 bp, 14 predicted proteins | sample YL17G07_20_MG_FD_203693 | JGI IMG/M metagenome (GOLD analysis project Ga0315282, IMG submission 203693) | Sediment microbial communities from Yellowstone Lake, YNP, Wyoming, USA - YL17G07_20 | ecosystem: Environmental > Aquatic > Freshwater > Lake > Sediment | place: USA: Wyoming | collected...
TTGAAGCAGTTAAAGCCTCCGAGGTAGGTGGAGAAAAACCCGCTCTTTATCAGGGTGAAGTGGAACTGGCTATTCTGCCGCCAGTAAACCCGGTGGGACTACTGCAATTTCAAAGAACGCTACGAGACTCTTTTCAATTGAACATTATGAGCACTGACGGCTCCCCATCCAAAGGTAGCTTGATTACCGTCCTTCTTGGCGAGCCACAACCCCTACTCCAGGGTCTAAAACAAATACCTGAGGTAAAAGAAGCAGCAGAGGAGCCAGATACCTCTACTCAAATAAGGGGGGGGCTACCATCGCTATTCAAAAGCAATCAAAAGAAAAGGATCTGGATAACCCTTGGCAAGGGCTAGATGCACAAGCCAATTGAAATATTAAGGAATATAGCAATGGCTACTAGCAAAGATAAACGAGGAAGGGACAGGATTGAGCAGCTAACTGATACTGGGCAGGTTAGTGACCAGCAATCAGCCGCCACGGAGGAAAAGGTTCAGGACCCGGCTCAGATTGTGGCAGAGCCAGAGACGCCAAGCCCCCAAGAGTCGGCAATGCTCACCGCTTTTAGGCTAGGCATACCATATATTGACCTGACCGTATACCCGGTTCAGCCTGAAGCATTGCGGTGGATTCCCGAATCAATGGCAAGGAAATATAACGTCATACCTTTGAGCATCATTGATGGTGTTTTACAGGCGGCAATGGCAGAGGCAGATAATGTCCTGGCACTAGAGGCGCTGGCAGCCCAAGTCCCAATGAGAATCGAGCCAGCAGTAGCCCCTGCTGAGCAGATTCGGGCAGCCATTGACCGTAATTATAAAGCCTATACTGAGATTGAGGAGCAATTCGAACATGCTCCCCCACCACCAACTGAGGAAAGGATTTCTGCTGAAGCTATCGCTGGAGCACCTGCGGTTCGCGCTTTAGACCTTCTCGTTAACGAAGCAATTAAGAATCGAGCCTCTGACATTCATATAGAGCCAGAGGAGGATAGACTCCGAGTGCGCTACCGCATTGATGGTGTGTTGCAGGAAACAATGTCTTTACCTCTAAGTGCCCACGCGCCTCTCATCTCCAGGGTGAAAATTCTGGCTAGTATGAATATCGCCGACCACCGGCCGCAAGATGGTCAATTCTCAGTCAAGATAAGAGACCGAGAGATAGATATCAGGGTAGCTACTATCCACACAGCATACGGTGAAATGACAGACCTTCGTATCCTGGATAAGTCATTTGCTGCACTTAGCCTCACTGAGCTAGGGTTTCTACCCGACAATCTTGAGAAATACAAGCATATGCTGGAATCCCCCTTTGGCATGATTTTAATCAGTGGTCCCACTGGCTCAGGTAAAACCACCACTCTTTATGCCTCAATCAGCCATCTTGACTGTAAAGGGCGCAACATCATCACTATAGAAGACCCGGTGGAGTATCGCTTTAGGGATATCAATCAGATTCAGGTTAATCCTCGGGCTGGCTTGACCTTTGCCACTGGTCTGCGAAGCATAATGCGGCATGACCCTGATGTCATACTGGTGGGAGAAATACGCGATTCTGAGACAGCTCAAATAGCCATTCACGCAGCGCTTACCGGGCATCTGGTACTCTCTTCAGTTCACGCCAATGACACTGTTGGCGTTCTTTTCCGCTTGCTTGACCTAGGGGTGGAGCCATTTCTTGTTTCCTCAGCACTTATTGCTGTGGTTTCCCAGCGACTGGTGCGCCGTGTTTGCCCTCACTGCCGGCGCACTTGCCATGCCCCAATTGAAGGACAACTTGCCTACTATAAAGAGTTTGGAGAGCAACGAACCGATTTTATTTATGGTCGTGGTTGTAACTCATGCGCCAATACCGGTTATCTGGGACGCACCGCCGTTTTTGAAATACTACTTATAAGTGACGAGATAAGGAGAATGCTGCTCACTGGAGCCAGCACAGCAGAAATACGTTCTCAGGCACAGAAAGAGGGGATGGCATCAATGTGGCGCGATGGTATGCTCAAGGTGAAGTCAGGTATTACCACCCCCTGCGAGGTGTTGCGTAATATATTCTCTATAGGTTAAAGGCTATGGTTTATCAGTATTTTGGCTATACCGAAGATAGGAAGATAGTAAAAGGCACTCTACCTGCCTCAAATAAGGAAACAGCAGGGCAGATTCTGGCTCATAAAGGCTATCGGATTCTCATCCTGCAGCCACTAACTACTTTCATGCCCAGCTTGCAGCAGTTGTTCCCGTCTCTCTGCAGAGTAAAGCCAGAGTCAATAATCATGTTCTCCCGCCAGCTAGCTTTACTCCTTGAATCTGGCATCGACATAATTACTTCACTGGAACTGTTACAGACTCAGGCATCCAACACAGCTTTAAAGAGGGTGCTGGGCGAGATAATCTCTGACCTTCGTAGCGGTAATCGGCTGTCAGCAGCGCTGGAAAAACATCATAAAGTCTTTCCCCCCATTTATCGTCGGTCACTGAGTGTAGGTGAACAAACTGGAGGGCTCGAGACCGTGCTGAGGCAGGTGGCTGATTATATGGAGAGGGAGGTCACTACTGCAAAGGGAGTGAAGAATGCTTTGAGGTATCCAGCCATTGTTTCTATTGTGGCTGTTATAGTGATAGCTGTGTTAATTACCTTCGTTTTACCGGCTTTTACCAGCCTATACAGCGCCCTTGGAGCTGAATTACCAGTACTAACCAAGATGATGCTTGACGCTGTCAATGGGCTTCGTAGCTACGGGCTGCATCTTCTAGCAGCGATAGGCTTTGCCGGGGTTCTAGCCTTTGCCTATATTAAGACACCAGCGGGAATATATCAGTGGCATAGACTAGTACTCAGGTTACCACTAGTGGGACGGGTTATCCATCTTAACGAGCTTGCCCGCTGCTGCCGGAGTATGTCCTTACTATTTCGCGCTGGTTTACCTCTACCCGAAATCATGTCCCTGGTTATCCAGAGTAGCAATAATAAGGTGATGGCACAGGCTCTGGCAAACGTTCGACAGGATATGCTTAAAGGCGAGGGCTTATCCCGACCAATGGCAAAGAGTGAGCTATTCTTGCCAATGATGGTGCAGATGGTTGCAGTCGGTGAGGAAACTGGCAATCTTGATGTCACCCTGCTTTCCGTAGCCCAAAGCTATGAGACTGAAGCCGAAGATAAGACCCAGTCTCTCGTTGGACTTATTCAGCCAGCTATGACCTTAGGTATAGGCTTAGTAGTTGCTTTTATTGCCTTATCCTTAGTTTCTGCCATGTATTCTATCTATGGACAGGTACTCTAGCTTAGGAAGGAGGCAGCGGTGCGAGCTTTTATAGCTGCTAAAAAAATTTTGAGGCAAAATGAGGCTGGGGTAACTCTCATTGAAACTCTAATAGCCCTGGCGCTGCTGGGCATGATTGCTGCTCCCTTTCTTAACGCTCTGGCTACTGCCTCCAAAGCTACATTCATCTGTGATGAGCGAGCCACCGCTGAAAGCCTAGCCCGAAGCCAAATGGAATATGTAAAGAGTCAGAGTTATATCAATTACACTGAGCCAGGACACCAAGAATATATATTGATAACCACCCCGGCTAATTATAGTGTTGGCATTACTGTTGTACCTATTGACCCGGATACAGGCCAGACTGCTGAGCAGGACAAAGGTATTCAGAGGACATCAATAACAGTCAAGTATAATAACAAACCAGTGCTTACAATTGAGAATTATAAGGTGGATAAGGTTGGATAGATGAAGCAGAGCGAGAAGGGTTTCACCATTGTTGAAGTGGTGGTGACCATTTGCATTGTAGCACTCATAGGGGGCGCTGCCAGTATGGGCATATTTCAAGTGGTTAAAGGTACCGAACGCAGTAATGACCATATGACCGCTACCCGCCAAGTGCAGAACGCTGGCTACTGGATTAGTCATGATACTCATATGGCGCAAACTGTTATTACTGGTGATGACCCAGAAACTATTGAAAAGGAGTTCGTTACCTTCAAGTGGACCTTTTGGGAGAGTGGCGACGTGCATACGATTGTTTACACACTTGAGGATGTGTCTGGTGGGCTAAAGAAGCTCAAGCGACAACATTTGATTCATAATATTGCAGGCGAAGAAATAGGAAATGAGACGACTTTTGTTGCCCAAAATATTGACTCGGCTAGTTTATCCAAGCAAGCCAGCATCTGGAAGCTCACTATACAAACTCGCTCAGGAACAGAGACCGAGACCAGAGAATATACAATTATTCCCAGGTCAAGCTCATAATAGACAAATTTGATATGTAACTGTATAACAGGAACAATTGGATGAAAAAGCTGTTAGGTAAATTGGTAAGAGACGAAAAAGGGCAAGCCCTACCTGCGGTCTTAATCCTACTGGTTGTAGGTGCGCTTACTATTGTCCCTCTCCTTTCTCATACCACCACTGGGCTTCAAGCTGGTCGAATCCAAGAGGCAGAGATGGATTGGCTTTATGCTGCTGATGCTGGGGTGGAGGATGGCTTATGGAGGATAAAGAATGAGCAGACACCACTCCAGCCCTACGATTACGAGACACAATTTGTCTACACCTTACCCACGGATATAAATGGCAAAGATGTAACCATTACCATGAAGCGGATTTGGCCTCTGCAGGGCTTGGAGAGCAATGAAAATGGCACAACACCCCCTCCAGCATTGGTGATAGTAGGGTTTGTCAGTGACTCGGACACGGGCCAATACCAGGTTGAGATGGCTTATGATGGTTCGCATGGAGATGTGGGGGTAGATAGAGTAGCCGTATGGCTACCTGCTGGTTACGACTATGTCAGCGGCTCAAGCTCTGGCATCACTACTGGTAACCCAACTATTATTAGCTGGCGCGGCGGCAAAGCTCTGGAGTGGAATTTCCAGCCTGCGGTTAATTATGAAGACTTGCCAACTCCGACGCCTCCGGGTCAACCAGGAGGTTTTACCCAAGCTATTGAGTACCCTGTAAAAAGAATTCTGAATTTTAACTTTTCGCCGGTAGGGAATCCAACGAGCACCTTACCCTGGATAAGAACCACTCACTCTGATATGTATCTATCCTGGGATAAATGCTGCGAAGTTTACAAGGTTACTTCTACAGCTACCGATGCCGCTACGGGCAAGCAGAAAACTACTGGAACTTATGCTAGCAGAGAGATAGAAAGTAAGCCAGCCCCCATCTTGCGGGGAAATTATCAAGCCATCGGTAATACCTTGATGCAAGATACTGACCACGATTATCATGGTGTCCGAGACATATTGCTTGATGAGAGTAGTGCCTCTGTCTCTGAAATCCCTGGTGATGCTGATTTAAAGGGGGCTTATCTCTATTGGTCAGCATGGCGGGAAAGGGTGTGGCACTGGCCTTATGGGTACGACCCGATGGAGGCTGATACGGAAGTTTACTTTAAGGTGAATGACTACCAGCTTTATTTTGATGATTTTGGCGAACCAGCGATTGGTACCGAAGAGATAACTGCGTCCAGATGGTGGGTTCTGCAAAACGTCTACCCCGACTATTCCTACTCCTGTTTTCTAGATGTCACTGAACTGGTCAGGCTTGTTTCCCTTACTGGCAATGCAAACTATACAGTTGGCAACGTCAGTGGAGACACCGGTGAAGAATGGTCCTATGCCGGCTGGTCTCTGGTTCTCATCTACTTCAGTCCCTCGGAAGATGCCAGACAGCTCTACCTGTATGATGGCTTCCTTTTCGCCGGTGGAAATACTTCCCACACCTTTACCATCGGCGGCTTCAGAGCTCCGTCGGATGATGCTGAGGCTAAGCTAACCCTCTTTGTCGGTGAGGGTGACCAGTGCTATACAGGGGATTACATAAAGTTCAACGGCTATTACCTGTATGGTGGAATCAACCCTAAAACTAATGTTTGGAACGGCAAATCCAGTGGTCTTGATGGACTATTCATTGACGGGGTAGATATTGATACCTTTGAGGTCTCAAGTCCGATTATAAATGGTGGAGACACCTCAGCTACGGTATATTTAAAGACCCAGACGGACAACTGGAACCTGTGCTATCTTATGCTGTCATTTCGTGATGTTCCTGGCGGGAATAGGCCAGATAGGGTAGGTACCATAACCTATACTTATGGAGGCGGGTCATAAGCAATGAAACTAAGTAAAACAGCCTTCATAATTCTGGCTATCGGCGTCTTTGCTATTATAGCCGCCGGGCTGGGTATGGCTTATTCTCAGCAAGATAGGGAACAAACCCGACTAAACGAGGAGCTTGCCTTAGCCCAACTCAGGTTAAAGAAATATCCGGCTCAGCAGCTTTCTTCTGAGAAACAAAAGCTGGAAAGCCAGATGGCTAAAACTGAGTCAGAGATCAAAACTGCCGAGGATAGCCTTGACAAATCGATTGAGAGCATTGAAGCCAGTGCTGCGTTATATCAGCTTGCCCTAGATTGCCACGTAGAAGTAACTGAGATTAACTCAACAGGCGTGACCACCGAGGCGGTAGAAGGAGTTGCCTTATCTGTTCTGCCACTCACTGTGAGAGTTGAGGGAGACGTACCCAATCTAATTGACTTCATCCATAAGTGGACTAAGGCATACCCCACCGGTATGGTGAAATCGCTAGAAATGGATGTTCCTAAGAAGGTTGAGGAAGAACTGATTGTAACTCAGAAGGGAGAGGTAATACAGGTGGAAAAGGAGGAAGAGAAAACAAAGGAGGAGAAGCCATCAGTTGTTATCAATCTGTTTATTTACACTTTGAGGGTGACTTAACATGGCTAAAGTGGTTACTTTATATATTGACGATACTGCTATCAGACTGCTGGTAGCTAACGGTAAGCGAGTAGAGAAATGGGCTCACTTGCCGCTAGAGCCAGGCTTGGTCAGTGAGGGTGTTATCGTTAATGAAGCAGAAGTTGCCGCCAAGACTAAGGAGCTTCTCAAAGCCCAGCAAGTGAAGGCACAAAAGGTCATCGCCGGTTTGAGTGGGCTCCACTGTCTAACCCGGCCAATTACCCTGCCTAAACTGCCCAAAACGCTCTTGCCCGAAGCGGTAAAACAGGAGGCAGAAAGAATAATGCCGGTGCCCCTGGAGCAGCTTTATATTGCATGGCAGATTATCCCTTCCCCCGGAGAAGAAATGCAGGTCTTCGTAGCTGCTTCACCCCGTAACGCCATTGATACCTTAATTAAAACACTGCATCAAGCGAATCTCGACCCCTATCTTATAGACTTAAAACCCTTGGCCTTAGCTAGAGTGGCAAATAAGCCGACAGCTATAATTGTTGATATTCAACCTACTGAATTTGATATTGTAATTATGGTAGACGGAGTCCCCCAACCCGTGCGAAGCCTATCTCTCCCCAGCAAAGCTCCAACTTTGTCAGAAAAACTACCGACTATAACAGAGGAGCTAGAGCGGACTATCAAATTCTATAATTCCACCCATCCAGAAAAGCCTCTTGACTCTAGCATACCGATATTTGTCTCTGGAGAGCTGGCAGAAGAAACAAAGGCATGTCAAACTTTAACTAGAGAGCTAAAACATCCTGTTTTCCCACTGACACCACCTTTAGAATGCCCTGATGGCTCAACTCCAAGTCAGTATATGGTCAACATAGGTTTAGCTTTGAAAGAGGTATCACCACCCAAAGCGGAAGCAAACTTTTCCGTGGTGAATTTGAACGCCCTGCCACAGGCTTACAAACCTAAACCTATTCCCTTAACTAAGATTATTATTCCCCCCGGCATCATTATGGCAGCTATTGGTTTACTTTTTCCTTTGGTAACACTGGTGCAAGACGCTACTGCCGAGACAGCATCGCTTCATGCTCAGGTGGCTACCATTAACCAACTGATAGAGCAAAGGCAAAAGCAAAAGCAGGAAATCTCCGAGTTAGAGGCAAAAGTGGGTAAAGTAAAAGCATCCCGTGATAAGCTTTACGCCGTCATTGACCATATTGAGGACTCTCGTTATGAGGTTAACGGTAATTTGGATGTTACAACATCCGCTATGCCCGACTCCGTAGACTTGACCAATGTTACCCACGCCAGTAATGAATTGACCATAAACGGGATGGCGCCAAATGAGGCAGCAGTTTTGGAATATGCTACGAATTTAAGAGCCAGTGGCAGGTTTTCCCCCGTTATTATCTCAAGTATGAAGAAAACCGAAAAGGGGACGAGTTTTACCCTGACTCTTAAGAGCGGATAGGAAGGTCTATGGATATTTTCGCGCTACTCAATTCAGCAAAATCAAAAGGTGCCTCTGATTTGCACTTCGTTGCCTCCAGTCTGCCTATGTTGCGTATTAATGGCTCCCTTGAGCCAATGGAGGATATGACAGAACTAACGGCTGATAGCATAAATCAGGCATTTATTCAGCTAACTACACCCGAGGAAAGGGAGGATTTTCACCATCACCTGGAGTTGGACTTCGGCTATAGTCTAGCTGATGGCAGCCGACTTCGATGCAACGTAGCTCGGCAGCGTGGTGCCATTAGCCTTGCCATCCGCCTGTTGCCAGCAGTCATCCCGAGTATAGATGAACTGGGATTACCCCAGGTATATAAGGAATTGATTCTCAGACCCAGGGGGCTGGTTGTGGTTACTGGACCTACTGGTAGCGGCAAAAGTACCACACTGGCAGCTATGATTCAACACTTAAATAATAATGAAAGTTGCCATGTGGTTACAATTGAAGACCCAATAGAGTATGTTTATTCCAGCAAAAAGTGTGCTATAACCCAACGGGAGCTAGGCACTGATACCTACTCCTTCGCTGAGGCGCTAAGGCATGTATTAAGGCAAGACCCGGATGTAATTCTGGTTGGTGAGATGAGAGATACAGAAACAGCCGCCGCAGTGCTTACCATAGCTGAAACCGGGCATCTGATATTAACTACCGGTCATGCTCCAAGTGCCTCCCAGGCTATGGAGCGGATAATAGACTTGTTCCCACCCCATGAGCGCCATCTGGCACAGACACGGCTTGCTTCTTTACTCCTCGGCGTTCTATGTCAGGCACTCGTCCCCACGGCTGATGGCTCAGGAAGGGTAGCCGCTGTAGAGGTTATGCTGGCTAATCCAGCGGTTAGGAATCTCATCAGAGAGGGCAAGATTTATCAACTACCCAACGTAATTCGCACTCATACCCAAGATGGAATGGTGACCCTTGACCAGTCGCTGGTCAACCTTTACCGCAAAGGAATGATTAGTCACCAAAGTCTGCTTGCCTTCTGCAGCGACCGCGATGAAGTAGAAAAGCTTACTGGCGAAGCTCAGGTTAAATAACTTCGCCAGTAAGCTTTCTAAAATCTTTTGCATCTCCGACTTTAGCTTAACAGTTTGTTACGGTGGACTATCTACGCCTATCTCAAGGGCAGTGAGAGCACCAGTTGAGTCTTTCCACCACCCGTGCACCGTTCCATCAGCGTCGCAGCTATAGAAGAACTCGGCGGTTTTCTTGTTTATGTAGCGTGAGCCGGCGGCTCCGAAAAGTGCGTCAGTCGCATCAGGGTAAGCCGCCATGTCCTGGATAGCGCTACCCCCAGCGATTGCAGTAACTGTCGTGATTTCCTTATCTGCCATCATTGCCATCATGGCAGTCTGGATATTGTGGAGCTCACTCAGACCAGCCTCCTCTTTACCCTTGCCCATAAATCTGCCGACGTTAGGGATAGCTACAGCAGCAAGGACACCCAGAATAGCAACCACCACCAAAAGCTCAATCAGGGTAAAACCTTTCTCACCATAACAAAACTGCTTCACGAGCTTTTTCACTTCTTATCACCTCCTTTCCGTTGGAATCACCTGCTGGCTGGAAAAATCACAGCCCTACTTGACCTTTACCTATATAAACCGTAATTCAAGTATCCCACCACCTAATCTGGAGGTAAATAGCCCATAGGTAACTATATCTCTAGGAAAAAAGTCCTATTAGCTCATAGATTGCTTACCAATCTCATCCTTTTCATCTGAACAATTGACGTAGCTGAGACAAATGCTTAAAATCCAGATGTGGGTTATTGGGTAATCATATTTGCCTTAATTGGCACTGCTGTTGGCAGCTTCCTCAATGTCTGTATAGACCGTTTGCCGGAGGGGCAGTCTCTACTACACCCTGCTTCACATTGCTCTGCCTGTCAGCACCGCCTAACTCCCAAGGACCTCATTCCAGTATTCAGCTACCTCTGGCTGAGGGGTCGCTGTCGCTATTGCCAAGCACCTATTCCCAGGCGTGTACTGTGGGTTGAACTGGGAACAGGGCTTGTGTTTGCCTTTCTCTGGTGGCAGTATGGGCTTACCCCTGAGCTTGGCGTCATGTGCTTTTATTTCTGCCTGCTGGCTGTCATCATGGTAATTGACCTGGAGCGGGGGGTCATCCTGAATAAAGTGGTATATCCTGCTGGCGCTATTGCCCTGATTATTGGTGCGTTTACATCTAACCCAGGGATTGCCAAGGTGCTTATAGGAGGAGGATTAGGGCTAGTGACAATGCTTCTCGTGGCTTTGGTCTATAGAGGAGGTATCGGTTGGGGAGATGTCAAGATGGCAGGGCTGGTAGGGCTGCTTACTGGCTTCCCCCTGATTCTGGTTTCCTTGCTTTTGGCAGTGGTTAGTGGTGGTATCGTAGCCACAGTACTGCTTTTGTTCAAAGTAAAGCAGCGTAAACAGACTATTCCTTTTGGTCCCTTTCTTTCCCTCGGAGCTGTGCTCACTCTACTGTGGGGAGCCAGCATCCTTGACTGGTATCTGCAATTATTCTAGGGGTTCTGGCGGTAGGTTGGTGGCGGAGGGTTCTTCCTCAATTGAAATCCAGCCATGACGTATGGCTAAAACTACAGCGTGGGCTCTATCATTAGCATTTAGCTTACGGAGAATGGCGCTAACATGATTCTTAATCGTCTGCTCACTAATTTGCAAAATATGGGCGATTTGCTTATTTGAGTTACCCTGGGCAATGTAGTTTAGAATTTGTGTCTCCCTAGAAGTGAGGGGGGCAGCTATAGCTTCCATAGCTTTTCCCATAGATACTAAGTCCTGGAATTGCTTTAATACATGTTCGGCAACCTTGGGTCTAGCTACTAGGCTATCATTTATCGGGTATGCACCGCGGGCAGCTTGTCTTATAGTCTCGACCAACTCCTGGGTAGTGGTATCCTTACTGAGGTAAGCTACAGCCCCGCTCTTGATAACCTCAAAAAGCTGCTTGTCATCAGGGTTGGAGGTTAGAATTATTACCCTGGTACCAGGAAAATGCGGTACGATTTTTCTGGCTAGGTCAAGCCCGCTGAGGGAGGGATAGTCAATGTCCAGTAGTAATACATGAGGGGAATTAGCCTCAATTAGTCCCATCGGGTTCCAATTTGGGTCGCAGTCGAACAGCTCAAAGTCAGGTTGCTCAGATAATGCCTGGCGCACACCAGTCCTGAAAAGAGCCTGTTTATCCACTATCATCACACCTATTTTGTCCACCTGGCTGCCTCCGGTTAGAGCTAAGTGCCGCTAACTATTCCACCATAATAGAAGAATAGCATATCTAAGCTCATCTGTCTACTAACAACCTCACCCTGTTTCCCCTCTGATTCAATAATAAAAGCGCCTTCTGGGTTTTTATTGACCCCGTGGTATAGAACATTGTTCTAGAACATAATACCTTCCCTTTGCCAGTGGAATCTGACATAGTGAGAACGGGATAGTACACAATTTGGCAAATATGAGGATATAGGCAGAGGGTGGTATCAGCATGACCCATATAGCTTTAGGTAGCCTTGGCTTCCTAGTAATACACTTCTGCGATATTGTCTCCCTAAAAAGGATACCCGGGGCAAAACCATGCACCTGGATTTTAGGTAGCGGCTTACTAATCTACTCACTTATAATGCTATGCCTCAGGTCAGAGAAGCTACCGTTACCCTTTTGGTCAACTTGGCTAGGTTGGGCTCTACTATCAACATCCTTCCTCCTGCTGATATACTCGCTATTTATTAATCTTCCCTTTCGTAAGACATATGTTACCACCGGAGTTGGGGATGAGCTAATAACAACTGGGCTGTACTCCCTTGTCCGTCATCCTGGGGTTCACTGGTTCATCGTCCTTATGTTATCCCTGGTCCTGGTTTCAAGGTCAAAGCTACTGCTAATAGCTTCACCAATATGGATTTTGCTAGATATCCTGCTGGTAGTCATTCAGGACAAGGTTTTCTTCGGCAGGATGTTTGATGGGTATGACAGCTACAGGCAGGAAACGCCAATGCTACTGCCAAACAAAAAGAGCATAAGCGCCTGCATCAAATCACTGAGGCAAGCCAGAGCCTAGAGCTGGGCGCGAGGAGGGGAAGTGAAATGATAGAAACAGTGGAACTATTCAAACAAGGTAGATATGAAGAGCTATGGGAAAAGTGCTGCGGGTTTATTGACCTTAGCCTAAATGACTTTATGAATATCCAACGGCGGTTACTCCTCGAGCAGTTAGAGCTACTCAAGAAGTGTGAGCTAGGTAGGCATATTATGGATGGAGCCATGCCCAGAACCGTGGAAGAATTCCGGGAGCAAGTGCCACTGACTACCTACAGTGATTACGCACCTTATCTACTGAAACGAAGGATGGACGTATTGCCTCGAAAACCACTACTATGGCAGTACACCTCAGGTAACTCTGGCGAATTTCCCTTCCGGTGGGTGCCGGTCACCACTAGGCAACTGGAGGAGATACAACCGCTACTATTTGCCCTGCTACTCTTCTCTGGTTGCACAAAAAGGAATGAAGTTGTCTTTAAAGAGCATGATAAAATCCTCTACGGGATGGCGCCACCGCCCTACGCCACTGGCTCTATGACCCGCGCCTTCCCCAACGAGCTATTCGATTTCCTGCCCCCAATCGATGATGCCGAGCTACTGCCATTTGAGGAGAGGATACAGCGTGGTTTCAAGCTAGCCTTAGTTGAAGGACTCGATTTACTTTTTGCCCTGTCCAGTGTGGCAGTAGCCATTGGTAACCGCTTCAGTCAGGGAAGCGGAAATACAAACATCAGGGCACTACTCAAGAAACCCAGGGTTCTACTTCGGCTGGGAAAGGGACTAATAAAAAGCAAGCTGGCTCGCCGCCCATTATTACCTAGGGATATATGGTCGCTAAAAGGGCTAATCACCGTTGGAATAGACGGCTCAGTATATAGGGGAAAAATCAAAGAAATGTGGGGCAGGTATCCGCTGGATTTCCATGGCTGCACCGAGGCAGTCCTGATAGCGACACAAACCTGGGACTACCGGGACATGACCTTTGTTCCCCACCTTAATTTCTTTGAATTCATTCCTGAGGAGGAAAGCCTCAAGTCAAAGGGTGACCCCACCCATCAGCCACGGACCCTTTTGCTGGACGAGGTTAAGCCAGGTAATTACGAGCTTGTCATTACCAACTTCCATGGAGGCCCATTTGTTAGGTATAGAACCGGTCATCTGATTAGAATAACCTCGCTCCGCAATAAAGAGCTTAATATTGACATACCCCAGATGGTATTCCTTTCCCGTGTGGATGACCTAATTGACATTGCTGGCTTCACCCGACTGACCGAAAAGGTTATCTGGCAAGCTATAGAGAACTCAGGGCTAGCCTATAAAGACTGGGTAGTACACAAAGAGGTTAAGGAGAAACCAGTGCTGCACCTATACCTCGAACTCAAGGAAGATGGATATGTGTCCACGGAGCAAGCCACTGCCTTAATACATGAGGAGCTTAAAAAGCTGGATAAGCCTTACGCTGAACTAGAGTCAATCGTGGGCTTGAAGCCACTGGAGGTTACGCTCCTTCCCGAAGAGGCATTCCATAAATACAAATTGAGACAACAGGCAACCGTGGCTGACCTGACTCAGCTCAAGCCACCACATATTAACCCTTCTGATAGCATAATACATTTTCTGGTTAACAGTGGCAAAGTGCGCAAGGAAGAATTAGAAGTGGTAGTGGCTAAAAGAGAATAGGGTAAATACTCAACATGCTAGTTCAGTATAAGGGGGTGGCACTCTCTATTGCCACCCCCTTATATAAATTAACCATACTATATTCCTATTGACAACCCCCAAGCTATAAGCCATAATTGTGCCACATTTAAGTAAAAGGAATACGTGCCATGACTATATGGGCTATAATCCCGTTGGTTAGCTGTTTAACCTACATCGGTTTATTCATTGTTGCACTACAGTATGCACAGAGAACAGTAAATAAAGTATTTGCCCTCTACCTGGCTGTCGCTTCAATATGGAGTTTCACCTCTTTTACGCTGCACCTCAATGCCTTCCCTCAACAGGCACTCCTCTGGAATGAAATTCTGGTAATCCCTATGATGTGGATGTTGCTTGCTTACTATCACTTTGCCCGGGCTTATACCGGTAAATCAGGTGGGATAGGACTATATATCGGTTATATCTTTCTAATAGCCCTGGCTGTGCTCTCCCTCAAAGGCCATATAGTGAAGAGTGCCTACGTTATTAATGGGATTCTATACCATGACCTTGGAACATCGCTTTACATTATTGCTACTGCCGACCTTATTTTTGTAGGTGCGGTAATATTTTTGCTAATACAAAGATATCGTAGTTCCACAGACCCCATAGCCCGCAATAGGATAATGTACTTAATGACCGGCTGGGGCATCCTGGTACTCTTTGGCTATACTAATGTCATCCCGGCGATAGCGGGGCTTCCTTTAGACCATATTGGTAGCCTCCTAAACGCTATGATAATCAGCTATGCCATATTTAGATTTCAGCTACTTAACATCAGGCTTGTGGCGCGAAGAGGGCTGGCGTATGCAATTTTGATTATTCTTCTCAATGGTATATACGTAGGTAGTATCTTGGCTGTGCACAGATTCTTCCCTGCCCAGCCACTTTATATTATCTTAATACCCGCCTCCGGGTTAGCAGTCCTTCTGGCATTATTTGCTCGCCCATTAAGACACCTCATTGAAGAATGGGTAGACCGTTTCTTTTTCCGGGGAACCTATGACTACCGCCAGACATTGCTCAGATTCAATAGCAGAATGGGCAACATCCTTAACTTGAATGAATTGGCTAACGAGATGTTACCCGCCATAACCAAAGCCCTGCACATTATTCAAACCAAACTATTGCTCCAAAATACTACCAGCGATGATTTCACCACCCACTTCACATACCCCAAAGTTGAAGGTGAACTAAGTAATGAGCTTAGATTTAGTGTTGATAATCCTATTGTCGTCTGGTTGGATAAAAAGGGTAGCCCCCTTTACGCAGAGCAAATTGCTGTCAAGCCCGAATTTAAAGGATTGTGGAAGACGGAAGAAGAGCAACTGGCTATATTCAATCTAGGGTTATTGTTCCCTATCAAAAGCCGGGGGAGGCTGATTGGCATTTTAGCCCTGGGGAAGAAGCGGCAAAGAACCCATTACTCTCACGAGGATATAGAATTAGTATTTAGCATGACAAGTCAAGCTGGTATCGTGATAGAAAATGCCCAACTTTACACTCAAGCCACGGTAAGGGCAAATACTGATGGACTAACCGGGTTATATAATCACCGCCATTTCCACGAGCGCCTGGAGCAAGAGATTGCCCGAGGTTCCCGCTTCGGCACTAGGTTCTCGTTGATAATACTAGACTTAGACCTTTTCAAGCCTTATAACGATATTTACGGACATTTGGCTGGGGATAAGATTCTGCGCAGAATTGCCAGCTACATTAAGGGTTCGATACGAAACCTTGACATGGCATTTCGCTACGGGGGCGAGGAATTCGCTATTATCCTACCCGAGGCATGGTTTGATGACGCCTATAAAGTGGCAGAGCGCATACGCCAAACAATAGAATCGAAGATGAGTGCCCAGGCAATGCCCTTGACCGTTAGTCTTGGCATCGCCAGCTGGCCAGCCGATGGTGTGATGGCAGAAGAAATCATTGCTTCCGCTGATGCTGCCCTATACCGGGCCAAACAAACAGGAAGAAATCGGACATGCCTATCCTCAGAAGCAGTGAAACCAGAAGTGCCCAGCGAGGGCTTAAAAACTCAGGTGCGACGGGGTACCTCAAGTATAGTCTATGCCCTGGCCGCTACTGTCGACGCTAAAGACCGTTATACCTATGGCCACTCCAAAAAAGTCAGCGAATATGCTGTGGCTTTAGCTCAAGCACTGGCGCTGTCTAAAGACAGAATAGATACTATTCGTGCTGCCGCCCTGCTACATGATATAGGCAAAATTGGTATCCCTGACGCTATACTCAACAAAGAAGGAACCCTAACTGCAGAGGAGTGGGAGCCGGTTAAGGCTCATCCTAAGCTTGGCACAGAGATACTTAGGCATGTCATTGATTTGGTTAATTGTTTACCAGCTATTTTACATCATCATGAACGTTATGATGGTACTGGCTACCCTTCCGGCTTAAAAGGGAGCGATATTCCTCTGGAAGCTCGTATTCTGGCTGTAGCTGATGCTTATGACGCAATTACTTCTCTGCGACCCTACCACGGACAGTTATCACCAAGACAAGCACTTGCCGAGCTAAAGCGAAACGCTGGAACCCAGTTTGATCCTGAGCTAGTAGATATCTTTTGCAAAATCATGGAACCAGCGGTAGTAAGAGAATTAGAAATAAAATAACGCCAATATTGCTCCGGCGCCGTATAGCCAGAGTTAGGTACCGCTCACTCAGAATAGCGTCCCTTTCCTAATTTGACCCATAGTTCCAGCTCTTTACCATAAACAAGGTAATTCATTGGCTACCTACTGGTCGCTGTTTTATCCTTACCTCGTTACCTACTTTGGCATTAAGCAAGGCATAGGCACTGCCCCCCTTCACCGCTATCTCCAGGTATCCACTACTGCCAATGAGAGCTAGTAATCCTCTGCCTTCAGCATAGGTACGGCTTAACCCTGTGATGAGTTGATTGCCGACCTCAATAGTTATTGCTTGCTTTGTCTGTGGTAAATTGTCACTCTTGATATTAGTAATCAGACTACCAAAGGTATCGATATGAAGGATATGCCCCACAAGCGAGCCATCCGGTGCCTGATACGGCCGGGGGAGCGGTAA
>Ga0315282_10008121_pt1 | contig 17038 bp, 16 predicted proteins | sample YL17G07_20_MG_FD_203693 | JGI IMG/M metagenome (GOLD analysis project Ga0315282, IMG submission 203693) | Sediment microbial communities from Yellowstone Lake, YNP, Wyoming, USA - YL17G07_20 | ecosystem: Environmental > Aquatic > Freshwater > Lake > Sediment | place: USA: Wyoming | collected...
ACTCTCGATGGTCTCGAGCTGAAAGCTGGAGAGTTCCACAACGTTCCACTGCTCCGGGCGCGAAGTGGGGATCATCGAGGTCACCGCCTCGCCGATGTTCCCGCCCACCTGGACGGGAATCCCGGACCGCCGCAGGATGTGGCCTGTCAGGGCCGTGGTGGTGGTCTTTCCGTTCGAGCCCGTGATCCCGATGGTCTTGCCCTCGAGAAAATAGCCCGCCAGTTCCACTTCCCCGATCACCGGGACGCCCCGCCCGCGGGCCTGCTCGAGCTCCGCCAGATCCGCCGACACGCCCGGGGAAATCACAATTCCCTCGACACCCTCGAACACCTCCGCAGCCTGCACCTGGAATTCGATCCCCAACCTGCTCAACTCCGCCGCAGCCTCCGGCAACTGGTCGAGAGGCTTCACGTCGGTGGCGCGCACCAGGGCGCCTTTCCGCACGAGCAGCCCGGCCGCCGCCAGGCCAGATCGGGCCAGCCCCACCACCAAAATTTTCTTGCCCGCTATCTCCAAACCCCTCACCTCAGCTTCAGCGTGGTCAGCGCGAACAGCGCCAGCACCAGGCCCGCGATCCAGAACCGCACGATGATCTTGGATTCCTGCCAGCCCAGGGCCTCGAAGTGGTGGTGCAGCGGCGCCATCTTGAAAATCCGTTTGCCGCGCAGTTTGAAACTTCCCACCTGGAGGATCACCGAGAGCGCCTCTAGCACGAACACCCCGCCAATAAACAGCAGCAGGATCTCCTGCTTGATCAGCACCGCCACCACCCCCATGCTGCCGCCCAGCGAGAGCGATCCCACATCCCCCATGAAGATCTCCGCAGGGTGCGCGTTGTACCACAGGAACCCCAGCGCCGCGCCCGTCAGGGCGCCGCAAAAAATGGTCAGTTCGGAGGCCCCCGGCAGCCGCAGCAGGTCCAGGTAGCGCGCGAACTCGGCATGCCCGCTGGTATACGTCAGGACCGTCATGGCGCCGGCGGCCACCACCATCAGGCCGATGGCCAGACCGTCCAGCCCGTCCGTGAGATTCACGGCATTGGAAGAACCCACCATCACCAGCATCAGGAACGCAAAGAAAATGATGAAAGCGGCCGGGTATGTGACCGGGCTGCGCAGAAACACCTCGATCAGCAGGTCCGGCTTGAACTGCTTGAAGAACGGCACGTTGATGTTGGTCGAGTAAACGCCCCAGGCGCGCATGATCAGCAAAAACAGGCCTACCACAAAGGCCACCAGACACTGGAGCAGAAACTTCCGCCGGGCCGTCAGTCCCAGGTTTTTCTTGCGGCGCACTTTGGTGTAGTCGTCCCAGAAACCGATGGCGCCGAAACTCACCATGGCCAGCAGCGCTATCCAGACGTAGGGGTTGCCCAGGTTGGTCCACAGCAAGCTGGGGACGATGACCGAGATCACGATCAGCACGCCGCCCATGGTGGGCGTGCCGGCCTTCTTGAGGTGCGTGCGCGGGCCCTCCTCGCGGATGTACTGGCCGATCTGGAACTGGCGCAGTTTGCGGATCAACCAGGGCCCCAGCGCCAGGCACAGAAACAGCGCGGTCAGCCCCGCAAATGCGGTCCGAAACGTCACGTAGCGGAACACCCGCAAGGGGCTGAAGAACGGGTAGAGCTGCTCGTACAGTAACCAATACAGCATGCCAGCCTACTCTAACTACTCCATTTCACAAATACGTTCTGTGGCGCAGGCACTCGTGCCTGCCGCGCCGAGACTCCTCTCGGCGCATGTGGTGGTTCCACCTGCCCCACAAGGGTCGAGACGAGTCTCGATCCGGCAGCCTGAAGGCCGCGCCACACAGTCGCCGAATGCGTCACCGCAATTGTGAATCACAGTGCTAAGTACCTTTCCAGGGCCCTCTCGACGTGGACGCCGCGTGAGCCCTTGAACAAGACGGCGTCGCCCTGCTGTGGCAGGGAGCGTAAAAACAAGCCGGCCGCAGCGGGATCCTCGAAAAAGAACGCGGCGTCGGCCGGCAACCCGGACCGTACTGCCTGCTCGGTCGTTTGCCGGGCGGCGCCGCGAATCCCAACGAGCACGTCAATCCCGCACTCCGCGACGTAACAACCTACCTCGCGGTGCAAAGGCTCGGACCAGCGGCCGAGTTCCAGCATCTCCCCCAGCACGGCGAACCGTCGCCGCGCCGGTGTCCCCCGGAGCACCTCCAGCATCGCGCGGACCGCCTCCGGGTTGGAGTTATAGCAATCGTTCAAAATCGTCACGCCGGCATGCACGAAGCACTGGCCTCGCATCTCGCCCGGCCGCAGCGAACCCACCGCCTCGACCAGCCGTTCCGGCGGAATCCCGTAGACCCGGGCCACCGCCATTCCCCCTAGAATGTTCATCAGAGAATGCCGGCCCGCCAGGGAGCTTTCAAATTCCGTGCCGCCTATTCGGAAGCGCAGGCTGTCCGGGCCGTATTCGACGTGATCGGGGTGCAGGTCGGCGGCGGGCTGGAGCCCGAAGGTGACCGTGGGGCCCGGGTGTACTTCGCGGAACCGGGCCACCTGCGGGTCATCAGCGTTGAGCACCGCCACGCCTTCCCGGGGCAGCGCTTCGATCAACTCGCGTTTGGCCCGCGCCAGTTCCTCCAGCGAACCGAAGGATTCCGCGTGCGCGTAGCCCACATTGGTGACCACGCCGACCTTGGGGCGCGCAATCGCCGCCAGCCGCCCGATCTCGCCGGGGTGGTTCATGCCGATCTCGATCACCCCCACGCGGGCCTCCGCGGGCAACCGCAGCACGGATAGCGGCAGCCCTACGTGGTTGTTCAAGTTGCCGGCGCTTTTTCCGACCGGCATCTGGACCGCCAGCATCTCCGCAATGGCTTCCTTGGTGGTGGTTTTGCCGGCGCTCCCGGTCACCGCCACCACCTCGCCCCTCCATTGCCGCCGCCCCCAGGCGGCCAGCGTCTGCAAGGCTTCCAGCGTATCCGCGACTGCCAGCTTGGGGCCCTCCGAATCCACCGCCCGGTCCACTACCACAGCGGCTGCGCCCTTGCCGAAGACCTCCTCGATGAACCGGTGGCCATCGTGATTGGGGCCGTGCAGGGCAAAGAACAGCTCCCCCGGCTGGATAGTGCGCGAGTCCACGCTCCATCCGGAGACCGCCACCCCCGGAAGCGCACTGGCGCATCCCAGCGCACGGGCCGCCGCATCGAGATCGAAGGTCATGGCTTGACCTGTCCGTAGCCGAAGCCGCGCAGGATCCTGCGCGCGACTTCCCGGTCGTCGAAGGGCACGCTGCGCTCCTTCAGCACCTGGTAAGTTTCGTGTCCCTTGCCCGCCACCAGCACGATGTCGCCGGGCTGGGCCTCTTCGATGGCCCGCCGGATGGCCTTCTCGCGGTCCGGTTGAGCGGCGTGCGGAACGTCATGGCGCCGCAAGCCCACCAGCGCGTCGTTCATGATGGCCAGCGGGTCTTCCGACCGTGGATTGTCGGAGGTTAGTACCACGAAGTCGCTCAGCTCCCCCGCGGCCTCCCCCATCATCGGGCGCTTGGCGCGGTCGCGGTCGCCCCCGCACCCAAACAGCGTGATGACGCGCTTGGGATTCAGCGTCCGCGCCACCAAGATTAAATTGCGCAGCGCATCGTCGGTGTGCGCGTAGTCTACCACCACCAGGAACGGCTGTCCTTCCTCGACTTTTTCGAAACGGCCCGGCACCCCGCGACACTCCGCGATCCCGCGCGCGATGGTTTCCGGCTCAATGCCGCAGCTCAAAGCTGCCGAGCAGGCCGCCAGGATGTTGTAGACGTTCATCCTGCCGGGCAGTGGCGAAGCCACCGGGAAATGCTCCTGGCCGCAATGCACCTCGAACCGCAGCCCCTCGAAACCGCCCGAGATGTTAGCGGCGCGTACCGCGGCTCCGTTCTCCAGGCCGTACCAAAAGGCCTCGGTGTCCGGACTGAGCCGGATCCTGCGCCCGTACGGGTCGTCATGGTTGATGGCGGCGAACCGCGGCGGGGCCGCTCCCGCCCCCTCGAACAGCCGGCATTTGGCCGCGAAGTACTCCTCCATGGTCCGGTGAAAATCCAGGTGGTCGCGGGTCAAATTGCTGAAGACCGCAGTGTGAAACTGCATGCCATAGACCCGTTCCAGGGCCAGCGCATGCGAGGAGACCTCCAGCGTGGCGTACCTGCCGCCCTGCTGTTCCAACTCCGCGAAGATCCGGAACAGATCCAGCGATTCCGGCGTCGTGTTCACGGCCGTCACGGACTTGCCGGCGAGCTGGTACTGGATGGTGCCTACCAGAGCCGTCCTCTGGCCGACCGCGCGGAGCACCGAGTCCACCAGGTAGGCCGTGGTGGTCTTGCCGTTGGTCCCCGTGATTCCGATCAGCTCCACCCGCTCGTCGGGCCGGCCATAGAAGTTCCTTGCTGCCAGCGCCAGGGCCTCCCGGCCGCGTTCGACTTCGATCCAGTAACCCTCGAACCCTTCCGGTCGCGGCAATTCACTGAGCACCGCCAGCGCGCCCTTCTGCCGGGCCTCCTGTGCGAACGCCCTGCCGTCCGCCCTCTGTCCCTGAAACGCAAAAAACAAGAACTCCCGCCCCACCCTGCGGGAATCGTACTCCAGGCCCTGCACCGCGGCTGGCCCCAACTCCGCGGGAAGCGGACTCTTCAGACCAACGCCGCACAGGACTTCTTGGACAGTCATAACTGGCGATCCACAATCTGTTTCATTCGAACACCACCTTCACCCTCTGTCCGGGCCCCAGCGGGCTGCCGGCGGGCGGCGCCTGGTTGCGCGCGATTCCATGGCCGACCAGCTCGACGCGCAGGCCGCTGGCCAGGGATTCCTCCAGCACCGCACGCACCGTCTTGCCCGCGAAGCTGGGCGCGGTCGGCGCCGCCTGAGGCGCCAGCGGCAGCGCCGGCATCCCCAGATCGGTGGGAGGTGTGCTCAGCTCGGCGATGGCCAGATCGTCCGCCTCAACCGGCTCATTATCGGCGGGAGGCGGCCCCTCCTCCAGGTCCTTCGGCACATCCAGCATGCGCAGAGTCTTGGTGGCCACCTGCTGGAAGACCGGCGCCGCCACCACGCCGCCGAACAGCCGGACGTGGTGCAGCGTCACCGCCACCACGATGGCGGGCCTGGTCACCGGTGCGAACCCTACAAATGAGCCGTTGTAGAAATGCGTGTAGCACTTGCAGGCCGGATCGAAGATCTGCGCCGAGCCGGTTTTTCCGCCCGCCGTGTAGCCGTTCAACCGCGCCCTCCTACCGGTGCCCCGCAAGATCACCCCTTCCATCATCTGCCGCATGATGGCGACGCTTTCCGGCTTCAAGACGCGCCGTGGGGATTCGACCAGCTCAGGCTGGGGCTGGCCTCCCGGTCTCTGCCGGCGCAGGATCAAGCGCGGCTTCACCAGGAAGCCGCCGTTGGCGATGACCGAGGCGGCCTGGGCCAACTGGAGCGTGGTGGTCGAAATCTCATGCCCCATGGCCACCGAACCGATCGAGCTCTTGCGCCAGAGCTTGAGGTCGCGTACCATGCCGGAAGATTCGGCGGGGAGCGGAATGCCGGTTTTCGTTCCGAACCCGAACCGGCGCACATATTCGAGCAGTCTGGCCTCCCCCACCTTGAGCCCGATCTGGATGGCGCCGATGTTGCTGGATTTGACCAGCACGTCCGTCATCGAAAGCACCCCGTAGCCGTGTTTGGCTTCGTGAATGATCCGCCCGAACAGGTTCAGCTTCCCGCCCCCGCAGGGGATCAGGGTGTCCGGCCGCAGGTTGGTGGTGTCCAGGGCGGCGGAGAGGGTGATGATCTTGAACACCGACCCGGGTTCGAAAGGCACCGACACGGGTTGGTCGAAGCGGGGCGGGAGATCCTCTTCAGACTCAGGCGGCACGTTGGGATCGAACGGGGGGTAGCTGGCCATGGCCAGCACCTCCCCGGTATCCGGTCTCATCACCACCACGCTGCCGGTGGTGGCATGATGCAGCTCGGCGGCGGCTGCTAACTCCTGCTCGGCCGCAAACTGAATACTTGCGTTCAGGCTGAGGACCACATCCGAGCCGGGTTCCGCGGGAGTAGCCACTTGAGACTCAATGCCTCGCTGCTTGACGTCTCTCAGCATCTTCACGAAACCCGGGTGGCCGCTGAGTTCCCGGTTCAGACTCTGCTCCAGCCCCAGGTTCCCCTTTTCAGCATGGTCCACGGTGCCGACCACATGAGCGGCCAGCGGGCCATTGGGATAGTACCTTTGGCTCTCCCTCCGAAACTCGACCCAATCCAGGTTCATGCTCCGCAGCCGCTCCGACTCCGAGGGGCTGATCCTGCGCTTCACCCAGACAAAACCACGGCGTTTCGACTTGTGGCAACTGGCGCAGGAAGAAGGCCGGATGCGCTCGTAGAGTTCCTGCCGGTCCACATCCAGGACCCCCGCCAGAATGTCTGCCGCCACCGCCGGATCCGGTAGGCGCATGGGGTTGACGCACACCGAGTCAAGGAACAAACTCTTGGCCAGGATCCTGCCGGTGCGATCCAGAATGGCGCCCCGCGGCGCCTCCACAGCCGCCACCCCGTGGGTCTGCCTGTCGGCCTGTTCCCGGAGCGCTTTGTGGCGGACCACCTGGAGATCGACCAGCCGGAACAAGATCAGGATTGCCCAGAGAAAGCACAGCGCAGCCAGCAGAAACAGCCGCCTGGAAGTCTCAACAGCAGCGCGTGATTCCACCTCTCTCCCCTCCGGCCTGATGCTCTCATTCTATGCGATGCGTCACCAACCTGTACTACTAAAGTCCCATTTCTTTGCGCCTGGCGAAGATTCCGCGTAGTGGCCAGTTTCCGGCGCCGGTCAACAATTGAGTCATTGACGATTGAGCCATTGACGATTGTTTAGATGGCAGCCAGCCACTGACCTTGCTCAACCCGGTCCGCGGCCTGGCTCAGAGATTTTTGCCTTTTGCCTTTTGACTTTTGCCTTTTGATTTTCTGTATGGCGGCGAAGCCGCCCTGTGTTCTCCTGACTCCCAAATCCCGCCTCGGATTTCAAGGGCCACGCCCTTACTATTTGGGCCGCACGTTCAAGGCCAGAGAGCCGTCCGCCGTGGGGTTGACGAATTGAACCTGGCTCGGGGCCGGGTCCACAAACTGCATCATGCGCGCCAGTTCGTCGAGCCGCTGCGGGCTCATCAACCGGGTTTCATCCAGCTCCAGCCCCACTCTCTGATTGACCAGCCGGTCGCGCTGTTGCTCCAGAACGTGGATCTGGTATCCGGCGATCATGCCCAGCATGCCCGGCAACAGCAGAGCCATCAGCACCAGGGTGCCCAGCGAAGAGACCCCGATGGCCTTCCAGCATTTCTTCCGGGCGTGCGGATCCGCTTGCCGCACCAGCCGGCTGTTGTCGATTCGCTTCGAAAAGAAATAAACATCCTCGTAAGGAATGAGCCGTTGCCGGTAGTCTCCGGTGTCCTCATTCCCAGCTCCCCGCGTTCCGCCCCACGCCGGGGGCATTTCCGCATCCAGCGCGTTGAATTCGGTTGCCAGTGCCGCCATGATTCTTGTCCCCCGCTACTTCATCTCCAGCGCCCGCAGCTTGGCGCTGCGCGACGCCGCATTGCTACGCACCTCTTCTTCGGACGGCCTCACGACCTTTCTGGTCAACAGCGCCGCCCGCCCCTGTCGAGCCAGGTCCCTGAAGCATTCCTTGACCCTTCGGTCTTCCAGGGACATGAATGAAATCACCACCACCCGGCCCCCACTGGCCACCAGCTCGGGCGCCAGCTCCAGCAGAGCCTCCAACTCCTCCGCTTCCCGATTCACCGCGCGGCGTAACGCAAGGAAGGTCAAGGTTGCCGGATGCAGCCGCCTCGTTCGGGGCGCGACCGCTTCGACCACGCGCGCTAGATCGAGCGTGCTCGATATCGGCCGCGCCCGAACGATTGCTCTGGCTATCCTCCTTGCCCTCCTCTCCTCGGCGAGCCGGAACAGCAAGTCGCCGATCTCTCGTTCGCTCCTGGTATTGATCAGATCGCCCGCGGTCATCCCGCGGCTGCGATCCATCCGTGCATCCAGCGGCCCATCCACCGAGAGTGAAAACCCGCGCTCGGCATCGAGCAACTGGAAGCGGCTGGCGCCCAGGTCCGCCAGCAGACCATCGACCCTGCCGACCCCATGGGCCCGCAGGGCGGATTTCAATTCCGAGAACCGTCCCTGGTGAAACCGGATCCGGCCAGCCCACTGGGCCGTGTTCCCGCGGGCCAGTTCCAGCGTCTCGGCGTCCTGGTCGTTGGCGATCACCCAGCCTGTGGTCAGCCGCGCGGCGATGGCCGCGGTGTGCCCGCCCGGTCCCGCGCTGGCATCCAGATACACCCCCTCCGGCTTCACTGCCAGGTACTCCAGGGTTTCGCGCAGCAGCACCGGGACGTGCTCCATACATCACTTCAGCCCCTTCTTCCGCAGCGCCGGGAGATTGGTCGCCAACGCCTCGGTGGCCCGTTGCAGCCGCTTCTCGGAGACTGCTTCGGAGTACACGTCCACAGCCCCGTTGTAAAACCGCACGCAGACCTGCTGATTCTCAATGCCCAGTTTGCGTCGCAGCACCGGTGGAATCAGCACCCGCCCCTGGCTGTCCACGCCCGACACGCCGCCATAGTAGTCAGCGAAGAAAGCGATGTCTTCGGCGGCCTGCGCGTCCTCGGTGTATTCCGCCAGGATCTTTTCATTTGCGCGCCAGACTTTGGCGTTGTATACTCGGGCTGTACTACCGTTCAGGGTGGTTATGAAGTATTGCTGTTCAGGAAAAGTGCGCAGGAACTCGAGGAAGTCCGCTGGGAGCTTCAGGCGGCCTTTCTCGTCCACCCGGGTGGTGTATATGCCCTGAGGCGGCGGCTTGACCGAGGCGGGATTTGGGGGGGAGTCCACTTATTGCCACCTTTGGCCCTATTTAGCCACTTCCCGATTGTAGATCGGCATTTCTCACGTTTCAAGTAGCTTTCCAGAGAATTTACCCCTTTCCTATCATTTTTTTACGAAGAAAAGGCGAAAGCTCTTCACCTACTGCTGTTGCCCCCTCCTCAAGCTGCCGGATACGCTCCAGCTCGTCGCCCTGGTGGAGCGGGTCTCCGACCGGCCATGCCGCCATTCCTGGCGGCATTCTGCAACTGCTTGGAGGTCCTACAGCCCGCGAACAGTTCGGCATGAAAACCCGGCCAGGGGCGCGCGCGCCTGCCAGCCGGCTTGCCGCAACAGGTGCGCAAAGGCCCTTGCGTAGCCGTGTACCACCTCGACCTGCTGCGCCCCGCTCTCCCGCACCAGAGCCAGCAGCTCCTCAAAGTCGGCGTGGTCGGAGTAGGGGATCAGCTCTTCAGCCCCAGTGCGCTTCCGGGCGTTGTCCAGGGCCGCCCACCGCGGAAACCTGTACCCACTGGCCTCGTAAACCGGGATGAAGCGCGCGAGAGCCTCATCGACCGCCGCCGGGATCCCCGCCTCGCACAGCACCCCGAGCACTTCCTGGCCCCGGCCCAGCGGGTGCGCCAAAAACACCGGCCTCACCTGCTGTTCCAGACATTCGCGCGCGAATCGGACCATCCCGGCGCGCGCCTCCTCTCGCGGCACAAAGTGACAGATCGGCAAGCCGTAAGGTGGACTCGATGATCAATCGGTGGCAGGGGACAGCCTGGGCCGCCGCCCCGCACAGCGGCGGAAGACGCTGGATGTCCCCGGTGTACAGGATCCGCTGCCCGTGGCATTCGATCAGCAGTTGCGCCGACCCCAGGATCCCGCCGGATACGCCGTCAGGCGCGCCCCGCACAGTTCCAGGCTCTGGCCGTACTGGAGCGGCTCAAAGCGCGTGGCGCGCTGAGATCCTCTCCGTACCGGATCCTGTAGATCTCGATGGTCTCCGGGGTCGCCAGCACACAGCCATGTGTTCCGCGGGCATGATCGCGGTGGCCGTGGGAGACCCAGGCCATCTCGCAATCCTCCAGCGGGTCCAGCCACAATCCGAGGCCGGGAACACGGATGCCCCGCGGGGTGAAGTCAAGGCGCATGGCCGTGTTTCCAGTTTAGGACGGCCGCCCCTCCCCGAGTGGGAGGCTGAGCCGCTTGCAGCATGCATATAAATAGTGCATCATGGTGCATATGCGCACTACGCTTATTCTTGATGACGCGCTGGTTGACAAAGCCAGGGCGCTCACCGGAATACGTCAAAAGACCGCCTTGGTGCGCGCCAGCATGGAAGCGCTGATTGCCCGCGAGAGCGCACTCCGGCTGGCCGCACTGGGGGGCACCCAACCGGGATTGCGCCGCATTCCCAGAAGGCGCGCCGGGCGGCAGCGGTGATTCTGGCGGACAACTCCGTCTGGGTGGACCACCTTCGGGCAGCCAACCCACGCTTCCGGAGACTGCTCCTGGAGGGCCGGATCCTCATGCACCCGTTCGTGCTCGGCGAGATCGCCTGCTGGAATCTGCGCCAGCGCACCATGATCCTGGAGGCGTTACGGGAACTCCCGTCGGCCACCCTGGCGGCGCACGATGAAGTCCTGCGTCTCGTCGAAGAGCGGCATCTCTGGGGCATGGGCATCGGCTGGATCGACACGCACCTGCTGGCCTCTGCGCTTCTGACAGGCTGCGGGTTGTGGACCCTGGACCGGCGCCTGCGCCGGGCGACCGCTCGGTTGCACGCGGACTACCATTAGTGGCGTGGCCTTTCCAGGCTGCCGTGCCGGTTTTCCAGCCGGCATGTGTTCGACCCTCTCTGCGAGCGATCAAGCCATGATGGAAACAGTTGCGCCGGACCATCCAGCACTCGGTCGAAGACTATCTGGCGTTCTGCGCCGAAACAGCCGAGAAACCCGCAAAACCATTCTCTGACCGCTTCGTCTTGAGCATCGACCGCGAACTGCACCGCCGCATATACCTGGCATCCCGCCAAGAAGGTAAGAGCTTGAATGCCTGGGTCACCCAACGGCTTTGTATGCGTGGGAAATCGCATTTCCAGTTTTGTGGGCCGATTTCTATTCGTGGTACATTGGCGATATGGCCCATGAATCGTTGGCTGAGCCACTCCGCCAATACCAGCTTCAACTCGGGAACCGCGGGCGCGTCGTGCTGCCAGCCCGCGTCCGGAAAAAGCTGGGCCTCCATCCGGGGGACCGGCTGGTTCTCATCGTGGACGGCTCCGGCGAGATGCGTCTGGTCAGCCTCCGCCAGCAAGTCCGGAAGTGCATGGGGATGTTCAAGAACCTCGCTCCACCAGGCACGCTCGTCTCCGAAGAACTGATCGCCGAGCGCAGGCGAGAGGCCGAGCGAGAGGAACACGAGTGAGCCAGCGCCCCGGCATCGTTCTGGACTCCTCGGCATTTTTGGCCTATTTGTTCTTGGAGCCTGGCGCAGAGCTCGTCGAACAATCGCTGGCAGGTTCCGCCGCCATGAGCGCCGTGAATTTCGCCGAGACTTTGTCAAGGATCTCGGACCTTGGGCAGGATGTTGATGAAACGGTCAGGCGCCTGGCGCAGCGGGGCTTGACCGGCGCCGCACTGCTGGTTTTCCCGCTCGACGAACGCCAAGCGCGCGAAATCGCACGTCTGCGCCGGCAAACCAGGGCCTTGGGCCTCTCCCTCGGCGACCGCGCTTGTCTGGCGCTGGGACGCGTACTCGAACTGCCGGTCGAGACCGCGGATTGCCTGTGGCAGTCGTTGGACCTGGGCATCGAGGTGCAGGCCATTCGCTGAACTGCACGGCGACGCCACCCCAATCCCCCTGCCGGAATGCTATGATTCCTTGCATCTTCGCGTGCCTTGGAAAGGTGTGCAGACATGAAAGCGCTGGTGAAGAGCAAATCCGAGCCCGGTCTGTGGCTGGAAGAGGTTCCGGAGCCCGACATTGGCATCAATGACGTGCTGATCAAGGTGCGGCGCGCCTCCATCTGCGGGACCGACCTGCACATCTGGAACTGGGACGACTGGGCCCGCAAGACCATCCCTATGCCCATGGTGGTGGGGCACGAGTTCGTGGGGGAGATCGTCCAGGTGGGTTCCAACGTGGCCGACTTTTTTCCGGGCGAGATCGTCAGCGGGGAAGGCCACGTGGTGTGCGGGCGCTGCCGCAACTGCCTGGCGGGCCGGCGGCACCTCTGCGCCCGGACTCTGGGCGTGGGCGTGAACCGCCCGGGCGCGTTTGCCGAGTACGTCGCGCTGCCCATGACCAACGTCTGGCACCACCGCCCCTCCATCAGCCTCGAGATCGCCTCCATTTTCGACCCCTTCGGAAACGCCGTCCACACCGCGCTGTCGTTCCCGGTGCTGGGCGAGGACGTCCTGATCACCGGCGCCGGCCCCATCGGAATCATGGCCGCCGCGGTGGTGCGCCATGCCGGGGCCCGCTACGTCGTGATCACGGATGTGAACCCATACCGGCTGGAACTGGCCCGCAAGATAGGCGTCACTCTGGCGGTGGATGTGCGCACCACTCGCCTGGTCGATGTGCAGAAGCAGCTCGGGATGCTGGAAGGCTTCGATGTCGGCCTGGAAATGTCGGGGACCCAGGACGCGTTCCGTGAGATGCTCCAGAATATGTGCCATGGCAGCCGGATCGCCATGCTGGGAATTCCGCCGCGGGAGATGTGCATTGACTGGAACACGGTCATCTTCAACATGCTGACCATCAAAGGCATCTACGGGCGGGAAATGTACGAGACCTGGTACAAGATGACGGTCATGCTCGAAAGCGGATTGGATATCAGCCCGGTGATCACCCACCGCTTTCACTACACCGAATTCCGGAAGGGCTTCGAGGTGATGCTCTCGGGAGAATCGGGGAAAGTAATTCTGAATTGGGAGTAAGTGGGCGGCCTCCCATGCTGAACACCAACGAACGGTGCCTCCGGTGGCTTCCCTACGCGGTGCTGCTGGCGGAGGTGCTGGTGTTCTACCGCCGGGTGCTGTTCACCTCGCAGTGGGTGATTCCGTGGGACCTGCAAAGCTACCACCTCCCTCCGGCCTTCTTTGTGGCCAAGTGTCTTCGCGCGGGGGCCTTGCCGCTGTGGGATCCTTGCACTTACTGCGGTTTTCCGTTCCTCGGTAACATCCAGGCGCAGATCTTCTATCCCCCCGCGCTGCTCACTGCTCTGCTGGCTAACTTGACCGGTCTGGGTAACCTGCTGAAGCTGCTGGAGTGGCAGATCGCCTTGCATGTGTTTCTGGGCGGGGTTTTCACTTACTGGCTGCTGCGGCGTCTTCAACTCAGCCGGGGAGCGGCGCTGTTGGGCGGCACGATCTTTCAACTCGGCGGATACTTCGCCTCACAGGCCCAGCATCTGGGGGCGATGAACGGGGGCGCCTGGCTGCCCCTGACGTGGCTCTCGGTGATCGTCCTGGGCGGGCGCTTCCAGTGGCGCTGGCTCGCCGCCCTGGCCTTCAGCCTGGCGATGGCGATCCTGGCGGGCTTTCCGGCGGTGACCGCGGTGGTTTTCGTCTCCTGTTGCCTGCTGGCGCTGGCCCTGGTGGTGCTGCGCAAGGCGCCCGTAAAGCTGCTGGCGATGGTGCTCCTGGCTTGCCTGTGGGCGGGACTGCTGTCGGCGATCCAGTTGTTGCCGACCCTCGAACTGATCGGGTTAAGCACGGCGGCGGACCGCGGCCAGTACGCGGCTGGCGGAGGAATTCCGCTGCGCGGCCTGGCCTCGATGCTGATCCCGAACTTCAACGGGATCTTCGATCTGGAGCACTACAGCCTGCCCTGGAACGCAACGTTCCTGTACCTGTACTGCGGCATTCCGGGTCTGGCGCTGGGCCTGATCGGAGTAGTGTTTTCCAGGCACAGGCTCCGCGTGGCGATGGTGGTGGTGACACTGCTCGCGGCGCTGTGGATGCTGGGGGAGTCTACGCCCGTGGGCCAAGCGTTGTTTTCGCGGATCCCGGAGGCGGCGAGAGCGCCGTTGTACTACGAGTTTGCGATGGTGTCTTTCGTGCTGGGGGTGGCGGTGCTGGCGGCGCTGGGGGCCGAGAGGTTGTTTGAGCGCGCAGCAGCCGCCCTGTGGGCCGTGCTGGTTCTGGTGGCGGCGCTGGACTTGATCGCGGCGGGCTCGGGCCGCCCCATGAATACCGCGGCGCTCAACGCCGAGCCCAGCGTCTCCTCCGAGCAGTTCGAGGGTTCAGAGGCCACGCTTCAGCGCGTGCGCGACCTGGTGAACCAGACGGTTCCGCCCGCCCGCATCGACGTGTTCCAGGATTCCGCCAACTGGTCCAGGTCAGCCGCCATGCTGGAAGTGCCTACTGCCAACGGCGACGATCCGCTGGCTCTGAAGCGCCTGCTTCAAGTGCGGCGCCTCTTCGCCAAAGGACCTCCATGGCTGCGCTATTGGGAGGTCTCCGAGCTGGATTCGCCGCTGCTGGACTTGCTGAACGTCCGGTACCTGCTGTCCTGGGCGCCGTCCGACGAGCTGATCGTGCGGCATCCGAAATTCCCCAAGGTCGCCGGTCTGCCGGGGCATCACGTCTATGAGAACCGGAGCGTGCTGCCGCGGTTCTTCCTGGTGAGCCAGGTGCGGCGCGTGAAGAGCCTCAGACATGCGCTGGCCGTGCTGGGCTCGCGCAGTTTCGACCCGCATCGCACCGCGGTAGTTGAGGGGGCGGTCGAACTGCCGGCCATGGGGGATGCGGGCCCCGCGCGGCCGGTTCACGTGCTCGAATACGGGCGCCGGCGAGTGGGGCTGGATGTGGATTCTCCCGCCCCGGCCTTCCTGGTCAGCTCCGAAGTGTACTACCCGGGCTGGCGCGCCTTTGTGGATGGACGCGAGGCCCCGCTCGTGATGACCAATGCGGCCTTCCGCGGGCTGGCCGTGCCGCAAGGCCGCCACCGCGTGACCATGCGCTTCACGCCCCTCATCCTGGGCTACGGACTCGCGCTCAGCCTCATCGGCTGGGGCGGGCTGGCCTGGGCCCTCGGCCGGCGCGCTACATAAAGTACTTGTACCTGCGGTAGACCGCCTCGCCGAACTCGCGCATGAACTCCATTTCCTCCTCCGCGAGCGGGCCCTGGCGGACCGCGGCCAGGTTCTCCTCGAGCTGTTTCAGGTTGGTGGGCGCAGTCAGGCACACGTCCACGTGAGGGTTCGACAGCACGAAGCGGTAGCACATGCCGGCCGTGGGAATGCGCCCGCCCTTGGGCCATCCGCGCGGCCGCAGCAGCAGGTAGCGCCAGCGCGTGGCCGTGAAGCTGATCACGCCCGGATCATGCTGCGCCAAATGAGGAAAGATGTCCTGCTCAGCGCCGCGGTGGGCCGCGTTGTAGCGGATCATCATGGCCTCCAGGGCGCCCTGAGCGGCCAGTTCGCCGGCCAGCTTGCGGTCGTGCGTCGAGATGCTGACGCCGCGGACCCGCGGATCGGCGCGCAGTTCCTCCAGTTCGGCTCTCACCCGGTCGTTAAACTGATTTCTTCGCGCCACCCCCAGGAAGTGAAAGACATCGATGTAGTCGGTGCGCAATTGGCGGAGCCTTTTCTCCAGGGTGCGGCGCAGGTTCTGGTAGCCCCAGATGTAGTTGTAGGCCCCGGTGGCCACCACGTACTTCTCGCGCTGGTGTTTCAAGACCTCCCGCAGCACGCCGGTCATCTGGGTGTCGAAGCCGAACCAGAAGAAGTAGTTGACGCCCTCGTCCAGCGCTTTGTAGACGGCCTTCTTGCCGGGGCGGTAAGTGGCCGACAGGCCCAGCCGATGCACCGCGCAACCCATTTTCCCGAGTGTGGTGTGTAAGAAGTCGTCTGGCATTGGAATCTCGATCTTACTATGTGGTGGGCGCCGTGGTGCGGGGAAGTGCGCTACCTTGGTGGTCTGTCTCTAATGAGCTCGGGCACTCGAAACCGGTTGTTGGTGCTGGCTGCGGCCGTGCTGTTCTCGACCGGCGGGGCGGCCATCAAGGCCACCTCACTGGCCGGCTGGCAGGTGGCCAGTTTCCGCTCCGGGGTGGCCGCTCTGGCGATGACGGCGCTGCTGCCTGCGGCGCGGCGGGGTTGGAACTGGCGGGTCATCCCGGTGGGCGCCACCTACGCCGCCACCCTGGTGCTGTTCGTGCTGGCCAACAAGCTCACTACGGCCGCCAATGCCATCTTTCTGCAAGCCACCGCCCCGCTGTACCTGCTGCTGCTGGGGCCGCTCCTGCTGCGCGAGCCCGTCCGGCGCAGCGAGTTGCTGTTCATGTCCGCGGTGGCAATTGGCCTGGCGGCGTTCTTTGTGGGCGCGGAGAAGGCGGTGGTGAGCGCCCCGGATCCGTTGCGCGGCAAAGTGCTGGCGGCGCTGTCGGGCGTCGCCTTTGCGGGCACGCTGGCCGGGCTCCGGTGGCTGGGTAGAGGCAGAACGGCCGACAACCCGGCAGCGGCATCCGTGGTGGCGGGGAACCTGACCGCCTTTTTAGTCTGCCTGCCAATGGCCCTCCCGGTCACGCGGGCCGGGACGCCGGACCTGCTGGTGATCCTCTACCTGGGGATCTTCCAGATTGGGCTGGCCTACCTGTGCCTGACCCGGGCCATGCGTCACGTCCCGGCGCTGACGACTTCCCTGTTGCTGTTGGCCGAACCAGCACTCAACCCGGTCTGGGCCTGGCTGGTGCAAGGCGAACGCCCGGGCCCGTGGGCCCTGGCGGGAGGCGCCGTCATACTGGCAGCCACCGCCGCCAACACCTGGTGGCAGAAAAGCGGGGACAGGCTACGTGTTCCCCAGCCCCCTGCGCTCGCCTGCCGCCGCGCTCCGCACGAAAGCAATCCACGATAATATCTGTTTATCCAAAACATCCCCATGCCCAGACGAAACGACATCCATAAAGTCATGATCATCGGCTCCGGGCCGATTGTGATTGGCCAGGCCTGCGAGTTTGACTACTCCGGAACCCAGGCCTGCAAGGCCCTGCGCGGGCTAGGCTTCCAGATTGTGCTGGTCAACTCCAATCCGGCCACCATCATGACCGACCCCGGGATGGCCGATGTCACCTACATCGAGCCATTGAACTTGAAATGCATGACGCAGATCATCGCCGCCGAGCGGCCGGACGCGCTGCTGCCCAACCTGGGCGGCCAGTCCGG
>Ga0315282_10008122_pt1 | contig 17037 bp, 12 predicted proteins | sample YL17G07_20_MG_FD_203693 | JGI IMG/M metagenome (GOLD analysis project Ga0315282, IMG submission 203693) | Sediment microbial communities from Yellowstone Lake, YNP, Wyoming, USA - YL17G07_20 | ecosystem: Environmental > Aquatic > Freshwater > Lake > Sediment | place: USA: Wyoming | collected...
GTGCTGCTGGTTGCCCTTGTTACGATCAGCGGCTGCACACAACCGGCACAGACTGCCGCACCCGCGACCACCATCCCGACACCGGTTCCAACAACAGAACAGGTTCCCGTTGCCACCCCGGTTCCCACGACGATAGCAACACCGGTTATCACCGCCGTTCCAACCACAATGGTTACCACCATCTTACCCACAACAGTATCCACGATGCAGACGGCTGTATCGAATGTGACCGTGACTGCGACGAAGGTCCCCACTGTCACCGCAGCGAGCATGGTCACGACCATCCATATAACGAGCTCTAGTGTCAGCCCGCAGCAGGACGTTGTCCTTCCGGGAACCCGGATTTCATGGATGAATGACGATACGATTCCTCATGCAGTGAAATCCACCGGCATACATGACGGGCTTTTTACTTCGGATCCGATCCCGCCGGGTGCGCAATTCGGGTTTGACTTTGGCAATGAAGGCACCTTCGAATATGCTCTTGTCGATCTGCCGAAGATAAACGGTACGATCATCGTCAAATCCGGCGGTACCCTCTCATCGTATTCAAAGTGATCATCACCCCCGATTTCTTTTTTCTATCCCGATCTCCGCACAGACTCAGGGAGATTTTTAGTCAAGGAAGATCCGGTACAGGGGAGCATCCCGTTTCAGTTCCCGCTGCCGTTCCTGGCAATCCGGCATCACCGCTTTGATTGTATTCCAGAAACGGTCAGAATGGTTCAGGACGACCAGATGGCAACACTCATGAGCGACCACATAGTCCAAGAGCCTGGGTGGCAACAGGCAAAGCTCGGATGCAAAGGTTACCTCTCCCCGGCTGGTGCAAAATCCCCATTTCCCCTTATTCTTCCGGACTGGACGGGAGGAACCTTGACACCAAATGCCGCAGCATACTGCATCACGCGGGGGATCGCCACCCGGTGCGTTTCATCCTTTACGATAAACTCAATCGCACGCCGTATGGTTTTCTGTTCGGCCGGCTGGGGCATTCCTGCCGGCAGGCGGACTTCAATGGTCTGCCCGTTCCGCACAGTGGCTGCCTTTGATCCGTTCCGTCTCACCTTGACCGTAAGCGTTCCACCGAGGAACGGGTACGTCTCCCCGTCGCAGAACGATCGCCGTACGGCAACCGCTCGTTTGCCGGTAGTGACCTGTTTATAGATCCAGTCTGCTTTATTCGCGATGACCCGGCGGATCTCTTCACGGCTTGCGCGTACCGGAGCGACCACTTCGACAGACCGGTCAGATTTGATCTTTATCGTGATTCTTCTGGCACGGGGACTGAACTGTACCAAATACCCGATGGTCATCCCGTCATGCACGAGCGAATCCTCGTATCCCGCTTTCGAATGGGTTGGACCCTTGGTCTTGGTCTTCCCGTTTCCCATCAGGTTCTGCCGGATCCAGTCTTTATGTTTCTCAACCACGTCAATAACTGACTCGACGGTTGCATCCCATGGCGCACGTACCTCTATACATCCGTCATAGCGCATGAAGATTGATGTATTCTTTCGTGTGCCCTTGAACGTGACCGTGTAGGGGATCACCCGGTCATCGATCGTTACTGAGTATTGTGCTGGTGGATTTTTTTGCGCGAAGAAGATACGCTGCGTCCGCTCGATCCATCCGGCGCCCCCGATAACATACTGGCGGACTTCCGCAGGGTCATAGTCCATCGGCACCTTCACGTGAATCTCCCCGGATGGGTGGACATGCAGAGATATAGTACTGCAGCGTGATGAGGGTTCGATCGTATAGGCAGGAATGATCATGGACTGCTCTTTACTCTCTGGCGTTTGACAATCGAGAATTCTTCACTCCAGATGCATCTCTTTTCGAGATCCAAAAACTCTTTCGATAGGTTACTGGCAGAAGCATAAACGACACACGGTTGCGACGGGACTGTCTGATGGAAAGAACAGTGATGACACGTGTTGAAAAACCGGTCAGAACGAGACGGCTCCACCCTTTGATATTTCTGAATGTGAAAGATCGCAACAGGATGTCATTGCGGAAAAAATAGTTTAAAAAATATTGGGGTGCGATCGGTTTAGTAGTCGCCCATGCCCGGAGGCATTCCACCCATTCCGCCCATTCCGCCGGGGGGCATACCGCCTTCGGGTGACGGGCTCTTTGACGATGCGATCACATCGTCAATGCGCAGGATCATGATCGCTGCTTCAGCAGCGGATGAGATTGCCTGTGTCTTGACGCGGAGCGGCTCAAACACGCCAGCTGCCTTCATGTCGACTGCCTTGCCTTCGTAGACATTCAGACCAAAGGTCTTCTTGCCCTTCTCGTGCGCTGCTCGGATCTCGACGAGCATGTCGATTGGATCAAGCCCTGCATTCTCTGCGAGGGTTCTCGGGATGATCTCAAGCGCTGCTGCAAATGCCTCGATAGCGAGCTGTGCCCTGCCACCGACGCTTGCTGCGAACTCGCGGAGACGGAGCGAGAGCTCGGTCTCGGGTGCACCGCCGCCAACGACGATCTTCTTGTCTTCGACAACAACAGAAACGACGCGGAGTGCATCGTGGATGGCACGCTCGAGCTCGTCAACCACGTGCTCGGTTCCGCCACGGACGATGATCGAGACCGCCTTCGGATTCTTGCACTGCTCGACAAAGGTCATCTCTTCGCCAGAGACCTTGCGCTCTTCGACAAGTCCTGCCTTTCCGAGCTCTTCTTTTGTTATTGCATCAATTGAGGACACGAGGCTTGCACCGGTTGCACGGGCGAGCTTCTCCATGTCACTCTTCTTTACACGGCGGGTTGCAAAGATGCCTGCCTTCGAGAGGTAGTGCTGGGCGATATCGTCGATGCCTTTCTGGCAGAAGAGGACGTTTGCGCCGCTTGCAACAATCTTGTCAACGATGCCACGGACCATGCGCTCTTCTTCATCAAGGAATGCCTGCAGCTGGTCGGGGTGGGTAATGTTGATCTCTGCATCGACTTCGGTCTTCTTGAACTCGACTGCTGCGTTCAAGAGAAGGATTTTCGCGTTTGTAACCTTCTTTGGCATCGAGGGGTGGACTCTTTCCTTATCGATGAGTACGCCCTCAATGATCTCGGAGTCGTTAATAGAGCCGCCGGTCTTCTTCTCGACCTTGATGTTGTCGGTGTTGACCGTGCCGTCCTCGTCAGCGACCATGGTCACTGCCTTTACGACGAGGTCACAGAGCGCGTCCTTGGACGCCTCGGCACCCTTGCCGGTCATCGCGGTCTCTGCGATCTTCTTTAACATCGCCTTGTCCGTTGCCTTCACATCGATGGCGATGTCCTTTAAGAACTCCTGCGCCTTCTCGGCTGCCTGGCGGTAGCCTGCAGCGATGATGGTCGGGTGTACGTCCTGTTCGAGGAGTCCCTCTGCCTTTTTCAGGAGTTCCCCGGCGATAACGACTGCGGTTGTGGTCCCGTCGCCGACCTCATCATCCTGGGTCTTAGCGACTTCGACCATCATCTTTGCCGCCGGGTGCTCGATGTCCATCTCTTTGAGAATGGTCACACCATCGTTCGTGATGACGACATCCCCAATAGTGTCGACGAGCATCTTGTCCATTCCCTTGGGGCCGAGTGTGGTCCTGACTGCACTTGCTACTGCAATTGCGGCAGTGATGTTCATACCCTGCGCATCGCGACCGCGGGTACGGGTACTGCCTTCTTTAAGAATAAGGATCTGTTGTCCTCCAAGTTGTTGTGACATAAATTTCACCACTTTTAGCACTAAAATTGGTTTGTGGTTCTATATATAGATTATCCAAAAAGGTTCTGTTGCGTTGTAGGGACTTTTGTATTTTATGATCGCGCTGTTGCATCGCGGGACTTATTTTAATATAAAGACCGAACAATAGCAATTGAACGAATGATAATCCATTACGAAGACTATAATTCGGCTGATAAACTCATCTCTCAATTTTGCGCAATAGAATGGGATGAGATTTTAGCAGTTTTACAGGAAATGCCTATTCATTTAAAAGCTTCAGATCAAAAAGGAAAACAAGGCAATCCAATTTTTGATCCTGTTGGAACAAATTCTTACATTAAACAATATCTAACACAAAAAGAATGGGCGGATAAAATCCCGTTGGGGAAAGAATTGGATTTTTTGGGAACTGATGTGGATTTTGGAAAGAATGGAATCATCCTAGAGGCTCAATTCTCAAATTATCCCTTCCTTTTAAACAATATAATCCGTTCTGAAGTTCTTTATAAAACCCAGTTCTTGGTTGGTCGCAAACCAACTAAAATTCTTATGATTATTACAAAAGCACATATGTTCCCTGCATCAAATAGTACTTTATATTATGAACAGGCAATCGGCCAGATTGATTTTCTTGATAAACTTAACATTTTTAAAATCCCTGTCAGGTTGATCGGATTATTTGGATTTTATGGGGAATCCATACCAGCTAAATGGACGATATACAAAGATCCAAGATATTCGAGAACAATAATTGACCAAAAGGATATCGAATGTTCAATACAAACGCCTAGAGGGGAACCAGCAACAAATCGACGGGCTATTATCCAAAAAACAACAGCCAAACGAGAATTATATAGTTAAAATTAGTAATATGTACGTTAATGCCAAACGGAAAATCATTTCAAAGTAAATTTGAAATTATTGATCATATAATCGGTGATGATATACAATCTCTAAAAAAAGTGAATATCCCTATCAACATACTGAACAATGTATTTTTTGGGGATTGCTTGGATTTATTTAAAAAAATTCCTAACGAGAGTGTTGATTTAATTGTCTCATCACCACCCTATAATATTGGAAAAACAGTAAATGATCGAAGACCTTTAGAACAATATCTCGATTGGCAAAAAGAAATTCTAACCGAATGTCATCGCGTATTAAAACAGACGGGTTCTATTTTTTGGGAAGTCGGTGCGTACATCGGGGCTGATGGTTCGCATATTCCACTTGATATAAAGTTCTTCCCGATATTCGAGGATCTTGGGATGATCCCTCGTAATAGAATAATCTGGATTCGCCCTCACGGAATGCATGCTAAAAATAAATTTTCGGGTCGTTATGAAGCAATTTTGTGGTTTACGAAATCAATGAACTACAAATTTTTTTTAGATCCGATCAAAGTCCCTCAAAAATATGACAACAAAAAATATTGGAGAGGTGAAAAGAAGGGTGAATTTTCCTGTGATCCGATGGGAAAAAATGTTGGAGATGTATGGGCTTTCCGCAATGTAAGACACAACCACGAGGAGGATACTATCCACCCCTCTCAATTCCCCGAAGATTTGGTTGCGAGAATTATATTAGTGACGACTGAGCCTTTTGATGTAATTCTAGATCCTTTTATGGGTACTGGGGCTACAGCCGTCGTAGCAAAAAAATTTAATCGTTTTTTTTGTGGTTCTGAAATTGACGAGAAATATGTTGCAATTACCAACCAGAGATTATCCGGATTGCCTGATGAGAGCAATAATTTTCCAAATTTAAAAACTCTTAGGGAATATGTTAAAAACAATAAAATAACAGACATCTCAAAATTTACATTCACTCGCCAGAGAAAAGGAAGTTTACCCTCGCTTGAATCAAAAGCCTATCCGGAACAGCATCATCTTACAGAGATTATAGAAAGAACTGAATATGAGGCTGAAAACTCAAATTATAAACATATAGTAGAAGGGACAATTGATGAAAATTAAATCTTTTCAATAGATTCCTGAGTTGGATCTAATAAAATAATTTTAACCCTTTTTCCAATCCATGTTGGTGGTACTATCACATGCCCACTATTACCACTTTTTGTAACAGTTTTTTCTCTTACCTCATATCCTGTTACTGAGATGTTCAATTTATCCATAATTAGATATCAGAATCGGATATTAATTGTATTTGCATAGGTTATTTATTGTATAAACATTAGATATACATTGTCTATTAATTTAGGGGGTTGCCATATGGGAAAAAATAAGATCAAACAGGCAGAACAGCTAGAAAGGTTGGCAAGAAAGTTACTTAAAGCCGCTAAAGAATTACGGCAACAGGGAGAGAATAACACAAAAAAATAACTTTCCTATTTTTTCCTCGGAATGTTCCAATAGGGGCTTTTACATTTCGGACAAACTTTCGGTTCTTCCTCCCCTCTAGCTACCCATTCATGACTGCATCGTTCACACTCGAAACCGTCCAGTTTGATTTTTGCCATACATTATAATGTATTATCAAAAGTATATAACAATAACGGTATTACCAATAAGTATTTATACAATACTTACCTAATAGTATATTACTAATAGGTAAGTTAAAGGAGAGAAGAAAAATGGATCAATTCAGCAACCCACGAGAATTAAGAGGATTAAAAATTCTGACGGAACCGGACACAATTATCCAAACTGGCAAAAACGAATGGGATGTCCGATCACAGTCAATCAATGTATACTATCAAGTGACCCGGAAGTTCCAGGATCGCCACGCACAAATGCGAGGGCAGGCTGTGTGGACATGTACATGCCCAGACCACCAGACCCGAAACGTCATCTGCAAACACATCTATGCCGTTCAGTTCTCCCTAAAAATTAAAGTAGATGTTGAAACTGATATTAAAGCTCAAAACTTAATCGGAGTTGATGTTAGTGTCACTTGTCCAGTTTGTAAAAGTCAGAACGTCATAAAGCGTGGGATCAGAACAACCTCTTACGGTGAGATCCAGCGGTACGGCTGCCATGACTGCAATCATAGGTTTGTTGTCGATAAAGGATTTAGCCGGGTAAAACACGATCCCAAGGTAATCACACTCACACTCGACCTTTATTTTAAAGGTGTCTCTCTTAGGAAAATTACCGATCACATCCAGCAGTTCCACGACAGGAAAGTATGCCAGACTACACCAATGCGCTGGATTAAGAAGTATACCCAATTGCTCGGTAAGTACGCCGAGAAATACAAAGCCGACGTTGGTAATATCTGGCATTCTGATGAGACAACCGTGTTCATCAAGAAAGAAGGTCAGAAAAAGTGCTATGAATGGATCTGGAACGTCATGGATTCCAAAACCCGATATCTTCTCGCATGTCAGGTTACAGAAACCCGGTACGTTAAGGATGCGCGGATACCGTTACAAAAGGCAAAAGAGGTTACTACCCGGCGACCGGATGCAATTGTAACCGACGGTTTACAGGCTTACAGACAGGCCATTAGAACCGAATTCTATGACCACACCGCACCGATCCAGAACCCGCATATCCGGCTAAAGGATTTTGAGACAAAACCGAACAACAACATTCTTGAACGCTTGAACGGGACATTCCGCGAGCGCACAAAGGTTATGCGAAGTCTTGACAGCTCGGTTGGCGCGCAGGAATTTGTAACCGGATTACAAACCTACTATAATTACATCCGACCACACCAAGGAATTGGCGGATTAACACCCGCACAAATGGCGAATATCCCGATCAATCTAATGGGGAATCGATGGGAGACGATGATTGGGCTGGCGATAAAATAATTCTTTTAATGGGGGTATGACAAAAACAAGCACAAAGTATTTTTTGTCATACCCCCCAAAATCATTTTATTATGGCGCGCCGTCCGTATCGTGTTGAAGTGGATTATCCACAAAAGAAATCTCCGAGGTATTTCCTTGTCAGAGATGTTAGAGTTGGAAAAAAGAGAACAAAAGTGAAACGGTATCTATGTAGTGGAATGACCCCTCCAAGCGTTGAAGATATCGAACATTATAGGAAAATTTATTCTTATGATCTTGAGATTAAAGCAGCTAAATCGGCAGGGAAATTGGGTGTTGATATTTATAAAACAACATACCTCTCAAAAGATTACGTTGATGTGATAGAAGAAATCCGATATTTATACAAACGTTTTACAGAATCATTGACGGTTAACGAACTTGAACAATATGAGAAATATTTTGAGATTCATTATGTTCATGGTACAACTGCAATTGAGGGAAATACACTCTCACTCGGTGAAACCGAGGATTTATTGTTATATGGGATACCGCCAAAATCAAAAAACATGAGAGAGATTTATGAGGTTCAAAATTTTAAAAAAGTTAAAAAATATAGAGACGAATACAAAGGCAAGGTCAATATAGATTTTATAAAAAATCTTCACGCGATAATAATGCAGAATATTGACAATGAATCTGCCGGATCTTTTAGAAAAGCAGATGATATAGGTATTGGGGGGTGTGATTTAAGAGTATGTCCGTCTTTAGAGATCAAATCAGAATTAGGAAAAATAATTCGTATTTATTATGAGAGAATTCATGAAGGGTATCATCCATTTGAAGAAGCAATTATGTTTCATTATTTTTTCGAGATGATCCACCCCTTCTCAGATGGGAATGGTCGAGTGGGTAGGGAGATTTTTAATTTTATGTTAATGAAAGATAGATATCCAAAATTATTATTCTTAGGTGAGGCTAGAGACAAATTTGTAAAAGCGTTGAAATTAGGAAACGAAGAAAAATATGTGGAAATGAATGAATATTTTGCAGAGATAATAAATGATCAGAGACTCGAAATTTTAAGATCAAGAATAAAAGCCTACATTGAAGAGCCCGAAAAAACCGGACAACTTACTTTGCAATCTTTTGTCTCAATTTAATTTTTATAAAGTCCCGCGATGCAACAGCGCGATCATAAAATACAAAAGTCCCTACAACGCAACAGAACCTTTTTGGAGGTTCTGTTGCGTTGGCGGTTGATTGATAAGTTTTGATGTGTGTGATAAGTGGCGGTTGGTAATAAAGGAGAGATTGCACGTATGATGATGACCCCCATTTTGGAGCCATGTGAATATTAACCTGTGGGCGGTCGTCCATCACGCCAGTCTGGGCGTGTTGGACCCCATCAGGGTTTGATCGCATATTCAACCGGGCCATATAGCCCTTACGAATAAGAAAATTTTCGTTATTACCAATGGCGAACAACGGGTACTGGCAATTCATTTTCACGGAACGTCTCCGCGATTGAATCAATCTCTGTGCGCAATCCATCAATAATAAAATTACATTTCTCAAGCTCGTTAACAGAAACAATAATTTCCGGGTTTCGAAATTTTATAGATAAAATATTCATATGTCCAATCCAGATTTTCCTCGATTCTCCTCTCAGTGATTTCTTTATAACTTCAAAGACGTCCTTTGGACATTTCATATAACAAATTTCACATGCATCCATTAAGCGAAAAATTGCACAAATCATCCTTAATCGGACACCTTCATGTTCTTCTGGAACAGAATTAATTGGATATCGCGCACGGTGTGATAAAATAATATATTTCATACACGTTGTATAGCGGTCAGTTAAAGTTTCAACTAGACTCATTTTACCTAATAGCAATGAAGCTGACACTTCATGGTGATGCTCTCTATCGTTGATGCAACCAATGTCGTGAACCCATGCTGACATATATAATAACAATGCTTCATCTTGAGTCAGCGTTATACCCCAACTCGGGATAAAATCGTTTAAATTAGATATTATGTGTAGGGTATGGTCAGTGCCATGGGAAGAAAAATCACGAATGTTACGGTGAATAAATGTAAGAAATTGTTCAGAATAACATTCAACCAAGTAAAGCAACTCTTGCTGATCACGCGTATAATCAATTAAAGGATATTCTAGGTCCTTCATTTGGGTCCCCTTACAAAAATGGATTATTCATCTTTCCAATAATTTTCGTATAAGTCTTTTATCCTGTGTTTATGTTCATTACTTATTTCAAATAGCCGTCCAGCTTTTCCTTTTTCGGTAGGTCCATATTCGCCTCTGATGATTCCCCAGTCAAATAATGTATCAATCGCATCCGAGATTGTGTTTTTACTGACTTCTCCTTTGAGTCGTTCAACAAGTCTTGTATACCAGATCGACTCACCATTCGCTTCAGCTTTGTAGATCTCGCACGCAACTTTGAATTCGTTTGATAATGGATTTTTAACACCTTCAGGCATGGTTCACAACCCTATTTAATTTTCACATGTATTTTATGAGATTATAAACTTTCTCATTTTTTGGGACATTGTCTCAGATTTTGGGTAATAGTGTTAAAATTTAAACCATATATCCTTTTTCTATGATGGGGCTATGCACCTAAAGTCCCCTTTTGACCAGACTTTAGGTGCAAAATCCTAGGACTGTCTATTGAAGTACATTATCAAAATAGCCATTTTTAATTGATTTAATAAAAACAACACATTTTAAATTAAAGACGTGTTTTCTTATTTTTATTTCAATTATTTTAGAAAAGATTGGCTCTGTTGAAACCCGTCGCAAATCATGAATAAATGGCTTGGATTGATGTAAAGGATAATTTATCGCGGTTTTATCTGAGGGTTTCAACAGAGCCAGAAGATTAACATTCTGATAAAATAATTTATCATCACTGGTGTTTCGCGGATAATGGATCTAAAAACCTATTTTTCTGAATCCTACAATACAAAATATGAAACTATTAAGGAAAAGGTTGAGGGCGATCTTGATTCATTAATAAAATTTGAAGTGTCTAAAGAGAAATATTCAGATGTATTGGTTCTTGGAAGAAAAGGTGTCAGTCTGTTCGAACCATATATTAAAAAAATTAATGGAGTGAACAATTTACAAGGAATTTATTCTATTCAATTATACTCCCATACTCATCATGCTCTAATAAAAATTTTACATCCACATCGATTTAGTAAATTTTTACCTCGAAAATTAATTGAAACAGTGCGAAAAAGAACATCAGGAAATGTCATTTTATTAGCGGACGCAATAAAAACAGGAACAGAAGTAAGTACTGTAATTGATAATACAATACAATCTGAAAAAGTAAAAAAAGTATGTGGGTATCTCGCAAATAAACAGGGGTTGATATTTTTACAAAAAAAATATCCAAAGATTCAGTTTTCTTTTCCAAATATCGTTGATGCGAACAAGTATGATGATGAGCAAGATAAACTTCAGCACATATATCAGTGTCGCTTAATTCCCTCTGACGGAGATCATCCTTATAGAATTTATTCGTTGAAGTACCAAATTGGAATTGATGATCTAGTAAGCACTATAGATAAAATAGTTGAAAAATATAAATCTCCTGAATATCCCATTATTAAGAAAGATACGCTCCTTATTCCACATATTTCGAGTTATACTATCAATTTAAATCTCGATTCATTTCTTCAGGAATATGCCAATCTTCAGCAAAATTTGTATAAAATTATTCGATCCCAACTAAGAATAAAATTTGATCCTAATAAATCTCAATTAAGGATTATGGCTCTCGCATTGGATGATACTGAAGCAGATCCTGTATCTGAATCTGCTCTTATCAAATATCGTCAATGTGGTTTAGATCTTCAAAAAAAATTTTGTTATGAACTCATAGGTCCTGAAGATGATGATAAAGATACATTTCCCAAAAAATTTTGTCCGCTTTGTCTTGACATAAATATTTCAAATAAACTTTTAGATTATGTTGAAGTAGAATTAATCAATAAGTTAGAATCCAACGGAATAAAAATGGAAAAAACAAAACTCTAGGTTATCAACAGTTCTTGGCATCTCGATAATATTGGTTATTGTCGTGGTCGCAATTCTTGTCGGATTGGGTAAAACAGTTCCAGATGGGGTAATTGCAATTGATTCGGCTGCAGTTGGCGCCATGGAAGGGATATTGGCTCCATCGCCAGCAGGCAAGTAAAAATTTTTCACGTTTCCCACTGACAAATCAATCTTAAATAAATATTACGCTCTCAGAAACCGCGTTTATCGCACACATCAAAACGTATCAATTAACCGCAAACTTATCAGAACCTCTAAAAAGGTTCAGTCGCCAATCATGTCGAGGAGCTCAAAACCGTCCTCGATACGGTGGAGACGTTCTTCACCAATCACCAGTGTTTTTCCGATCTTTTTCTGTTTGTGATAGTCGGTGATGATGCACATCGCGTGCTTCTTTGCGATCTGCGAGAGGTTCCCGATGAGTGCTGCGCGTTTCACGACTTTCTGTGCCGGGCCATATCCCGTCAGGATCGTGTGCTTGTCGAACGTAAGGAGCGCCTGGAACGGTGCACCGCGGAGCGTGTGCAGGTGCATGCCGAGCTGTTCCAGAAATTCGATCGGGACGTTGCGCTCTTTCTTATCCGACCATTCATGCTTGAGTTCTGTCGGATGTTGCTTGTGGCTCATAAGATCGATATGCTCGACGACTCCCGTGTCAAAATGTTCCTCAATTCTTATCGCCACATCGAGTGTCGTGCCCATCCCGCTCTCGTACTTGCTGATTGTGCGCCGCGAAACCCCCAGCACCTGCCCGAGATCACCAAGCGACATGTTGCGATTCTCACGGAGTTCGCGGAGCGCGTCGCCATTAATATTCACGTACAATCCACCGGGGGACGCGTATACGAGCGGGGGGATCTTCTCGACAAAATAATCGTACAGTGTCGCAGGACTGATCGCGTAGATGCCGTACCGTACGTAGACTGCTCCGCGCTCCAGTTCCGCTTCCCGTGCCCGCTCGCCCACGATGAGCGGGACACCGCCAAGGTGACGTGAGATCACTTCAAGATCGAACGCTGCGTCTTCGTTCACGGAATCGATATGCGCGACCACTTTTATAACGAGAAGTGTCCCATTGTTCCGTGCAATGAGGTCAAAACTGCGTGGGCGTATGCTGAAGCGTTCGGAAACCTCGAAGCCGGCCGTGATCATGACACTGATGACCAGCTGGAGCTGGCGGTCCTGGGACATGTAGATACAAATGGATAGAGCGTGCCCATATATTAATATAGACATGCTGATCGGCATCGATGACACGGATTCGCCGGCGGGGATGTGCACGACGTACCTTGGGGCGGTTCTCGCCCGAAAGCTGATCCGCGAACACATGCAGGTGCGGGAAGCCCGGCTCGTCAGGCTCAACCCGAACGTGACGTACAAGACCCGGGGGAATGCCGCGATTGCACTGGACGTAGCGGGAGATCCTGATCGTGCGTTCGCTATCGCATGTGAGACAGTTGAAGAGCTTGCCAATTTTTCGTGCGATAATACAAATCCCGGCGTGGTTGTCGCTTGTGAACGGCTTGACCCCGCTTTCTACGAACGGGCGGTGACGGATTTCTGTGAGATTGAAGATGCAGTAATACTTCTCGATGCAGCGGGCGCCCGGTACAAGGGGTACAAAAACCGACGCGGGCTGATCGGCGCAACAGCTGCTGTTGCAAGCGTGCTTGCGGATAGCACATCCGAGATTCTGGTGTACCGGGAACCGGAACGATGGGGCACGCCCCGCGAAGTCGACCGTGACAGTCTCTTTGCGGCAGAGCAGGCAACGTTCCCGCATACGTGGGACACAGTTGATATCGTAAACGATGTGGTGGTCTGCGTTCCGCACACCCCAGACCCGGTGCTTTTTGGGATCCGGGGCGAGAGCCCGGCATGGGTGATGGCAGCACGGTCGATGATCCAGTCTGAACGCCCGGCACTCGAACAGATCTGGGTGACAAACCAGGGAACGGATGCGCACCTGCTTAACGAGACGTGTGGGGCGTTGAGGGAGGGGCTCTCGTACCGGGTGCGGGGCGTTGTTGAGAGTGCACCGAAGACCGGCACTGGTGGGCATGTTTCGTTTACGATCCGGGACGGGGATCATTCAGTGCGGTGCATGGCGTACGAGCCGACCAAGAATTTCCGGCACATCGCCCGCGAACTGGTGCCGGGCGATGAGGTGATCGCGGTGGGGAGTTACAAGAAAGGCAGCGTGAACCTTGAGAAGTTGCGGGTTGTCTCGCTTGCTGCGCCGGTGATCATTCGCCCTCCGATCTGCTCTGCGTGCAACAAACGCATGACAAGCGATGGCACGGGCAAAGGCTTCAAGTGCAAAAAGTGCAGGGCACATGCACGCGAGCCGGAAGTACAGGAAATTCCCCGGACTCTTGTGACTGGCTGGTATGAAGTGCCACCAACTGCCCGGAGACATCTGGCAAAACCTCTGTGCCGGGGCGAGCCGGAATGACAAAATCCCTGTTGTACGGGGCCGTGAATTATTGCCTGGGTAATTGGGTAACCTTTGATGGGATCTCGCGAGGCTTAAAGTGAAATCCGGTGGGAGCGCGTGAACTACGGGAATCTTTTTGTATCATCGTATCTTCTGTATATCATTCATTTGGCAGGGTCAAAGCGATGATCTCCGTACTCTATGTTGATGATGAGCGGGACCTCCTCGAAATAGCCCGGCTCTTCCTGGAAAAAACAGGCGACTTCAGAGTCGGGACCTCCACCTCGGCACAGGAAGCACTGGACTCCCTCTCAATCCTGTCGTACGATGCCATCATTGCCGATTACCAGATGCCGGGGATGGACGGGATCGCTTTCTTAAAGGCTGTACGGCAACGGTATGGCGACATCCCGTTCATCCTCTTCACCGGCCGGGGCCGCGAAGAGGTTGTGATCGAGGCGATCAACAACGGAGCGGACTTCTACATCCAGAAAGGTGGCGACCCGAAGGCCCAGTTTGCCGAGCTCTCGCACAAGATCCGGCAGGCTGTGGCCCGGCGGCAGGCTGAGCGATTGCTCATCGAGTCCGAAAAGCGCCTCTCCGATATCATCAACTTCCTGCCCGACGCCACCTTTGCCATCGACCGGTCCGGCCATGTGATCGCATGGAACCGCGCCATTGAGGAGATGACCGGTGTTGCGGCTCCTGATATGGTGGGAAAATGGGATCACGAGTACGCGATCCCGTTTTACGGTACCCGGCGCCCAGTCCTCATCGACCTGATATTCGAACCCGATGAGGTCATTGCTAAAAAATATACGCATATCATTCACGAAAAAGATATCCTGATCGCTGAAACCTCCCTCCCCCGCCCGAAAGGAAAACCGGCCATCCTGATGGGCAAGGCGAGTCCGCTCTACAACCGGGTGGGAGATATCGTCGGTGCGATCGAGTCCATCCGCGACATTACGGGACTAGTTAACGCAGAAGAGGGTATTTCCCGTGCCAGAAAGGACTGGGAGACCATCTTCCGGGCGATCGGCCACCCGGCGATCGTACTTGATACTAACAACCAGATTATCGACGCCAATGACGCAGCGATCAGGACAACCGGTATGGCGCTTGGTCTGCTGATAGGGAGGCATTGCTATGAGGTATTTCACGGCCCGGGGGCGGTGTGTCCCCCTGAAGGCTGCCCGTTCGAAAAACTGAAAAGAACCGGATCCACTGAGACTTCCGAAATGGAGAGCAAAGCACTCAACGGCTTCTACCATATCAGTTGTACTCCGGTGTATGATGCTGCGGGCCGGCTTGAAAAAGTTATCCACATCGCGATGGATGTTACTGAACGCCGGCGGGATCAGGACGAACTCAAGGCCGCATACGAACAGATCTCCGCGTCTGAAGAGGAACTGCGCGCACAGTATGAGGAACTGGCAAGGAGCGAACAGCGGATCCGCGCAAGCGAGGTAAAGTTCCGTGAGCTTGCGGAGCTGCTCCCCCAGATCGTCTTTGAAACGGATCTGGAGTTCCATATTACCTATGCAAATCAGTATGCACTGAAAGCCACCGGGCTGACCGAAAAGGACCTCGAAGCAGGGAGAACTGCCCTACGGTATATCGACCCGTCACAGCATGACCGGATACACCAGAATTTTCAAAAGCTTATTCGGGGAGAACCAATCGACAACCATGAATATACCGCAGTTCGCAATGATGGCACCGTATTCCCGGTCCTCATCTATACTGCTCCAATATTCCATGACGGACACCCTGCCGGGATCCGCGGAATCATGGTTGACATCACGGATAGAAAACTGGCAGAAGATGCGCTGCGGGAGAGCGAAGACCGGTACCGCAAACTCGTTGAGATATCCCCTGACGCTATTATCCTTCATCGTGATGGGAAGATTGCGTATATGAACCCTGCAGCCCTCACACTCATCGGCGCTTCGCATCCTGACGAAGTCATCGGTAAAAATCTTCTTGATTACATTCACCCTGATTCTGTCGATGCTGTTAAGACAAATATACAAAAAGATCTCGCTGGTGACAGGACATCTCTGATGGAACTACCTATGCTACGGCTCGATGGAACATCAATAATCGTTGAGGGCCGGGGAGTAAGGACATTTATAGATGGTAATCCCGCAGTTCAGGTAGCGATAAGAGACATCACCGAACGCAAGCGGGCGGAAGAAGCGATCAGGCAGGCGAACCGGAAGCTTAACCTCCTCAACAGCATTACCCGTCATGATGTTGCAAACCAGCTGACCCTGCTACAGGGCTTTGCCCAGATCGCCGCGATGAAAAATCCCGACCCGGTCGTTGGTGACTTTTTATCCAAAATCGATGCAACCGCCCACACAATCGCCCGCCAGATCGAGTTTACGAAGACCTATCAGAATCTGGGTATCCATACCCCGGCCTGGTTCCGGCTTGACGAGACAATTGCAAAGGAGCGGAGAGAGGAGGTTATATTTTCCAATACCTGCAGCCATACCGAAGTCTTTGCCGACCCGATGCTCGAGCGGGTCTTTTTCAACATCTTTGAGAATGCTATCCAGCATGGTAAGCGGGTGACCGAAATAACGGTCCGTTGCGAACGGGCGCCCGACGGGCTGGTTGTCATCATCGAGGATGACGGGGTCGGTATCCCACCAGAGGAGAAAGAGAAGATCTTCGATAAAGGATACGGGAAAAATACCGGTTTTGGCCTCTTCCTGACAAAAGAGATCCTTTCGATTACCGGCATCACGATACGCGAGACGGGATACATGGGGATAGGTGCCCGGTTCGAGATCACCGTCCCGAAGGGAGCGTACCGGTTCATGCCGGTGAACAACCCGCAGGATCAGGGATGAGCGCCGCTCCGGTCAGAGGTATTTTTTTAATAGGTCGGAGGCAGAATCTCAATACAACGGGAAATGGCCGATGATCTCGGTATTGTATGTCGATGATGAGAAAAATCTCCTCGAAATAGCCCGGCTCTTCCTGGAAAAAACAGGCGAGTTCAGAGTCGGGACCTCCACATCGGCACAGGAGGCACTGGACTC
>Ga0315282_10008123_pt1 | contig 17037 bp, 14 predicted proteins | sample YL17G07_20_MG_FD_203693 | JGI IMG/M metagenome (GOLD analysis project Ga0315282, IMG submission 203693) | Sediment microbial communities from Yellowstone Lake, YNP, Wyoming, USA - YL17G07_20 | ecosystem: Environmental > Aquatic > Freshwater > Lake > Sediment | place: USA: Wyoming | collected...
AGAGAAAAAAATAAGGTTCTTCTCCCGCGAGGGCGGGTACCTGAGAGGCGGTTATTGAGGATCTTTTTAAAAGTTCCTGGTAGTTAAGGAATCGATGGACGATCGGCAATCAAGTTATGAGCTTTTTATCCATACTTTATGGCGGAGAGCCAAAGATAAAGGACGGCAGGTTGATCCCGTCTCTAGTACCCCGTTTCGTAAATACGCTGGCATTCGAACGCCGCTGCATCCCCTCCCGCTGCGTTCCGCTCCCTGCGACGTACTCAGCGAGTACGCCCCGGTCGCGCGCCTTGCGGGAGTGGCGCATCGACGCTCTCGGTGCGTTACCGTATTTATGAAGCGGGGTACTAGTGCTGTGTCCCATATATAGTTACACGAATGGTAAACAACATACTATGCTTGATAATCCATCATAAATGAGATCGATATAAGTAAAGAAGCGTTAGGGACGGTGCACTAGCATAGTAGGCCATGGTGCCATCTTGCCCTCCAGGGCCTTAACGAAGGAGGAAGACCATAAGACCTCAGAAGGGGGAAAGGGACGAAGGTCAAAAAGCGGAGGCATAAGGATGAAATACGGCAGGCAGATATCATCGGGAGGTGTCCTGTATCGCCCGGCCGGGGATGGCTACGAGGTAGCCCTGATCAAGGTCAGAGGGGGAGAGGTCTACGCCCTTCCCAAGGGGCTGATAGAAAAGGGCGAGGATCCCGAGACGGCTGCGCTGCGGGAGGTACGGGAGGAAACGGGAATGGCTGGGGAGATGGTGGCTCCCCTGGGATATATACGCTATTACTATTACTCCAGGGATGAGGACAAGCGATATTTCAAGCTGGTACATTTTTTTCTCCTACGCCACGCGGGCGGGAGCGAGAGCGAACACGATTGGGAAGTAGAGGGCGTGGAGTGGGTACCCGCCGGGGAGGCGCCCCGGCTGCTCGCCTACAAGGGGGAACAGGAGATAGCGGAGCGTGCCCTGGGCCTCCTGAAAGATAGCGAAGGCGATATGGAAGGCGGCGGGGAAAGGGGTATGCAGTCGGGTTGAAGGTAGCGCAAGACGGTGGGAAAAGCCACCGGCCAGTGATCTATACCCTGGGGACCAGCACCCGAAGCCTGGAGGAATTCCTGGACATCCTGAGGCTCAAGGGGATCGCCCGGGTCTGCGACGTCAGGTCCTTTCCGGCCAGCAGGCGGTATCCCCACTTCTCCTCGGAGCCCCTTGCCGCCGCCCTCGAGGATGCGGGGGTGGCCTACCTCTGGCTGGGGCCCGAACTGGGGGGTTACCGCAGGGGCGGTTACCAGGCCCACATGCAAACCCCCGAGTTTGAAAGGGGGCTCAAGGAGCTGGAAAAACATGCTTCCCGGGCGCCGACGGCGATCGTCTGCGCCGAGCTTCTTCCCTGGAAATGCCACCGGCGCCTCATAACCAGCGCCCTGGAGGAGCGGGGTTGGAAGGTCGTGCACATCATCGACGCGTCCCGTGACTGGAGCAAGGAACTCTAAATAGAGAGAATAACACGAATAGGACGCGGGTAAGAGCCGCCTGTTTAGCATTCATGAAATCCCAAACCCGTCAACCCTGTTTATCCCGCCTAAATCCCCCGGTGGGGGGATGCTGCCCATGCCCCCGATGATCGAAATGGATAATAAAGCGCAAAGGCGATAAGAAGATAAAAACGGGGGCAGCACGATGAGTATTCGAAGCAAGAAAAAGGGCTCACCGGTTCTTTTCGTTGATCTCCGGGAGCGAGAGGCGGAGGATTTCGTAGAACGCACGGAGAAGGGGAGACAAGAGGTTCTCTATCTCGCCATAGTCTTGATTCTGATCCTGGGTGTAGGGGTTATTGTTTACGCCTTCAACTTCGAGATGTTGAACGGGCTGTTCAAGTCCGATTACTTCAATAACATGGTCCGCATCAGCCTGTCCCTGCTCATCCTCGCTTTCATCGGCTACCTCGCTTACAGGGAAAAAGGCTACAGCCGCCAGTCACACCAGGTTTTTACGGAACTGAGTAATACCACCAGGGACCTTCAGGGACGCCTGGATGACCTAACCTCCTTGCTGGAGGTCTCCAAGCTGGTGGCCATCGCCGACGATCTGCATAGCCGCCTGGAGAGCAAGATGCCCCACATGAAGGGACACTGGAGGCGGGTATCTTTCTATGCCGTGGAGATCGCCCGCAAGATGGAACTGGACGACGATTACGTCCGTCTCATCGAAAGAGGTGCAAACCTGATGGATATCGGGATGCTCCAGGTAGTCGGCGGTCTTTCCGGGGACATTTGCAAGACAGAGAAACTGGCCCCAGGCGACAAGGATTTGATCAACAGGCATCCCATCATCGGGGCGGATATGCTGGCGGCCATTCGCCCGAACTGGGAGGTAATCCCGCTGGTGCGCAGCCACCACGAGTGGTGGAACGGCATGGGATACCCGGACGGCGTGAAGGGCGAGGCTATCCCCCTGGGAGCGCGTATTCTGAGCGTCGCCGACTCCTTCGTGGCCATGACCTCGTGGCGTTCCTACCGGGAGATAATGGAGGCCAAGGAGGCCGCGAAGGAGATTAACGCCTACAGCGGGGTGCAGTTCGATCCTAAGGTAGTGAGGGCCTTTCTGGCGGTGGTGACGCCCCGCATCTACGGCATGAGCGGCGATGCGGAGAGTGAAGACGAGCTGGATCTCCTGAGGGAAATCACCGGGGCCAATGCGGGAATGGAGACGCAGGAGTACCCGCACCCATTCTAACGGTCGGATGAGCAGGGCGGGTCTGCGGGCCCGCCCTTTTTCTGTTGTGGGGGTTATGCTATTTTTAGTGCAAGCCGAAAATAATAGCGTTGAAAGCGAGGGGAAATGCATAGGAGATCTGTCAGGGCCGTATCTATAATATTATGCCTGGTCGTGGCCGTTTCTCTTTTTATCGTGGCCTGTGGCGGCGGAACGGGCGCGGAGGGCCTGATGAAGAGGGAGCTTCCCAATAACGCCACCCCGGAGAAGATCATGCTGGAGGGATTGAACGCCACGGACGAGGTCAAGAGCTTTCACTACCTGTTTGATTACTCGTTCGTCGTTCCTCCCACCGGCAAGCAGGCCTACACCAGCGAGGTCCGGCTGGAGGGCGAGGGGGATTACGATGACGCGACCGGGAACTCCCAGGCTCACATGGTCTGGCCGTCATTTGAAAAGGAGTTCGATTACAAGCTGTACGATAAGAAACAGTACTTCCGCATGGAGGAAGGCGGCACCTGGTACGAGTTGCCCGAGGGCTCTTCGCTGTTAAACATCCCCAGCGTGTCCGAGATAACCCGCAACACCTCGGAATACATGAACAACTTTCAGAAGATTAACCGTTTGGAGGACGAGGTGGTGAACGGCAGGGATTGTTACCACATCGCCATGGTCCCCAACTTCGACGCCATCATGGAGAACGAGCAGTTCCTGGACATGATCAAGGGCGATAAGGAACAACTTGACGAGGAGACGGTCAAGAAGCTGGAGGAGATCAAGGAAGAGCTCAAGGAGGCCAACGTCAACTACGAGTACTGGTTCGATAAGGAAAACCTGGTCTTGAGGCGCACCATATACAACATCGAGATGGTGGAAAAGGGGGATGAGCAGAACCCCGCTTTTACCGTCAAGTTCATGATGGAAACCGACTTCCCCACCTACAACCAGAAGGTCGAGGTAACCCTGCCGGAACAAACGATGATGTACAAGGGTTCCTCCTAGTAACCGGAGGTGAAGGTTTTGAGCAAGAGGGCACTCCCCCTGGTGATACTATTCGCGGCCATCTGTACGTCCGCTTTGATTTTCGGGGGGTGCGGGGGCAAGACCCAGGATCCCAAGGAAACCCTGGCCCAGGCGGCGCGGGGCGCCCGGGAGGCGGGAAGCGTCCACGCCCAGATAAACGTAATTCTTGCACCGCTGGAGGGGGAGTCCGGCCTCGGCGTGAATGTCCAGGGCGATGCCTGGTTGGACATGAATGGAAAGGCCCTGGAGGCCAGGTTCACGGTCATGGGCATGGAGCTCTCACTGCGCTATGTGGACGGGAAAGCCTATCTGCAAATGGGCGGGAAATGGTACGTGCTGACCGGCGAGGTTATAGCCGGGATCGGCGAGGGGGTCATCGGTGCGCTGGTAAACGTGCTCGTCACCTATCCCGAGTTGTTCTCCTCGACCGCCGAGGTAAGCGAGCTGGGGGATAAGAAGGTGGGCGATTACCAGTGCACCAACCTGAAAGTGGTGCCCGACCTGCAGGCCATCGCCGCCCTGGGGCCGGTGCAGAAGCTGGCCGGCGAGCTGGATATGACGGCGGATGAGATAGAGGGCTACCTCCAGGGAACCGACCTGAAGATGGAGGCCTGCTTGCAGAAAAAAGAGCCCGTGATCCGGGAGGTTTACCTGGCCGCAAACGTGGAGCTTCCCCAGATGGGAGAGGTAGCGGGCATCCCGCTTCTTCCCACCAAGGCCCACATGGAGGCACAGATCGATTTTCCAGAATATGGCATGATGGTCGAGGTCCAGCCGCCCCCCAACCCCGCCCCCTTCAAGGGCCTCTAGACCCACGGTAACCAGGTATTCGCCCTCTTTCTTAATGTTCACCTCTGCGGATTACGGAGCAGCCGCTTATTTTTTACCAGGTTTGGAGCCTGTTGCATAAATGGCGTGCGGTCGATCATATTAGCCATATTATGATAAATAACGGGATAGCAGATTTTATGTTGCGTCTATTGTGTCTTCATTCGCTACAAGGCTATTCGTGCGACACCCTCTTTATAACCGGTTTAGCAAAATCGTGCTAAATAAATATCGCTCAATCCCAAGATTCCGCCGCTTCGGCCTTAAGTCTTCAGCCTTTATTCCCTCGTCCTCGCTACTCGCTACTAGCTGCTAGATGGTATCATAGCCATAATCGAATACCCCGGAGGTAAGCGGATGTACTTTCAGGATATGATCATGGCCTTGCAGGCGTACTGGACGGGGCGTGGCTGCGTCCTGGTCCAGCCCCACGACGTGGAGGTGGGGGCGGGGACCTTCAACCCCGCCACCTTCCTTAGGGCCCTGGGACCCGAGCCATGGAGCGTGGCATACGTGGAACCGTCCCGCCGGCCCACGGACGGGCGATACGCCGAGAACCCCAACCGCCTTCACCAGCACACCCAGTTCCAGGTGATCATCAAGCCCTCGCCCGACGATATCCAGGACGTTTACCTCAATTCCCTGGAGGCGCTGGGGATAGACCCGCGCCGCCACGATGTGCGTTTCGTGGAGGACGACTGGGAGTCTCCCACCCTGGGGGCTTGGGGCCTGGGCTGGGAGGTCTGGCTGGACGGCATGGAGATAACCCAGTTCACTTATTTCCAGCAGGTGGGGTCCCTGGACTGCCGGCCGGTCTCCGTGGAGCTGACCTACGGCCTGGAAAGGTTGGCCATGTACGTGCAGGAGGTGGACAACGTCTTCGACCTGCGCTGGAATTCCAAGCTCACCTACGGCGATATACAGCGGCGGGCCGAGGTGGAGTGGAGCACCTATTGCTACGACGAGGCCGATACGGACATGGTCTTCGACCTCTTCGACCGCAACGAGGCGGAGGCCAAGAGGTTGCTGGCCAGGGGCTTGGTGCTTCCGGCCTACGACTGCGTCCTCAAGTGCTCCCACCTCTTCAATATCCTGGATGCCCGGGGGGTCATAAGCGTGACCGAGCGCACCGGCTTTATCGCCCGCGTGCGGGATCTGGCCAGGGGGGTGGCCTCGGCCTTTCTGGGGCAGAGGGAGGAAATGGGTTTTCCGCTGCGTAAGGAGGAGTCCTGAATGGCTGAGGACTTGCTTCTGGAGATGGGGACCGAGGAGCTCCCCTGGGGCGCGGTGCAGGACGGGCGGAGGCAGCTTGAGAAAAACGCGGCCGCCATGCTCCAGCGAGAGAGGCTGGGCTACGAGGACATCAACGTTTATTCCACCCCGAGGAGGCTCACCCTCCTGGTCAGGGGGCTCAAGGACCGGCAGGACGATACGGAGTCGGTGGTGCGGGGGCCCTCCCGCCGGGCCGCCTACGACGGCGCGGGAAAGCCGACCCGCGCGGCGGAGGGGTTCGCCGGTTCCCGGGGCGTGAGCGTCGAGGACCTGGAGATACGGGAGACGGAGAAAGGGGAGTTTGTCTTCGCCGTGGTGAGGGAGGAAGGGAAGCCCGCCCTGGAGGTGCTTCCCGGCATGCTGGACGGGTTGATACGCTCTCTCTCCTTTCGTAAGTCCATGCGTTGGGGGGATGGGGATTTCCGCTTCGCCCGGCCGGTGCGCTGGATAACGGCCCTCTATGGCGAAACGGTAATCCCCCTGCTTTTCGAGGGTCTTCAAGCCGGGAGGATCAGCCGGGGGCACCGTTTCCTCTCCCGGGGAGAAGTGGAGCTAAGGAATCCCGGCCATTACCTGGAGGCCCTGCGCGGGGCCCGCGTGCTGGCTGATGAGGATGAACGCCGCCGGGCCCTACTCGAGGGCATGGAGGAGGCGGTGTACGGCAGGGGACTGCAAGCCGTTCCCGCCGCCGGTACCCTGGACGAGGTGGTCGACCTGGTGGAGTATCCCCACGTCATCCTGGGGAGTTTCGAGGAGCGGTTCCTGGAGCTGCCGCGCGAGGTCCTGGAGACGGCCATGCAGGAGCACCAGCGCTACTTCCCCCTGGAGGGAGAGAGGGGAGGGCTGGCGGCGGCCTTCCTGGTGGTGCATAACGGAGATCCCGCCCAGGAGGAGATCATCCGGAGGGGAAACGAACGGGTGCTCCGGGCCCGGCTGGAGGATGCTTCCTTTTTCTACAATGAAGATCTGCGCGTACCCCTCGAGGGACGCCTGGACGAGCTGAAGTCGGTGGTCTGGCAGGCCCGGCTGGGAAGCATGTACGAAAAGTGCCTGCGCCTGCGCGACCTCTGTGGGAATATATGCCGCCTGGCCCACCTGGCGCCGGAGGTGGGCGACAAGGCCGGGCGCGCCGCCTTGCTGTGCAAGGCCGACCTGGTGACCTCGATGGTGATTGAGTTCACCTCCCTTCAGGGAATAATGGGGCGCATCTACGCCCTGGCGGAAGGGGAGGACGAGGAGACGGCGCGGGCCATCGAGGAGCACTACCGGCCGCGTTTCGCAGGCGACACCATGCCTCAGACCCTGCCGGGAACGGTCCTGTCCCTGGCCGAGAAGGCGGACAACCTGGCCGGCTGCTTTGGTGCCGGGCTTGCTCCCACCGGCTCGGAGGATCCCTATGCGCTGCGCCGCCAGGCCCAGGCGGCGATGTCCATCCTGGTGTACGCCGGGATGCACCTTGATTTCGGCTCCGTATTGGAGGAGGCGGCGAGGCGGTTGGGCCTCTCCGATCCCCGGGGCGTGGCGGAGGAGGTGGGAGATTTCTGCCGGCAGCGCTGGAGGCAGATGCTCATATCCGAGGGATACGGCTACGACCTGGTGGCCGCCGTACTCCCCCTGGCCATGGGCGACCCCTATGATGCCCGGGGCCGCCTGGAGGCGATGGAAAAGGCACGTACCGAGGGGCTCCTCCAGAAGGCCTACACCGGCTTCGAGCGCTGCTGGAACCTCTCGCGCAGGGCGGAGAGAAAGGGACTTGACGAGGGGACCCTGGTGGAGGAAGCGGAGAAACGGCTGTATTCGCAACTGGTCTGGGCCCAGGATCCCCTGCGCAACTACCTGGACGCGGGGGAGTACGAAGCCGCACTCGGGGTGCTGCTGAAGCTGGCGCCGGACGTGGACCGCTTTTTCATCGACATCTTCGTCATGGGGGATGATCAGCAACTGCGCGAAAACCGGCTGGCCCTCCTGGCCGAGGTGGCCCGGCTCTTTTTGGAGTTCGCCGATTTCACCCAGGTGGTTACCGGGGTCGATTAATTTTAAGGTCAGGTCTTGTTTTTTGCTACCCTGGGGGGTATTTATTACGAGTTACAACCCGAAAGATACCCAGGGGGGTAGCAAAAAACAAGACCTGACCCCAACCTAGCAGCCTAGAGTGTATTTAGTTTGAAAATCGATTATAATTTCACTGTTTTCTATTCTTCTTTCAAGATCAACGGGAATAATATCGAGGTGAGCGCGATTTTGTGAACCTGTGAGGAGGGAAACGGCATGGCAGCTACAAAGTACGTGTACGATTTTAGCGAGGGCGACGCCGGCATGAAAAAGCTGCTCGGCGGAAAGGGTTCCAACCTCGCGGAAATGACCAGGCTGGGCCTTCCCGTGCCGCCCGGCTTCACCATAACCACGGAGGCCTGCAATTACTACTCCAGGGAGGGCAAATACCCGGAGGGCCTGGAGGAAGAGATCCTCGAGCACCTGGAGCGGCTGGAGAGCAGGATGGGGAAGAAGCTGGGGGCCGAGGGCGACCCCCTCCTGGTATCCGTTCGTTCCGGCGCGGCCATATCCATGCCCGGCATGATGGACACCGTCCTCAACCTGGGCCTCAACGATCAATCCGTGGAGGGATTGGTCTCGCAGACCGGCGACGAGCGTTTCGCCTACGACGCTTACCGCCGCTTCATCCAGATGTTCTCCGACATCGTCATGGACGTGGAGCGCGACCACTTCGAGGAGGCCTTGAGCAAGAAGAAGCAGGAGCGGGGCGTGGAGCTGGACGTGGAGCTGACCGCCGTGGATTGGAAGGACCTGGTAGAAAGTTACAAGGCCATCGTCCGGGAGCATGCGGGGCGCGATTTCCCCTCCGATCCCCGCGAGCAGCTCGATCTGGCCATCCGGGCGGTCTTCGAGTCCTGGGACAACCCCCGCGCCATCACCTACCGCAGGCAATACGATATCCCCGGCGACCTGGGAACGGCGGTGAACGTCCAGACCATGGTCTTCGGCAACAAGGGCAACGATTCCGCCACCGGGGTGTGCTTCACCCGGGACCCCTCCACCGGCGAGGCGTGCCGCTTCGGGGAGTATCTGGTGAACGCCCAGGGCGAGGACGTCGTGGCGGGAATCCGCACCCCCAGGAGACTGGAGGAGCTGGGCGAGGAGATGCCGGACCTCTACGGCCAGCTCACCCAGGTGATGGGAAAACTGGAAAATCATTACAGGGACATGCAGGACATAGAGTTCACCATCGAGCAGCGGAAACTGTACATGCTGCAGACCCGCACCGGCAAGCGCACCGCCGCCGCCGCCCTAAAGATAGCCGCCGACATGGTGGTCGACGGCCTGATAACCAGGGAGGAGGCGGTGGCCCGGGTGCAACCGGAACAGCTGGATCAACTGCTCCACCCACGCCTTGACCCCTCCGCCTCCTACGACGTCATCGCCAAGGGCCTTCCCGCCTCCCCCGGCGCCGCGGTGGGAGAGGTGGTCTTCGACGCCGATACGGCCGAGGTGCGGGGCTCCCGTGGGGAAAAGGTGGTCCTGGTACGCTGGGAGACCACCCCCGACGACATCCACGGCATCATCGAAGCGCAGGGCATCCTCACCAGCCACGGGGGCATGACCAGCCACGCGGCGGTGGTGGCCAGGGGAATGGGCAAGCCCTGTATATGCGGCGCCGAGGCCATAAGGATCAACCAGGCGGAGAGGATCTTCGAGGTCAACGGCCTGGTAGTGCGGGAGGGCGACACTATTACCATCGACGGCACCTCGGGAAAGGTCATCCTGGGCGAGGTCACGCTCATCGAGCCCAAGGTGGACGAGAACCTGGAGAAGATGCTCAACTGGGCGGATGAGATTCGCTGCCTGGGGGTGCGGACCAACGCCGATACGCCGGAGGACGCCCGCCGGGCCCGGGAGTTCGGGGCCGAGGGGATCGGGCTCTGCCGCATAGAGCACATGCTCATCGGGGAGGACCGTCTGCCCATAGTCAGGCGCATGATCCTGGCGGAGGACGAGGAGAAGCGCGGGGAGGCCTTGCGCGAGCTCGAGCCCCTGCTGAGGCAGGATTTCGAGGATATCCTGGAGATCATGGACGGGCTGCCGGTGACCATACGCCTTCTCGACCCGCCCCTGCACGAGTTTCTCCCCAACCTGACCGACCTCAGGGTGGAATTGGTGGAGCTAAAGCACATCCCCGGGGAGAGGGAGGAGTACGAGGCCAAGGAGAAGCTCCTGGCCCGGGTGCGGGCGGAGGCCGAGGTCAATCCCATGCTGGGGCTGCGTGGGTGTCGCGTCGGTTGTACCATGGGCGGAGTCACCGAGATGCAGGTGCGGGCGATCATCAAGGCCGCCTGCGACCTCAAGGAGAAGGGCAAGGACCCCAGAGTGGAGATCATGATCCCCCTGGTGGCATTCCGCAAGGAACTGGAGATCGAGCGGGGAAAGGTAGTCGAGGTGGCCGACGGGGTCATTGAGGCCAAGGGCTTGGACCTGGAGTACTCGGTGGGGACCATGATCGAGCTTCCCCGCGCCGCCCTCACCGCCGACCGGATAGCGGAGCTGGCCGATTTCTTTTCCTTCGGGACCAACGACCTCACCCAGACCACGCTGGGTTTCAGCCGGGATGATGCGGAGGCCAAGTTCCTGCCTATCTACCTGGAGCAGGGCATTCTTAGCGATAATCCATTCGAGACCCTGGACGTGGAGGGAGTGGGGAAGCTGGTGCGCATGGCCTGCGAGCTCGGGCGCAAGACCAACCCCAAGCTGAAGCTGGGGATATGCGGCGAGCACGGCGGCGACCCCCGCAGCATCCAGTTCTGCCACGAGGTGGGCCTGAACTACGTGAGCTGCTCCCCCTTCCGGGTGCCGGTGGCCATCCTGGCCGCGGCCCACGCCGTCCTGGGCGACGTTCAGGACGCCACCAAGTAAACAGACATCGCGGCGCCGGTCATGTGGGGGTTCCAACGGGCGCCGCCCGCGCGGCCGGACCATGGAGGTGATTCGATGTACATCCTGGCGATCAACGGCAGCCCCAACCGCAGCGGCAGCACCGCCTTCCTGTTGGAGACGGTGCTCGAGGCGGCCGCGGATGAGGGAGTCGAGGGAAGGCTCATCCATGTCATGGACGCCGTCAAGGGGCAGGAGATGCCCTTCTGCGTCGCCTGTTCCAGCCCTTGTAAGGAAAAGTGCCACGACAAGGACCCGGGGCTTAAGGAGGCCTGCGACGCCCTGGAGGAGGCCGCGGCGGTGGTGCTGGGAAGCCCGGTGTACTTCGCTACGGTCTCGGCCCAGCTCAAAGCGTTGTGGGACAAAACCCGCGCCATCCGCACCCGGCGTACCCTGGTGGGGAAGCCGGCGGCTGCGGTGAGCGTGGGGGCGGCGCGCTTCGGCGGGCAGGAGACCACGATCAAGGCCCTACACGACATGATGCTTATCCAGGGCATGAGCATCGTGGGGGACGGAATGGGAGACACGGATGCGGGTCACCAGGGTGTTTGCGGCCAGAAACCGGCCGACGAGGACTCCTTCGCCATCGAGAGGGCGCGCATCCTGGGCAAACGCCTGGCCTGGGAGGTGAAGAGGGCCTCCTCATGACCATCAGGGAAGAGATCGAGCGCCAGGAGGAGGAATGGCTCTCCCCCTATGCCGTGCGCAGCCGTGAGAGCCGGGGCCGGGAGAGGGAGGAGAAGCCTGACACCCTGCGAACCTGTTTCATGCGGGACCGCGACCGCATCATCCACAGCAAAACCTTCCGCCGCCTCAAGCATAAGACCCAGGTTTTTCTGGCCCCGGAGGGGGACCATTATCGCACCCGCCTCACCCATACCCTGGAGGTCAGCCAGATATCCCGTACCATCGCCCGGGCCCTGCGCTTAAACGAGGACCTCACCGAGGCCATCGCACTCGGTCACGACCTGGGCCATACCCCCTTCGGGCACATGGGGGAGGAGGCATTCCGGGAGCTCATGCCCGCCCCTTTTCATCACAACGAGCAGAGCCTGCGGGTGGTAGAGAAGCTGGAGTACAACGGCAAGGGGCTTAATTTAACCTGGGAGGTCAGGGACGGCATCCTCAACCATACGGGAACGAGACCCCAGCCCGCCACCCTGGAGGGCGGGGTGGTGCGCATTGCCGACCGCATCGCCTACGTTAACCACGACATCGACGACGCCATCCGGGCGGGGGTCCTGAAGGAGTCCGAACTCCTCCCATCCGCCCTGGAGGTCCTGGGGCGCTACCACAGCGAGCGTATAGATACCCTGGTCAAGGACATGGTCGAGGAGAGCCGGGGCCGGGATGAGATCCGCCAGAGCCCGGAGGTGGCCGCCGCCCTGGGCGAGCTGCGCGAGTTCCTCTTCGACCGGGTCTATATCGGGTCCGTGGCCAAGCAGGAGGAGGACAAGGCCATCATGGTGCTGCGCAGCCTCTTCGGTTTCTACCTCGAGCACCCGGAGGAGATGCCCGAGGAGTTCCGCCATGGGGACGAGGACCTGATGGTCAGGGTCTGCGATTACGTCGCCGGGATGACCGATCGTTACGCCATGCGAAAATATCAGGAGAACTTCCTTCCCCGCGTTTGGGTGGGCGAGCTCTAGGGAGCGGTTAAATGGCCAGAGGCAGGATCAAGGACTCAGATATCGAGGCCCTGCGAGAGCAGTGCAACATCGTCGATGTTATTTCCGATTACGTGCAGCTAAAGAAGGCCGGCCGGCTGTATAAGGGCCTCTGCCCGTTTCACGACGAGAAGACCCCTTCCTTCATGGTGGATTCCGCCAAGCAGCTCTACCACTGTTTCGGGTGTGGCGAGGGCGGCAACGTCTTCACCTTCCTCAAGAAGAGGGAGGGCCTGGAATTTCGCGAGGCGGTGGAGAGGCTGGCGTCCCGGGTGGGGTTCACCCTCCATTACGAGGGGGTGAGCCGGGAGGCGGGCGAGGCGGAGAACCGCCGCGGCAGGTTCTACCGCATCAACCAGTGGGCGGCCGACACCTACCACGAGATCCTGGTCTCCCAGGAAGCGGGCAAGGGAGCCCGGGATTACCTGGCCTCCCGGGATATAGGCGAGGAGGCGGTGCAGGCCTTTCACCTGGGTTTCGCCCCCGATCGTTGGGATTTCCTCTACCGCCAGGCCATGCACAAGGGGTTCGCTGCACCTGATTTCATAAGCGCGGGACTGGGCCTTAAGGGGGAAAAGGGTACCCACGACCGTTTCCGCAGCCGCCTCATCTTCCCTATCCAGGACCTCCAGGACCGGGTGATCGCCTTCGGTGGGAGGGTGATCGGGGAGGGGCAGCCGAAATACCTGAACTCGCCGGAGACACCCATCTACGTGAAGAGCCGCCATCTTTACGCCCTCAACCTGGCCCGCCGGGAGATCGTGCGCGAGGGGTTCGCCGTCCTGGTGGAGGGGTACACCGACGTCATCGGGCTCTGGCAGGCGGGGATACGCAACGTGGCCGCCACCCTGGGTACGGCCCTGGGGGAGGAGCACCTCAAGCTGCTCTCCCGTCTCACTGAAAAGGTTATACTGGCCTTCGACGCCGACGCGGCCGGGACCAGCGCAAGCGAGAGGGGGCTGGATTTCTACGGCGATTTCGAGCTGGACCTGAGGGTTATGGAACTGGATGAGGGCATGGACCCCGCTGACTTCGTAGCGCAGCGGGGACCGGACGGTTTTCTCAAGCAGGCGGAGAAGAGCATCCCCCTGGTGGACTTCGGCCTGGACAAGATCCTGCGCGAACACGACCCCTCCGATACCAATTCCCGCATCCGCGGCGTGCGCAAGGCGGTCTCCCTGGTCGGGGGCCTCGGGCGCGATATCGACCACGAGAGATACATCAAGAGCATAGCCGACTGGGCCGGTTCGGGTTACGATGCGGTAAATGATATCTACCAGCGCTCGCGCGGGCGGGGCGCCGCCGCGGAAGGCGCCGCCGCGTCGGAGTCATATATAGCCGTGCCCCCGCAGGTCCGGGCCGAGCGGGAACTTTTACGCCTGGTCATGCATCATGCATATTTGCTGCATAGGTTGAGGGCGGAGCTGGACGCCGGTCTCTTCGAGGACCAGGTGAATCGTCTCATATTTCAGGCCCTGCTGGACAGGTACACGGAGGCGGAAGCCTTCGGCGCAGGGGAAGATACGATCATTTCCCAGCTTGTCGAGGATCTGGAGTCCGAACAGGCACGCAACGCGGCGACGGCGTTAGTTTTCGATAGAAGTGGGAATGTTGATAATATAGGCGAGGATGAAGTCGAGGTAATCTACCGGGACCTGCTGGCGTCCCTGAAGGAATTTTATTTCGAGCGTCAAATAAGGAGATTGAAGAAAGACTTGGAACGCCTTTCCTCGGCTACCCGTAGGGACCATTCGCGTGAGCGGGAACTGACGGAAGAGATCTATGCTCTCGAACGCTTGAAGAGAGAGCTGAGATAGGTTGCTAAAGGAAATTCGCCGTACGCTCGATTATCCATTAGGAAATCCTCTCTCAGGTGGTCGCAAGTGGAAGACTGGAAAGACCTTGACTACGAAGAGATAAAAGAGCTGCTCTCAAAGGGACAGGGTAGAGGAATTCTCACTCAGGACGAGATCAGTAAATCCATAAAAGCCCTGCACCTGAACCCGGAGCAGTTGGATCATTTGTACACGCTTTTGGACGAGCTGAACGTGGAGGTGGTGGACGGCCCTTCCGCGGAAAGCCTGCGCGACCTGGAGGACGAGGCGGAAGAAGCCTTCGACGGAAAGGGCGAGAGTCTGGATAAGAATATGAAACTTGCTGGAAAAACCCCCGCTAACGACCCGGTCCGCATGTACTTAAAGGAGATAGGGAAGGTCGCCCTGCTCACCGCCAGCGAGGAGGTGGACCTGGCCAAGAAGATCGAGGCCGGCGAGGAAGCCTCGGCCAAGCTGAGGGAAAAAGGGGATAAGCTCTCCCGGGAGGAGACCAGGGCGATGAGGCGCCAGGAGCGCACCGGCCAGGAGGCCAAGCGCAAGCTGGTGGAGGCCAACCTGAGGCTGGTGGTTTCCATCGCCAAGCGCTACGTGGGAAGGGGCATGCTCTTCCTCGACCTCATCCAGGAGGGCAACCTGGGCCTCATCCGCGCGGTGGAGAAGTTCGACTTCCGCAAGGGATACAAGTTCTCCACCTACGCCACCTGGTGGATCAGGCAGGCCATAACCAGGGCCATAGCCGACCAGGCCAGGACCATTCGCATCCCCGTGCATATGGTGGAGACCATTAACAAGCTCATCCGCGTGCAGAGGCAGCTCCTGCAGGAGTTGGGCAGGGAACCCAACCCCGAGGAGATAGCCGAGCAGATGGAGATCACCCCGGAAAAGGTGCGGGAGATAATCAAGGTTTCCCAGGAGCCGGTATCCCTGGAGACGCCCATAGGGGAGGAGGAGGATTCCCACCTGGGGGATTTTATCGAGGACGCCGACGCAGTCGTACCCATCGACGCCGCTTCCTTTATCCTCCTGCAGGAGCAGCTGGAGGACGTGCTTAACTCCCTCAACGAAAGGGAAAAGGAGGTCATCAGGCTGCGCTTCGGCCTCACCGACGGGCATCCGCGCACCCTGGAGGAGGTGGGCCGGGAGTTCGGCGTCACCAGGGAGAGGATCAGGCAGATCGAGTCCAAGACCCTGGCCAAGCTGCGCCACCCGACCCGCTCCGCCAAGCTCCGCGACTACTTGGAATGAGAGCACTCGACGTGCTCTTATTCCAATGAGGGCTGACCCCCTACTCTCTTGCTATTTCCAATACGGTGATCTGGGGTGGGGAGTAGTTGGAGACGAAAAGCCTCTCGCCCCGGGCGTCCACGGTCATCCCGATGGGCTTGGGGGTGGGGTAGGTGAAGATTTGCTTCCTCGCCTGCAGGTCCACGCAGCCCACGGTGCCGTCGTCGTAGTTGCAGACGAAGAGGTAGGCGCCGTCAGGGGTGATGGCGATGGTCCGCGCCTTGTTCCCTACCTTTATGGTTGACGCAATGGTCCCGGGGACCCGGTTCACCACGGTGACCGTCCCCGGGATGTTATTGCTGACATATAAGGTGCTCCCGTCGGGGGAAAGCACCGCGTGGCGGGGGTTCTCCCCGCAGGGGATCTGCCTGCCCACCACGTGGCCGGCCGTGACGTCCACCTCCGCCAGGGTATCCCCACCCATGACGCATACGTAGGCCTTGTCGCCCTGCGGGGAGAAGCAGATGCCCCGCGGAGTCCCGTACATGGGGATGTCCTTGACCCGCGCGCGCGCCTCCGCGTCGATGACCGTCACCGTGTTTGATTCCCAGTTGGCGACGTAGACCCATTTACCGTCAGGGCTTACGGCGATTTCCTTGGGGATGCTCCCCGTGGGGACCTGCCCCACGATGGTTCCTTCTTCCGTATCCACCACCAATACCTTGGCGGAGTTGTAGAGGGATACCCAGGCGAAGCGCCCGTCCGGGGAGAAGTCCGTCTCGACCGGCTCATCCGGAAGGGGGATCACCTTCAACTTCTCGTAAGTGTTGGCGTCGAAAACGAAGTTCTTATGGGCGTAGAGGTCGTTGACGAAGATACGGTCGCCGCCGGGCATCAGCTCCACCGACTTGGGTCCCGCCTCCACGTAGAGGACCTCGAGGGGCCGGAGGGCTACCACCGGCCCCGTGACATAATCGACCACCTCGGGGGGGTTCTCCTCACCGGCGACGGCCTCCCCTCCCGCCGGGGGTTCCTCACCGGTGGCCGTGGCTCCCTTGGAGGCCCCACACCCGGCGATGAGCAGGAGCGACAACGCGATCACCGGCGCGCCGTAAAGAATGTTCCCGATCTTCTTCCCGCTCATGCCGGTTCCTTTCATATCCCCTTGATTATTCCTCCCGGCCGCTACCGTTTCCTCTTAGATCCTCAACCAGCCGGGAACCAGGAGAAAGGCGTAACGCAAGGCGAAGCCGGCGTAAAAGGGATAGAGGTCAAGGCCAAGCCTGCTCATGACGCGCAGCCCGTAGGGAAAAGTGCGCTCGATGGCCAGGCGGTTCAAATAACTGAGTTTCCAAAAAAAGTTCATCTTACGGAATTCCCGGTAGGCCGCCTCCGGCTGACCCAGGGCCATGGCGGCTATCTTCCCCGTGACCAGGGCGCCGTGCACCCCGAAGAGCAGCACCGGGTCCTGCGCGCCCGCCAGGGTGCCGGCGAGGATGAAACGTTCATGGAAGAGGCGGG
>Ga0315282_10008124_pt1 | contig 17037 bp, 10 predicted proteins | sample YL17G07_20_MG_FD_203693 | JGI IMG/M metagenome (GOLD analysis project Ga0315282, IMG submission 203693) | Sediment microbial communities from Yellowstone Lake, YNP, Wyoming, USA - YL17G07_20 | ecosystem: Environmental > Aquatic > Freshwater > Lake > Sediment | place: USA: Wyoming | collected...
ACTCTGCAAACTGGTAGAAGTCCAAGTCCATGATAAGCTTGCTCTGGTTCTTGTGAACGAACTCATACGTCACCATCTTGTCCATGAATTCCCTCTCCCACTGGAAGTAGTCGGCGTCGTCGAAAGTCCCAGACCTCTTGCGCTTGTAGTACACGAGTATGTCTTCATCCTTCAAAGGATCGGGCAGGTCAAGACGTTCGTCATCGACAAGCTTGCTCAACAAACACGCCGTTTTCGGAGAAATGACCATTTTCCTTCCGTTCCTTTTGGCGACGTTGTAGAAACTTCTGAACCTGTCCATGTCTCGGCTGTAGTGTGTCACGAACACTATCTTGTTTGTTGAGGAAACAATCCCATTGCTCAGATGCTCTACCTGCGCCTCTGAATAGTTCTTCCTTTTTTCTTTTAGGGCCATTCTTGTTCCTTCGCAGACTAGAGCCGCGGGCTTGGATTCCTTTGCTTTCTGCACGAAATCGTCTGTCAAATCCTTCCTAGCACCATGCATCCTCAGGTCGCCAGTGTAGACTACAGTTCCTTCGGAAGTGTGTATTAGGAAGCCGTAGGCTGCTGGAATCGAGTGATCAACGTGGACTGGTTCCACTTCAATGTCGCCCACTTTGATTTTGTTCCCAGTGCGAAAAGTCCTGTAATCGTGGTTTCCATAATCGCAGAAGCTGCTTGTCTCTTCCATCGACTCAAGAAACAGCTTGGCGCCAACACCAAGGTACACCGGAATCTGAGGATCCGTGAAGCAAATGTGAGTCACATGGTCGAAGTGGGCGTGCGACAGAAAAATCGCGTCAATCTCTGGCTCCAAGTATGGAAGATCGGTGAAGACCAGCTTCTCCTTGGCATAGAGTCCTCGGATCTTTGGCAGCAAACCAAATTCGAAGTGGTCTCCCAAACCGTTTATTGCACGCGGAGAAAGCCACCCTGTAAAGTATTCTGCGCCGAAATTGAAGGACTGGCCAAAATCAAACAACACTTTTGTCTTTCTATCGTGCACTAGGATCTTGTTGCCGCCGATCTCATCGACTCCGCCATAAAAAGTGAGTTTAGTCAAGTCAACCTCTCGCCATTTTTCAAGGTTTCTGCAATTTGATATTTACCTGGTTGTATAATGCGTTACGACTGATCTTACTTAGGCCTAGGTCTTTCTCCACAATGAAATAGTCGATGTTTGACTTTGTGACTCTTCTGAGCTGGTTTTTTCTGGCCCAGTCCAAGCATTCTTGAACCAGCCCCGGCAAGAGTGACTTCTCCTTTTCAATCTGTTCCTTCTCTTTCTTCAAGCGCTCCTGCTCAAGTTTCTGTCTGGCCAGAGCATCAACTTTTTCTATTTTCAACCTCAACTTGGGATCAAGACTCCATCTGTGAACACCCAACTGTTCCCAATACGGTTCCGTACTGTGATAACCGATGCGGTCAGCGTTGGGAAACTCCTTAGCTACAAACTTGAGGATTTCATCTGCAAGTTCATTCTCGCCTTTGGTTTCGAGTTCCTTCAGTACTTCCTTGGGTGTACGATCCTCTCCGTCTACTCCAAACGAAACTGAGGGGATCCTTCCTGCCATTTCACTTTCCTTCTCAACGAGCTCTCGCCACCATTCTGTTTGCTTCACAAAGAGATATGCAACTCCCTCTTTCATCCAAGCAAGAGTGAGGGAGCCTATGTTTTCAGAATGCTTGTCTTCGCCCTTCTCAGCATCAAGTATTATTGTTCTAGCACCTTCTTCCTTAGCTATATCGACGTAAGATTTCCAGTCGTCATTTTCTGGATCCCAAATGACTTGACCGGCGCCAGTTTCATTGAGAAGCAGACTTCCGCGGAACAGCCGCATGCCACAGGATTTTATGTACGCACTCGCTGCAGCGGAAATCTCGTCCAAATCGGTTGCATATGTCATTTCAAACACCCACACAGGAGGCCCCGTTCACTTTGGTTATCTTGTAGACTTGGTCGGCGAAGCTCTCCAGCTCCTTCTCATGCGAGACAATAACAATCTGTGGACAGTCTAGCTCTTTCAGAATATCCCGCACCTTGAAAAGTTGCTCTTTGCTAAAGCCGTCAGTAGGCTCGTCGAGAATAAGCAGGCTCGATTTCATGCTGGTCGAGACTTTGCGAACGAGCATGTTAAGGGCAAGTCTGTAAGCTAAAGCGACGCTGGTCTTTTCACCGCCGCTCAGATACTGCACGTCTTGTTCATAACCGTCTTGTTCAATTATCGGTGTGAAATCCTCGTCAATGCGCGCGTCCTTTGTTGGATCTTCCACCAATAAAGAGAACCAATGTTGGAACAGCTCATTGAATTCTTCATGTATGGTGATTAGCACATGTCTCTCTATGTTGTCGATGGTCGGAACGAAGAAGTCCGACAACCAGATCACATATTCACGTAGGAATTTAGATTTCCTTATGCTTTCTTCTTTGGCCTTGACATCATTTTTCAGTTCCTCTACCCTCTTTTTTCCTTCTTCAATCTTTGTTTTTGTGGCTGAAACTTGAATGCTTGCGTCTCTAAAGGCCGTCTCTGCTCGGGAAACTTCCGTGTCCAGTAGCCTGAGCTGTTCTGATAACTTAGTCAGTCTTTCCAATCCTTTCTTTGTTTCTTCCAACCGCTCGTTGAGCTTCTTAATCTCTTCTTCCAGAGCTTTCGCTTTGCAAGTGTTCTCTTCGTTCAACTGGTTTTGCTCGAGAATCTGCAGGTCATATTCGGTTATCCTCTTCTGCGCATCATTGTACTCTCTCAATCTGTCAAGTAATCTCTGGGTGTCGTCCAGCTGCGCGTCGCATCGCGTTAAGTCTTGTGCGATTCTGTCTTTCTCTTTGCGCTTGCTTTCTATCTTGCTCTTGAATTCGGCAGCATCAGCCTCGCGGTCGCAGGTAGGGCATACTCCCTTCTCTTCTATGTGTGCGTAATCTTGGATTTTTGCGTCGGCGGTGCTTTGGCTTTTGATTAGGTCTCGTTGCTGTGTGCGCAGATCAGTCAGTTCTTGGTTCAGTTGCCCTATCGTTTTTTCTGTGGGCTTTTCCACCTTCAATAGCTCATCACGCTTCAACTTGAGATCTGACGCTTTTTTCAAGGCTCTCTGTGCTATCCCTTCGAAATTCGTTTTGTCGCTGTTCTTGTCCTGGATTTGTCTTTGTATTTCAGGTAGTTCTCCTTTGACCTGACTAAGGTTGTCCCGCTCGTCTTTCAGGCTTTCCTGCCTTGTTTTTAGCTCTTTGAGCTTTTCATCCGCGTTCTTTTCTTGCGTGGTTAGAGTCTTCAGTTCCTGTTCATTGCCTGAGAGTTCCTGCAGCTTCATTTCTAGTGTTTGTTTAGTCTCATCTAAATCGGACGCTGAAGCTTCAAATATGTCAGCTTGTCTCTCTATGCTGCTGGATGTGCTTTCTGCATTGTCTCTCGCGATCTTGTAATCTTCAATTCTGAATGCTTTTCTCAGGGTTTGCAGTCTGGCATCATGATTCATCACAAGAATGGCTTTCATCTCTTCCTGTGGTGTGAATACAGCGTATCGGTATATGTTGCTCTGGGCCTTTGGGTCGGCCGGTTCATTGAAGTTTAGGATTTCCAGAACCTTTTCTTTTAGCTCAGTCGGGGATAGATGAAGTAGGCCTTCTCCGCTCTTGATGAAACCTTCAGTCTGTTGCACTGATTTGCCTTTCTTGACTAGGGCGCGTTGTATCTCGTATTCTTGGCCATCTGTCTCGAAGCAGAGGTTGACTGTTCCCTTCGATTCGCCTGCTCTGAGTAGAGCGCCAGATTTTTCAGAGCCCAAGCCGAAGAGCGCAAACTCTATAGCCATCAGAAGAGTGGACTTTCCAGAGCCAATGTCTCCCTCAAAGAGAGTTGTGCCTGGAAGAAAATGCACTTCATGTTGCTTGTAACTCCGGATGTTTTCCAGTTTTAGTGATTTAAGAATCATTTCATTGCCCCCGTTAGCTTCAGGGTCTTGACTGCGTCTTCCGAGACTCTCATGTTGTAATCTTTCTTTGTTTCACCCGTCTTTGCTTCTTGCCTCACTATTTTCAGCAGTTCATGCGCGAGTTTTGTTCCCTGCTCGCCTTTCAGGTCGGCATTGGAAAGCTTCACGGTGCCAATGTTTTCTTTGAACAGTCTATCTTCTATTCCGCCGATGTCTTCACCCGCCACTTTCATGTTAGCGTATTCCTTTGACACAAGTCCGAACCTATTGATGTCAACGTGTATCGCTCCTTTTTCTGAAAGCATCTTCTTCAGTTCCGCGAACTTCAGGTCTGATGTTTTCCCACCAGCGAGTTCGCCGAATACCTTGACGAGCGCAAACTTGCCTTTCACATCCAGTTCCTTCAGGGATTTCTGCAGTTCGTGTTGTGCTTGAACGGAGTTTTTGTTTGTCACATCGTACTCGTGATAAACACACTCACAGACTTTGACAGGAACAAATTCCACTTTTTCGACTTTCTTGTTGAATTGGACTATGTAGAAGCCGCGTTGTGTGCCTTTGGCTGACGCTTCAAAATCGCGTGGAGAACCAGCAAAGAGTGTTCCAGGAAAGACTATTGGGCCATAATGTGGCAATGTGTGCTCGGATTTCTCGTGGATGTGTCCTCCTGCGTAGTATTGAAACTCTCTGGGCAGGCAGGAAATTGGAATGCTTTCCATTTGAGCCAGATGCTTTGGTTTGAACTCATCCAGACCTGAATGGAAGACGAATATCTTGAAGCCCGGTTCCTCTTCCAGAGTCTCTCTGTCCAGAATCTCATAGTACCTACTTTCAAGTCCTGCCTTTCTTGCAGATATGCCGACAAGCTTCGCACCCGTTTTTGAGTCTGTAAAAAACTCGAGTTCTAGCTTGCCATCTACAATCTCGCCCTTGACCACCTTTTTGATGAGGCCAGTACTGTCCAGAATGTCGATGATGGATTTCCCGTTCGGGTTATAGTCATGGCTACCATATATCACATAGATTGGGATGCCTGCCTCTCGTACCGCGTGCATTTTTTTGACGGCGTCGTCAACTGCCGCCAAATCTGGAATGCCGCTTTGGAAAAGGTCTCCTGATATGATGATGAAGTCGACTTTTTCTTGAATACATCTATCCATCACAATGCCGAAGGCTTCTGCCTCCAGTTGCGCTAGCACTGGTTCGCGATGAGCACCGATGTGCGTGTCAGCTACATGGGCAAATTTCATTCTTCTCACCCAGTGAATACGACCTTCTTGTCTGAGGGTTTTGCCATCTTCGCGTAGTCATCAAAGAGTGGAATCTGCACCGGAACGGCGAATTTGGTGAATATGCTGCTTACAATCGCTTCGCCTTTGTCCAAGCTTGCGATTGTTCGGTCATCACTGCTCAAGTCTTGTGCAGCACTTTCGATTATCGCGTGCCTCTCTGTGGCCATTTCGTTGCCCAGAATGATCTTAGTGTTGATGTTAGTGAGGACATCTCTTGGAATCACGCTTGTAAGCTGTGTAATTGCAACAAGTCCAACCTTGAATTTTCTGCCTTCCCTAGCTACCCTACTATATATGTTGTTGCCCGATTTTGCGAGCCTTTCAGCACTGAGAACACGCGGCGCTTCTTCAATGATGATGCCAACCGTTCTTTTTTCATCCAGTCTGCCTTCGGCTTTAGCATCTTGGTGCCGGCTGAATATCTCGTTGGCAACGGCACTTCCTATCAGAAGTTCAGCCTCATCACTGATTTTGGACGTGTCCACGATTACGATTTTGCCCTCTTCCAAGTCATTGATTATCGTGGAAATTGTGGCTTCGCCTGCGGAGTCACTGAAAACTCTGTTCTTGCAAACTATCTGCCCTTCTTCCAGATAGACCGCAAGATTTACCCGTATTATTCTCTGCAATACCGCCAAAGTCGTAGACTTTACGCCGTCGATTTGTGTACCTCGGATAATGTTTTCTACCCATTCATTTCTGAATTGTCGGTGGTAGAGTTTGATCGCTTGCAGTTGTGTATCCGAAAAGTCGACTAGACCTTCAAAGTGTTCCGGCTTTATAGAACGCAAGTTTATTACGAGCGTTGATGCCCCTGGAGGCGGATTTACCGTGTAATACCGCATAGTGTCCTTTGCGTTTGGATGGTCTTTGAGACCTTTGGAATTTCTGCCATAGTATTCGTCGTGGGGATCAAGTACAAGCATCCCGAATTTCTTGTGGTCGGCGATGCTCCAAAGCATTACCTTGACCAAGTTGGACTTTCCCCTCCCAGTTGTTGCTGGCACTAGAACATGGTGTGTAAGCATCTCTTCGCCATCCAAGAAGACATCGAAATCAAGGATCTTGGAGCCGCTTCTTATCTTTCCTAGGTACACCGGGTTTGGTGGTTTGATCAGAAAGCTTAGGTCTTTCTCCCTGATGAATCTGACATTTGAGAAGAAGCTTGGCAGGACTTTCGGAATCTTGGCACCGCCTTTCGACACGAAAGCAACCGCCTTGACCATCGCCATAACGTAGTTCCTCAGATGAGGTTCAAGAAAATCTAGGCTAGATCCGTAGCCTTCGAGTTTGAGGCCTGCCGCCAGTTCTCGAACCGTTTGTGGTATTTGACTACCATAGGACAAGTCGTAGACCTGAAGTATAAGGTACTTCTCGTCGGATTCGTCAACGACCAGTAAGTCTCCAAGCTCTATCTCTTTTCCGGATTTTTCTCGCAAGAGTATGTTGGCGACCTTTCCCCCGATTATCTGTCCAGCTATTTCTAATTCTTCCATTTTTTCACCCAATTAACATGTTCAGAACATCGTGAGCGTCTTTTGCCCGGATGTGCCTTGACAGTTTTTCCCATTTTCCTACGTTGGAGAGTTGGGAAAACATCAATGCCTTGTAGTATTCAACTTCCTGTAATGAAACTCTGGCAAATCTATCGGCGTCTATCAAGCCATAGGGATACCCTGGGAAAGTCAAATCACTTGAATTTTTCACGAAATGGGCGAAGATTCCATTTATCTGTTCTTCACTCAGCTCTCCAAACTGTTCACGCTGGATCTCATATCTGAATATTCTTTTTGCATCTCGATTGAGTTTCACTGCTAAAACCATGGCATTGTGATCTAGTCTGTAGATTTCTGCTATTGGAAAATACCATTCCTCATCCATGCCATCGTCTTCGGCGAGCTTGCTCAGGGCACCCATTAATGATAGTCCAGTATCCGTGAATAAGGCACTAGTCTTGGAGAGTCCCGTCACGATTACGCCTTTCTTTTTCGCGCTATTGACCAAGTTTGTCAGATAATTGTGTTCGTTTTTGAACGTTGTCTGTAACGTCCTGTCGACAACGAGTATATCACCCTTCTCTAGCTCATGTTTGACAATTTCGGTCGCGAATTGCCATTCTGCGAAAACTCTGGCTATGGATGCCACGCGTTCTATGTCTGCTCGCTGCGTCCCAATAGTCACTGTTCGGTCAAGAGAATCGAATGAAAGGTCACTTTCAGCAGGTATCATAGTTCGATGTTCTTCGTGCACAGGGAATACGGATGTATCATAGAATACCTGATTGCTTGTGACTCTTGAGTAGGTTGAAGAGAAGAATTCTATCCGTCGTGGCATGGATTTTTCAAGGATGCGCTCGCTGCAATCCCACATTCCAAAATATAGGCGGTTCAATTGAACAGAGAAGTCAGGTGCACCCACTATTTCCTGGTTTCCACCGTCCACGAAAGCAACTTTGCACGCAAGTTTGGTTTGCTGAATCTTGTGGAAACCACTCTTGTCAAGTGGATAGGTCTTTACGTTGGGGTCCCTGAAGAACGGGTTGCCAAGTTCTTCCTCACGTATTTTGGTGTCCAGATGCTCGATTAGTCTGCGGGCTGCTTCAACACTCATAAAACGACAACCTCCTTTGGTATGTTAACTTGAGCAGATAGGAACTCTCCTGTTTTCTGCGTTATGCGTTGCGGGAGCGCAAATTTCGATTTCTGGTAGAACGATACCCAGTCGAGGAACGTTAGATGGTAGTATTCCTGTGCTATCGCCCTAATGTTTGGTGTTGGCAGTTTCGAATTGACGTCAAAGTGGTGGATGAGTTCCAACTGGAGAGGTTTGACTGTTATCGTTTCTTCGTTATCTATCTTGTGCGTTTGGGAACTCACAAGCAGGCATCTGTCTTCTCCGCTTTTTCGATAGTAAGTGCCTCTTCGCGGATTCTTCCAACTTCCTTCGAATTTGGAGAATATGCGTCGATTGGGAGATTTGTTTACGCTGACGATGTCTATTGCTAGGTTCTGCGGCAGGTCCTTGCGTTTCGCAAATAGCTCGCGGATTGGTTCCCTTCCCTCTTCGGGCACGCCATTGTTGAAAACCTTGAACATCATATCTCTTTCGTTCCATTCTACGCGGCCGTCCTTGTAAAGCACAATTCTGTGGAGATTAAAACTCAGGTTTGGTTCTATCTTTGCGAATTGTGTCGCATAGGCTTTACACATCGTTGCAATGCGTTCAATCAGAATGTAGAAAGAGAGCTCGGTGAGCCTCTCTCCGCCTGAGGGGATCGAATCGAACGATATGAATCGTCCGTAGCCGTCAGTGACAGCCGTGAAGACGCTGACCTGAGACTTCAGCTTTTTCCGGCGAGAAACATCAAAACAGGCGTACGCAGTGACGGCTGGGCTTTCAGGATACACATACGTATCTGCTGGAACTCTAGACAACCATAATGCCGCATGCTTTCCATAGAGTTTCAAGTAGAGTTGTGGAACGATGTTCTCAATGATGTATCTTTTGTCTGCGATTATTTTGTCAATAGTGTTTGACTCGATGCATTGAATCTGCATCGGTTTGACGTCTTCATTTATTGCGGAAGGATTGAAGAATACACGTTTCGCCTCGAAGTAGATGGAGTTCTCCCAAGCCACATTGGGCAGGACAACGAACGCGATTATGTGTTTGGTGTCCGAGCTTTTGGAAAGTATGTCTTGGATAATCAGATTGAATGCTTCTTGATAGTCATTGTACTTGTTTCCTTTGACAAACCTTGTCGGCAGTAATTGGTTGATGCTGCCCATGTTCAGATTCTGATATGCTCTCTCAATAGCCCTCAGTGCAGGACCTATCTTCTGAGCCAACTCTTCTGGGCAAATGACGACGTAGCTTCCGCTCTGCTTGCCAGTGTAAGGCTCAGCTCCTTTCTCAAACGAGCTTTTAACGTCCAATATGCTGATCGGATAAACGTTTGCACCGCGTCTCAACAAGACTTGAAAGGCATGCCCAAACTCAAATTCTCCCTTCTCATATCCAAGGTCGATTGCCTTTGCAGGTTCAGGCGAAAAAGTGAATGTGGTTTCAAGGAAGCCCACTTTAGATAACCTTTCAGCCAGAAATCTCTGCACAAGTCCGACACGTTCGCTTGGCTTGTATTTCCTTCCAGCGAGCTCCTTCTTTCCCCGTTGATATTCTTTGAAAACGCAAGCTTCCGGATAAGCGTAAGTTGTTAATTGATCCCCAAATTCCACTTTGAATACACGATGTGTGGGCTTAACGGGTATCCCACGATAGCGCCAGTGTTCTTCCAGATTGTAATCCTTGAACTGTGAGACATTTTCATTGTAGGCGCCGATCACGAAAGCTGACTTCCAGTCCATTAGAACCCTAACTGGGACTGACTCCCCCTCAGTGGCGGACGCTGCTTCTTGGTAGCTAAGTGGTACCATCACCCTAGTTTCTGGGTCAATCCAGAGTGCAGGCACGCCGTCAATCAATTCAGGGGAGATTCTGAAGGCTGATTTGTGTACAGACGCCTGCGCAAGTTGATCTGTCGCGACGTAGGTTCCCAACCCATGATGTAGGAACCCAATTCTTCGCATCGTTTCTCTGAACCAAGTCTGCCATGCATTTGCAAAAACTGAAGGAAATTCCGAAGAGGAAATAGCCGCTTCACTTGCAGCCTTCAGTGTTGCTCCTTCAAGTCTTGGAATGTCCTGCATTATTTCAGCCGCATCAATGGCATTTGTTGAAAGCACTACTACGTCGCCTTGGAACTTCTGTCGCAGATTGATGGGGACATGGGTAGTGATGTGGCCTTTCCTTGTCAGCATGTTCACTAGTCCGTTGATTGTTTTCCATCGCTTTCCGGCGTCTTTGTCAACTTCGCCACTGACTGACAAAGTGACAACGTTCGCTTTTTCAGGAATTTTCTGGTCGGCGACCCAAAGATTAAGGTAGTCTTCAGGCATCTTGACTACGCCAGCCTCCTTTGAAAAAAAGCTTGTGAAAGATATGGCGCGATTATCTGCTCCACAATGTAGCGTAGGATAATTGTCTGTTGGGCCCGTGTGAACCCTCTCTGATATATCGTGATTATACCACGCTTGTCGAAACCGACTCTTGCTTCGCTTTGAATTTCGCCAAGTCTCACTTTTATCTTGGCGAGCGGTTCGCTGCCGTAGTCCTCATGTATTCTCGAGTCCGTTACGCCTCGGCCGACGTAAGTTATCCTGTCGACTGTTTCAAGACCAGGACGGGTGGGGGTATGGTCTATTTGGAAGACGTCGGGGCTGCTGCGAAGTATCTTTCTCAATGTTGGTTCATTGAATTCAATCTGTTCCAGCTCGAACTCCTTCACAAAGTTGTCTTGAATGAATTTTCTCACCTTAGACTCCACATCTTCCGGTACTGCTCCAATTGCCAAAAACCTCTCGTTCAGAAAAATCACCGGCACGTCTCCCAGTGCCTTGTCCTCTTTCTTGCCCTCCAGCGTGTTGTATTCAAGAACATATTCAAAACCAAATGACATGTAGACGCTGCTTCCCACATGCTCTGTGTCCGCTGGCAGGACTCCTTCTTTGACGGTGGACGTGGTGTTGAAGATAGAGAGAGAGCTCGTTTTGTCGACTATCTGTTGCGGAGATAATTCCTGTTTCGGCATTCTGAAAACTACAAAACTAGGCAAGAAAATCACTCTCCATCATACACAACCGAAACTCGACAAACGGCAACAACGTCTCTGGGATCTGATAATAGACGAACTTGCCAAACTTGGTATAATCTAGGAGGCCTTGTTCGCACAGTTGGCTAAGATAATACGAGACAGTTGCTTTGTCCCTGTTTAGGGTCTGAGCGAATTGAGTAGGTCTCACTCCACGCTCGTCATGACTGAGGAGGATTTGTCTAAGGATGGCAAGCTGAACATCATTCAATGCTTTCATTCGCTCTTCTATTCCCAATATGCCGCGAGCTTTGGCAACATTCGAGACAATCTTTACATCAATTTTCTCCAAACCTTCATCGAAAACCCTTCTTAGAACGTCAAATAGCAGCATGATAGAAATGCCTGGAACACCTGCACTGTGTGCATGTATCTCGCCAAACACGTCGTTGGAGATTTCTGCCTTACCTTCAGATAAGAATGCAACAACCTGCCTCAGTAGTTTTTGAGTGTCCGCCAAAGAAAATGGCTTAAGCAAGACAATCTTGTTCGAAGGCACTGTTGACTCAATCTCATCATCAACGTAATCCCAAAACACAGGCTCCCATGTTGTTAGGATTAAGGCATCTTTCACCTTCGCCGAGATCTGCTGCAATGAGTATTTGATATTCTTGTCCAAGTGACAGTCATCGATTAGCAGAACGTCATACTTCTTTTCTTCGAGCTCATCCATGATCTGATGAAAGATTTGTTCGTCGCCGTCCACCTCTCCAAAACTCCGCGCGTTCAGCACCTTTGAGTTCAACTGCCTTTTTTGGATCAAGAACGTCTTAAGAATTGACGTCAGGTACGTCTTGCCGGAACCGTGGACGCCCGACACAACTATGTGGAAATTTCCAGATTTGGTTTTGGAGAAATATCCAAGAAACTCCCCAATTTCATCAAAAGCTCTGTGCTGGTTGATTGGCGCCTGGTTGACCAAGAAATCGAAAAGGCTGTCGAATCGCATCCTCTCTGGGGCAAATCCATGTTCTCGTAACCACAAATCAAAGCTCGACACTTGCCCTTTTAGTCCACGCTCAAAAGCTAGCTCAAGTTCCTTGGACATTTCAAACTATTCCATCCATCCAAACTACTCAAACTATCTAAATGATGCTCCCTTATTTAAGCCTATCTGACGGCCCATCTGACAAGCAATATAACTGTAGCACTCATCTTTCTTTTGGAACTGCCTCGATTAAGGAGCTGACAATCATGTACGACCCTGTGATTCTTGCAAAAGAAACTGAGAAAATAGTGATCAAGGAGAATCTGAGGAAATATTATCGGAGAGGCCGAGGTGAAAAATGGTATGGTGGTATAGCCAGTGTCTATTGTTGTGGATGCAATCTAAGGTGCGTGTTCTGCTGGAGTAGTTTTCCAAGAGACAAACCGGACAAGATTGGCGAGTTTTATGCTCCCCAACAAGTGGTTAGGGAACTTAGAGAAGTCGCTCTCAAACATGGGTACAAGCAGCTGCGGATGACAGGCAACGAACCTACGATAGGAAAAGATCACCTCTTCGGTATTCTCAGAGAGGTTGATCAGACAAATCTATTGTTCATCTTAGAAACAAACGGCATCTTGATCGGCCATGACCGACATTACAGCGAGCAACTTTCTGCTTTCAAGAATCTCCATGTCCGGGTTTCTCTGAAAGCAACTGGTCCACAAGAGTTCTCCAGACTAACAGGTGCAACGCAAGAAAGCTTCAATCTACAACTTGCGGCACTCAAGAATCTTCTAGACACAGGAGTTTCCTTTCATTCGGCTATAATGACGTCCTTCGTCACCGCTAAGGGTTATGAACAGCTCAAGAGCAACCTTCAGTCGATTGACAATAGACTTGTTTCAAACTTGGAAGAGGAACACGTGATCCTATACCCTCCCGTCGTTGAAAGGCTGAAGCAAGCTGGGCTTTCGACTAAGGGAATCTGAAATAGGGTCGTGGTATTTGAGCTACTTCAGAATATCTGCCTGTTTTGTGATTTACATCTGCACTCGCTGAAAAATGTGAACCCAAATAATAATAGGCAATCAGACATACATGATTCAGAATGGGGTTAGGGATATGGTCAAGCACGTTACAGTAAGATTTGCATGGCATGATGATAAGTGGGACGGAGCAATATGCCGGAAGCCTGAGGAGAACATATACTGTGTAGGAAATTACTCCTTACTTTCACCTCGCATCCAGCGAAGAAGGCAAATAAAATCCGAGATTTCATGCAAGAATCAAGGGTTAGCTGAATGCATAGAGAAGTACGCGTATCTACCTCCATGTTATTGGACGATTAACGCCACAGGTAATCAAAGCATAACCGTAAGGGATCGACATCCTTTTGAAGATGGAAGAAGATGGGGACCAAAGTTCAGAGAAAACGTTCCTCCGCTGAATGTGGCAGTTAAAGATCATTCGGTGACAACATGGTGCTTTAAGCTTGGTTTCAGCGACAGCGACAACGAGTCCTATGTGCCTGAAGCAGAACTCAATGAAAGAGTAGCAGACTATCTAGGACAGATTGAAAAGGGGAAGTCGATAGTCTTCTTCTACGCCAACTACAGCAACCCTATAACTGGAGATGACTTCAATAGGAGATACCTGTTGTTGGGAGCTGGTCTTGCAGCAGGCACTGAAGCACCCAGTAAATATTCCATACCAGCAGAACTGCTCAAGGAAATCCGCAGCAGACCACCGATGACATACTTCCCACAGACGGCATGGCAGTTCAACATAAGATTAGATCCGGAATCAACTTTCATCCTGCCCTATCAAGAGTACTTAGACTGGGCAGGAGAAGACGAAATTGACAAGGAAGCAAGACAAGAAACAGTTCAAGACATTGCCGTTCAAATCGATGAAAAAACGATTATTCCACACTTCAAATACGTGTCAATGCATCTTTCGCACGACAGAGGCATCTATCTCCTATATAGTGTGCTCAGATCGATAGGAAAAATGAGAAAGCATGATCTTCTCCATGTATCCAAGTTGGATGAGATTGAGACTAAAACTAAGAAACTCCTAAGTATTGCGTGGAAGGAAAGAGGTCAGTATCCCGGGTTCAGAAACGTCCTATACACAGTCCTATACAACGACTTTGGAACGAAACTGAAGGAACTGCTACCAGAAATAGAAACAGAAATAACGAAGCATTTTGGTGGGGTAGAAAAGTTCCTTGAGAACGTGGCCGATATCAAGTCGTTGCGTAAGAAAGTGGCTCCAGACATTCTGAGCGCCCTTGAAACTATTGAAGAAAGAAAGGATCTGATAAGGTTCCTTGCCTTGTTTGATTTCACAATCAACCAGTTCGAGAAAATCAAAGAGATGATAAACCAGTTCGGTCTTAGCCGTATCAAAAACAACCCTTATCTAATACTCGAAAACTACCAAAGCAAACTTCATTATGAGTTGGACATAGATAAGAGCGATTACGGAATTGGACTGTATCAGATAGACATAGCTCTAATACCTGACCACACATATGTTGAGTGGGAGAGTTCCTACAAAGCGCAGTCGCCTGAAAGACTTAGAGCTCTCATCGCCAAAATACTGTCATATACTGCCGTAAATGATGGCCGCTCATTCTTGAGTCGTAGCACCATACTGAAGCGTATTGAGGAATATCCGCTGTATTATATTGGCGAGAAGTTCAAAGTGGACGTTTATCTGCTTGGCCAGTATGAGAATCAAGCTTTGTTCAAAGAGAAATTCAGAATCAAGGAGGATTTCAACAAGGAGGATATGATCTACCAACTCCTTAGTCTGGAAGCGGTGGAAAGAGCGATAGAGCAGTTCATTGATAAGGTGTCAAAGAAAACCTATCCCGTCGACATGAAGATTGTGGAGTCACTCGTTCAAGAGGATAAGAAAAGATTCGAAGGCAAAGAAATAGATGTCACTGAAAGAAGACAGTTATACGAAAAGGCTCTTGGCAACGGGCTGTTTGTTCTACTGGGGAAGGCGGGCACAGGTAAAACACAGGCACTCATCAACCTAATAAATAGGCTCTATCAAGATGGTAAACGTTCGTTCCGCGTTTTTACGCCTACTGGAAAAGCAAACTTGGTCATACGAGGAAGACTCAAAAGCTACAATTTGCATGACAAGGAACCATATCTCTGCGTTTCCACAATTCACCGGTTCCTGTATCGCGCCATGTATGACTACTACTATCAAATCAACGACTTTGCGAGAAGAAACGAGATTGACCAGCTAGCATCAAAAATAGAAGACGTACTAGAAGGCAAATGGGAGTTATTGGATGAGGTTCAGAAGCTTGCCAAAAACTTCAGATTCAATCCGAGGGTTGTGATAATTGATGAAGCGTCCATGGTAGACGAGGTTTTGCTAGCAACATTGTTCAGCATGATAAACCCAGACAGCGTTGAACGATTGATTTTCTCTGGAGATGAGCGGCAGCTCCCTCCAATAGGAGTCGGAAGACCATTGGTAGATCTTGCCTATGACTTGCAGAGAAAGGGAAATGACTTTAGAATGATACGGCTCAAGACAAACCTGCGTTTTGACCCCTTTTCAAAGCTGGGACGGCTCTCAGAGCTTCTCAGCAGCGACGAACAACCTTACGAGGCAGACTTTGCAGAGACCCTTGGTGCAACCAGCAAGGATGCAAAGGATGAGTCACTAGAAATAAGTAGCTTTGCGGATATCGAGCAGCTAGAAGACGAAATCAAAACAATACTTGTACAGTTAGGTGCGCCAACCGGCTTGGGTTCAGCGTTTGACATGTTTGCACATCTATTTGAGGCAACAGGTGAACCGTATCTTGATATCGTTCAAATAATAACGCCAAGAAGAAACGGAAGCTTCTCGTCTGAAGGAATAAACAAGAAAGTCATCCTAAAGAACAATATTGAATTTCAGCCAAAGACCAAACTGATTTGTGAAGAAAACATATACTTCAATGCTGGCCGAAAAAGAGTCTTGGGCGTAGCCAACGGTTCAATAGGATACATACCAGAACCTGGTAATGTTCATTTCGACGAAATCGAGGAACTAATGAAAACTTATGGATACCAAAATGTGAAAGGCTTGATAAACGAGGTAAGGAGCGACGTATATGACACGCTTGGCATTGAACGACGAATAAACTTTGGCTATGCTATCACTGTCCACAAGGCTCAAGGAAGCGATTTTGATCATGTTATCCTCATTCTGCCAGACAAGAGTCGTTTCTTAACCCGAGAGCTATTGTACACGGCCATAACAAGACCTGAGAAGAAGCTTCACTTGATAGTGCACGAGAAGCTTGAAGAGGAACTGCCCGCAGTCCTGACTGAAGTGTATCTGAATTCAGAAGTTGCACAGCATGATACTCTTCTCTTTGGTCACAAGCGCTCTCCCTTCCGGCCATTCAAACTAACACTCAGAGATGGAACAATTATCGAACTAAGCTCCAAAATCGAGTACATGATTGCACAGGCGCTTGATGCGCTCGACGTTAACTTTGAGTATGAACCGCTAGAATTCCTAAAAGATCACGGATTGAAACCCGATTTCAGACTTAACGTTGATGGCAAGATCTTCTACCTAGAACATCTCGGCAACATCAATCGCAAATACGCCAACAGACGATGCGAGAAGATCAGCATCTATGAGAAAATGAACATCCTAGACTCTGTAATAACTACTAGTGAAGATGAAAATACTTCAGACATCCAAGCGAGCATAAAGAGAATCATAGATGACATCAAAGAAAATAATCTGGCAAAGACTCCAGCGTCATATTCCCCTCATCATTATTTCATATAGGCGCGCTGGCTTGTCCCTAAAATGACTTTATGAAAGACGGGCCGTATACACTGCGTGGGCTGGCTAGTCCATTTTTAACCATGGTCCGTGCGGCCGGTAAAATGACTGGACGATGCCCGTGAGCTGCTAAAGAACTGGGCTTCACGCCCGGATGAGTGAGTGCAGCCTGATGCCAGCCGAGTGATGGAGGTGGAATAGAAGAATGAAGTATGTGGGCATAGACGTTGGGAAACAGAAGTGTGCTGTTGCAGTGATGGATGCGGAAGGAAGAATATCGGACGAGTTCACTTTCCTGAATAGCAATGAAGGAATCCAGGGCTTGATTTCTAGGCTCTCTGTCTATGACGAGGTTGTGA